>Ga0210408_10000367_pt1 | contig 61261 bp, 50 predicted proteins | sample IncBWH4MmetaG_FD_155471 | JGI IMG/M metagenome (GOLD analysis project Ga0210408, IMG submission 155471) | Forest soil microbial communities from Barre Woods Harvard Forest LTER site, Petersham, Massachusetts, United States - Inc-BW-H-4-M | ecosystem: Environmental > Terrestrial > Soil >... | reverse complement strand
GTGGTGGTGCCGTCGCCGGCGACGTCGTTGGTGGCGGTGGCCACCTCGCGGACGAGCTGGGCGCCCTGGTTTTCGAAGACGTCCTCGACCTCGATCTCACGCGCGATCGTGACGCCGTCGTTGGTGATGGTGGGCGCGCCGAACTTCTTGTCGAGCACGACGTAGCGGCCCTTGGGACCGAGCGTGACCTTGACCGCGTTGGCGACCGCGTCCACGCCCGACTCGAGCGCCTTGCGCGCCTCGGCGTCGTACTTGATCTCCTTGTGTGCCATGTCGATAGTTCTCCTCTGCGAGACCGGCGGCCCCGCTGCTTGAAGGTGGTGGACAGTGCTTGAAAAGTGTGCTAGGCCGATCGAGAGCGGCTTGGGGTTTCCTCTAGAGGACCTTGGCGAGCACGTCGGACTCGCGCAGCACGAGCAGGTCCTCGCCGTCGACCTTGATCTCGGTGCCGCCGTACTTGCTGTAGAGGACCTCGTCGCCCTCGGAGACGTCGAGCGGGATGCGCTTGCCGTCGTCGTCGAGGCGGCCATCGCCGGCCGCGAGGACCTTGCCCTTCTGCGGCTTCTCCTTGGCGGTGTCGGGCAGGACGAGGCCGGATGCCGTGGTCTCCTCCTCCTCGATCGCCCGCACGATCAGCCGATCGCCCAGGGGCTTGAGCTTCATATCGAAAGAACCTCCGTTAGTTGGTGGACCGTACGTCGCTGGCACTCCCGGGGAGAGAGTGCCAAGACGCTATCAATATATAGAAGATCGCGCGGGCAAGCCGGTGAAGATCATGGGTAAGCCACAGCCAGCCCTTCCAGCCACAGCGGTCCAAGCCGCTTACGACAGCCGCCGGCGTTGCGGGAGCATTCAGTTCTGCGCGCCGCCGAAGCCCTTCATCGCCTCGGTCATCCCGGCCGGCTTGTCGACGATCTGGGAGAAGCGCACGACCGTGACGGTGTCCTGCATCGTGACCGAGCGGCCGTAGATCTGTTCGAGGAAGTGGATGAGCTCCTCGTGACGGCGGAACTCGGGGTTGTCGTGCTTGATGTCGCGCGGGGAGAGCTCGGCGAGGGGCAGCACCTCGACCTGGTCGATCACGGCTTCGAAGATGCGTTCGCGGGGGGAGTACTGGTAGCCGATCGTGACGAGGACGGCCTGGTTCTTGCGGTACTTGCCGGACTTGTCGCCGAGGCGGATCGTGGCCGTCTTGCGCCCGCGCAGGAGCTCGTCGGCGAAGATGGTGGAGTAGAAGTTGAGGACCTGCATGGACGCAGGCAGGCTATCGGTCTTTGTGCAACCGGGCCAGCGCGAGCTCGATCATCGCGCGCTCGCCTTCGTAGGTCAGCTCGGTGAGGGCGTCGCGCAGGTCGATCCAGCGGGCCTCGAGCACCTCGTCGTCGTGGTCGGCGGTGTCGCCGGAGAGGTAGGCGAAGAGATAGAAGGTGACGGTCTTGGGCGTCGCGCGCCCGTCGCGGCGGTACCAGTAGCGCGAGGAGCCGAGCTCGCAGACGGGCTCGGCGAGGATCCCGGTCTCCTCGCGGACCTCCCGTGTGGCGGCCTGCAGCGGGCTCTCGCCGGGGTCGACGTGGCCCTTGGGCAGCGCCAGCACGCGCGATCCGTCGCCCGCGCGGCGGGTGGGGACGATCACGACCGTCTGCTCGCGGCCGGGCTCGCCACGCACGACGATCCCGCCGGCGGAGATCTCGCGGGGACGCTTGGCGTGTTGCGGGCGCCGGGGCGCTCCCTGCGAAGCCTCTCCCTTGGTGGACTCAGAAGACATACTGGTCGAGCGCCCGCGGGTCGTGCACGGTCAGGCGACCGCGGCCCTGGGAGATCACGCCTGCGCGCTCGAGCACCGCGAGGAAGCGGCTGGCGGACTCGCGCGAGGAGCCCGCGAGCTGGGCGAGGTCGGCCTGGGTGGCGGTGAGCAGCACCTCGGTGGGGGCGTGGCCGGCCGCGATCTCCTGCTGGACGAGGTCGCGCAGGACGACCGCGACGCGGGACTGGACGGTCTGAAAGGACTGGCGCGAGAGGCGCTCGTTGGACTCGCGCAGGCGCCGGCCGAGGGCGATCGCCAGGCGCGTGGCGATGCCCGGGTGCTCGCTCATCAGACGGCGCATGTCGGGTCCGAGCACGGCCACGGCGGTCGTCGGCTCGACCGCCTCGACGGTGGCGGAGCGGCGCTCGTCCTCGAACATCGCGAGCTCGCCGAAGATGTCGCCGGGACCGAACGTCGCGAGCGTGATGACGCGCCCGTCGGAGTGCTCGCGCACCGCGCGGGCGCGACCGGAACGCACGATGTAGCAGGTGTCGCTGGAGTCGCCCTCGCGGAAGACGACCTGACCGGGCTCGAACTCGCGGGGCACGGCGAACTCTGAGATGCGCTGCAGGTCGGCGGGGTGCAGCGTCGAGAATACGGGCACGCGCGCAAGCAGCTCGACGACCTCGGCTGAGCGCATACCGGCCACGGCGCAGGGATATCACACCGCGCCACCGGCTCAAGCGGTCGACGCACGGCGTAATGTTCGATCGATGGGGCCGTTGAAGCTGATCGTGCCGATTGCGCTCGCCGGAGCGCTCGCTACGCATCCGCATGGACACTCGCTGCTGCGCTCGCGCGAACTGTGGGCGACGATCGACGTGTGCAATCCGGCGAAAGAGCCCGACACGGTCGGAATCCGCGGCTCGATGCCCGGAGACGGGCACGTCAAGGACGCGATGTACATGCGCTTTCAGCTGGAATACCTCGATCCGAAAAGCAAAGCCTGGAGCGTGCCCACGCACGGCGCCGACTCGGGGTTCATCGCGGTGGGGGCGGCGAAGACGGGGCGCCAGGGCGGGAGCAGCTTTCAGCTCGGGGCGCCGAAGGGTCAGCCCGGATACACGATGAGGGGGTTCGTGACGTTCCAGTGGCGCCGGGGGGCCACGGTCGTGCACGAGGCGACGCGGACGACGAGCGGCGGGCACCCGAACGTGGCGAGAGCCGACCCGCCGGGGTACAGCGCAGCGGAGTGCATGATCCCCTGAGGACGCCGACCACCGGCTTTCGCCGGCGGCGCCCGCCGGCGCGAGGCTGTGTCCTTACCGATCGAAGATCGAGGGGATCTCCGATCGGCCGGCACGCCACGCTCCCTGCGCCGTACCGATCGAAGATCGAGGGGATCTTCGCTCGGACGGCATGCCCAGCGACGGCCCCTAGAAGCGGTGTGTCTGATCGGCTGGCGCGGACTACTACTTCGGCGGGCGCGGGCGCGAGCGGCTGCTTCCGGCGGGGCTCGGCGTGGACCGCGACGCGGAGCGCTTGGGCAGGCGCGCCGGCTGCTCGGACGGCTCGGCGGACGTCTTCGCATCGGGCTTGGCGGACGCTTTGGCCGAGGTCCGCGGGGCTTTGTCCGCCGCCGATTTGGCCGTCGATTTGGCCGCGGTCTTCCTGGCGGGCTTGGCCGCTTTGGCGGTCGATTTCGGTGCGGGCTTGGCGGCCGTCCCCGCCTCGGACTTGGTCGGCTTGGTCGGCTTGGTCGCGGATTTGGCGGAGGTCTTGGGACGAAGCTTGGTGACCGTTTTCGCTCCGGAGTCGGCGGGCGTGTCCGCCGCGGCGTCCGTCGCCGGTTGGGCCATCGGCGGCGCGGCCAGTTGCGCGGCGGCCACGAGGCTGCGGCGGCGCCCGGCGCCGAGGCGGGCCTGCTCGATCGCGTCGATCGCGACCTTCGGGCCGGTGTAGGGGGCGAGCACGACGAAGGCGATGTGGTCGGACAGGCAGGGCAGGTAGCGCATGCGCTCGGCCGAGGAGTAGGCGCTGATGATGTCCCAGACGGCGCCGGTGATCGCTTCGGAGGCGATCTCGGGAGCGCGGCGCGGCGCGGGTCCGGTGTCGGCGAGCATGCCGGTGAAGCGATCGATCGACTTGGTCATGCGGCCGATCATGCCGGGACCGACTTCGAAGAGGTCGATGAACGCCATCCGCAGCAGGGCGGGGTGGGAGACGATGTGCTCGATGAAGGAGCTGACCGCGACGGGGACGGCGTCCGACCAGGTGGAGATCGGCTCGATCGCCGCTTCGACGGCCTGCAGCGCTTCGGAGGCGAACTCGTCGACGACCGTCAGGAAGCACTCTTCCTTGCTCGCGAACTGCTTGTGGAAGGCCTCGGTGGAGATGCCTGCGAACTGTGCGATCTGGGGATCGGTCAGTTCTCCGTAGCCTTCGTCGAGGGTGAGATGCACGACCGAGCCGAGCACCCGCGCGCGCTTGTCGTCGCTGGCGAGGAAGGCCGCCGGCGCGGGCGGGATGTCGGGCGGCTGCTTGAGCGCGATCGCGTTCAGCCGCGTGGTGACGGGCGAGCGGTAGGCCTCGACCCAGTCGAGCAGTTCGTCGGTGAGCGTGCGCAGCTCCTCGATGCGGTTCTCGCGGATGCGGCTGAAGACGACGTGGCGGACGCCGCCGACGATCGCCCGCGAAGCGATCGCCGGCAGCGGAGCCGTGTTCGGCGAGACCCTGAACGCCGCGGCCACGAGGCGCTCATAGGCGTTGCCGGCGAGGTGCAGGCGTTCGCGCGCCTTGCAGCCGATGCCGAGCGAGTCGATCAGCACCAGGTGGGCGCCCTTCGGTTCCTGCACGATGTCGTCGAGGAGGCCCTTGCAGGAGGCGTGCAGGCGGTTGGCCCAGCCGCGTTCGGAGCTCCACGCCTCGAGCACGAGCTTGCGCGAGCGCGCGACGACGATGTCGTAGGTCGCCAGGAAGCACTCTTCCTTGTTGGCGAATTGCTCGTAGAACGCCCGCCGTGAGACGCCCGCCAGCCCGATCACGTGCGCTACGGTGGTGCGGGCGTAGCCACGCTGAGCGATCGACTCGATCATCCCTCCGTAGAGGCGCGCGCGCTGGTGTCTGGCGACGTCCTCGCGATCCATACCGTGCGGCCCGTGTGGCAGTCTCCGGTACAACGGCGCCGGATCCGCCTGAGCATCCCTCTGAGTTCCGCTCATCCCCACGGTTCTGGAAGATAGGCGATCTCAAGATTAATTGCAAGTTTTTTATAACAATATCCGTCGGATGTTTCCAGTCGTGTTTCCGCTACCTCCGAATGTCCGACAGACATTTGGATTCGAACAGGCGCAAAAGGCGCCCGTTCCAATCATCGGATACCCCTTCGAGAGCAGCGGTTTCTTGATTTTCGAGGGCTCCGGCGCGCGGCCGCGACGCGGCCGCCGATCAGGCGCTGAGCTCCAGGCGGCGCGGACCGGAGCGAAAGCCGAATTCCGCGAGCAATGTCTCCCACTGTGATCCGATCGCCGGCTCGCCGTCGATCCGCTCCAGCGCGAGCCGCCCGATCCGGCCCGCGCGAACGGCCTCGCCGAGCGCGTTCAGCGCCGAGCGCACCGGTTCGTCGGCGATAGCGCCGGCGCCTGCGGCTCCGACGGCGGCGTGGGCGCTTGCGCCGCCAAGCGGGGCGAGCACGATCAGGCCGCGCCCGCCGCGCTCGACGTACAGGACGGGCGCGCCGGCGACGAGCACGACGTGGGCGCCGGGCACGCGCGCCGGGCGGCGGACGCTGCGACTCTGGCCCTCCCGCTCGGGAATGCAGGGCCAGGGCAGCGCGGCGCCGTAGGGCTGAGCGGGATCGGTGGCGGCGAGCACGAGCTCCTCGGCGCGCACGGAGCGCAGGCGCTCGACGGCGCCTGCAAGCGCGAACTGCGCGCCGCCGAGGCCCTCGACGAAGTAGCCGCGACGGCAGACGCCGAGCGTCTCGAGGTCGCACAGCGTCGCGTACAGCCCGGCGAAGCCGCCCTGCACCCGCTCGGCCAGGATCTGCTCGCGCGTGAGGATGCCGTGGCGCTCGAGCAGCAGCTCGGCGAGCGCGCGGCGGCGCGCGGTCGGCGACGGGTCCTCCGCGCCGCCGCGAAAGAGCGGCTCGGTCAGCGACCAGCGCCCGGGCGGGCTCCCCGATCCGCGGCGGCGGCGGCGCGCGCCGAAGCGCCCCGGGAAGGGAGCCCCCGCCCGTCCCGCGCGCCCGCCTCCCACGGGCGGGGCGGTCTGGGAGCGCGCGAGCGTCAGCCTGCGCGACCGATCGGAGATCGACCAGCGCAGCGGCGCCCAGGAGTCGTTCGTCGCCGCGCCCGTCCAGACGAGGTCGAACAGCGCCTCGCGGATCGCCTCGGCGGGCAGGTCGAGCTCGGCGAGCAGGTCGGTGAAGAAGCAGGGGCCGGCGCGCAGGCGGGCGCGCAGGAGCTCGCGCGCGGGCGCGTCCGGCGCGTCCGGCTCATCGCCGCGCGAGGGCTCGGCGCCGCGTGCGGGAAGGGGCGGCGGGCCGAGCAGGGGCGCGTCCTCGCGGAAGTACAGCGCCACCCGCCCGGAGCGCGCCGATCCAGCCCTCCGGGCTGCGTGCCCTGCGACGCCGACCCACACGAGCTCGCCGCTGGAACAGAGCGAGTCGAGCCACGCGGGCGAGTAGGCGCCGGCGCGGCGGGGGAGCACATCGCGCTCCCACGTCTCGGCGGGCAGCGCAAGTCCCTGGAGAGGCACGAGAACCTCGCGTAGACGGTCGATCCCGGCGCCGGTGCTGCGATACCGGTCGATGCCGTGCCAGGCCGGGAGAAAGGCCGCGAGGGCGCTTTGAGCGGAAGGCTCGATCTCCTTGCGCAGCGCCGCCAGCGAGGCGCGGCGCAGGCGGCGCACGACCTCGACGTCAGCCCATTCGACCCCGCTGCCGCCGGGCGCGATTTCGCCGCGGGCGAGCGTGCCGGCGCGCTCGAGCTCGCGCAGCACGGCAGCTGCGTCGACGCCGTAGCGCGCGCGCAGCTGCTCGCTCGTGAACGGTCCGTGGGTGCGCGCGTAGCGGGCGACGAGCTGGGCGAGGGCGTCCTGCACGTCGGCGAGGAACGCTTCGGGCAGGCCGCCGGGCGGGACGGCGCCGAGCGCGTCGCGGTAGAGCCCGGCGTCGGCGGCGGCCACGTAGCGTCGCTCGCCCGCGATGCGCAGGGAGATGGCGCGCCGTTCGCGGCCCAGCCCCGCGAGCAGCTCCTCGGAGTCGATGCCGTCGAGCACGCGCTCGCGGACCTCCGCGGCGGTCAGGTCGCCGAGCTGGCGCAGGACGTCGTGCAGCTCGTCGCGCCCGGTGGCACGCGTCAGCGGGGAGCGGCGCTGCAGCTCGTCGCACACACTCCTCAGCGCGCCGGGGTCGATCAGCTCGCGCAGCTCCTCGGAGCCGAGCAGCTCGCGCAGCAGGTCGCGGTCGAGCGACAGCGCGGCGGCGCGGCGCTCGGCGGTGGGCGCGTCGCCCTCGTACATGTAGGTGGCGACGTAGTCGAACAGCAGCGAGGAAGCGAATGGGGACGCGATGGGAGTCTCGACCTCGACGAGCGCGATCTCGCGGGAGTGCAGACCGCGCAGCAGCGACTGCAGGCCGGGCAGGTCGAGCACGTCGCGCAGGCACTCGCGGTAGGTCTCGAGCACGATTGGGAAGTCGGCGTGCTCGCGGGCGATCTCGAGCAGGTTCTGGGCCTTCAGGCGCTGCTGCCACAGCGGCGTGCGCCGGCCGGGCCAGGCGCGGGGGATCAACAGCGCGCGGGCGGCGGCCTCGCGAAAGCGCGCCCCAAACAGGGCGGAGGAGCCGAGCTCGTCGGTGACGGCTCGCTGGAGCTCCTCGGGCTCGATCAGCACGAGCTCTGAGGCGGAGGGCAGCGACTGCGCCTGCTCGTCGTCGAGGTCGGGCAGGCGCAGGACGATGCCGTCGTCGGACCACAGCGCGTCGGCCTCGAGGCCGTAGCGCTCGCGCACGCGCGCCGACAGCGCGAGTCCCCAGGCGGCGTGGACGCGCCCGCCGTAGGGGGAGAGCAGGCACAGCCGCCAGTCGCCGATCTCGTCGCGGAAGCGCTCGAGCACGATCGTGCGGTCCGAGGGCAGCACGCGCGTAGCGGTCTGCTGCTCGCGCAGGTAGGCGAGCAGGTTGCGCGCGGCGCGCTCGTCGAGGTCGCACTCGCGCTGCAGCGTCTGCGCGTCCTGGTCGAGCGCCCAGCGCGAGAAGGCGCCGATCTCGCGCCCGAGCTCGAGCGGGCGACCGAGCGTGTCGCCCTTCCAGAAGGGGACGGCGCCGGGGGCGCCGGGGGCGGGGGTGACGATCACGCGGTCGCGACCGATCTCCTGTATCCGCCAGGTGGAGGCGCCGAGCATGAAGGCCTGGCCGGCGCGGGCCTCGTAGACCATCTCCTCGTCGAGCTCGCCGACGCGGCGGCCGTCGGGGAGCGTGACGGTGTAGAGGCCGCGGTCGGGGATCGTGCCGGCGTTGGAGACGGCGAGCTGGCGCGCGCCGCGGCGGGGTCGGATGACGCCGGCGACGCGATCCCAGACGATGCGCGGGCGCAGGCCGATCGTGGAGCGGTCGCCGAAGCTGGTGTCGGGGTAGCGTCCGTCGAGCATGTCGAGCACGCGCTCGAGCAGCTCGCGGGAGAGCTCGGCGTAGGACCAGGTGTTCGTGACGAGCGCGTGGAGATCGTCGACGGAGACGCCGTCCTCGTCCTCCGCGGCGACGGCGATCGAGACGATGTGCTGGGCGAGGACGTCGAGGGCGTTGCGGGGCACGACGGTCGGCTCGATCTGTCCGGCGCGCATCAGCCGGCAGACGACGGCGCACTCGAGCAGGTCGCCGCGGAACTTGGGAAAGAAGCGTCCGCGGCTGACCTCGCCGACGCCGTGGCCGGCGCGCCCGACGCGCTGCAGTCCACGGGCGACGGACTTGGGCGACTCGACCTGCAGGACGAGATCGACGGCGCCCATGTCGATGCCGAGCTCGAGCGAGCTGGTCGCCACGAGGCAGGGCAGTTCGCCGGCCTTCAAGAGCTCCTCGACGCGCGTGCGCTCCTCGCGCGCGAGCGAGCCGTGGTGGGCGCGGGCGATCTCCCGCGCGGCGGGGACGGCCGCGGAGCGATCGCGGCCTTCCGCGCCCTCGCCGGCGTCTGCGTCCGCCTCGCCGGCGGCGAGCCCGGCATCCTCGCGCGCGGCGAGCTCGTTCAGGCGCAGCGCGACGCGCTCGGCCGCGCGGCGGTTGTTGACGAATACGATCGTGGAGGTGTGTTCGCGCACGGAGCGCAGCAGCTCGGGGTAGATCGCCGGCCAGATCGAACCACGACCCACGGCTTCGCCGTGTGTGCCCGACTCACCCCCGGCGATCGGCTCGAGCGGGTCCGGCGCCGCGCCGTCGGTCCGATCGTGGACGCCGGGTTCGGCCATCGACTCGACGGGGACTTCGATGAGCAGGTCGAGCTTGGGCGGAGCGGCCGCGTCGAGGATCGTGACCTCGCGGCGAGGGCCGACGAGGAAGCGCCCGATCTCATCCAGCGGGCGCTGGGTGGCGCTGAGGCCGATGCGCTGCGGACCCGGCGAGGGCCCCTCGTGCTGGGTCGAGCGCGATCCGGTCACGAGCGCGTCCAGGCGCTCGAGCGTGAGCGCGAGGTGCGCGCCGCGCTTGGAGTGGGCGACGGCGTGGATCTCGTCGACGATCACGGCCTGCACGCCGGCGAGCATCGCGGCGGCGCGGGAGGTGAGGATCAGGTACAGCGACTCGGGCGTCGTGATCAGGATGTCAGGCGGGTTGCGCACCATCGCGGCGCGCTCGCGCTGGGGCGTGTCGCCCGTGCGGATGGCGAGGGAGACGGCGTCGGCGATGCCGATGCCGCGCAGGGGGGTGCGGAGGTTGCGCTCGATGTCGTAGGCGAGCGCCTTCAGCGGCGAGACGTAGACGACGCGGGTAGTGGACCCACCGGGCGCGTGCTCTGCAGCGGATTCCGCCCCAGACTTGCCGCCGGGCGCCGGTTCGATAAGAGCGTCACCGCCGAGACGATCGAGCGCCCACAGGAACGCCGCGAGCGTCTTGCCCGAGCCGGTGGGCGCCGACAGCAGCACGTGCTCGCCGCGCGCGATCGCGGGCCACGCCTGCGCCTGGGCGGGCGTGGGCGCCGCAAAGGCCGCCGCGAACCAGTCGCGTACGCGCGGGGAGAAGCTGGACAAGGGACTGCTGCTAGCGCTCGGCACCATGCTGCGATTGAGGCTAGCGAGGTCCCGGAGCGCCGGCCGCGCCCTCGGGCAGGCCTTCACAGGCGCCGCGCCGTCAATGGCCGCGGCGCCCGCGGAGACCTGGCATCGTCGGGGGGACGCCTCGATCTCTACTCGAGCATCGCCGGAGAGGTAAGGACAATGCCCGAGCTCCCGGCCGCGTGCGCACATCCTGTGCGGCGGCCAAGGCCGAGATCTCATATGTTCGTTTACAAACTTTAGTTCCGATTATCAGATATCGCCAATGGTGTTTCTCACTCGCCGCGACTGGGAAACAGTCTTCGAAAACGCTAGGCGAATCGGAAGAACGGAACTATAATCTCGTCGTGCTAAAGGGCGCCGCCGCCGAGGGGCTGCAACCGCGCGATCACGGCCAGTGGACTCCGCTGGCGCGGGCGCTGGGCGCGACGGGGGATCGCTGGACGTTGCTGATCGCGCACGCGCTCGCGGACGGACCCCAGCGCCCCGTGCAGCTGCGCAGCCGGCTGCCGGAGATCTCCAGCGGCGTACTCGACCGGCATCTGCAGCAGATGGTCGGGCTGGGACTGCTGTTACGCAGGCGCTTCAAGGAAATGCCGCCCCGTGTGGAGCTGGCGCTGACCGAGGCGGGACGCGAGCTGCTGCCGATCGCGCGCGCCCTGGCGCGGTGGGGGGTCAAGCACATGTGAAGACGCCAGTGTGAAGAGGCCGGTCGGGAGTGGGCTCGCGTCTCGGACGCCGCGGCCGCGCTTCGTGCGAAACCCACGCTCGTCCCGCGGGCGCCGCGGCCTGCGGAAGCCGCGGCGCCCTGGGACACCTCCGGGCACGAGACCGGCTCGGTCTCGAACACGTCAATCCGCCGGAAGAGGGACGGCGGACCTCTTCTATTTGTACACGCTCGAGGGTTGCCTGTGGGGTTGTGTTTCTGACAGTGGCCGGTGGGTTATCGAGCAGCGCCGATGGAGTCGTCGAGTCGGGCCCATGATCCCTCCGGGCGGGGTGAGCGCTTACAGCGCTCCGGAGGGTCGATCGTAAAAAGGGCCCGCCGCATCCTGCGGCGGGCCCCTGTGCTGCGTGACTGTCCGTCGTGCGCTTCCGTGCTAGCTGCTGACTTCTATTCGCTTGCTTTTACGGCTGGTGCGTTGGCGTCCTGCAGTGTGCCGTTGAGGATGGCTGTGTTGTGTCCGGCTGTGGCTGGGACGCCGAGTTTTGCGTTGACTAGCGGGTCGATCAGGAATGAGAAGAGTCCGCCACAGCCTTCTGCGCCGGGTGCCGCGAACGAGTTGTTCACGAGCGAGTTTTCTCGTATGATGCTCAGGTTGAAATTGTCCTTGAATTCGACTTTACCGATTTTGCCTTTTATCGATTTATTCGGTGCGGGCGGGTTTGTGGTGCCGGTCGTCAGAGGCAGCGAGATCGGTGCTGAGTTCGAGCCGATATAGCAGCTTTCTCCGAGGAGCGGATTATCCAGTTTGACCTTCACCGGCAGCGAGAGCGCTGTTCCTTCCGCTTCGACTAGATTTTGAAGGTTTATGCCGATCGAGCTCGCGGGCGCAGCCAGTTCGGTTGTGGCGTTGACGCCGGTGAGACCGTTTTCGAAGATCAATTCGCACGCCAGCCGCTCGAAGAAGTTGCTGATTTCGAAGCAGTTGACCAAACCTGCCAGCCCCCCTGGGACGCTCTGCGGCGTTTTGGACAGCGTCACGCCGTTTTCCGCACCGATGAATTCGTAGCCTTCGATTTCAAAGCTTTTGTTTTCTATAACGTGTACGCCACCCTGGAGGGTGATCGTGTTTTTAATCGGCACCGTCTTTTTGCCGACCGTGAATTCGCCGCTTTCAGTCTGCGCAAATATGCAGAGAGTCGTCGCCGAGTTGCTCAGCGGACACTGGTTGAACACCGCGAAGTCCCCTTTGGGATGGTGTTCGGTCGCCAGCGCCGACGAAGCCGACCCGAGGACGATGAGCGACGCGAGCAGCGCCACCACGACTGCCGTCGCCCGCCGGGACACGGGCGTACTCCCTATCTGTTGCCTGATCATGAAGCTAACCTCCGTCTCTGCCGATGGATAGGTTGGGCGCGGAGGCACCCGCCCTGCGGCAGGCCAAGTCCGTACCTCCTACAGACTATAGAGGGGCCCATGAGCGCGGCAAGCGCTGTTTCTGACCTGTCGAAGTATTCGAGCCGAGGTACGGGATCCAAATACGCACGAGAAGACGAAAGAACGCGCACAGCCGCCGGGAGAGGCTTTGCTCCGGCGGCCGCGCGTCGTTCTCGAGGAGCTGTGCCCCTACCGCTTTCCCCTCTTGCCGGCAGCCTTCTTGGCTTTCTTGGGACACCCGGTGACGGCGATCTTGGTGGTCTGAGTCACGACGGCGCCGTTCTGTCCGGTGAGCGTGGTGGGCATCGTCAGCTTCTGTCTGCACATGTTGCCCTTCGCCTTGGTGGGGAGGTTGGTGGCCAAGACGGAGAATGGGCCCTCTGGGAATGTCGTTTCGAATGAGCTGACCGGCGCGTCGGGCGCGCTGTTGAACGTGGAGGTCGTGATGCCTTTCTTGATGTTCGTGTTGCCGTCGAGGTAGAGCGTGATCCCTTCGCCCTGCAGCACGAACACGAGGTCGGGGAACGCCGCGCCGCCGTGGGAGACGAGATACGCGGGCCCGGTCAGCGGGTGCGCCAAGAGCGGCGTGAGGGCCATCGCGGTGCCGACGTTCGACGCGAGGGGGCATCCCGCGGGGTTAGCGTTGAACTGCTTGTCGGTGCACGCTTTCTGCAGCGTCGTCAATCGCGCGGGCAGTTGCTTGGGCAGCGTCACGCGGGCTTTGGCGATGTTGGCCTGGCCCGGGCCCGGGGTGACCTTCACGACCAGCGAGGCGCCGTTGGCTTTGCTCGTCTTCGCCGCCGTCGTCGCCGCGAACTTCGGTTTGAACGGGAGGTTCGCGCAGTTGGAGGCCTCGAACGGCGAGGAGACGCCCGTGCTCGCGCCGGCGGTCGAGGTGATGAGCGCGGTGACGCTCAGCTGCGAGCAGTTCGTCGGGTTGAACATGAAGTCGGGACGGTTGACGGTCACGTTGATCGTGCGCACGTCCAGCGGGATGCCCTGCAGGATCGTGGGCAGCGGATCGCTTGTGACCCTGACCTGCGCGGTGTGGGAGTCGACTTCGACCTTGGCGCGCACGACCTCCTTGCCGAACCCGCCGTTGCCGGTGAGCGTGAACGGTCCCGCGGTCGTGGGCACGACGATGCTCAACCCGAACGGAGCGCCGTTGTAGGGCCCGGTTAGGTACACCTTGCCATCCTTGACCCAATAAGGTGTACCGCCGGGCCCTACGCTGACCGTCGTTACCCCAATCTGACTCTCAGGTCCGCACGTTCCATGCGCGGCCTGGGGGTCGGGGCACTGCACGACGCTTTTGAGAACCCCCAACAGACCCGGGGGCGTCGTGACCTGGACGCCGGACAGGCGCTGTTCGCGGTCCTGGCGAGCGAGTGTCACGCTGAGCGGGCTGAATGCGCCCGCCTGATTATTGATCGTACCCGCCGTAAACGAGGGACTGAACCCCACTCCAGCCCCGCATCCCTGGCTGATCGTAAAGCTACTCTGCGATTCTTTAGGTGGACCGCCACTCCACGGGAACAACTGCGATGCAGTCGTGTACGTCCCGCAAGCAATCGGTGTGATCAGCGGCGCTCGAGATCCCCCAAAGAAGCTCATCCTCACGTCGCTGAACGGCAACTGCGGCAGGAACTGCGCTTCGCCGGTCGCCGCGCTCCTGACCGGATCCTTGCCAAAGCGCGCGGTGAGCTGTCCCGTTTCTTTATCCAGCACGATTTCGCCCGGGAGCTTGACGACCGCGCCCTGGCCTTCGGCGACCACATACAGCGCGAGCAGCGATCCGAACGGGTTGGAGCCGTTACCCGCCACATCGCCCTGCTGCGCCAGGAACACCGAGCCCTTCAACGGATGTTCGAGCAACTGCGTGTCGATTTCGACATTCGCGACCTTCGACGAGTCCGGGCATTTGGCTGGTTCCGCCGAGGTGAGGTTGATCCCTTCAGGGCCTTCCAGCGGACACGCTCCAAGCCCGTTCGCCGCCGACGGCGAGACGGCCATACCCATGGGGAACTTCACGACCGCTTCCTTAAGGTTAGCCTCCGCGCGCCCCGCGAGGCTTTCTTCCTGGGGAACCTTCAGGTCGACGTTCAATCCGCTCGGGGATTCCGTACCCACCCCTTTCGGCGACGGTTCGGTGCTCAACGACGGATGGAACGCGAGTTCGTTGCAGCCCGTGATCGCGGGAGACTGGAATGGCGGCGGCGCGATCAGTTCTTCCGGCTTCTGCCACGAATACGTGCTCATCGACGTCGCGAGCGGACTACCCGTGCACGAGCCGGGCATCGTCAGGAACGGCGTACCGGTCCGTTCGCGTGCCGGCAACGGGCAATTGAATTCATAAAAGCTTTCTTCCGGGTATTCCGACACCCGCTTATGGGTCATGATCGCCGTTTCGAGCAGTTTCGTGTAGGTCTCTTCTTTTATCTTTTGTTGGGCTCTGCTATGCACACCGCAGACCCCTCGTTCCCTGTCATGACTCGGGTCTGACGGGTTGCCCCACAGCGTCAGCTTGACCGCCCACAGCCGCTTCAGCTGAGTGATCTCCGAGACGCTGCCGGAGAGCCCATAGTCGCCGCCGGTACGGACCCCGCCGATGATGTGCGCTATGAATCCGATTTCACCGGGGTTCAAGCCGAACTCCGCCGGCACGCCCGCCGGCGGCACCATATTATACACAGGCGAGCGGAAAAAACCCAGATTGGCGCCCATCGCGTAGATCGTAGCCACACCCACCACCGAGCCGACTGGGCAGCCACCGCCGTGAGCCGGCACCGTCTCCAGCTGCCGCTCGGTGCACTTTCTCGTCGACACGGTGGGATTCACGACGAGACCGGCGGGAAGGTTAGTGACGATGTGCTTCGGTTCGCCGTAGATTTTCCCCAAAACTTCCGGGATTTCGATCGGAACTTCTTCCCCAAGACTTTCGTCTAGTTCGAATTGTTCGTTTTCTTCTTTGGTTTCGTGGTTGAAGACGATCGTCGTCGTGAGCGCGTACGGATGCGACCCCGCCCGCGTCGCAGGCGGACCCAGTTCACCCGCCACAATCGGGCTTTCAAATCCACAGACACCAAACGACGCCGGACCACACACACCAACCGCAGCACCCGCCGACCCAGCAAACACACACACCACTACGGCTGCGAGTGCTACTGTGATGAACATAACCACCGGCCTACCCCGACCAAAGGAGTGCGCGGGATTTACGCCGAGGATCCTCGCCCGAAGGGAACCAAGCATAGAGAACATCATCACCTGCCCCTCCGCTCATAGCCGGCTTTCCTCGCCCTACGTTTCGTCCCACCCTTCGCTTTGGCCTTCACGCACTTTCCGCGGCGCAACTTCCTGCCTCTGGGACATTTCACCGTGCCCCTCTTGACAACCGTCGTGGACGCGGACGACGGCGCGGCGAGATTTCCCGACCCCGACAGCGACGTACTCGCAGGCGCGCCGAGCACGGGTGAGGACCCCACCACACCGCGACATGTATCTTCTTCCAAACACGGCGCAGGAGGCACGATGTTCTGCGCGGGAATTCCCCCGCCGACACGGGAATCGTAAACATCCACATTCGCATCCTGATCCTGAGCCACCAGCGACTGCGCAGTGAAGAAGAACACACCACCGCCATCCGCGCTCGCGTCACCGAAATACGATTCGCTGACACTCCGCCCCGTCGAAATCAAATACAAGCAACCCCCAGACCGCGCGCTGAAGCTCACGCTCGCGCTCGTACAAGATCCCTCTCCTTCCCGCTCCCACTCATACACATCCCGCACAGAATTCACATCTTCCGGCAAAAGCGCTTCTTCCGTCTCAAAAAAGACACGCCCACCATCATCAGACAGATTACGCGTCACAAAAGCATTAAAACCACCCGTATTGGGGCGCGCGATCAAAGAGACCTGCGGGGCAGAGAGTTCCGCGGGGCTGCTCGCCGGAACACCGCTTGGATTGCACGTTACACACACGGGATTATGCACCGACACAGGTGATCCGGCACGATACAAGTCAAACCCATTACTTTCCGAGAACAAGAGCGCCCTGCCGTCAGGAGTGACACGCGAACTCCTCTCCCCCCCCGAAGGTCCAGGATTGCTTTCTGCATCATAGCGCGCACTCCAGTCGGTTGGCTGAGTGTCCTGCGCGATGAACACCACGGTGCCTTCGTGCCACTCATAGAGATTGTTCTTGCCATTTTCGGCTTTTTCCACGACCATTTCTTTGTTACTGTTTTCGTGTTCACGCTTGTTGGTCGCCAGCACACCAGCAGCCACAAAATACGCATAGGCGCCATCGCTAGAGAACCCGAGCGTGCCGGCAACATCTTCCGCCCCAATGGTCAGCTGTTCCCGCGCCTGCACAAGCGATGTCGCTTCGGGTTCTTTCTTTTCCTTGAACAGATTGATAAACCGTTTGACGTTGAAGCGATAGAGCTCACTGCCTTCGATGTAGAAGATAAAGCCCCCGTCCGAAGTCGAAGCCTGCCACGCCGCACTGCCAACCGACAGCTGAAACGTCTTTCCGACTTCGGGTTCACGCATGTAGACAAACCCGGTCTTGACATCCGTGAAGAACACGCGCGAACCGTCTTCGGAGATCGTATTCTGTGTGTAAAAGCCGCGCTGACCTTTAGGGTTTTGCAAAGGGCCCCCGATCGACCCTTCTTCCGGCGCTGTGCCACCGGGCAGCACCCCCGCCAAGCTCACACGTTCACCCACCGGCTTGGCTTCGTTCCACTCGTACAGATTGTTGAACCCCGACGCCGGCGGCACATTCGTCGTAGCCAAATTTTCGTTGAGTTCGAAGAGAATGCGGGAATAGTCCCGCGACGCATCCACAAAGCGCAAAGGCTTTTCTATGTTGGGTGCGAGCAGCCTATACGCGTTCGTTGCATTGTCACGAACATACGCATTCTCTATGCTTGGCCCAGCCACGCCGCCTTCCGCGAGGACCGGTTCCCCCGAAACCACGATCGTTCTGGCGAGATCCTTTGTCCAGCCAACCAAGAGCGACTCAATGCGAGAAGAGTTAGGGGGCATGAGGCTCTCGGTCGCCCACGCACTGCCGCCGGGAGAGCGAAGGCTGAGCTGAATCTGCGCCACGCCTGATTTTGCGCCCAGCGCGTTTGCGAACGGCGCCATCGAAAAGAAGCTGACCGCGTCGCCGGACGGGGAGGCCTGCACGGCGTTTACTTCGCCGTTGGCATCCACCCCATTCTTGTTCACGGAGGCCTGCTCGTACGCGCGACAGTCCGGCAGACCGGGCGCGTAGACCTGCTCGCTACGGACTTGTTCGGTAACTGCGGGGCACACTTCCGCCTCAGCCGCAATCGCCAGCACGCCGCTTCCAGCGCCCATAATCACAAGAAATGCAATCCCCAGCAACACGCGACCGTCATAGCTGACCATGCCCCCTCGGAACCCCACCATTCATCTTCCCCTCTCTAGCCATTCATCTCATTCATTCCAGCCCCCTCTATTCTGTCAGAATCGCCGATGCACCCGCTAGTAGTGTTTCTAACTCGCGACTCAGCCGGCCACTCCGCACCCACAGGCTGATAGCAAGCTCTGGGGGGCCGGAATTCCGGCCCCCCAGACTTCATATACGGCTAATTATGCCCTAGTTAGTACACTATTATCAAGTACCTGGTAAGATGCCCCATGCTAAGAGGCTCCCCAGATGGACTAAAGCCGTACCTGAATACGAGGCGCCGGCAGTGCCGCCGATGCTCAGATGGCTGTTTGCTTTCGTAGCGACTAGTTCATGGTTAACTTTCATCGATTCCGGTTCAGGAAGTTCCACGACCTGATTGCCGGTCACCGAGTAGTTGCCCGTTGGGATCGCACATTCCATGGTCCCATTTTTTTCTACTTCGAGAGCCACAAATTCTTCTGTTGCTCCCGCACCTTTGACTTCCATCTGCGGCGGACTCCCCAGAGGCGCCCCTAAGGGGATCGTCCGACCTGGGAGTAATTTGGTTTTAATTTCTTTTTCTTGCGCAGTGGAGAGCTTACACCCTGACGGTTTAATCTCTATGCAGTGTAAATAAATCAATAGAGCATGGAAATTGCCTAATAATAACAGCCACGCGAGGATATGAACATCTAGACAGTGGAACTTAGCGGCTACACCCGTTACTTTACCTTCCAATAACTGTAACCCACCTAAACCTAAAGCGAACTCCGGGGGGGTCCCCAACTCTTTCATTGGTTCTTCATTGTTACAGAACACCCAATGAGTAGGGTTAGGTCCACCGCACCTCGCCGACGCCGACGCCGACGCGATCGCACTGATCGCAAATGCGGCCAGCAGGCTAAGCAGGACCAATTTCAAACGTGACATGAATAATAACCTCCAAATGTCACCGGACGGTACCGGAGACACTCATAGCTTGCTCTTATATAGACATCGGGGCGCAGAGCTAACACGTACCGACACCCGTCTTGCCAGCTCCCTCGACGGATCAACTCGACCCAGACGAGGGATCACCACGCAACATACGCCGAAAGCACAGCCCCAGTCAAGAGAGCGACAACTTCCTTATTCCACACGGGCATTCCAACCAGACAACAGGACGTCAAAATCCCTGCACCCACCGTTTCTCCACATCTGGAACATCGGACTGGGGGGTCAGAAACGCATACGCCAAACCTGGATCCCGAAGCCTCTGTCGTAACCCCGGTGGTTTTAGTTGGCCGAATTTAGGCCCTCGCGAGAAGGGATGCTGATCAATACTGAGCCCAGACACAACGATCAAATGCCCGTAAGAGACCCCACGCTAGCTCATCAAGATGAGGGGTAGAACACGACCCGCCTACACCCCTCAGCCGCCGAGTCTCGGAAGTAAACACCCATCACACAACATTCTCGCGCGCCAAGTATCGACGCGCGAGTGAGAAAATCGAACGTCAGATCGGCCCTGCAGTCCCTCACCCCGCGCAGTGAACGATCCCCCGCTCGAGCGCATACACACGGCTCGCGAGCTCCCTCACGAGCCCCGCGCGCTGCTCCGCCAGCAGCATCGTCAGTCCCGTGCCCTGCACCATCATGAGCTGCTCGACGAGCGTCTCCACCAAGCGCGGCGCGAGTCCCTCGCTCGGCTCATCCAGCAGCAGCAACCTCGGGTTCGCCACCAGCGCCCGAGCGATCGCCAGCACCTGCTGCTCGCCGCCGCTCAGCCACGCGCCCTTGGACTCCCGCACCTCTGCCAGCAGCGGGAACACGTCGAACACCCGCTCGAGCGGCCACGACGACGCGCTCTCCCTCTGGCTCCTCTCGTCCTCGCTCGATCCCGCGCGCTTCCCTCCCCCTGCCGCCACGAGCAGATTCTCCTCCACCGTCAGGCTCCCAAACACCCGCCTGCCCTCCGGCACCAGCCCCACGCCCAACCGCGCGATCCCGTGCGCGGGCATCCCGATCGTCTCCCTCCCCGCGACCTTGATCGAGCCGGCTCTCGCGATTCCCGCCATCCCCATCACGCAGTGCAGCGTCGTCGTCTTCCCCGCGCCGTTGCGACCCACGAGCGCGACCGTCTCCCCGGCTCCGACCTCCAGGTCCACGTCGAACAGGACCTGCGCGGCGCCATAGCGGGCGTTCAACCCCTCGACCTTCAACATCGCCTGTGGCCCGCGCTCTCGATGCTCGGCTTCGTGCGGTGACCGGCGCCGGCCGGGCTGGTTGAAACCGCGAGCTTGCGGGTCACCCATTCCTATCCACCGCCGTCACACCCCGCCCACCGGCGCTTCGCCATCGCCGAGGTACACACGCCTCACCCGCTCGTCCCTGCGCACCGCCTCCGGCGTCCCATCCGCGATCTGCTTGCCGCGATCCATCACCACCACGCGCTGCGCATGCGCGAACACCGTATCCATGTCGTGCTCGCTGAACACCATCGTCAGCCCCCTGCGCGCGACCGCGCCCACGACCAGCGCCATGATCGCCGCGCGCTCCTCGCCTCCCATCCCCGCCGTCGGCTCATCCAGCAGCAGCACCTTCGGCTCGCCCGCCAGCACCATCGCCAACTCCAACCGCTTGCGCTCCCCCTGCGCCAGCGCACCCGCCTCGCGCTCCTCTTCCCCGCCCAGTTCCACCTCCGCCAGCGCGCGGCCGACGCCGTCCCCATCGCCATCCCCATCCCCGCCTCCGCGCGCGCCCGCGACCTGCGCCAGCTCGATGTTCTCGCGCACCGACAGCCCCTCAAACAGCCGCGCGCTCTGAAACGTCCTGCCCAACCCCAGCCTCGCGCGACGCGCAGGCGCCACGCCGCGCAGGCTCCTGCCCGCCAGCAGCACCTCGCCCGCGTCGGCCTGAAGCTCCCCGGAGATCAACCCGAACAGCGTGCTCTTGCCCGCGCCGTTGGGCCCGATCACCGCGACCCGCTCGCCCGCCCCCACGCACAGCGACACGCCGTCCACCGCGCGGATGCCGCCGAAGCTCTTGCGGACGTCCCTCAGCTCGAGCGCCGGCGGTGGGTCGATCGCGCCCGCCGAACCCATCTACTCAGGCTACGCGCATCGGCGCGGATCGGCGTGATTTCCGCGCCGTCGCGCCTCACGGGATCCCGTCGAGCAGTTCCGCCGGCGAGTTCAGCTGCAGCGCGCGAGCGAGCACGACGATCGTCTCCAGGCGCGGCGAGCGCTTGCGGCGCTCCAGCAGGCTGATCTCGGTGCGGTGCAGTCCGCACATCGAGCCCAGCGCTTCCTGGGAGAGACCCAGCCGTTCGCGATGACCGCGCAGGTTCGCGGCGAACGGCCCCCGCATGCTCACTGTCGATGCCACCACACGTGTATTCTCTCACAAAGCAGACGAAAGTCTACCGACAACCGTCACCTGCCGGCTGTCTGCGGATTTCGTGCGCCGACCCCCTGCTTGCGGCGCAGCGAGACCACCCCGCGGGGCGCGAGCAGGATCACCGTGAGCAGCACCGCGCCTTCGACGAGCAGCGTGTCGGTGCTCAGCTTGCCCACGTAGAAGTCGATCAGCCCCAGCCCCACCGCGCCCACCACCGGCCCCGAGAACCTGCCCACGCCCCCGAGCAGCGTCACGATCAGCGCGTTCGCGGAGATTTTCCAGTCGAACACATCGGGATACACGATCTGCGCGGACAGCACCGACAGCCCGCCGCCGACCGCCGCGACGCCCGCCGCCAGCGCGAACACGCCCAGCCTGCGCCGCTCCACCGCGACGCCCAGCGTACGCGCGCGCAGCGCGTCTTCGCGGATCCCCCTGAGCATCAGCCCCGCGCGCGCATGCACGAACGCGAACACCCCGACGAGCACCGCCGCCGCGACCGCCAGCATCGCGTAGTACACGCCGTTCACGTCCACCACCACGTTCAGCCCGCGCGGCAGGCTCGTCGCGATCAGGCCACTGTCCCCGCCGGTCAGCCGCGGCGAGTGTGCGGCCGCGAACTGCAGCAGCGCCCCCAGCGCGAACGTGAGCATCACGAACGCCACCGGCTCCATCCGCACGAGCACCGTCCCGCCGGCGACCCCCGCCGCCACGGCCACGACGACCCCCACCGCCAGCGCCACATAGAAATCGACGCTCGCTTCATTCATCGACAGCGCCGTCGCATACGCGCCCAGCCCGTAGAACGCCGCCTGCCCGAACGAGAACATGCCCGTGTACCCGAACAGCAGGTTGAAGCTCACCCCCACGAGCGCGCTCACGATCATCGACGCCGCCAGCAGCACGTACTCGCTGGAGGCCACCGCCGGCAGCAGCGCCGCGAGCGCCAGCAGCGCCAGCGCCGGCCCGCCGTCGGCGAGCAGCGCCCGGCGCGTTCGCGCGCTCCCCACGACGACGCCCATGCGCGCCATCTTATGTTCCTACCCGGCCGCGGAGCGCGCCGCGCCGCCGCGCCGCGACCGCAGGCCCGTCAGCGACCAACCGAGCCGCCCGGTCGCCGCGCGCGCCAGCAGCACGACGCTCATGACCGCATACGGCGTCAGCTGCGCGAGCGTCGCGTCGTGCAGCGCGGCGAAGCTCTGCGCGATCCCGATCGTAAGCGCCGCCATAAGCGCGCCCGTCATGTTGCCCAGGCCGCCCGTCACGACGACGATGAACGCCGGCACGAGCGCGGTCGTTTCGAGGTTCGTCGACACCGTGCCCTGCGGCGCGATCAGCACGCCCCCGAGCGCCCCCAGCCCGATCCCGACCGCGAACACGCCCGAGTACAGCCGATCGACGTCCACGCCCAGGACCGACAGCATCTCGCGATCGTCGACCGCCGCGCGCGTCAGCAACCCGGCGCGCGTGCGATACAACACCGCCCAGATCGCCGCCGTCACCAGCAGGCCGAGGACGATCGTCACGACCGTGTAGCGCGGCAGCGTCGCGCCCAGCACGCTCCAGCCGCCGCTCAGCGCGCCCGGCAGCGAAACCGTGCGAAAGTGCGTGCCGAACACGAGCACAATCGCCCCCGCGATCAAATAGCTGAGCGCGAGCGTGAGCATGAACTGGCGATTCTCGTCCTGCGCGCGGTAGGTGCGGCGCAGCAGCGCCACCTCGACCGCCGCCCCCAGCGCCGCGACCGCGAGCGGGACGGCGATCAGCGCAAGCGTCCACCCCAGCGCGGAGGCCCCGACGAGCGCGATCGCGCTCGTCGTCAGGTAGGCGCCCAGCATGTACACCGAGCCCGCGGCGAAGTTCATCACGCCGAGCACGCCCCACACGAGGTTCAGGCCGGCGGCCGTGAAGAACAGCACGAACGCCAGCCCGAGGCCGGCGAACAGCTGCGCGATGAACGTCGCCAGGCTCACCTCCGCTCGGCGCCTCCCCGCGCTCCCGCTACCCGCGCCCGCAGGGCGTCGGCGTGGAGATCGGAATGCGCCCGGTGGGCGTCGTCCTCCTCAGCATTCGAAGTACTTGCTCGTGCTCACCAGCGTCAGGTGTTCGAAGTGCGCAAACGGCTGCGCGCGAGTCGGACCGGCGACCGTGCCCATCGCGATCGGCATCGCCACCTCGTGGTTGCACCTGTGGATCGCCACGCTCCCCTGCACGGTCTGCACCGTCGCGCCGGAGAGCGCTTCGCGCACCTTCGTCGGGTCCGTCGATCTGGCTTTGAGGATCCCCTGCGCGATCAGCTGGATCTGGTTGAACGCGTCGCCCGCAGCGCCGCCGTTGGCCGCCACGCCGCCGAGCGCTTCCAGGTCGTGGGCAAACGGCGTGTGGTAGATCGAGGACGACGGATAGTAGGTGTATCCCTCGATGCCCACCGGCGGCTTGGGCATCGCGTCGATCGTCGCGTAGTCCATGATCCCAAACACGTGCGTCTTGTCAAACAGCCCCAGCGGCAGCGCCTGTTTGACGAGCGTGACCGTGTCTTCGGTGATCGCCGTCGAGTACACGACGTCGGGGCGCTCGGCGATCAGCTTGTCGATGTAGGGGGTGTAGTCGGTCCCTCCGCTCGGCACGTAGTCCTGGCTGATTATCGTCTGCCCGCCGGCCGATCCCGGACGATCGGTCGCCATCGCCTGCTTGAACGCGGCCGTGACCTGATAGCCGTAGCTGTAGTCCTCGCTGATCGCCGCGATCCGCTTCCATTGCGGATGCGCGCGCACGTAGGCGGCGGCGTTCTCGCCCTCGACCTTCGCCGTCGGGATCGTGTCGAAAGCATAGATTTCCGGGCCGCCCGAGAACACCGCCGGGTCCGCCACGCCCACCGCGTAGATCACGTGACTGGGGTTGGCGACGAGCTGCTCGACGCTCTTGCCGACCGCGCTCGAGCACGTCCCCGCGAGATATTTGACGTGGCCGCTCAGCACCAGGTCGCGCGCCTGGGCGACGCCGACGGTCGGCGTGGCCCTGTCGTCGCGTACGATCAGCTGCAGCCTGTGTCCCAGCACGCCGCCCCGTTCGTTGACGCGCTCGACCGCCAGTTCCGCGCCTTTGACGTATTCTTGGGAGAACGTCGAGCAGAAGCCCGTCAGCGAGGCGAGGTAGCCGATCTTCACCGGCGCACCCGGCGCCAGCGCCGCGCTCTGCGAGCTCGAGGACCCGCAGCCCGCCAGGACCCACGCCGGCCCGAGCGCGGCGAGCGCGATCGCCGTGGCAGGGCCGCCGGCCAGCCTTCTCATTGAAGCGACATCCCCTCTTTTGGGTGGCGATGAAGTATCGAACTCCTCGCGCGAACGATATCTCTATTTCGAACCGGACGCGCCATCTCCGTTTGCGGCGAACGGCTCCCCCGGAGACGGGTGTCCGGCGGGCGTGTGGAACGCGGGCATCACCTCCCGCGCAAACGCCGTCATCGAGGCGCACACCTGCTCATGGGGCTGGCCGAGGTTGTGCCACGCCGAGAACTGGTCGACGCCCAGCTCCGCGTAGCGCGCGAGCTTGGCACGCACCTCCGGGGCGGTGCCGAACGCGATGTTCGCATACATCTCATCCAGCCCCGGCTCGTCCTCCCTGACGGCCTCCTCGACCGTGTAGTCGCCGCCGCGCACGTGCTCGGAGTCGCCGAGCTGCTGGTCGATGATGCGGTGGTTCATCAGCACGTACCGCAACACCTCGCGGCACTCCGCCTCCTCAGCGCCGACGAACGTCATGCGGTTGAGGCCGAACCTCGTTTGCGAGCGCTCGCGCCCGGCGTCGCGCAGCGCCCGCTCGAACGCCTCATACACGCCTTCGACCTGTGCGAACGGCTCGCGGAACGGGGCCGAGATCACGTCGCAGTCGCACCCCAGCTCGACCGCCCAGCGCGCCGAGCGGGCCGACAGCGCCGCCAGCCACACGGGCGGGTGCGGCCGCTGCAGCGGCGGGGGCAGGACGGTCGCGTTGGGATAGGAGAAGAACCGCCCCTCGTGCGCGTGCGCGGAGGGATCGCGCCAATGGCCGAGCATGATCCGCAGGTGCTCGGCGAAGAACGCGCGGCTGTCGGCCTCGTCCATCTCCGTCTGGAACTGGCGCATCTGATACGGCGAGGCGCCGCGCCCGCAGGCCACGTCGAAGCGCCCGCCGCACAGCTGGTCGATCTGCGCGATCTGGCCCGCCAGGCGCAGAGGATGGTGAAACGGCAGCACGAACACCGCCACCCCGATCCTGATCCTTGCGGTGCGCTGCGCGATCATCGCCGCCAGCTGCAACGGGTCCGGCGCGGCCAGGAAGCTCACGAGGTTCTGCTCGGCCAGCCAGACCCCGTCGTAGCCGAGCTCCTCCGCCAGCACCGCCTGCTCGACCATCTCCCCATACAGCTCGCGCGCGGGCTTTTTGCGATCCCACCACTGGCCGGGGAGGAACAGGTAGAAGCGCATGCCCGCGACCTCAGCCGGCCCCGGGGGCCGAGATGGAGCCGCAGTCCGAGACGGAGCCGCAGTCCGAGACAAAGCCGCAGTCCGAGACGAAGCCGCGATCCGCGACGGAGCCGCAGTCCGAGACGAAACCGCGATCCGCGACGAAACCGCGATCCGCGACGTTTCCCCCGTCGGAGACGTTCCCACAGCCAGAGACGGACACACAAGCCGCTATGTTTCCGGGCAGCCCGAAAGGGAAATCAATGTTTATGATTGAGACTCGCGCTGAGATTAAGTATGATGACCATTCAGACATGGAATTCCCCTCTTAGGGAAGTCTCCAGGACAAGGAACAGGAAACCGAGTGCAATGCCCAGAACAAGTTCGAATACTTCCAAAAAATCAGACATAACGCAAGAGCCCGCCTGGTCGATTCCCAGCCTGCGTGAGCCTCGCTACTCGCAGTCGTTGGAGCGCGGGCTCGCGATCCTGGGCTGCTTCACCCCCCAGCGCCCCGTGCTGGGCATCGCCGACATCGCTGATGAGCTCGGCATGAGCCGCTCGACTACGCACCGCTACGTGATCACGCTCGTCGCGCTCGGCTACCTCGAGCAGGGCGCCTCGCGCAAGTACCGTCTCGGTCTGCGCGTGACCGACCTGGGGATGTCCGCGCTGAACTCGACCGGTCTGCGCGAGCACTCCCACCCCTACCTCGAGGAGCTGCGCCAGCGCACCAGCTACACCGTCAACCTGTCCGTGCTCGACGGCTCCGAGATCCTCTACGTCGATCGCGCCCGCAGCTTCCGCCGCGGTCAGAGCAAGATCGACCTCGGTCTGCACCCGGGCTCGCGCCTGCCGGCGTACTGCACCTCGATGGGCAAGCTGCTCTTGGCCTACCTGCCCGAGCCCGAGCAGAAGGACCTGTTCTCGGAGATGAAGCTGACCAAGCGCGGCCCGAACACGATCACGAGCAAGAAAGCCCTGCGCGACGAGCTCGACGAGGTCGCCGACGCCGGCTTCGCCGTCAACGACGAAGAGCTCGCGGCCGAGCTGCACTCGATCTCCGCGCCCGTGCGCAACGAGTCCCGCGAGGTCGTCGCCGCCGTGAACATGGCCGCGCACTCCTCGATGATCTCCCTCGAGGAGCTCGTCGACGCGCTCGGCCCGCACCTCGTCTCCACCGCCGACCGCATCTCCGCGCGGCTGGGCTACCGCCGCGACGACGAGTCTTAGACCGGCTCGGTTTCCACACGCGCACCCGGCCTGGACTCGTCCTCCGGGCCGGGTAGCGTACTCTCTGGCGCCGATGACGGCTCCCAGAACGATCGCGTCGCTGTGCGCCTCCTCGCTGCTTGCGACCGGTATGGCCGCCTGCGGCGCCACCACCACGGTTTCGACCGGCGCCTTCAAGGGCGAACAGCAGCTCATCGCCCAGACGGTTGCGCATCTGCAGAGCCACGCCACGGCGCTGGAAGCGAAGAAGATCTGCGGCGAAGACCTCGCCGCCGCCCGGGTCGCACAGCTGAATACCGCCTCCGGGGGCTGCAAGCAGGCGATCGAATCTCAGCTCAAGGAGATCGACAGCTTCGAAACGACGGTCCAGGCGGTCAAGATCTCCGGCGCCACCGCCACCGCGCAGGTCAAGAGCATCGTCGCCGGCAGGAAAGCCGTTCAGACGATGACGTTCGCCAAGGAAGGCGGGAAGTGGCGGGTCTCGAGCGTCGGATAGCCCGGACCAACCTGCCACCGCCACCGCACCCTCGGCTGGTCGAGAGTCGCGTGAGCAAAGACGCAGGAGAGCGCGGCGTGACCCAGCCCTGGCGGACTGTGTGCCCCTCCGATCGGAGATCCCGTCGATCTCCGATCGGTACGCGAGCGACTGAGGACGCCGCGTCGCGAAGGCTGTCGCTCAGCTGAGCGTCTTGCCGTACTGGCGCTCGTAGTAGGCGCGATAGTCGCCCGAGCGGATCGGCTCCCACCACCAGGCGTTCTCGCGATACCACGCGACGGTCTCCTGCAGGCCGTCCTCGAAGCGCACCCGCGGCGTCCAGCCCAGCGCGCGGACCTTCTCGGAGGAGAGCGAGTAGCGCCGATCGTGCCCGGGACGATCGCTGACGTGCTCGATCTGCGACTCCGACGCGCCCGTCAGCGCGACGATGCGCTGGACGACGTCGATGTTCGCCTGCTCGTCCGGACCGCCCGCGTTGTAGACCTCGCCGGGCAGCCCGTGCGCGAGCACGTGCCCGATCGCGCGGGCGAAGTCGGTGGAGTGGATCCAGTTGCGCACCTGCATCCCGTCGCCGTACACGGGCAGCCCGTCGCCGTGCAGCGCGTTCAGCACCATCAGCGGGATCAGCTTCTCGGGGTACTGGTAGGGACCGTAGTTGTTGGAGCCGCGCACGATGCTCGCGGCCAGCGCGTAGGTGTGGAAGTAGCTCTGCACGAGCAGGTCCGCCCCCGTCTTCGTCGCGGAGTACGGCGAGGAGGGGCGCAGCGGCGACTCCTCGGTGAACGCGCCGACGTCGATCGACCCATACACCTCGTCGGTCGACACCTGCACGTAGCGCAGCTCGCGCGCGCGCGCGGCCTCCAGCAGCACGTACGTCCCCAGCGCATGCGTGCGCACGAACGCGTCCGGTTCGGCGATCGAGCGATCGACGTGCGTCTCGGCGGCGAAGTTGACGATCGCCTCGGGGCTGTCCGCCTCGATCGCCGTCGCGACCGCCTCGCCGTCCTCGATGGCGCCGCGCACGAACCGGAACCCGGGCTCGGAGGCGACGTCGTGGAAGTTCTCCTCGCGCCCCGCATACGTGAGCTTGTCGAGCACCGTCACCTCGTCGCCGTGCTCTTGCAGGCGCTGGCGCACGAACGTGGAGCCGATGAACCCGGCGCCGCCGCAGACGAGCAGTTTCATGCGCGCATCATTCCAGGGTGGGTCGGCGGACTACGCCGCCGCAGACCCGCTCTCGGGGCGGACGATCCCGGCTCGCGCCGCCAGATACCCCGCCAGGCCGTCCTGCCAGGGCGGCATCGGCAGCACGTCGGCGCGTTCAGACTCCAGCACCGAGTAGGCCGGTCGCGGCGCGGGGCGGGCCATCTGCTCGCTCGTGGCGGGCTCCACCCGGCACTGCACCTCGGCCTGGCGAAAGATCTCCCGCGCAAACCCATTCCAGGAGACCTCGCCGGCGCCGGTGAGGTGCACGAGGCCGCGCACCTCGCGTTCGAGCAGCCCGAGCAGGGCGGGCGCGAGATGACCCGACCACGTGGGCGAGCCGATCTGGTCCTTGACGACCTGCACCGCCTCGCGCTCGCCCGCCAGCCGCAGCATCGTGTCGACGAAGTTGCCTCCATCGACGCCATACAGCCAGGCGGTGCGTACGACGGTGTGCTCCGGGGAGGCGCCGAGCACCTGGCGCTCGCCCTCGAGCTTGGTCGCGCCATACACCGAGCGCGGACCGGTGGGGTCGGACTCCACATAGGGCCGCGGCCGCCCGTCGCCGTCCAGCGGCGGAGCGCCGTCGAACACGTAGTCGGTCGAGATGTGCAGCAACGGCGCGCCGAGCCCCGCGGCAGCGCGCGCGAGGTTGCCCGCGCCGTCGGCGTTGACCGCGTGGGCCCGAGCCCGCTTGGTCTCCGCGCCGTCCACGTCGGTCCAGGCCGCGCAGTTGATGCCGGCCTCGGGACGCTCGCGCTCGAAGAACGCCTCTACGGCCGCCGCGTCGGTGATGTCGAGCTCGGGCAGGTCGATCAGCACCAGCTCGTGCCCGGCGCGCTCGGCGAGGAGGCGCACGTCGTGGGCGAGCATGCCGTTGGCGCCCGTAATCAGCAGCCGCATTGCCACGGCGGGCCTGGATGGCCCGCCTCCGTAACCTGTCGTGGCGGGCGGAACGTTCTCCTGCAACTTTGGAGTGGAGCCCGACGCGACCTTGGAGGCTGGATGCCGGTCACAGGATCGAGATGTCGGAGTTGTCGCCGACCATGAACCGGTACGCGCGCGGCTGGGAGTCGGAGCGGCGCACGGTCACGTTGCGGCCCAGCAGCGAGGACTCCATGCGCCCGTCCAGGTCGCACACCGAGGAGCCGGCCAGCAGGATCGAGTGCTCGACCTCGGCGCCCGCGATCGCGCAGTTCTCCCCGATCGCCGTATACGGCCCGACGTAGCAGTCGCGCAGCCGTGCCCCGGCGCCGATCACCGCGGGCCCGCGCACGGTCGTGCGCTCCAGACGGGCGCCGGCCTCGATCACCACGCGCCCGTCCACCTGCGAGTCGATCAGCTCGCCGTCGTGGCGCTCGATCAGGTTGTCGAGGATCAAGCGGTTGGCCTCGAGCATGTCCTCCAGACGGCCGGTGTCCTTCCACCAGCCGCGCACGATGTGGGGCTCCACGCGCAGGCCGCTGTCGAGCAGGCGCTGGATCGCATCGGTGATCTCCAGCTCGCCGCGGGCGGACGGCTCGATCGCGCGGGCGGCCGTGTGGATGGCGGACGTGAACATGTACACCCCCACCAGCGCCAGGTCGGTCGCCGGCGCGGCGGGCTTCTCGACGAGCCGCAGCACCCGACCCACGTCCCCCGGGCGGCCCGACTCGGCCGGCGCGAGCTCGGCCACGCCGAAGTTCTCCGGGTCGGGCACGGGCGTCAGCAGGATCAGCGCGTCCGGGCGGTGCTCGCGAAACGCCGCCACGAGATCGGCGATCCCACCCTGCAGCAGGTTGTCCCCCAGGTACATCACGAACGGGTCCCCGCCGAGGAACGGCTCGGCCGTCAGCGCGGCGTGGGCGAGACCCAGCGGCTCGTCCTGGACGATGTAGGAGATCTCCACGCCGAACCGCGAGCCGTCGCCCGCGGCCGCTTCGATCTCCGGCCCGGTCTCCGGCGCGATGATGATCCCGACCTGCTCGATCCCCGTGGCCGCCATCGCCTCGATGCCGTAGAACAGGACGGGCTTGTTGGCGACGGGCACGAGCTGCTTGGCGCTCGTGTGCGTGATCGGCCGCAGGCGCGTGCCCTTGCCGCCGGAGAGGATGAGGCCCTTCAGATTGGGGGTTGCCATCCGGGGAATGTAACCGCCGTCCGGGCTTTTGGTCGTGGCGTGCTCGCTTGCAGACGGCGACAGGAGGTCGCCGTTCCGATTTCGCGGGACCGGATGTCCCGCGGAGGTGACCATTTGGCGTTCGCTGCGCCGCCACTACACGTCACCGGGCCGGCCGTCCGGACCGGCCTCGACAGAAGACGGTGGCCTTCAAAGACGCGGTGGAGAACCTGGCCGCGCTCCCTACGCGACCGGCTCCAGCTCGATCTCCAGCGGGGCGTGGTTGGAGGGCTTGCGGCCCTGGCGGTAGGCGTGGTTGACGTCGCAGCGAGTGACGTAGGGGGTGAGGTGCTCGCTCGCGAGCGCGAGGTCGATGCGCAGGCCGTAGTCGCGCGCGTAGTGCCCGTCGCGCTGGTCCCAGCAGGTGTAGCCGCGCTCGCCCGGGTGCAGCCGCCGGTAGACGTCCACGAGCTCGCCCTCCGCGATGATCTCGCGCACGCTCTCACGCTCGGCGGCGCCCGTGTGCGAGGAGTCGATCAGCCACTCCGGCTCGTACACGTCCTGGTCGGTGGGCGCGACGTTGAAGTCGCCGGTGATCAGCAGCGGGCGCTCCTGCTCGCCGTAGACCTGGCGGGCGATCGCCTCCAGGAACGCGAGCTTGGCCTCGGCGTCGTCGGCCTCCTCGAGCGAGCCGGCGGGCACGTACACGGAGCTGATCGTCAGACCGTCGAGCGAGACCTGCAGCCAGCGGCCGGCGGCCATGTCGTGATCGTGGTCGAGCGCGAGGCTGCGCTTGTCGACCTCGTGGTCGGCCCGCACCAGGATCGCCACGCCGGCGCCGCCCCGCCCGCAGCTGTGCTGAGCCTCATAGCCGAGGTCGCGCAGCTGCCCGTAGGGGAAGCGATGGTCCGGGCAGCGGGTCTCCTGCAGGCAGACGACGTCCGGCTGCTGCTCTTCAAGCAGCTCGACCAGGCGTGGCCAGCGCGCGCGGATGCCGTTGACGTTCCAGCTCACGACCCTGATCCTGTCCGTCCCCTGTGCCATCTTCGCGATCCTCTTCCCGTGCTCTTTATGACCTTCGATGACTCCGTGTAATAAGACTTCTGACTCCGTGTAAAACCTTGTCTTACATCAAACAAGAGTAGGGATGGCAGAGGGATACGACCAGATACAGAACGGCAAATGTCGCTGGGCGCGGTTGGACGTTTTGAACATCGCTTGTTCTTGATTCTCATGGACAGCTGAAGTAGTCGTTGTACGTATCTATTGACAGCCGAGGGAAGGCCGCCTGGATCGGCGCCGGGCGCGGCGACCGCTCGGGGGGACCGTGAACGGAGTTCCCTCCCGGGCTCCGAGCGGCGCGGCGGACCGCTCGGCGTCGCGGCGGACCGCTCGGCGGGCGCGCAAACGGGAGTCCGCGCCGGCGCCGAGCGGCGGATCGGATCCGGTGACGGGTCCGGTGACGCTGGGCGACTGGAACGACGACTTACGCCATCTCGTAGACCTCTCGTGGGGACGCGCCGTCCGAAGCAACGCCTAACGTCAAGGGCGTGTTCGTGAACGAGCTGCAGGACGGCGCCGAGATCGACCAGGTGCTGCTGGTGCGCGAGACCGAGCGCCGCCGGCGGCGCGACGGCGGGGACTACCTGCGCCTGCGTCTGGGCGACCGCACCGGCGCGGTCGTGTCGATGGTGTGGGAGGAGCTCGGCGAGATCGAGGAGCTGGCGCGGGCGGGAGAGGCGGTGCGCGTGCGCGGCCGCTACACCGTGCACCCCCGGTTCGGCCCGCAGATCAACCTGCGCGGTCTGGAGGCGCCGGCGCCGGGGAGCTACGCCCCGGAGGACCTGCGCGACGGACCGGCGCACACCGTGCAGCAGCTGGAGGCGCAGCTGCGCGAGCTGCTTGCGACCGTCCGTCGGGCGCACCTGCGCGAGCTGCTGGAGCGGTTGCTCGGCGAGGACTCCGAACTGTGGCAGGCCTACCGCATCGCCCCGGCCGCCAAGCACTACCATCAGGCCTACCCCCACGGGCTGCTCGAGCACTCTCTGACCGTCGCCCAGGCGGTCAGCGCGACCAGCGCCACGTTCGCGGGGATCGACCGCGACGTCGCGGTGACGGGCGCGCTGCTGCACGACATCGGCAAGCTCGAGGCCTACACCGAGGAGGGCGGGGGGGATCGGATCATCGACCTCACCGACGCCGGGCGGCTGCAGGGCGAGATCGCGCTCGGCTATTACCGGGTCAGGCGCACGATCGAGGAGATCGAGGGCTTCCCCGCCGAGCTGGCGCAGGCGGTCACCCACATCATCCTCTCCCACCACGGGACGCTCGAGCACGGCAGCCCCGTCGTGCCGTGCACGCGCGAGGCGACGCTCGTGCACATGATCGACAACCTCGGCGGGCGACTGGGCAGCTTCGACCGCCTCGAAAAGGAGCTCGCTCCCGGACGTCGCTGGTCCGGCTATGACCGGGCGCTGGAAGGCAGCGCGTTCTTCGCCGCCGCGCCCGCGAACGAGGCGGGCGAGGCGGGCGTGCCGGAGGACGTGCCGGCGGGTCAGTTCTCGCTGGAAGTTCCGGGCGAAGCTCCGCGCCACGCGCGGACGCAGGCTCCGCCCGAGGCCACGCCCGCGCGCGAAGCCGCCTGACCCGCACGGGCGAGCGTCGATCCGCGGGCCGACGCCTGCGCCGCGAACCCCTGCCAAAGTCCGCAAATAGCGAGCGCCGACTCCGACCGGGACAACCGTCCCACCGCCGGGTTCTATCTTTCAACGTGGGATGGCCAAGGACACCGAGAAGCTGATCCGCCAGCTGTCGCTGATCTCCTACCTGATGGCCGAGCGCCGGCCCGTCACGGCCTTGGAGATACGGCGCGACGTGGAGGGCTACAGCGGCATGAACGAGGACGCGTTCGCGCGGCGCTTCTACGCGGACCGCTCCGAGCTCGAGTCGCTGCGCATCCAGCTCACCGTCGAGCGCCCCACCGACGGGGCGGCCGAGCAGGAGAACTACTCGCTGCGGCCCGAGAACTTCCACCTGCCGCCGATCGCCTTCACCGACGAGGAGCTCGCCGCGCTGCAGACGGCGCTGAGCCTGCTCGACGGCGAATTCGCCTACGCCGAGCCACTGCGCCTGGCGTTGCAGCAGATCACCTGGGGGCGCCCCAGCCCGCTGCGCGCTCCCGAGCAGCGTTCGGTCGCGCTGGGCATCACCGCCTCCGCCGGCGGCCACGAGCTGTCTGCGCGCCTGGCGAAGGTCGAGACGGCGATCTTCCGCAACAAGACGATCGTGTTCGACTATTACACGATGGAGCGCGACGAGACCGGCCCCCGCCGCGTCGACCCCTACCACCTGCTGTTCCAGGGCGGGCAGTTCTACCTGCTCGGGTACGCGCACGAGCGCAAGGCGATCCGCGTGTTCCGGCTGTCGCGCATCCGCGGCAAGGTCTCCTACGCGACCAAGGCCGAGCACGACTTCCGCCGGCCCGAGGACTTCGACCCGCGCGCCTATGCCCGCCGTGCCGACTGGCAGCTCGGCGACCCCGTGGGAGTCGCTGAAGTGCTCGTCTGCGCGCGCATCGCGTGGCAGATCGAACGCCACTTCGGTCGCTACGGCGAGATCCGGGCGATCCACGCGCCGGACGAGGAGGCGACCGGCGCGGCCGGTGGCGGGGGCGTGACCGACGCGGACGCGATCGCGCGCGCGGAGCGTCTGGAGGCGGCGCACGCGAGCGAGGGCGACGTCGTGTTCGCCACCGACTACTCCAGCCCGCGCACGATCGTCGCGTGGGTGCTCGGCCTCGGCGCCAACGCGCGGCTGCTCGGCCCGGAGTCGCTCACGCACGAGTTGCAGCGGCGCCTGGAGCTGCTGTGGGAGCGTCACGGCGAGGTCTTTCTCGACGCCGCCATCCAGGCCGCCGCGGCGAAGGGATCCGCGACCGCAAGCCGGGCGGGCAAAGCACACCCCGCGAGCGAGCGTGGAGGCTTCTCCCGCGAGCGGGGCGGGCGCCGCGGGACCGCGGCGGAGGAAGGCGAGGAGTCTCCGGGCACCCGCGGGAACGACACCGCGATCAGGCCCGAGCGGTTCGCGCGGCTGGTCACGCTGGCGAGCATCCTGATCCACGCCGGGCGCGCCGGCGAGCCGGTGTCGATCGCGGACGTATGCGAGAAACTCAAGCTCAGCCCGGAGGAGCTGCACGAGGACGTCAACGTCCTGAACGTCGTCAACTTCGGCGGCGGCTCCTACGTGCTGTATGCGGAGATCCTCGAAACCGAGGACGGTGAGGGCACGATCGAAGTCGACCCCGAGCCCTACAGCGACAACTTCGACCGGCCCGCGCGGCTGCTGCCCGTCGAGGGCAAGGCGCTCGTCGCGGCGATCGACCTGATCGGCGAGCACATCCCCGAGGGCTCGCTGAGCAGCGCGCGCGAGAAGATCGTCGCCGCCCTCGGCGAGGACCCGATGGAACACGGATTGCAGGTCGCCCACGCCGCGAGCGACGACTCGGACCTCGCGCGCCTGGTCTCGACCGCGATCGTCGAGCACCGGCTGATCGAGCTCGAGTACTTCAAGGAGAACGAGGACGAGCTCTCCCACCGCACGGTCGAGCCCTACGCGCTCACCAACGGGCGCGAGGGATGGTACGTCGCCTGCTTCGACCCCGAGCGCGACGGCGTGCGCCACTTCCGCCTGGACCGCATCAAGCGCGCGGAGATCTCCGACCGCGCCTTCGAGCCCCGCCCCGAGGTCGACCCCGCCGCCGAGGTCGACGGCTGGCTGCGCACCGGCGAGGTGCAGGCCTCGCGCACCGCGCGCGTGTGGGTCTCCCCCGAGCGCGCCCGCTGGGCCCGCGAGGCCCGCCGCGTCGTATCCGAGCGCGCCGACGGCTCGGTCGTCGTCGAGCTGAGCTTCGCCGGCGTCGACTGGCTCGTGCGCGAGATCCTCAAGGAAGCCGGCGACGCCGCCGTGCTCGAGCCCGCCGACGCGCGGGAGGCGGTGCTTGCGGCCGTCGGGCGGCTCCGCAATGGCGGGGCCGTGGCCGCCGGGGTGTAGACGGGCCTATACGCTGCGCCGCGTGAGTCGCCGCGCGCAGATCGAGATGTCCGAGCAGGAGATCGCTGCGTTTCTCGCGCAGGAGCGCGTCGTCACGTGCGCGACCGCCGGACCGCGCGGGTGGCCGCACCTGATGCCGCTGTGGTACGTGTTGCGCGAGGCTCCAGCCGGGGAGGTTGGGCCGCGCGTGTGGGCGTGGACGTACGGGCGCTCGCAGAAGGTGCGCAACCTCGAACGCGATCCCCGCGCGACGCTGCAGGTCGAGGCGGGCGAGGAGTACGCGCAGCTGCGCGGGGTGATGCTGGAGTGCGAGGTGGTGGTCCACCGCGACTTGGAGACGGTCGCGCCGCTGGGCGCCGGCATCCTACTGCGCAACTCCGTTCCTCGCGGCGATGAGCCGCCTGCGGAGCTGCCGCCCGACGCACGCGCCGCCGTGGACGCCCAGGCCGCCAAGCGCGTCGGGCTGGAGTTCGTCGAGCGACGCCGCGCGAGCTGGGATCACCGCAAGCTCGGCGGGATCTACTGAATGAGAATCATGCGCGGCTAAGACGGCCGATGGGCATGCTGACCGATCGAAGACCCCGTCGGTCTGCGATCGGTCAGGACGCAGGGAGCGTGGCGTACTACGTACGCGTGCTGGCCGATCGGCGATCCCATCGATCGACGATCGGCAAGGACGCCACCGATCAAAGATCGGCCGGCGCAGCCCAGCGGTCGTCTCAGGGCATCAGCCGGTGGGGACCGCGATACAGGAACGTGACCTCGCGCACGTTGTCCTGCCCCAGCAGCTGCATCAGCAAACGCGTGAGCCCGAAGCCGAAGCCGCCGTGGGGCGGGGCGCCGTAGCGGAAGAAGTCGAGGTAGTAGGAGATGGGGCCGGGGTCGACATGCTTGTCGGCGGCCTGGGCGAGCAGGACGTCGTGGCGGTGCTCGCGCTGGGCGCCGGTCGTGAGCTCCAGACCGCGCCACAGCAGGTCGAAGCTGCGGGTCAACGTCGGAGCGTCGGGGTGGCGCATGTGGTAAAAGGGCCGCACGGAGGCGGGGTAGTCGGTGACGAAGGCGAACTCGTGGCCGTGCTCTGAGGCGATGAGCGCGGAGAGCGCGCGCTCGCCGGCGGGGTCGAGGTCTTGGTTGGGGCCGGGCACCCCCTCGTGGCCGGCGACGCGCAGCATCTCCTTGGCCTGCGCGAGCGCGATGCGCGGGAAGGGCACGCTCGGAACGAGCACCTGGGCGCCGAACGCGCGCTCGATCTGCTCGCCGTGCTCGGCGGCGACGACGGCGAGCACGTGCGCGAGCCAGCGCTCCTCGAACGCCATCACGTCCTCGTGGGAGTCGATCCACGCGATCTCCACGTCGACGCTCGTGAACTCGGTGTCGTGGCGGGAGGTGAAGGAGGGGTTGGCGCGAAAGACGGGGCCGATCTCGAAGACGCGTTCGAAGCCGCCGGCGATCGCCATCTGCTTGTAGAACTGGGGCGACTGCGCGAGGTAGGCGGTCGTGTCGAAGTACTCGACGCGGAACAGCTCGGCGCCGGACTCGCTGGCGGAGCCCATCAGCTTGGGGGTGTGGATCTCCACGAAGCGCTCGCGACGCCAGAACTCGCGCATGGCGTGCTCGACCGTGCTCTGCACCTCGAACATCAGCCGCCGGTCGGGGCGGCGCAGGTCCAGGTAGCGCCAGTCGATGCGCTTGTCCAGGGCGGAGTCGGGCGCGATCGGCAGCTCGGGCTCAGCGGGCGAGTCCACGTGCAGCTCCTGGAGCTGCAACTCCAGCCCGCCGAGGTTCACGCGCTCGTCCGCGACGACGCTTCCGCTGACCGTCACCGCCGACTCGGGCGTGAGCGCGGAGACGGCCTCGTTGAGCGCACTCGGCGGATCGTCCTTGCCGAGCACGACCTGCACCGCGCCGGCCTCGTCGCGGACGACGACGAACTGCACGCGCTTCTGGTCGCGGATCGCCTGCACCCAGCCGCGCACGCTCGCGCGGGCGCCGATCTTGGACGGCAGGTCGGCTGTCAGGGTCCTGTCCACGGCAGAGGACCTTATATGTGTGGAAGTTTTGGGGAGGCAATCCGACGAACCGCCCGGATCGGGGTGCTGCCACCGCCGCCGTTCGGGCTGGCCGAGTCCGGGCGCTTCTCAGGTGGCGTCAGCGGGCGCGAGCGTCACTTCGACGGCGAACTCCTCTGACTCGACGGGCTCGAGCTGCTCGATCGTGCCCGCGGCGAGCAGATCGCCGAGACCGAGCTGCAGGGCCGGCAGACGCGCGGGCGTGTCGTGCACGCGCACGTTGCTGACGGGCGCGCGCATCGGGCGCTGCGCCTGAGACTTGGCCTTGCGCACCTCGCTCAGCACCTCGACGGCGATCGTGAGCGCCTCGTCCTCCTCGGCCGGGCGCGTCGCCTCGCCGTCGCGCTCGACCCCAGCGGGCGCACGCGCGAGCTCGTCGGTCAGCTCGGCGGCGTCGGGCCACGGCGCCAGGTGGATCGAACCGGGCTGCCACCACGACCACACCTCCTCGCACACGAACGGCAGGAACGGGGCGAACAGGCGCTGGAAGGCGGAGACCGACAGGCGCAGCGCGCGGCTGACCGAGGCCGCGCCGTCGGGGTCGCCGGCGGCGTCGTAGCGCCGGCCCTTGACGAGCTCGAGGTAGTGGTCGCAGAACCACCAGAAGAGCTCCTCGGTGCGCTGCAGCGCGCGCGCGTAGTCATACCCCTCAAAGCTCTGAGTCGCATCCTCCACGACCGCGGCCAGGCGCGCGATCATCGCGCGGTCGAGCGGGCTCGAGAGCGTCTCGCCCGCGGGCGGCAGGTCGGCGAGCGCGAACTTGGAGGCGTTGAGCAGCTTCACGGCCAGGCGCCGACCGACCTTCATCTGCTGGGCGTCGAACGCGGTGTCCGTGCCCGGGCGTCCGTTGGCGGCCCAGTAGCGCACGGCGTCGGCGCCGTGCTCGGCCAGCAGGCGCATCGGCGTGACGACGTTGCCCCGCGACTTGGACATCTTCTTGCGGTCGGGGTCGAGCACCCAGCCCGAGATCGCCGCGCCGCGCCAGGGCAGCACGCCGTAGTCCAGGTGCGAGCGCAGGATCGTCGTGAACAGCCACGTCCTGATGATGTCGTGGGCCTGGGGGCGCAGGTCCATGGGGAAGACGCGGGCGAACAGGCCATCATCCTCGCCGTCCCCGCCCGGCCCTCGATCCCCACGATCCCCGTCCTCCCCTCGGCCCTCGTCCTCTCCACGATCCTCGTCCTCCCCACGTCCGCCGTCCCCCCCGCGCGCTCCCGCCAAGCTCGCGATCTGGGGCGTGAGCGAGGAGGTCGCCCACGTGTCCATCACGTCGGGATCGCCCGCGAACCCGCCGGGCTGCCCGCGCTGCTCGGGGGAGTAGCCGTCGGGAACATCCGTGGAGGGGTCCACCGGTAGGCGCTGCACCGGCGGGACGAGCGGCCGCTCGTAGACGAGATTGCCGTCCTCGTCGATTGGATACCAGACGGGGAACGGCACGCCGAAGAAGCGCTGGCGGCTGACGCACCAGTCGCCGGTGAGGCCGCCCACCCAGTCCTCGTAGCGCGCGCGCATGTAGGGGGGGTGCCAGTGAAGCTCACGCCCGCGCGCAAGCAGCGCGTCGCGGTGCGCGACGGTCTGAAAGAACCACTGGCGGCTGGAGACGATCTCGACGGGGCGCTCGCCCTTCTCGAAGAACTTGACGGCGCGCGTGACGGGCTCGGGCTCGCCGATCAGCTCGCCCGACTCCCGCAGCAGCTCGACGATGCGCCGGCGCGCCTGGTTGACGGACCGCCCGCGCAGCTCCGCGTAGCTGGCGCGTGCGCCCGCGACGTCCGCGGACTCCCAGCCGGGCTCTCCCCAGGGCACGTCCTGCAGGCGCCCGTCCTCGCCCAGCACCGCGCGCACGGGCAGGCTCAGCTCACGCCACCACGTCACGTCGGTGAGGTCGCCGAACGTGCACACCATCACCAGGCCCGTGCCCTTGTCGGGCTCGACGAGCGGATGCGCGAGCACCGGCACGCGCGTGGCGAACAGCGGCGTGAGCGCCCCCCCGCCGACCAACCCCTTCCAGCGCGCGTCTTCGGGATGGGCGAGCAGCGCCACGCACGCGGGGATCAGCTCGGGGCGAGTCGTCTCGATCAGGATGTCTCCGACGTGGGGCTCGCCGCTCGCCTCGCCCGGCACGGCGCCGCCGGGCGCGTGGGTGGCGAGCGTGTCCGCCGGGACAGCCGCACCGCCCTCGCCGGGCGCCCGGCCAAAGCGCACGCGGTGCATCGCACCCGGGCGCTCGCGGTCCTCGAGCTCGGCCTGGGCTACGGCCGTCTGGAAGTCGACGTCCCACAGCGTCGGCGCCTGCAGCTGGTAGGCCTCGCCGCGGGCGAGCAGAGCGAGGAAGGAGCGCTGGGAGATCCGCTGGGCGACCCGGCCGATCGTCGTGTACGTCGTCGACCAGTCGACCGACAGGCCGAGCGTGCGCCACAGCGCCTCGAACGCCCGCTCGTCGGACTCGGTCAACGCCAGGCACAGCTCGACGAAGTTGGGGCGCGAGATCGACACCGGCTCCTTCGCCGAGGGCTCGGGGGGCGGCGTGAACTCGGGGTCGTAGGCGACCGAGGGGTCGCAGCGCACGCCGTAGTGGTTCTGCACGCGCCGCTCGGTCGGCAGGCCGTTGTCGTCCCAGCCCATCGGGTAGAACACGACCTTGCCGCGCATCCGCCGGTAGCGGGCGATCGCGTCGGTGTGGGTGTAGGAGAACACGTGCCCGACGTGCAGCGAGCCGCTGACCGTCGGCGGGGGCGTGTCGATCGCGAACACCCGCTCGCGCGGGGCGGAGCGGTCGAAGCGGTAGACGCCGTCGCGTTCCCACGCCTCGCTCCACTTGGCCTCCAGCCCGTCGAGCGTCGGGCGCTCGGGGACGCGCGGAGTCGTCGGGCTAGCTTGCGTGTCCGGCTGCTGTGAGGGCAAGCCCGGGATCGTAGCCGAGCCGTTGCTCGCGCTGCGCGCGATGTGCCGGGCAGTAGACGCCGCGAACCTCGCCGTCGGGCAGACCGTACGCGAGCCATTCCTCGCCACGCCAGCGGAAGCGGAAGAAGTCCGCGCGCACGCCCCCCAGCTCCAGCTCGCGCCGCCAGGCGCCGGCCACCTTGCGGGCCGAGACCCGCGCGTGGCAGCGGTGGTCGTTGGTGGGATGACGCGTCCACACGCACTGCAGGGGAAACTCCTCGACCTTGACATCGAGCCTGACCCTGGCTGCCCTTTCTGGACTGCTCATGTCGGTCTTTTCGGACGACACGACCGGCCCGGATCGCTTCGTCAGACTATTTGGACATTTGTCCTACTCGTAGGCTGATTATTGGCATGTGCAGGGCAAAATGGCCGCCGGCGCTCGGCCGGTGCTCACCGGGCCGTCAGATCGCCGGTGGCACTGCGGAGAAGGGACGACACGCTGCCCGTGTTGCGAGGTCGCCCGACCGGATTCTCGGCCGGCCCGAAACGTCTCGTCCCCGCTACCGCTCGTGCACGCGTACTACGTTCGACGCGCCCGTCGCATACGGGTAGTCGGCTTCGCCTTCGCTGACCGCGCGGAAGCGATAGTCGACGGGGCCGGGGAACTTGAACCGGTAGGCGTCGCGATAGCGGCCCCTATTGTTCGTGTGGACCACGTCGAACTCGATCCACGGCCCGCCCGGCGAGCGCGCCTCCAGCACGATCTGCTTGCCGCCGTGCGGGATCGGGCCGCCCAGCAGCGCGCCGGTGAAGTGGATGGTGTGGCCCACGCTCGTCGTGCGCGGGCTGACGCGCAGCCTCACGCCCGCTGTGACGGTCAGGCCGAGCGTGCGCGTCGCCGCCGGCAGCGCGTCGCCGGTGTGCGCGCGGTAGGCGAGCCGGATCGTGCGCGAGCTCACGTCACCGGGAACGCCGACCTCGAAGCGCCCGTCCGCGCTCGTGGGCGGGCAGGCGATCGCCCCGGGCTTGGCGCCCTGAGACGCGGGGGTCGCGACACAGTCGAGGCGGGCGCCCGCGATCGGCGTTCCGCCCGGCGCGGTCAGCCGGCCGGCGATCGTGTGCGCGCTGCGGCCGTACGCGCTCGTTATCCGCGCCTTCTTCGACCCCGCCCAGCTCACTTCGAGCGTCGCCTGCGCCGAGGCGTTCGTCCCGTTCGGCGCTCCCGCCGGCGGCGGGTTGGCGACTGTGATCGCGCGGTCGAGCACAGGCGCCGAGTCGCCCGCCGCGTCGATCACGCTCACGATCAGATGGTGCGCGCCGTCGCTCACGCGCGTCGTGTCGAACGGCACGTCCACGCTCACGCTCGGCTTGCACGGCTGTGCAGACAGGAACGCCGGCCGGCCGTCGCTCGTGCCGCCGACGTCGCGACAGAGTCCGCCGTTGGCGTCCACGACCGCGCGCTGCACGACCTGCCCGTCGACGTTGAACACCGCCTCGTACACGCCCGATGCGGGATCGCTCGCGTTGAATGCCACATCGCTCGAGCCTCGTATCGTGGGCGCAGTTGCGAGTTCGCCGGTTACGTTAGTTGCGGTCGGGCCTACGGTCTGTTCGAGGAGGATGTCGGCGGCGTACAGGTATACGGCGGCCGCGTAGCCGTTTGCGTCACCCGGAACCTTCTTACATTCTTGTCCTGGATCTACGCCACAGGACGTCCTGATATCGAGATTGCTGAGCTTGGATGTCGATATCAAGCGATTGTTTTCCGCAAATGGCTGTCCGACTGTGCCCCTGCCCGGGCATCCCCGTGTGTATAGGCATTCGTCGAGAATGAACTCTTCATTTGATCCTGCAAGCCAAAACTGGTAAGTCGCATATTCTTCAGGAGCGGCGTGGACATCCCCCGCGCGCCATAGCGTTGCACCAGCGATCACCTCAGCTTTAGGCGGTTCAAAGGTCCACATAGCTGCATCAAAGCCTGCCTCGTGGATTGTTTGGTCCCCAAGTGCCGCGATCAGCGCGCCGCCGCTTTCGCACGTATCCACCGCGTACTGGTCGTACGCGCCCCTCGGGGCCACATACCCTGTCCACCCATCCGTCGGTGCAACAGCACCCCAGGGCGTCCGGCACGAGTACACGTGATAGCCGCCCGCCATCGCATCCGCGCACCCCAGCCCAGCCAACACGACCGCCATCCACACCGCGACCGCCATCCCAACCCTATTCCGAACCATCTCCACCTACCTGTGTCGCTCCGTAACCCGCTCAGACCCCCCTGCGAATTGTTCCAGCCCTCAAACGCTCCCGCTACGCCAACCGCTGCGGTAAGCGGCTTGGACCGCTGTGGGTGAAAGGGCTGGCTATGGCTTACCCAGCAAAACGAACGCGCGACCCGCGGCCAGCGTCACACGGAGAACGCGATCGGCAGGCGCGCCAGTCCGTAGATGCCCATGATCGTCTCGTACTCGACATCCCCGTCGAGACGCAGTCCGTGCATCCGCTCGGCCATGAACGTCAGCGCTTCGCGCAGCTCCAGCCGCGCGAGGTTGGCGCCCAGGCAGTAGTGCACGCCCGCGCCGAACGTCAGCGCCCGTGCGCGGCCGCGGTCGGCGGCGATGTCGAACTCGTCCGGCGAGCCCTCCTCGGCGGCGAGGTCGCGGTTACCGGTGTGCGCGCACACCATCACCACCGTGCCCGCGGGAAACACCACGTCGCGATACGTCACCTCCGCGGTCGTAATCCGCGCGGTGAACGGCGTGATCGGCTCATACCGCAGCGCCTCCTCCACCGCCCGCTCCGCCAGCTCCGGCCGGCGCGCAAGCAGCTCCCACTGCTCAGGATGCTCGGCCAGCAGCCTGATCGCGTGCGCCAGCTGGCTCTGCGTCGTATCCACGCCCCCGACGAGCACGTTGAACACGAGGTTGATGCACTCCACGTCGCTCAACGGCTTCTCCCCGTCCTCTTCCGCGGCGATCAGCTTGGAGATCAGATCGTCCTCCTCGCGCGGATCCTCGCGCCGCGCCGCCACGAGCGCTTCGGCGTACGCATAGAACTCCTCCACGGCCCGCTCGATCTCCTCGCGCCGCGTGGCCATCGCTTCGGCGTCGAACTGGCGCTGGATCCAGTTCGACCAGTGGTGCAGCCGCGGCGCGTCCGCGATCGGCGCGCCCATCACCCGCGCAATCGTCTGCGACGGATACGGCTTGGCGAACGCCTCCACGAACTCGCACCGCACGACCCCCTCCCCATCCGCGCCCGCCGCGCACGCGTCCGCCATGAGCCCCTCCAAGAACCCGCGCATCGCCGGCCGGTAGCGCTCGACCGCGCGCGCGCTCAGCGCGGGGTTAACGAGGCTGCGCAAGCGCGTGTGGTCGGGGCCGTTGACGTGCAGGATGTTGCGTCGCATCTGCTCGTACAGCGGCCCCTCGCGCACGTCGAATATCTCCGCGATCGTCATCCCCGGAAATATCGCCTCGCGCGTGCGCAGCCACCACTCGCCCGCCTCGCGGTCGAGCACGATGTAGCCGTAGGGCCCGGAGGCGAGCCAGCCCCGGGCGCTCAGCGCGCGCATCGCCTCGTGAAAGCGCTCCCCCCGCAGCGACGGATCCGTGTAGTCGAACCCGGGCAACTCCAGCTCGCTCACGAGCGCCATCGCGCCGTCCTATTTTTTGGGGCTGACGGCCTGCTTCAGCGTCGCGCCCGCCGTGAACTTCGGCGCCTTCGAGGCTTTGATCTTCACGCGCTCGCCGGTGCGCGGGTTCACACCCTGACGCGCCGCCCGTTTGACGACCGAGAACTTGCCGAACCCCGTGATGCTCACCTCGTCGCCTTTTTTCAAGGTCTTCGTGACGGCGCCGAGCACCGACTCGACGGCGCGTCCGGCGTCGGCTTTGGAGAGACCGCTGTCGGCGGCGACCGCGTCGACCAGCTGAGACTTGTTCATGGACGGATTCCTTTCGATGGTGTGTTACGAGTGGTGTGCGAGCCAGCGCAGCCTACCGTGCCGAGCCGCGGCGCAGCCGGTCGCTCGTCAGCCACAGCCGGCTGCGCGTCACGCGAGGCCGTCGAGCGCCGTGCTCAGGCGCCCGGCACGAACGCGTTCGTGCCGTACCGCACCGGCGTAACCGGCGCGGCGATCAGGTGGTTCGCCAGCATCCAGTCCGACATCGCCCGCACATTGCCCGCCTGCAGCTCGCCGAACGGGACCCTCCCTGAGCCATTCGCGCCGGCGGCGGCGAACAGCGGCAGGTACGTCCGCAGCGACGCGCGCACGAACCTCCGCTGCAGCGCTGGATTCGCCGCGAGCAACTCGTCCAAGCTGCGCCCCGCATCGGCCAGCGTGTCCTCGTAGCCGTGCACGCTCGCCGCCACGAACCCGCGCACGAGCGCGGGGTCCGATGCGATCAGCCCGCGCGTCGTGAACGCGACCAGGCCCGGATACGCCGGGCCGCCGTTGCGGTCCAGCGCAAACGCCGCGATCGGATGACCGCTCACCTGCAGCTGCACGCCGTCGTCGGGAATGAACCCCGTGAACGCGTCGATCCGCCCGGCGGCGAGCGCCTGAGCGCCGTCGAACCCGGTCGTCACGACGCGCACCCTGCGCGGATCCCCGCCCGCGTGGCGGACCTCGGTGTCGAGCACCGCCGTGTCCGAAGGCACGCCCGTGATCCCCACCGTGCGCCCCTGCAGGTCCGCGGGCGAGCGCAGGCGCTCGGACGCGGAGGCGATCAACCCGCCGAGCGGGCGCTGCACGATCGCCATCACCGCCCGCGCATCGCCGCCGCCGGCGATCAGCCCGGCGACGTCGCTGCCGTCCGCGAGCCCGAACTGCGCGCTGTGAGCGTCGATCAGCTTCAGCGTGTCCGTAGTCGCGCTCGGCGTCACCACGCGCAGGTCGATCCCCTGCTCGCGATAGTACCCCGCCGCCAGCGCGCGATAGATGCCCGCGTGCACCGCATTGGGCGTGAAGTCGAGGATCAGCGTGGCCTGCCGCAGCGACCGCGCCCCGGCGCGCGCCGAGGAGGCCGGCGAGCCCGAGCTCCCGCACCCCGCGAGCGCCGCCGCGGCGAGGCACGCGAGCGCCGGCGCGCGGGGTAGGCGTAGGTGACGACCGGTACGATCTGGATTCATGGCGGTAGATGCGACCCCACGCCCCACGGCGGACGCGCAGGCAGCGGGGCGAACCCTATCCGGCGAGCCGGTGCGGGAGCTCTACACCGAGGCCGACCTCCCCGCCGGAATCGGCGCAGGCCCCGAGGACCCGATCGGCCGGCCGGGCGCCTATCCGTATACGCGCGGCATCTACGAGTCGATGTACCGCGGGCGGCTGTGGACGATGCGCCAGTTCGCCGGCTTCGGCACGAGCGAGGAGACCAACGAGCGCTTTCACTACCTGCTCGACCACGGCCAGACGGGGCTGTCGACCGCGTTCGACATGCCCTCGCTGATGGGCCACGACTCCGATCACGCCCGCTCGCTGGGCGAGGTCGGGCGCGAGGGCGTCGCCGTCGACACGCTCGAGGACATGCAGACCCTGTTCGCCGGCATCGACCTCGGCGAGGTGTCGGTGTCGATGACGATCAACGCGCCCGCCGCGATCATGCTCGCCTACTTCGTCGTCGCCGCCGAGCAGGGCGGCGACGGCGCCGGCGGCGCCGTGCCCGCCGAGCGCCTGTCGGGCACGATCCAGGCCGACATCCTCAAGGAGTACATCGCCCAGAAGGAGTGGTGCTTTCCGATCGACCCCGCCATGCGCCTGTGCGGGGACATGATCGAGTGGTGCACCCACCACATGCCTCGCTGGCACCCCATCTCGATCTCCGGCTACCACATCCGCGAGGCCGGCGCCACCGCCCAGCAGGAGCTCGCCTTCACGCTCGCCGACGGCCTCACCTACGTGCGCCAGGCGCTCGAGCGCGGCCTGCACGTCGACGAGTTCGCGCCGCGGCTGTCCTTCTTCTTCAACGCCCAAATCGACTTCTTCGAGGAGATCGCCAAGTACCGCGCCGCCCGTCGCATCTGGGCGCGCGAGCTGCGCGAGACCTTTGGCGCGCGCGACGAGCGCTCGTGGCTGATGCGCTTTCACTCCCAGACCGCCGGCGTCTCGCTCACCGCCCAGCAACCGCTGAACAACATCGTGCGCACCACCGTCGAGGCGCTCGCCGGCGTGCTCGGCGGCACCCAGTCGCTGCACACCAACTCCTACGACGAGGCGCTCGCGCTGCCCACCGAGGACGCCGTCCGCGTCGCGCTGCGCACCCAGCAGGTGATCGCGCACGAGACCGGCGTCGCCGCCACCGCCGACCCGCTCGGCGGCTCCTACTACGTCGAGGCGCTCACCGACGCGATGGAGCGCCGCTGCTACGAGTACTTCGCCAAGATCGAGCAGCTCGGCGGAATGGTGCAGGCCGTCAAGCGCAACTTCCCCCAGCGCGAGATCGCCGACGCCGCCTTCGAGCTCCAGCGCGAGATCGACGCCGGCGAGCGCATCGTCGTCGGCGTCAACCGCTACGTGCTGGCGGACGAGCAGCCGATCCCCACCCTGCGCGTGGACCCCGCCCTGGAACGCAAGCAGCTCGACCGCCTGCAGGCCGCGCGGGCGCGCCGCGACGGCGCCGAGGTGCAGCGCACGCTCGCCGCGTTGCGCGAGCACGCGGCTCACCCCGACCGCAACCTCATGCCCCCCCTGCTCGACTGCGCCCGCGCGCACGCCAGCGAGGGAGAGATCGTCGAGTCGCTGCAGCAGGTCTTCGGGGACTATCGTGAGACCCCCGTGTTCTGAGGGCCGAGGAGCGGCGCGGATGCTTTGTCCTCACCAACGGCTCCGTCGTCGGCGCCGACCGATCGTCCGGGATCGGCCGGCGTACGTTAGTACGCCACGCTCCCTGCGTCCTCGCCCCACCTGCCCCCCGACCCTCAGAACGGCGTATCGAAAAATCAGGCGCGCCGAGACGCTGAACGGGCGGATATTCTGAGGTCATTGCGTAGAGCACTCGTAGTCGGCGGCGTGCTGTTGGCCGCCCTCAGCGTCGTCACGCTCGCGTTCGCCTCGCGGCGAATCGTCGCCGAGGACGCCGCCTACCGCGCGCCGGCCGGGCCGCGGTGCGTGCCCGCGCAGCTGAACCGCTCGGCGCTGCTGCCCGGCACGAGCGTCGCGGTGAGCCCGCTGCCCGGCTCATACGCCGCCTCGCCGCGCACGCAGATCAGCCTGCTGGGGGCCCCGGCGGGCGCGCTGAGCGCCCTCAGCGCGAGCGGATCGAGCAGCGGCTCGCACTCCGGGCGACTCCTCGACTACTCCCAGGGGGACGGAGCGAGCTTCGTCCCCTCGCGCCCATTCGCTCCCGGCGAGACCGTGACCGTGCGCGGGCGGGTGCGGGGGGGCTCCGGGAGGACGACGCGGTTCGTCTACCGGTTCGGCGTCGCCCACCAGGACCCGCTGACGTACACGCCGCCGACCAAGCCGGCGAAGGACTACAACGAGGAGCAGCACTTCGCCTCCGCCCCGACGCTGCAGCCGCCGGTGCTGAGCGTGACGGCGAAGACGGGCGCGACCGCGCCCGGCTACATATTCGCCGCCCCTTACAACGGCCCGGGCCCGAGCGGGCCGGAGATATTCGACGACTCCGGCGAACTCATCTGGTTTCACCCGCTGGCGCAGGAAACGTCTGCGGCCAACCTGCAGGTGCAGATGTACGACGGCCACCCGGTCCTGACGTGGTGGCAGGGCCACATCCCCCCGCAGGGGTTCGGCCAGGGCGAAGAGATGATCTACTCGAGCTCCTACCGCCAGATCGGGCGCGTGCACGCGGGCAACGGCTACAAGGCCGACCTGCACGACTTCCACATCACGCCCCAGCGCACGGCGCTGCTGACCGTGTTCGACCCGATCCACTGCGACCTGTCGAGCGTCGGCGGGCCGAGCGGCGGCGCGGTCACCGACAGCGTGCTCCAGGAGGTCGACCTGGCCAGCGGCCTCGTGCGGCGCGAGTGGCACAGCCTCGACCACGTCGCGTTGAGCGAGTCCTACAGCTCGCCGGTGGGCGCCACGACGGCGTGGCCGTTCGACTTCTTTCACATCAACTCGATCGACCAGCCGGCGAGCGGGACGACGCTGATCAGCGCCCGCAACACGTGGGCGCTGTACGAGCTGAACACCACCACCGGCCAGGTGGGGCTGCGGGTGGGCGGCAAGCACAGCGACGTCAAGCTCTCCAGCGGCGCCGCGACGGCGTTCCAGCACGACGCGACCGTGCGGGCGAACGGAACCGTCAGCGTGTTCGACAACGGCGCGGTGCCCAAGGTCCATCCGCAGTCGCGTGCGATCGTCGTGTCGATCGACCCACACGCGCGGACCGACACGCTGCTCGTGGGCTACGAGCACTCGCGGGGACTCTCCTCCGGCAGCCAGGGCAGCGTGCAGACGCTCGCCGGCGGCGACGTGTTCGTCGGCTGGGGCTCGCAGCCGTACCTCTCGGAGTTCAGCTCCGCCGGGCAGCTGCTGTATGACGCCCACTGGCAGGGCTCCTACCAGTCCTACCGCGCCTACCGCTTCCCGTGGACGGGCACGCCCGGCGAACCTCCTCTCCTCGCGCTCACGCCACCGGCGAGCCCAGGCGCCCCGGCGACCGCGTACGTGAGCTGGAACGGCGCTACCGGCGTCGCCGGCTGGCGCGTGCTCTCCGGCCCCTCGCCCACCCAGCTGACGCCGGTCGCCGGGGCGCCCAAGAGCGGCTTCGAGACCGCGATCGCCATGCCCGAACCCGCGCCCTACGTGGCGGCGCAGGCGCTCGACGGCGCCGGCGCGGTGCTGGGCACCTCAGCGACGATCAAAGGCTGAGGGTGCGTTGGACCTCGAGGACCGGCGCCCGACCCAGCCGATGCACGGCCGATCGCGACGACCGTCGGTCGTGTTTCTCACCGTCCGCCGGCATCGGCCGCGCCGAGCGGGTTCTCCCTTTGGGTCTTGACCTTCCCTCCTCGGGTTTGATACCCTGATCTGGCTCGATGTCAAATAGAGGTTTTCGGAGGCAGGCAATTATGTCCGTGCGAGACGCTTCATCCAAAGCAGGGAAGCAGAGAGGGATGGCCTCGCGCGACGGCGCGCCCGCGGCCAAGAATGGGCGCGGGCGCGACGGCGGCGCCGGGGTGGCCGCCGCGCGCGTGGGCGAGGGCGCGAGCGAGGGGTTGGAGCAGGCCGGCCGCTACCGGCGCCTGCCGACCGGCGCGCACGGCCTGGATCCCGAGGATGTGCGGCGCGATCAGCGCGAACGGCTGCAGACGGCGCTGATCGAGCTGATCGCCCAGCGCGGCTACCAGGCCGTGCGGATCCTCGACCTGACCAAGCTCGCGCGGGTCTCGCGCCCGACGTTCTACAGCCTCTACGCAGACAAGGAAGAACTGTTCCTGGCCGCTTACGACGAGATCGCCAAGCGCACGGCGAGCACGATCATGGCGGCCTATGAGACGCAGGGCTCACCGGGAGAGCGCCTGCGCAGGGCGATGCGCGCCTTCGCCGAGCTGGCTGCGGCCGAGCCGGAGGCTGTGTCGCTGATGGTGCTCGGCGCCTTCGGTGCGGGATCGAAGGCGCTCGAGCGCCGCAATCGCACGCTGCAGGCGCTCGAGCGGAGCATCGACTCCAGCCGCTCCCCCTCCCCGCGCGGCGGCGGACGGAAGGCGCGCAAGAGCGACGCGAGCGACCTGACCGTGAGGGTCATCCTCGGGGGCATCCGCGAGGTGACCGCCGCGCGCCTGCGCCGCGGCCAGGCGAGCGAGCTGCCCGGGCTCGCGGACGAGCTCGCCGCCTGGGCCGAGTCCTACCCCGCCAAGCCGCCGGCCGGCCTCGGGCCCACCGGCGCGAGCGCGTCGCGCGCAAAGACCGCGGACGGCGCAGAGGACGAGGAGGGTCGTAGCGATCGCGCCGGGCCGATGGCCTCCGAGCGCGCGCGCCAGGCCGAGGGCCGGCTGCCCAGCGGTCGCCACGACCTGCCGCGCCAGTTCATCGTCAAAAACCAGCGCGAGCGGATCGTCGACGCGACCGCCGCGATCGTCGCCGAGAAGGGCCTGCAAGGGCTGACGATCCCCGAGATCGCCAGGCGCGCGAACGTCTCACACCAGACGTTCTACGAGATGTATCCGACCAAGGACGACGCGTTCCTGGGCGCGCAGAAGGTCGGCCTGCACCAGGCCCTGGGCATCGCCGTGCGCGCCTATGAAGCGCAGGGCGAGGACTGGCCGATGGGGGTCGCCGCCGGCATCCGCGCGCTGCTCGACTACCTCGCCTCCGAGCCCGCGCACGCCCATCTGACGGTCGTCGACACGTTCGCGGCCAGCCCGCTGGCGATCGAAATCCGCGACACCGGCCTGCACGCGTTCGCCGCCTACCTGCAGCCCGGCTACCACTACGCGCCCTCCTCGCGCTCCGTTCCGAGCATCGCGCCCGAGGCGATCGCCGGCGGCATCTGGCAGGTGCTGCACAACCACATCGAGCACGAGCGCGTGCAGGACATCGCCGGGCTCGCGCCCCAGCTCGTGTACGTCGCGCTGGCGCCGTTCATCGGCGGCAAGGAGGCCGGGCGGATCGCGCGTAGACGACCAGCGGAGACGCCGGCGCAGGCGCGATAGGGCCCCGTCGCGCGCGGCGGAATCCAGAGCGCGGTCGGTGGCGGAGCAGCGTCCACGCGACCCGCCAGGCGCGCGACCCGAGCGGACGGAGCGCTACTTGGCCTCGGCGGCGGGCAGCGCGTAAGCTGCCTTGCCGTCGCGGTCGGTCTTGACGATCGCTTTGCGCTTGCGCAGATGCCGCAGGCTGTCGCGGATCTCCGGGGCGCGCAGCGCCGTCACCACGACCAGCTCCGCGACGGTGTGCGAGCCGTGCTCGAGCGCGGCGAGGATCGCCTGACCGGTCGGGCTTTGCGCGGCGCTCTCGCGCTTGCGAGCACGCCGCGCGACCCTCGGACGCGCTCTTGTCTTTGCGGACGCGCGCGCAGGCGCGTCCGGCCGTGAGACGGCGCGAGAAACCGGCTGTGGGGCGGCGCGGCCCTCGACGGCAAGCGCGTCGGCGGCGGAGATCAACCGTTCGTACTCGGCGATCGCCGGACGCAGCTCGCTCAGGCGCGCGTCGATCTCGGCGCGAATCGTCGTGAGCAGGTCAGCCATGGTGGGCGAGTTTGTATCAGGTCCGGTGAGAACCTTAACCTGGGCCGATGCAGCGCGACGGCGACGGGGAGGAGTCCAGCTCACAGACGGGGCGCCCGAGCGCCCGGGAAGAACATAGTCATCGTGCTCGCCGGCATCCTCGCGCGGCGAAGACCGCGCGCAACGTCGCCGAGCTGAAGGGCAGCTACCGGTACGGGCTCGTGCTGCTGCTCGCGCTGCTCTCGACGGGCGTGCAGATGCTCCTAGCGGACACGCCCGCGGCGTGGCTCCTGCAGGCGCTGCTGATGGCCGCGACGGTCGTCACGGCGCTGTTCGCCGAGGATGCCGCGCCCGTGCAGTGGCGGCGCGTGGGCTGGCTGCTCGGGGGGTCGGCGCTCGGGTCGGTCGCCGTGTCGATCGCCGGCCTGGGACAGGCGGGCCGCGGCATCACCTTCGGCCTCAGCGGGGTGCTCGCGATCGCCGGCGCGGCGATCGTGGCGCGCGGCGTCGTCGTCGGCATCCGCGTCGAGCGGCGCGTGACCCTGCACTCGGTGATGGGGGCGCTGACCGTGTATCTGCTGGCGGGGCTGATTTTCGCGTTCTCCTACGGCGTGATGGACGCGATCGCCGGCACGCCCGTGCTCAGCCACATCGGCTCGGACAAACACGCCGAAGAGGTGTACTTCAGCTTCATCACGCTGACGACCGTCGGCTACGGGGACATCGCGCCCCTCGCCGCCGCCGCGCGGATGACCTCGGTGCTCGAGGCGCTGTTCGGGCAGCTGTACCTGGTGACGATCGTGGCGGTGATCGTCAGCAACGTGGGCGCGGAGCGAGCGCGGCGAGAGACCCCGGATCAGGAGGCCCAGCGGCCGATGCCGTGACGCGCGAGCTCCAACCGGGCGACGACGCCGCGGTGGACCTCGTCGGGCCCGTCGGCCAACCGCAGCGCGCGGGCGATCGTCCAGGCCGCGCCCAGCGGGAAGTCGTCGGACAGGCCCGCGCCGCCGTGCAGCTGGATCGCCATGTCGACGACCCGCTGGGCCATGTTCGGCACGGCGACCTTGATCTGGGAGACCGCGCCGAGCGCCTCGGGCGAGCCCGTGTCGAGCAGCCAGGCGGCGTGCAGCACGCGCAGGCGAGCCTGGTCGATCGCGATGCGCGCGTCGGCGATGCGCTCGCGGTTGCCGCCGAGGTTGGCCAGCGGCTTGCCGAACGCCACGCGCTCGCCGGCGCGCACGCACGCGCGTCCCAGCGCCAGCTCGGCGAGGCCGATCAACCGCATGCAGTGGTGGATGCGCCCCGGGCCGAGGCGAGCCTGGGCGATCGCAAACGCCTGACCGGGGCCGCCGACGATCGCGCTCGCCGGCAGTCGCACGTCGGTGAACGAGACCTCGCCATGCCCGCCGGGCGCGTCCCGGAAGCCCATCGTGCTGAGCATCCGCTCGACCTTCACGCCCGGGGTGTCGAGCGGGACGAGCACCATCGAGTGCTGGTGGTAGCGGTCGGCCGTGGGGTCGGTGAGGCCCATGAAGACCAGCACGCGGCAGGCGGGGTGGCCGACGCCGGTGGACCACCACTTGCGCCCGCCCAGCACCACCTCCTCGCCGTCGAGGACCGCCGTGGCCTGCATGTTGGTGGCGTCCGAGGAGGCGACGTCGGGCTCGGTCATGCAGAAGGCCGAGCGGATCGTGCCATCCAGCAGCGGCTTCAGCCAGCGTTCGTGCTGCTCGGGCGAGCCGAACTGCAGCAGCACCTCCATGTTGCCGGTGTCGGGCGCGTTGCAGTTGCAGACCTCGCTCGAGATCAGCGAGCCGCCCATGCGCTCGGCCAGCGGCGCGTACTCGACGTTCGTCAGCCCGGCGCCGATCGGCTCGCCGCCGAGCGCGGCGTCCGGCGGCAGGAAGAGGTTCCACAACCCCCGTTCGCGGGCCAGCGCCTTGAGCTCCTCCATCGCCGGCGGGATCTCCATGCTCCACGGGTCGGAGCTGGCGAGCAGCTCGCGCACGTAGGGCTCCTCGCGCGGCGCGATCTCCTGCTCCTGAAACGCCGCGAGGCGCTCGAGCAGCTCGGTCGTGCGGGGGGAGTGGGCGAAGTCCATCGTGTCGTGGCGCGCGGGCGCTCAGCCGGAGGATGGCCGCACGTCGAGGACGACCTTGCCGGTGGCGCGGCGCTCGTCGATCTCGCGCAGCGCCTCGGCGGCGCGCTGCAGCGGGAAGCGCGCGCCGACGATCGGCGAGACATAGCCCGCCTCGATCAGGGGCTCCAGCGCCCGGCCGATGTCGCGGCAGAGCTCCGGACGGGCCAGCGCGTAGGCGCCCCAGCCGGCGCCGATGACCTCAGTGTTGCCGAGCAGCAGCCGGTTGACCCGGACCTCGGGGATCGAGCCGCCCGTGAAGCCGACGACGACCACGCGGCCGCCCCCGCGCAGCGAGCGCAGGCTGTCGGTGAAGCGGTCGCCGCCGACGGGGTCGAGCACGAGGTGCACGCCGCCGTCGGAGATCTCGCGGGCCTCGTCCTTCCAGGGGCCGTCCGCGCGCAGCACCGCCTCGGCGCCGGCCTGCTCGGCGATGCGCTGCTTGGCGTCGCTCGATACGACCGCGATCGTGTGCGCGCCCAGACCTCTGGCGACCTGCAGCGCGGCCGTCCCGACTCCCCCCGCGCCGCCGTGAACGAGCACCGTCTCGCCCGCGACGAGGCGCCCGCGCAGGCGCAGCGCGAAGTAGGCGGTGTGGTAGTTGAGGATCAGCCCCGCGCCCTGGGCGTAGTCGAGTTTGGTGGCCAGTGGGAATGTGAGGAACTCGGGCGCGACCGCGCGCTCGGCGAACCCTCCGAGCGCGCAGAACGCCGCGACGCGATCGCCGGGCTTGACCGCCGCGTCCTCGGGCGCCTCACGGACGATGCCGGCGATCTCGCTGCCGGGGACGAACGGGAGCGGCGGTTTGAGCTGGTACTCGCCACGGGTCTGGAGCACCTCCGGGAACGAGACGCCGGCGACATGAACCTCGACAAGGACCCCCGCGCCCGGGGTGAGCGGGTGCTCGGGTGGGGAGTCGGGCTCGGGGACCTCCCCCAGCGCGAGCGCGGAGTCCGGGCCGGAGAGGTCGACTATCTGGACGGCTTGCACTGCGGGGATTATGTCCGATGCAGGGCTTCGGTCGCGCTCGCGTCACGAGATTTTGGAGCGGTCGGCGCATGCTGGCAGATCAGGCGATCCCTCCGATCGTCGATCTGTCGGCGGGGCTGCGCATGCGCAGCCCCGAGACGCGCCACATGTGGCGCGTCTGCCGTTGGCGCATGCGCCAACGGCGGGGGCGCGCATGCGCGCCCCCGGGCAGGGCCGCATGCGGCCCTGCCGACCATCCCCGCCTCAGCTCGGAGCGCTCGCCGTGACGATCCAGGTGGAGGCGGGGGCACGCAGCTTGCCGTCGCCGTCGGCAGCGAACTCTGCGAGACCCTCGCGCAGCGCGTCCTGCACCTGACCGTGCAGGTGAGCGGCGCGATCGCCCGCCAGGCGCAGGATCTCGCCGGCAGGGCCCAGCGCCATGACAAGGTCGAGGGCTTCGTCGAGATCGCGGCCGATCGCGATCGGGATGTCGCAGCGACGCAGCGCGATGTCGGTGAAGCCGGCGTGGGTGAGGATCTCGCTGGTGGTGTCGGCGTCGGCCATCGAGAACGGGCCGGGACCGCACGTCGGCTCGTCGTACTCCTCGGGACGCTCCACGATCGCCTCGACGATCGTCTGCGCGCGGTAGAGCCAGTCGTTGTCGGTGCGCCGCCGCCAGACGACCATCACGAGCCTGCCGCCCGGCGACAGGGCGCCGCGGATGTTGCGCATGGCGGCGACGGGGCTTGAGAAGAACATCGTCCCGAAGCGCGAGAACGCCATGTCGAAGCCGGTCTCCCCCGCGAGCGTCTCCTGCACGTCGGCGACCAGAAAGCGGGCGTTGGCGACCCCCGCTTCGCCGGCCTCGCGGACGGCGTCCTCGATGAAGCGCGGCGCGACGTCGACGCCGACCGCCTGACCGTCGGGGCCAACGAGGCCGGCGATCCGCTGAGTGGTGTCGCCGAACCCACAGCCCACGTCCAGAACCCGCTGTCCCGGCAGGGGAGGGTGCAGGCGCAGGGCCTCCTCGCCGTGCGCTCCCAGCCCCGTCGTGACGGTCTCGCGGAAGCGGACGAAGCGGTCATACAGCGGCCCGTCCCAGGCGCGGATCGCCTCCTCGTTGTCCTCTTCCGTAGAGGGCTCGGTCATCGGCGTGCTAGGCGTGGTGCTCACAATTTCCCCCAACCAGCTCGGTTGCGTGCGGATACCGCCTCAACGATACGCCTATCCAGGCGCCGCGTGTGATGGCCGTGCGGATGCGGACAAATACAGCACGGCCTGCACGCGGGCGACTGCGCCGACCGCCTCGTCGGGGACCAGCAGCTCGGGATGATGCAGCGGGCGGCAGGTGAACCCGGCCGCGCCGTGCAGGCCGACGAAGCCCATCGCGAGGGGCATCGGCGTAGTCGCAGTGGCGCCGAGGGCGCCGAAGAAGGCGAAGTCGTCCGAGCCGGTGGAGCGCCACTCCGGCGCCGGGGACAGTCCCGCGCCGGAGAGCAGCTCGCGTGCGCGCGCGACGACGGCGGGGTCGTTGACGAGCGCCGGCTCGCCGGGCGTGAGCTCGACGGCGCCGCGGCAGCCATGGGCCGATGCGACCCCGCAGACGACCTCCTCGACCATGCGCCGCAGCGCGAGGCGGTCCTCCGGGCGGTAGGCGCGCAGCGCCCCGCGTGCGCGGGCGTGCGCCGGAATCACGTTCTCCGCGCTGCCGCCCTCCAGCGCCCCGACCGTGAGGGTGGCGGGGTGGATCGGATCGATCGACCGTCCGACCTGGGCGTGGAGCGCGACGACGATGTGGGCGAGCGCGAGGATCGGATCGCGCCCGCGGTGCGGGTAGGCCCCGTGTGAGGGCTCGCCCGCGACCGTGATCTCGACGGCGTCGCATGACGCGTTGACCGTGCCGGGATCCAATGCGACCGCGCCCCAGGGCAGTTCGGGGTGCACGTGGGCCGCCACCATCGCCGCGGGCGCGATCGCCCCCAGCGGCTCCAGGAGCTGCTCCGCGCCGGAGGGGTACGCCTCCTCGCTGGGCTGGAACACCGCCAGCAGCGGCGCGGGCAGCGCCGCGCCGAGCGCGTGCGCCGCGCGGGCGAGGGCGACGAGCGCCGCCATGTGGACATCGTGGCCGCAGGCGTGCATCGCTCCGAGAGCGGCATCGGCGCTGAACGGCGCGCCCGTGCGCTCGCGGATCGGCAGGCCGTCGAGCTCCGCGCGCACTGCCACCGGGGCGCCGTTCGCGAGGCCGACTCGGGCGATCAGCCCCGTCCCGGCGACGACCTCGCCACCGACAGGCAGCTCCGCGGCGACGGCCGCCGAGGTCTCGACCTCGGCGTGCGCCAGCTCGGGGTGGGCGTGCAGTCGACGGCGCAACTCGACCGCCCGCGGCAGCTCGCGCTCGACGGCCGCGAGCAGGCGTCTGAGGGTCTCGGTGCTCGCTGGGGACGACACGACGTTCATCAGTAGATCGCGGCGTAGTGTCGACACATCTCCTCGACGTCCCAGTCCGATGTCGCCGCCACCTCGAAACGCTTGACGGCGACGTACGCCTGATACAGCAGCGGTGTCATCCACGCGCGCGCGGCGGCGTCCTGCGCGAGCGCGTCGAGCGACTCCTGCAGCGACGCCGGCAGCGCGCCGACCCCGTAGCGGGTCGCCTCGGCGGCGTCGAGACCCGCGGGATCGCGATCGAGGATCGGCGGCGCCGGCAGCCCGGCGCGCACACCGTCGAGACCCGCCCGGACGATCGCCCCGAGCGCGAGGTAGGGGTTGGCGGCGGCATCGGCGCCGCGGTACTCCAGACGCAGCCGGCCGGCCGGCCGATCGGAGGTCAACGGGACCTCCGATCGATCAGCACGGCCGAGCGAGACGAGCGGCGGCAGGCGCAGCAGCGCTTCGCGGTTGCGTTGACCCAAACAGACGGCGCCGGCGCTCCAGTGGTGGGGAGCCAGACGCGCGGCCGAGACGGGGCTGGGGGCGCTCAGCGCGGTCAGGGCGCGGGCGTGCAGCAGGATCCCGGCGGCGAAGCGCTCGCCCAGCTCGCTCAGGCACCCCGGGTGCGTGGGGTCATACAGCGCCGAGCGCCCGGCGGCGTCGAGCAGGGTGAGGTGGATGTGCACCCCGTTGCCCGCCTCGGCGGGGTCCAGCAACGGCGTGAACGTCGCGCGCTGCCGGCGCCGGCGGGCGATCTCGCGCACGACCTCCCTGAGCAAGACGGCGCGATCGGCCGCCGCGAGCCCGGCGGCGGGCTGGACGGGGATCTCGAACTGATGGGAGGCGAACTCGGCGAAGAAGCGTTCGGGTCCTACGCCGGCCTCGGCCAGCGCGGTCATGACCTCGGCGGCGAACGGTTCGGCTCGCCGCTGGGCCTCCAGCGAGAACGGCAGCGGCGAACGCGCCGGCGGGAGCGCGCCGTCCGGCGTGGGCCGAGTGGCTGGATCGGTCAGCAACTGGAACTCGTGCTCGAAGCTCGCCGCCAGGGTGACGTCGAGCTCGTCCTCGAGCTCAGTCAAGGTCTCGCGCAGGAACCTCCGTGGACAGCACTCCCACGGCGAGCCGTCGATCTGCACGATGTCGCACAGCACCAGCTCCAGCGCGGTGGCGCCCGCGCCGGCTTCTACGCGCGCGCGAGTGTCCATGTCCGGCAGCAGGCGCAGGTCGCCGGTCGACCCAAACGGGTTGGGCTCGGCGAGCGGTCCGAGCGGCGTGAGCGCGTGGTTGGCGGGCACCCAGCCGACGCCGGCGGCGAGGTGCGCGTCCAGGTCGGACACGGGCAATGCCCGGCCGCGCACGATCGCGCCGAGGTCGCAGCAGACGAGCGCCACCAGCTCGGTCGGGTCCGCCGACCCGATGCCGCAAGTAGTAGAAGTAATCCCCTCCCGATCGCTCACGGCGCGGACACGGCGTCGGACGTCACGGTGCCGTTGTCCCACATGCCCTCGGCGAGCCCGAGGCCGCCGGCGCCCGCGCGCACCGCGGGCGCGTCCTGTGCGTCGACGACCACGAGCACGCCGCCGGCCGGCCTGTCGCGTCGCTCGATCGCGGCGGCGAGACGCTCGCGCGGCTGCACGTGCACACCACCGGTCCCCAGCGAGAGGTAGGTGTCGGCCAGGCCATACAGGCTCCCCCGCGGACCCGCCAAGCGGCCGAAAACGCAGGCGAAGTGCCCCACGTCCCAGTCGGGCGGCGGTCCGGATTGCGTGCCGTCGAGCAGATACGCCAGCACCTCCTCGGCGCGCGGGTGCGATCCCCACAGGTGGCGGGTGGCGAGGTTGGCGAGCAACGTAACCGGGCGCTCGAGCCCCGCCGCGAGCTCGAACAGGCCGTCGAGCGTGGCCGGCGTCCAGGGTGCGCTGTACGGGATCGCCGCGAGCCGGCCGGCGGAGAGCTCCTCGACGGCGCGCGCGAGGCCGGCAGCGGTCGTGCCGGACACGGAGGAGTCCTCGACGAACGGCAGCGCCAGACGATAGTCGCGGCGACCGGTCTCGTGCAGCGGCAGGATCGCGGGATCGGTGTGCGCGCCGACCACGCTGCCGGCGGCCAGCGCGACGGCGTCCTGGTCGATCGGCCCGCCGTACCCCTCGCCGTCCGGGACGCTCGTCAGGCCAGCGGCGCCCAGCGCCAATGCGCCGCAGAACGCGCCGCACAGGTCATCGCGCTGGGGCGCCTCGCGGGCGTGGATGGCCAGCAGCGTCCGCGCCCCCGGGAGCAGAGTCAGGTCCAATGGCGTCGCCGTGGACATACAGCCAAATATACGAGCGAGCACATAGGGTGCTGCCGTGGATTCCACGATCGACGAGCTGCTGCAGAACAACCGGACGTTCGCCGGCTCGCTGCCCGCGGGGCACCTGGACGTACGCCCCAGCCGGCGGCTGGCGGTGGTGACGTGCATGGACTCGCGCCTGGACGTGTTCGCGGCGCTGGGGCTGGGCGATGGTCAGGTGCACGTGCTGCGCAACGCGGGCGGGGCGATCACCGACGACGTGATCCGCTCGCTGGCTGTCTCCCAGCGGCGGCTGGGCACGCGCGAGGTGATGCTGATCCACCACACCGACTGCGGCATGCAGACGCTCAGCGACGACGGCTTCCGCGCCGAGCTGCAGCGGGCCACGGGCGTCGCGCCGGCGTGGGCGATCGAGTCGTTCAGCGACGTGGACGCCGACGTGCGCCAGTCGCTGCTGCGCGTACGCCGCTCGCCGTTCCTGCCCCACCGCGAGCGGGTGCGGGGGTTCGTCTACGACGTGGACACCCACCGGCTGCGCGAGGTGGACGTCGCGGGGGACTGATGCTGTTCCCGCGGCGCAAGCGCCGGACTGGGAGGCGCACGCCTCGCCGGCGTCCGGACGCCGGGCGTCGATCAGCTCGTCGAGCTGCAGGGTTCATTCCACTTTGCGTATGGCGCTACCGGCGGATGGGCTGACGCTTGGCCGAGTTGCCCATGGTCAGCTGTGGACTCCCCAGTGAGTCCCCGCCAGGCTGCCCTTCGACTGCAGATCGGCGATCAGGGCCCCGAGCTCCACGATGACTCGCTCGGCATCTGGGCCCGGAAGAGCCATCAGCAGATCGCTCGCGTCCTGGGGGCCCGAGGCCGCCGACAGGAGCTGTCCGTAGGGCCCGAGCGCGGCCTCGAGCATTGTTCTCAGCCGACCGCGGCTTTCTCCCAACTGGCCGAAGCCCAGCGGGCTCGCCTGGGTGGCACCCGAATGGATGCGTACGCCGACAGTGCCGCGACGACCCAGACCCTGGGCGAGGAGAAACGCGCCGAAAGCGGCGATCAGGAGCAACACGATGCCCGGACCCGTCGATTCTTCGAGCAGCGCGATCAGTCCAAAAAGCCCGATCAGCCCTACGACCACGAGGCCCCAAAGGCTGATGCTGCGGGAGACAAATGCGGTGACTCCCGTCACGTGCTCCACCTGTGTCTCCTGAAGGATGACGCTACGTTTACGGCCGCCTCGCCGTTCGTAGGTGGCAAAGAACAGCACTCGGGAATCAGTCACATAGAGGCTGCCGCTACCGCGATGACGGGATAGGTGCCTCCCCAGTATTTCCGGCGTCGGGAACTGCGTTACGGCGTATTCGCGCCAGACGGTCTCCCCATCCCCCAGGACGATCTGAGTGCCTGCGATGCGAGGTTTAGGGTCAGACGGCTGCGGCTGAAACGGCGTCGTCGATTCACCGTCGCCGCTCACCTCGTACCCGCATTTGGCGCAAACGATGGCGTCGGCAGCTATCTCAGCTCCGCAGTTCTCACAGTACATGACACCGCTGCGCGTGTCGGTCGTCATACGGTCCTCATCCTTTCGCGTTTGACTTGCAAAGCCTACTGTGGTTCGGGTTCCGGTTCTGGCGGGGCTGGTGGCGCGTCGGGTTCTTTGGCTTCGGGTGCTTCGGGTTCCGCTGCTTCCGCTTCAGCTTCGGGCGCTTCGGGTTCCGGTTCCGGCGCTTCCGGTTCCGGCGCTTCAGGTTCGGGTGCTTCAGGTTCGGGTGCTTCGGGTTCCGGTTCCGGCGCTTCGGGCTCCGGCCCGTCGACTTCGGGCTCCCGTACTTCCGCTACAGCCTCCGGCGCTTCGGGCTCCGGCCCGTCGACTTCGGGCTCCCGTACTTCCGCTACAGCCTCCGGCGCTTCGGGCTC
>Ga0210408_10000366_pt1 | contig 61339 bp, 50 predicted proteins | sample IncBWH4MmetaG_FD_155471 | JGI IMG/M metagenome (GOLD analysis project Ga0210408, IMG submission 155471) | Forest soil microbial communities from Barre Woods Harvard Forest LTER site, Petersham, Massachusetts, United States - Inc-BW-H-4-M | ecosystem: Environmental > Terrestrial > Soil >... | reverse complement strand
GTGGTCAGCGGGCACTCCCACAAATCGGGTAAGACGCAAAGCGGTGGCGTGCTGTATATCAATCCGGGAAGCGCGGGACCGCGGAGATTTCAGTTGCCGGTGACGGTTGCGCGGCTGAATCTTGGGGAACAACCATGGAAAGTGGAGTTTGTGGAGCTCGAGGTTCGGCGCGAGTGAAGCCAGATTTACTGGTTGGCTCCATGCGGTGGCGAACTTCCTCCTTGTTATTACTACTTATCCCGTGGGTGCTCCGGGTGCATGTTCGGGGAGGGGCAGGGCAAAGCGCTGTTGGTGTAAACAGACGAGAAAGGAAAATGGTAGACTTTGCACATGGCCACTAAGAAAAAGAGTAAGAAGAAAACGACGAAGAAAAAAGCGGCGCGCAAGAAAGCTGCTCCCAAGAAGAAGCTGGCGAAGAAGAAGGCAGTGCCGAAAAGAATCGTTCCTGCAAAAAAGGCGCCGGCGAAGAAAAAGAGCGTTCGCGGAAAGCGGGAGATTGTGGACCGCGTGGTGTTCGAACCGAGGGGGCTGGGAGCAGCGACCGGCGGGCAGTCGGGTGATTTGCAGGGATTGTCCGGCAGGGAAGGCGCCGATTCAGAAAGCGTCGGCGAGTTGCTAGAAGAAGGAAACACGTTTGAGGCGGAAGTTGTGAAAGGCGTCGAAGACGCCGGTGAGGCGGACGAAGGCGAAGTCGTCACACACGAAGTGCCAGAAGATGACGTCCCTGGCGAATATCGAGACGAGAAGTAGGCGGGCGGCAGCGCGGCGCCCTGGTGAGTTCAATTTGCGCCTTCAGCGTTCCCTTCGGTGACTCTTAGTTAGAAGCGCCAGCCCACGCTAGGCTGTCGACGCCGGGAGTGAGGTCGATAGGCGGCTGCATTTTCCAGGACTGTAGGTCGAGCACGGCGATTTTTCCGGCGCCTGTGCCGCTCACGTAGGCGATTTCCGCGCCAGGGCGGATCAGGATTTCCGACGGTCTCTCCGGAAGCTCGAACGAACGCACCACCTTCAACGTTTGCAAATCGACGACATGAAGACGACTGGCGCTGGAGCTGGCCGCTAGCAGCCAGCGCCCATCGGGAGTGGGAGCCGAGGCGTAGGCCACATCGGGCAAAGCGATCCAGTTGGTAATTTTGTTGGTGGCGGTGTCGACGAGGGCGATGCGCGGCGCATCTTGATCGTGCGTGAAGAGGCGCAGGCCATCGGCGGAAATGGAAATGCGCTGGACGCTCCTGGCCACGGAAATTGTGGCAATCAGACTACGTTTCTGCAAATCGAGCACGCTGACGCTGCCGGAGCTGACGTTGGAGGTGTAGCCGCGGCGGCCGTCGGGCGACAGAACCAGCATGTGGGATTGGGGCGCGCCGGTGGGAATTTCCGCGAGCACCTTGCGCGTGGAGGGATCGACTACATCGACGGCATTGGCCAGCTCGGCGGTGACGTAGAGCAGTCCGTCGGGACCGAATTCCGCGCGGTGCGGGCGGAGCGGCTTTCCCAGGTCGATAGTGGCGGCGAGTTTGCGATCGCGAAGGTCGATGACGTCAATGGTGCTGCCGTCCGTCCCGGGCCTGCCGACGCCGGAGTTTCCGTAGATGGGAACGTAGGCGAAGCGGCTGTCTTTCGAGACGATGACTTCATGGCCGTTCACTCCTACGGAAATTTTGGCGAGTTCGCGGCGATTGTCGGGATCGACCACAAGGACGGTGTGCTCCCTTTGGTTGGTCACCACCAGCAGGCCGCTCGACGGCGGCGCCGGCTTCGCGCTGCGGAGCAGAGCTGAAGTGAAAAACGTCATGGAAACCAGGAGCAATAGCACGCGTGCGAGCATGAAGCACCTCGTGGGAAGGTCTTTTTCGTTCGAATGCACGGAAGCTCAGCGGAGTATAACTTTTTGCGGACTCAGCGGCTACGGCGACGTTTCTTTTTCGCCGGTTTTTTGCTGCGAGACTGACGCACCGGGGGCTTTGCTCCGGAGAGCGCGTCGCGGATTTTTCTGGGGAGCTTCGCGAAAACCATTTCATAGGATTCGCGCAGCAAACGCGCGAGTTCCTGCGCCGGCAAAGCGTCCCTGGTTTCGAGCGCGACCCATTGCGCGCGGGCTAGGTACGGCGCGGGAATAATGTTGGGACGCTCGGTGAGTTCGGCAAAAGTTTCCGGCGAGGCCTTGAAGGAAAGACACACGGGAGCCGGCTCCAGCGGCGTCACCGCAAACATCTTCCCGCCGACTTTGAAGAGCAGATCGTTGCCCCACTGGATTTGTTCTGTGGCGCCCGGAAAAGAAAGGCAAACTTCGCGCAGCCAATCGACGTTCATGGCAGGATTGTACGCCCGACTGGCTGTAACTGGACACATCTAGGCGGGAAGACTGCCGCGACGGCCGGGAGCCTCCCGAATTGGACGCGCGGTACAAACTTTCCCAAGATGCTCCGAACGGAGCAGACGACTGTGGGCCAGGTTCGTCAGGACGGAAGCGCCAGCGGCGATGAAGAGCAAGCCTTTGATCGAGCTAGGCTTGCCCAAGCGCCCTGTCCCCTACTGGCGCGTCCGTCTTCCTAAAAAGGGGATTTTGGCGGGAAAAGAATATAGGCCGCACGATACAGGGAATTTTGAGTTAGAAAGTGGTAATCGTCGGACTTGATAACAGGCGCACGGCTACTGCCAGACGGCCAGAATGGCGCCCATGACGAGATAACAGACGAGTTGATAGCCCGTGTTGATGGCGAAAAGTTTCATGCTCTGCTTCATGAACAACGCGCCCGTGAACTGCACGGTGGCCACGAAGCCGAGCCAGACGTGGAAACCTACCAGCAAACCGAAGCGGACGGTGTAGTTCTGAAACCAGTTAAACAACAGCGCCAAGACAAATGCGGAAACCAGGCTGGCCACAAAAGAGCCTCCGTAGGCTGGGCCGGCGCTTTTCTTCATTTCCCCCATGCGCGCCTTGTCATTCAGGTCGTAGCCCATTTCGCGCATCCACGGTTTGGCGAAAAGAACCGGCGAATACCACAGGAATCCCAGGACCATGGTGGATATCGCGGCTACCAGGATCGCCAACCAATTCACGTGATGAAGGTGCATGAACGAACTCCTTTGCATGGATTGTAGGGGAAACGGTTGGAGCTATCCTATGACGCGCCGCGCCGAGATGCAAAGGAAAATCGAACTGCGAAAACCAGAAATAATCCGCCGTCCACGGCGCCTGCCACACGGTCGCGAGCGATGGGTGTTCTCTCATCGGTAGCAGGACCCAAGAATTTTCTATTCCTTGCCCCGAAGTTGGCCTAAAAGAGAGGGAGCGTCAGGTCACGCGGTGACTCGGCAGTTTCCTGAAACGCCTCTGCCGGGGGCATGCCGGGGCGGGCAAAATCCGCACGAACAAGCGGTTGGCATGCCGGGGGAAAGTAGAGGCCAATTCGGCAGTCCGAGCCGCAATTCGGACGAGAGGAGTGGTCCATGAAAACAAGAATCGCAAGCCTGCTGGTTTTGGCAACTTTGATCCTCGCGTTTGCGTTTATCACCACGGCGCCGGCGGCGCCGAACAAGGCCGGCGTTCCCGCAACACCGGCGGCGAGCGCGCTGCCCGCCACGCCGGCAGCAGTTCCGGCGGAACGGCATCCGGAAATCCGCGAAGCGCTCGAGTCCCTGCGCCGGGCGAAAGAACACATGGAACATGCCGCGCATGATTTCGGCGGCCATCGCGTCGAAGCCATCGAAGCAACGGACCGGGCGATGAAGCAGCTTGAACTTTGTTTGAAATACGACAAGGACTAGGCGGCAAACGAGCGGCACTCAGCTTCTCGCAAACCATTGTCGCGTAAAAAGAATCGGGCCGAGCGTGAGTTCGGCCCGATTCTCTTTTGGAGAACGGATGCTTGGGCTACTGGGTCCGGCGGAATTCCACGTAATCGCGCCCGGCGTAGAGCCGATAGCTTCCTGCCGTGGCCGAGGTGGCCATCTGTAGCGGAACAGGCCGTTTCATTTCCGCGTCGTGCTGCGAGGCCGCTTGCAAGACGTCATTGGCGCCAAGGTCCATCACCACGAACTTTCCGCCGTTGAGGAAACCAATGCCGTAGGCGCCGGGCTTCAAGGTTTGCCCCACAATTTCGAGCGTGACTTCGTTCAGCAGATAAGCCTGGTATTTCTCCTTGATGGCGGTGGAGTAGCCCGAGCTATCGACCATTCCCGCGAGCACATAAAGATCGTCGGCGAAATGAACGCCACCGGTGTTGCGAAGCTGCACGGGAGCGGTCTGGCCGCGGAAATAAACGCGCTCCGGGAAAAGCTTTGGAGAAATGTCGGCGGCCTTTAGAACCACCTCTTTGGCCGCAGGAGGGTTGTCGGCCCTCGCCCTCTGCAGATGCAGGAAGGGAAAACTCAAAAGTACAAGGCAAGGGAAAATCAAAAACCACTTGAGGCCTTTCATGGAAACTCCTTTCAAGATGAAGGAATCGTACAACAATGTTGAGTGGAAGCCCAAATTTCACGGCTGCGTGCCGGCCCGGAATAACACCGCCGGAGCAGCGCTCCGGTCCTTTCTTTTTGGAGCGATCAAGGCTCGCGAATTGGACGGGACAATGCTGTGGTATCTTACGCGCGCGCCTGCGGGATTGTACAAAACGGGAGGATGAGGATGCTGGATCGGCGAAATTTCATGAAGACCTGTTCAGGAATGGGCCTGGCCGGAACATTGTTCCCGGGAGTGTTATGGGCGCAGGCACAAACGCAGAGTGCGAAAAAGATCACCAAGGAAATGATTGAAAATGCCGCGGTTATCGCGGACGTCCCGATTTCCGATGAGTACAAGGAGTTGATGCTCGAAAACCTGAACGATCACGCCAAAGGCTACGATGAAATCTACAAGCTGCACATCCCGAATTCCGTCGATCCGGCACTGATTTTTGATCCCGTGCTGCCCGGGATAAAGTTCGAAACCGAGCGAAAGCCCATGCGGATTTCCGCAGCGCCAAAAATTAAAGTAGCTGGCGCATCGGGAATGGCCGAGCATCTCGGATTCTTGAGCGTGCGCGAGCTGGCCGAACTCGTGCGCACGAAACAAGTATCTTCACTCACGCTTACTGAGATGTACCTGGGACGCTTGAAAAAGTATGACGCGGCGCTGAAATTCGTCGTGACGCTGACGGAAGAGCGCGCGATAGCTCAAGCCAAAAAAGCGGACGACGAAATTGCCGCCGGCAAATACCGCGGGCCTCTGCACGGCTTGCCGTGGGGCGCGAAGGATTTGCTGGCCGTGAAGGGCTACCGGACAACTTGGGGCGCCGGCGGATTCGAAAGCCAGGTGATCGATGAGGACGCAACCGTCGTAAAACGCCTGGACAATGCCGGCGCAGTGCTGGTTGCGAAACTCACTCTCGGTGCGCTCGCGCAAGGCGACGTGTGGTTCGGCGGCGTAACACGCAATCCCTGGAACACGAATCAAGGTTCCAGCGGCTCTTCAGCAGGTCCGGCCTCCGCAACCGCGGCGGGATGCGTGGCCTTCAGCATTGGATCGGAGACACTCGGCTCGATTTCGTCGCCATCGACGCGCTGCGGCTGCACGGGACTGCGGCCCTCGTTCGGCTTGGTGCCACGCACGGGCGCGATGGCGCTCTCCTGGAGCATGGACAAGCTCGGGCCCATCTGCCGAACCGTGGAAGATTGCGCGCTGGTCCTCGAGGCGATTTACGGGCGGGATGGCGTGGATCGCACGGTTCAGCCCGCCGCCTTCAATTGGGACGCGAATCTGGATTGGCGAAAGCTGCGCGTCGGGTACTTGAAAACCGCATTCGAACGCAAACCCGACGCACAGCAAGAAACCTCGAAGGAAGAACCTCCGGCGAGTCCCGAAGAACAAAAGAAGCGCGAAGAACAAAAGAAACGCCGTGAAGCAGCGCGCGCACGCGCCGAGTACGACAGAAAGTACAACGATGCCGCGCTCGCGAAACTCCGGGAAATGGGAGTGAATCTCGTGCCTGTCGAGATGCCCAAATTCCCCTACGATGCCATGGTGGCCATGCTGATCGCCGAATCAGCGGCGGCCTTCGATGAACTGACGCGCACCGGAAGGGACAAGCTACTGACCTCGCAGAAAGACCACGACTGGCCGAACACTTTTCGAACTGCGCGCTTCATCCCCGCCGTGGAATACATCCAGGCAGCGCGAGCGCGCAGAATGGCGATGGATGCCGTCGCAAGAGTGTTTGACAATCTCGACGTAATCGTCACGCCGACCGGCGGCGAGCAACTTGTCATTACAAATCTTACGGGGCATCCGGCCGTGATTCTGCCGAATGGCTTGCGCGGAAGCGACGCTCCGAAATATCCCTCGGACGATCCCAGCGATTTCCAGAATGCCGGCGGCCCCGGAACTCCTACGAGCTTGACGTTCCTCGGAAAATTGTACGGCGAAGCTGCACTGCTCGCCTTTGCGCGGGCTTATCAGGAAGCGACGGGATTTCATCTCCAGCACCCGAAGCTGACGTCCGTAGCGTGATCCGACTAGCGCGCCGGGCATCCGAGCCGCAGCAAAACAGTTTATCTTTTCAGTTCGACGCGCGTGCGCTGCAGCTTCGTCGCCGTGGTGCGCAGCGTTTCGGGGACGTTCTTGTTGGTCGTGAGGCGCTTAAGGTCGACGGCATTTAGCATGGGCAGCATGTGGAGGGTCACGTCTAGTGGCGCCTTGGGATTGTTGAGGAGGTTGCGGACCACGGTGTAGTTCTTGCGGAAATTGCGGTTACTGGCGATGAGCCGGAGAATCTCATCTGTGAGGCTGGACATCGCCGCGAAGGCCTCCACTTCCTGGTCGGTCAGCCGCGGAGACTGCAGCACCGCGCGCTGCACTACTTTGTTGTTGTCGCGGATGAGCGTGCGGCGCGCTTCGGAACCGCCTTTCATGGCGAACTGCACACGCTGCGCCACAGTCATTTTCGCCAGGCGCTGAATCAAGGTCTGCCGCCTGGCGAGGTCTGATTCCGCGGCGGCGGCCGCTTCCGCGAGGGCCGCTTCGTCGATGAGATTGTCCGGCCCGTGAAGTTCATGGAGCTGATTTTTTTGGTCGATGGTCAACGACGTGGAATGCTCGAGAGCCGCCGCCAGCGCCGGAGATTCGCTGATGCGGTCGAGCTCCTCCATCAGCGCTTGGATGCCCAGGGTCGAGAGGTGGCGCACGATCGGCACGAGGTATTCGGCCGGACAGTTTTTATTTTGAACCATGGCATCGCCCACGCCCGGCTTGTCGGCAAGATTTCTTGCTGCGTAAGCAAACAGTGCGGGGAGGGCCTGCTCTCGTTTCAGGGCTTCGACGAAGGTCTCCACGGGCTGCGAGAGAATCGCGTCCTGCGCGCGCGCGGACACCACTTCGTCGCCGTCGCCGGCCAGCACCGCGAGAATCTCCGCGCGGTCCGCGGGAAGGAGATGCGCGCCGCCCGAGCAAACCGCGATCTTGCGCTCGCGCGTGGCGCGGTCGTGGCGCAGATCTTCTAGAACTTCAGGGCTAAGAGTTTCCACCTGACTAGGGCCTCAAGTCCCTTTGACTAAGCACCATTGTACCGGAGGCGCCGGGCGCTCCAAGCGGCGGCATGGCCTTGCCGTTCAATTCCAGCAACACCGCCGAGGAATCCCCTGCGGTCACCTCAAATTGCTGATTCGCCGAAAAGTGGCGGGTCTCTCCCGCAGGCAATTCCATTTCGAGAAGAAGTTTGTTGTCGGCGAGCACGCGGACTCTCGTTGCGGCGGAGGTCGAGACGGAGAGGTCCAGGAGAGTCGCAGAGGGGGATTCTTCCCCTGCTCGCGGCGAAGCCGCCCCCAGTCGGGCCATGGGCTGCACGGACAATGTAGCGGCGGCGGATTTCTTGCTGGCGCGATACGCGGCGAAGCGGCGCCAGCCGTAGCGGCCGGCGTAGAAAAGTGCGGCGGCCAACAGAAACAAAATAAGAATGGCTGCGACTGGAAGCCACTTCGGCGGCGTTGGAATGCGTTCCTCGGCTTTGGGGGGGGCCGCAGCCAAATGCTGCGCGCGGGCCAGATCGTATTCGCCCAGGAGTGCTTCTTCATTGAGCCCCAGGTACCGCGCGATGGTGCGCACGAACCCGTGGCCGAACACGCCGCCGGGCAGCTTCGTCCAATCCTCATTCTCCAGGGCTTCCACAAAACGGGTGCCGATCCGCGTGGCCTTGGTCAGTTCGTCCATGGAAACTTCGCGCAGCTCGCGCTCGCGCTTCAGCCGTTCTCCAAAATTTCCCCTGGCCATGAACCCAAACCTGTCCTTGACAATCCCAGTGCCCCCGCCAAGCGGTCTTTTACCACTGCGACCGCATGGCGCTCGACGCCGCGGGCGGCCGCGTAAAAATCCGCAGGCAGCCCTGAACGGACTATAGGCGGAGGAATCGAATGCTGTCAAACCTCCCCCCGAAACGCGGGCCATGCTTGTGCGCTGTAAACTTTCGCCAGGAACGCAGGGTCACGTAGGGGCGGGGCCTGGCCCACGCGGTCCGCGAATTTGTCCTTAAAGCGCGGCGGAACTTATCCCAGCCCGTCCCGCACGCTCAGGCGGCCAGCGCCTGGAGGGCCTCACGGAAGACTTTGGTGTGTTGCCCGATGTGTGCTTCGGTAGTGGCCGGCGACATCAGCGCCATATTGTGGAAGGGCGTAAGCAGAACGCCGCGATTCATGGCGTGCAAGTGCATGAAACGCTCGAGGTCAAAATCCATGGCGTCGTGAGCCTGGGTGCCGTTGCGCGGGCGATGCGGCGAAAAAAGATATTCGGCGCGGCAACCGAGGCGGGTGACGTGCCAGGGCACGGCGAATTCGCCGATGGCCTGCTCGACGCCCGTGGTCCACAGCTTGGCTAGCGATATCATTCGTTCAAACGCTTGCGGTGTCAAAACCTTATCGAGAGTGGCGCGCATGGCGGCCAGTGAGAGCGCGTTGCCCGCGAGCGTCCCGCCGATGCCGCCCACGTCGCAGACCTCGAGATTGTGCCGGGTGGCAATGGCGTCGGCAACTTCTTGTGTAAAGCCGTAAGTCGCGCCGGGGACTCCGCCGCCGATCGGTTTGCCGAAAACAAGGAAGTCGGGCTCAAGATTCTCGGCGCGCGTATAGCCGCCGGGTCCGGCGCAGATGGTGTGGGTTTCGTCGATGATCAGCAGCGTTCCGTGCTTGCGGGTCAGTTCGCGCAAGTGCCGATGGAAGCCGGGATCGGGATGCACGATGCCGATATTGGTAAGGGCGGGCTCGGCAAGGACGCAGGCCACATCGCTAAGTTGCAGCGCTTTTGCCAGCGCATCGAGGTCGTTGAATTCGACAACCTTAGTGGTAACGGAAGGATCGACGGGCGGGCCAACGTTGCCGCTGCGCGGTTTTGCTATCCCGTGTTCCAAGGTGATGAAGGCTTCGTCCACGCTGCCGTGATAGCACCAGTTGAACACCAGGATTTTGGGGCGGCCGGTAATCTGCCGGGCGAGGCGGATGGAAAAGCGGTTGGCATCCGTGGCGCTGAGCGTGAACTGCCAAAACGGCAGGCCGAAGCGCTTTTGCAATTCTTCACCGACCCACACGGCATCCTCGGTGGGCAGCATGAGCGTAATTCCGCGGGCGAGTTGCTGCTGTGCCGCTGCAACCGTGGCGGCAGGCGAGTGGCCGGTCATGGCGCCGGTGTCGCCGAGACAGAGATCGACGTAGCGATGACCATCTACATCGAAGAACTCGGCGCCGTGAGCCTCGCGCACGAATGGCGGAAAAGCGCCCGCCCATTTGACCATCCAGTTCATGGGCACGCCGCCAAGCAGCGACTTGCGGGCACGATCGAAAAGGGCCTGGGATTTGGGTCGTTCGTCAACGTACTTCTTTTGTTCGGACTCCATCAAGGACTGCAGGCGGTTGCGATTGATTGCGGGCATTCATCATTTTCTCAAGCAGGAGCTAAGTTTGAACTCCGGATGCAGCGCGATTGTAGCCGAGCGAAGCGAAGCGGTCAAATGGGACGGACCAGGAAAACCCCGCGATTTTCGGCGGCGTCCGGGTTAGAGCGTAGCAGGTGAACCCAGGATGGCGAGATGGCAACGCCTGTACCACGAGCGAGTTGCATGGCATTTTGGGAGGGGCCTATACTGGCTGAGATTCGTAGAGGTTCGCCCGAAGCGGGCGAATTCGTGTTTCTTGGCGATGGCAAGGGGCCAGGACCGCGCGCTAGCATTGACAACTGGGAATCCGCAAGGGAGAGGAAGAAGCGCGAGTGGAGGACGTAAACCAGTTTCCGGCCGTGGAACGCCGCCGCAATCCGGCGGTGCCGTCGGAACAGCGCGAAAAGGGAGAAGTCGCGGTCTTCCAGGAGTTGGGGAAGGCGCTGACTTCCTCGCTGCAACTCGATCAAGTTCTCCGCACTATCATGGAGAAGATCGATGAATTCTTGCGCCCGGACAACTGGTCGCTGCTGCTTCTCGATGAGGCCAAGCAGGAACTGTACTTTGAGCTGGCGGTCGGGAAAGCTTCGCAAGCGTTGAAGGACGTACGCATCAAGATGGGGCAGGGAATTGCCGGCTGGGTCGCGCAGCATGGCGAGACCGTGGTGGTGCCGGACACGACCAAGGACACGCGCTTTTTCTCGAAGGTGGACGAGAAGACCAAGACCGAGACGCAGTCGATCGTCGCCGTGCCGGTGCGCTTCCGCGACACCTGCCTGGGAGTCATTGAGCTGATCAATTGCATCGGGCCGGAGGGATTCGATCCGCGGGACCTGAAACTGCTCGAAGCGCTCTCCGATTTCGCCGCCATCGCGCTGGAGAACGCGCGGCACGTGAAGAAAATTCACGAACTGACCATCACCGACGATTGTACTTCGCTTTATAACGCGCGGCACATGGGGTTCATCTTGGAGACGGAGATTTACCGTTCGCAGCGCTACAACTACGAGTTCTCAATCGTGTTCATCGACCTGGATCATTTCAAGGACGTCAACGACACGCACGGGCACCTGGTGGGCTCGCGGCTGCTGGCGGAGATCGGCAGTGCGCTGAAGGAGCATTGCCGGCTGATCGATTTCGCGTTCCGCTATGGCGGAGACGAGTTTGTCATCCTGTTGCCGCAGACTTCCAAGGAAAGCGCCTTAAACGTGGCGCGCCGTTTGCACAAGTTGGTGCGCGAGAGCACCTGGCTGGTCCCCGAGGGATTGAACATCAAGTTGACGCCCAGCGTCGGCGTGGCTTCGTATCCCGTGGATTCGCGAACCAAGGAAGGATTGCTGCACCTCGCCGACGAGGCAATGTACTTGGTGAAGAATACCAAGCGCGACAACGTGGCCGCGGCGAATATCGGGATTCTGCCGGATCCGGTAGCAAGCGCCGAGTCGGCCGGTTGATCGGGGCTTCCTTCTGAACGAACATCCCCACTTCTATACACTCCCTCGAAATTTTGCTTAACTGAAGACATGAAGCGGAGCGAAGCAGCGAAGTATGCGCGCTGGTCGGTGGCGGCAGCGTTGCTGCTGGCGAGTTTGACGGCCGGTGTGTATCTCGAGCGCAAGTGGTCCGCTTATCGAGAAAAGCAAAAGGCGCCGCCCCCGGCGCCGCAAGACGTGACGCGGCTGTCCAGCGGGCTCACATTTTCCAAAGAGGTGGGAACGCAGAAAATTTTCACCGTGGAGGCGTCGAAGGCCACGGATTTCCGCGACAGAGACGCCAGTTTGCTGGAAGACGTCAAGATCACCATCTTCGGGAAGACCGGAGAGCGTCACGACACGATTCACACGCAAAGCTGCCAGTACGAAAAAACGGGCGGAAACATCGCCTGCAGTGGCGAAGTGCAAATCGACCTGGAGAGCAAAGCGGAAGCCGAGCGCGCGCCAAAAAACCCGGAACCGAGCGCACAGCAAAAGGTACACGTGGAAACCCGCGGCGTGATGTTTAACCGCGCTAGCGGCCTGGCGAGGACAGACCAACCGGTTAAATTTGCCTTTCCGAATGGGAGCGGGGAAGCCGTGGGACTCGAATATCAGTCCGAGGAAGGGGCGATGCGACTGCTGAGCGACGTGCGGTTTTCCCTGATGCCGACGAGAAACGGCATCGATGGGGAAAAGAACTCGCGTGACGGCGTGAAAGACCCCATCCACGTGACGGGGAAGAGCCTCGATTTTGAGCGGGAATCGCGCACGATGCAATTGCAGGGACCGGCGGAAGCGCAAATGCACATGGCGCATTTGCGCGCGGGAAAGCTGACGCTTAAGCTGGACGCGGCGTTTCGCGCGCAGAAACTTGTCGCTACGCCAGGAGCGAACGGAAAAAATCCCGATTTGGAATCTCAGGGTGTGGATGCCCCAGCAAATCTCAGCGCTGAGACCATCACGGCACAATTTGCTCGCGAGGGGTGGCTGACGAAAATTGAGGGAGCCGGAGATGTGCGCGGTTCGCGGCGGACCGGAAAAGAGGCAGAAGACTTCCGCGCGGAGCACGGCGCGCTGGAGCTGTGGCCGAAGGTGAACCAGCCGAAGGAAATGAATCTGAACGGCAACGTGCAAGTGAAGACGCAGGCCGGCGATTCCGGCGAGGCGAGATTACTGCAAACCAGCGCATTGCGGATGGAATTTGCCGATGGAAACAAGGGCGAAGGCGGCAAGCTGGAGCGAACAGAAACCCTGGGTGCGGGGAGAATCGAGTGGACCGATGCCGGGCCCCAAAGCGGGGCGCAGGGAGCTGCCGCGAACGGCGAGGCGGCGCGCACGAAACTGCAGGCGGACAAGCTGGAGATGGAATTCGGGGAAGAGGGCAAGGCGAGAAAGTTGCTGGCCACCGGCAACGTATCGACGGAGCGGGCCGCAGGCGGCAAGCCGGTGCAGACGGCGACGGCGCAGAGCGGAGTGGCGCAGCTGCTGGCGAGCGGCGGATGGTCGCAGATGGACCTCCAAGGAAATGTAAGACTAAGGGAAGGCGATCGCAGCGGACAAGCGGAGCATGCAACGTTTGTGCGGGCCGCACAGACGGCTTTGCTGACGGGAAAAGCGCTGGCGCGGGACGCCACTACGGAAACGCAGGCGCAGCGCATTACTCTTGCGCAGACTACCGGAGAAATTCGCGCCGAAGGAGGCGTGCGGTCGACGGATTTTTCGGCAAAAGGCAGCGGCGCGCAGCTTGCGCCCGGGCCGGCGAACCTCTCGGCGGACGCCATGCAGGCGAACTCGAAAACGGGAAGAGCGCTGTACACGGGGCACGCGCGTTTCTGGCAGGGCGATGCGGTGATGGAAGCGGATTCGATCGAGCTGCTGCGCGAGGCGCGGGTGATGAACGCTATTGGCAGCGTTCGTGCGGTTTTCCCACAAGCCCCGGGGCCATCGCAGTCGCAGATCGTCCCGGCGCAAGCCGGCCCAAAGAAGCCGCGATTGTGGCACGTAACGGCAGGAACACTGACGTACCGGGACGCGGAGAGCCGCGCGCACCTGGAAAAAAATGTGGTGGCACAGTCGGCGGAGCAAAAGATGCGCGGCGCGGCAGTGGACTTATATTTCACGCGGGCCGAGAAGCCCAACGTGCCTGACGCGAATGTCACAAATGCCTCCGCTCCGGTAAGTCCCCCGGCGGGCGCCCAGCAGGTCAGCCGGGCGGTTGGCACGGGCGGCGTTATCGTGGAGCAGGGCGCCAGGAAGGCCACCGCCGAGCGCGGCGAGTACAACGCCACGGACGGAAAGTTCATCATGAGTGGAGGAAATCCCACAATTTATGACGCCGCGGAAGGCACCACCACGGGCCATCAATTGACCTTCTTTTTAGCGGATGATACGATCATCGTCGACTCAGAAACTGGTTCGCGGACGTTGACCAAGCACCGAGTCGATTAATGCACCCACTCCTCCGCGGCCGCCCGTGAAGAGGTATGCTGAAGCTCCAGGCCGTCGATTTAAGCAAGTCCTACCGCGGTCGCAAGGTCGTTGACGACGTGGAACTGGAGATTGGACAGGGGGAAGTCGTCGGGCTGCTTGGCCCCAACGGCGCCGGCAAGACCACCACCTTTTATATCCTCGTAGGCCTCGCCAGGCCTGACTCCGGCCGGGTTCTCCTGAACGAAGAAGAAATCACGGACCTGCCCATGTACCTCCGGGCGCGCAGCGGCATCAGCTACCTTCCCCAGGAGCCCTCGGTTTTTCGCCAATTGACCAGCGAAGAAAATCTGCTCGCGGTGCTGGAAACGCTTCCCTTGACTCCGGAACAGCAGCGCGACCGGCTCGAGGAGCTGCTGGTGCAAATGGGGCTGGAAACCGTTCGAACGAGCAAGGCCTACACGCTCTCCGGCGGAGAGCGCCGCCGGCTGGAGATCGCGCGTTCGCTTACCTTGCAGCCTTCTTTTATTCTGCTCGACGAACCTTTTTCGGGAATTGACCCTCTCACCGTCAAGGATCTTCAGGAACTCATCCGCGCTCTTGCCAAGTCGGGAATTGGCGTGCTCATTACAGATCATAACGTCCGGGAAACTCTTAGCGTGACAGATCGCGCGTACATCCTGAAAAGTGGCAAAATATTCCGGAAGGGCCGCCCGGACGAACTCAGCAACGATGCGGAAGTCCGGCGCGTTTATCTGGGCGATCATTTCCGCCTGAACTAGGGTTAGCAAACTGGGTTTAGAATAGGGAACACGGGACCATCCATGGCCTGGCAAGGACTCAAACTCAACCTCCGAGTTTCGCAGAAGCAGATTCTGACGCCCGGCCTCGTGCAAATGGTGAGCGTCCTGGCGCTGAACCGGCTCGAGCTGCGCGAAATGATCAACCAGGAGATGATCGCCAACCCGGTCCTCGAAGAGCAGAACGAAGAACCCACGCAAACCGACAACTACAGCGACGAGACCTTCCTGAAGGCAGAAACCGAAAAAGTACCGGAGAAACCCGAAGCCAATCCTTTTGACGAGTTTGACGTGGGCACCTTCTTCAACCAGTACCTGGATACTGGGGGAGACGGCGGTCAATCGCAGGAGCGCGAAGTTTCCGAGCGGCCGTCGTTCGAAAAGTTTCTTTCCTCGCCGAGCGGGCTTTCCGATCATCTGGAGTGGCAATTGAGCGTCACGATCTGTTCGGACGCGGTGAAGGAGATTGCCGAAAGCATCATCGGAAACCTGGATGAGAACGGCTACCTGACGGCTTCCACCGAAGAGCTGACGCAGAACGGGAAGTATTCGCAGGATGACCTTGATGACGCGCTGGCCGTGGTGCAGGACTTCGACCCCATCGGAGTGGGCGCGCGGGATTTGCGCGAATGCCTGCTGCGGCAATTGAAAGCGTTCGATCCGCAGAACACTCTCGCCCAGCAGATTGTTTCCGAGCATCTCAAGCAAGTGCAATCCAATCAACTGAAGGAAGTAGCGCGCGCGCTGAACCGGCCGCTGGAGGTCGTAAAGCACGCGCTGGAAGTAATCAAGAAGCTCGATCCACGGCCCGGGCTGCGCTACAACAAAACCGAGCCGCGCCTTGTCGAGCCGGACGTGTACTTCCGCAAAGTCGATGATCAATGGCAGGCGTTCTTGAATGAAGACGACATGCCGCAACTGCGCCTCAGCCCCACGTATCGCCGCTTGCTGGTCAAGGATGCCGCCGACCGCGACGTGCGCAACTACGTGAAAGAACGTTTTACCGCTGCCGTCCAATTGATGAAGAACATCGAGCAGCGCAAGCACACCATCCTGCGCGTGTGCCAGTCCATCATCGCGCGCCAGGGCGAATTTCTCGATCACGGCCAGGATGCGTTGAAGCCCATGATGATCAAGGAAGTGGCGGAAGAAGTCGGCGTGCACCCTTCGACAGTGAGCCGCGCCGTGGCCAGCAAGTACGCGCACACCTCGCAGGGCGTCTTGGAGCTGCGCTCGTTCTTCAGCGAGAGCGTGAACGGGCCGGAGGGCGGCGCGATGTCGCTGCTTACCCTCAAGCGCTTGGTCAAGAAAATGATTGAAGAGGAAGACGCCACGCATCCCCTGACTGACGAACAACTCGCCAAAAAGCTGGACGACGTGGGCATACACGTCACCCGCCGCACGGTCGCCAAGTACCGCGAAGACATGAGAATTCCCAGCACCCACCAGCGCCGGGAAAAGAACTGAGCCGCGCCGCCCGTGAAGCCGCAGGCGCGACACGACACCCGGCATCTCGTCATCCTCACCGGACTCTCCGGCTCCGGCAAAAGCACCGTCCTGCACGCTTTCGAGGACATGGGCTTCTACTGCGTGGACAATCTTCCCGTCGAGCTAATCCCCATCTTTGCGGAACTGCACGCCGCGGGCGAAGGCGACTTTGCGCGCGCCGCCCTGCTGGTGGACGCGCGCGAAGGCTTGCAACTCCAGAAATTGCCGCCGCTCCTGAAACACCTCAAAAAAGATCATCCCATCACGCTGGTTTTCATCGAAGCCAACGAAGACGCCCTGCTGCGGCGCTACAGCGAAACCCGCCGCCCGCATCCCCTGGGAAAGAATTTCTCCGTGCGGGAAAGCTTGTCGCACGAACGCGCGCTGATGGAGCCGATCCGCAAGCTGGCGGACGTGGTCATTGAAACCACACAATTCAACGTGCATGAGCTGCGCCATTTCGTCACCGAGCGCTTCAAGAATCCGGACCAGCGTCCCATGCTGGTATCGGTCGTGAGTTTCGGCTACCGCTACGGCGTACCCTCGGACGCGGACTTGGTCCTCGACGTGAGATTCCTGCCCAATCCGCATTTTGTTCCGCGCTTGCGGCCTTTCACCGGCCAGGATCCGAAAGTGCGGAAATATATCCGCTCGTTTCCCCAGACCGGCGAATTCCTGCGGCGCATCGAAGGCTTGCTGACTTATTTGATTCCGCATTACATCCGCGAAGGAAAAAGTTATCTGACCATCGCGTTCGGCTGCACCGGCGGGAAGCACCGCTCGGTAATGCTCGCGGAGTCGGTGCAGAAGTCGCTGGCCAAGCGCGGATTTTCCGCCAAAGTCATGCACCGCGATATCGACAAGTAAACCAGCCGCCTCACGGGCTACAATAAGATCTTCTAGTTATACTGAGACACTAGGAGAAATATGTTAGGACCCAACTACATCTGTCCTAAGTGCGGCTTCAAGCTTCGGCCCTCTGACCTTCGCCGTGAAGGCAGTTCATATTTCCAGTGCCCTTCTTGCCATGAAAAATTACACATCACTATCGCTTATAGGATCTTCCTACTGATCGGACAAGTCCTAATGGCAATTGCTGTACCATTTGTGCTCGGAATCCGAGATGTCCTCGCCTTTGTCGGTGTTGCCATACTGGCATTCTTTCCAGCGGTCGTTGTTTTTACCTTGCTTATGAGGAATTTTTATCCTGCGCGGTTTGAACCCTACCCTCCGAGTTCCTCTGACCTCACGTTTACGAAAGGTACGAGAAAGGACTCGTAAACTGCGCAGGAGCCACCGGAGAATTCAGTCCTACCAGCGCCCAATAGTCGGATAGCCGGAGATTGACCAGCTACCGCGAGCCGCGGAAACTTGACACGCCGCAACGCGGCGCATAGCGTACCAAGTAGATTAGTCAGGGAGCCTTGCAGCGTGGCCTCGTTGTCATCACCACAATGGAAGCGATTGCTCAGTTACGTGCGGCCGTATTCCTTTCGGCTGGCGGTGGGCATCGTGCTTGTCGCTTTCACTGCGCTCGCCGACGGCGTCGTGGCGCTGCTGCTTCGGCCGGCGTTTGACTACGTTCTGAACCCGTCCGTCGTTGGCTCGACTCTTCCGCTGGTCACTCTTCCGAACGGTTATACCATCTATCTCAACCGCTTTTTTCCGCCCAGTATCCACAACGTCGGGACCATCTTCTTCTTTACAGTGGTCTCTCTTTATGTCGCCAAAGGCATTTCCGAATATCTCGGCGTGACGCAGATTCAATACGCGGGACAGGCCGCGGTGACGAGCTTGCGGAACCAGGTGTACGCCAAAATCATTCGCCAGCCGATTGGCTTTTTTCAAACCAATCCGACGGGGCGCTTGCTCTCCACCACCATCAACGACGTCGAGCGCACGCGCATCGCACTCTCCGAATACCTGGCCGACCTGTTTCAAAAAGGCTTCACGCTGTTTGTGTTTCTGGCAGTCATCGTCGTCCTCAATTGGAAGATGGCGCTGGGTTCGGCCATCCTCGTGCCGCTGGTCGTCGTGCCGCTGGGAAAACTGGGAAAAAAGATTCGCCGCTCCTCAGAAAACAGCCAGACCCGGCTTGGGGATCTCAGCCAGATTTTGCAGGAGACCGTCAGCGGAAACCGCGTCGTGAAGGCTTTCGGAATGGAAGATTTCGAAATCGCCAAGTTCAAATATACAGCGCAACGGCTGCTGCGCGAAAATATGCGCTGGGTACGCGCGGCGGTAGGCACGGGGCCGATCATGGATTTACTAGGCGCCGTCGTTATCCCCCTGCTCATTTTGTACGCCCGCGACCAGATCAAACACGGCTTGATGACGCCGGGAATTTTTATCGCGTTTCTTTTTGCCATGTTTAACGCCTACATGCCGCTGAAGCGCATTGGGCAGGTGTACCAGCAATTTCAGCTTGCCCAGGGCGCGAGCACCCAGGTATTCGCCTACCTCGACCGCCAGGAAGAGCAAAGCGAGCAGCCGGGCGCGAAGCGGATGCCGCCGTTTTCGCGGGAAATCACTTTTGAAAACGTGGGCTTTGCCTACGACGATGATTCAAATCACGTGCTCGAACAGATTCATTTTTCCGCGCGCCGCGGCGAAGTGACCGCCCTAGTCGGCTCCAGCGGCGCGGGCAAAACCACGCTGGTGAACTTGCTCCCGCGCTTCTATGAGCCCACTTCCGGCGTCATACGCATCGACGAGCTGAACATCCGCGACGTCACCATCAAGTCCCTGCGCGAACAGATTGCCATGGTCACCCAGGAAAACATCTTGTTTCACGACACCGTGTGGAACAATATTTGCTACGGCTTGACGAATATCCCCAGGGAAAAAGTCGTCGCCGCCGCCAAAGCCGCGCTGGCCCACGATTTCATCATGGAACTTCCGCAAGGCTACGACACCGTCATCGGCGAGCGCGGCACGCGTTTGAGCGGCGGGCAGCGCCAGCGCATCGCCATCGCGCGCGCCCTCTTGAAAGACACCCCCATCCTGATTCTCGATGAAGCGACCTCCGAATTGGACACCGAGTCCGAAGTCTTCGTGCAAAAAGCGCTCGCCAACCTGATGGTGGGCCGCACCGTGTTTGTCATTGCGCATCGCCTTTCCACCATCCGGCGCGCGGACAAAATTCTCGTCCTCGAAGACGGACAAATCCGCGAAAGCGGAACGCACACCGAACTCATAGCCCGCGGCGGGACCTATGCCCGGCTTCACGATTTGCAGTTTGCCGACGACGACATGCTGGCGCCGGCGCAGTCCGCACCGCCCGATTCCAACGCCGCATCGAATACCTTATGAGCCAGACAACCACGCAAGCAACCAAGAAAATCGAATGCTTCTCCATGACCGGCTACGCGCAAGCACGCGCGGAGCAGGATGGCTGGGCGGCGCGCGTTAGCGTCAAAAGCGTCAACCACCGCTTCCTCGACCTAAAGCTGCGTATGCCCGAGGGATTCGATCTGTACGACATCCGCCTCCGCCAGATCGTGCGCGAAAAAATTCATCGTGGGCACGTGGAAGTGACCGTGGGTGTGGAGCCGGGTAAAGCTGCGCCGGTGCAGGTGAATCGCGAGTTGGTGCAATCGTATTTGAAAGCCGCCGAAGCGCTGCGCCAGGAAACCAGAGCGGCGACAGATATGGACGTGGTCGCGCTCTTGCGCTTGCCGGGAGTAATCACCGGCGTCACCACTGCGGTGCCGGAGTCGGAAGAAGAGCAAGAGCGGGTCGGGCGCGTGCTGGAAAGCGCCTTGCGTGATGCGCTGGCAAAGCTGGATGAGATGCGCCGCGCCGAAGGACGTCATCTGGTGGAAGAGTTGCGCGACCGCCTCGCGCGCATCGGCGCTCACGTCGAAAGCGTGCGCGGGCTTGCCGCCACGCTGCGCCCGGCATTCTCGCGCCGTCTCGATGCCAAGCTGAAGGAATTGCTGGGCGGGACGGGCATTGATCCGGCGCGGCTCGCCCAAGAGGCCGCGCTGCTTGCGGAACGCAGCGATATCAGTGAAGAATTGGACCGCTTGCGTAGCCACCTGCAGCAATTCACCAAGCTGCTGGACGGCGCGGGCGAGCTCGGCAAGAAGCTGGATTTTCTTTTGCAGGAAATGCATCGCGAAGCCAACACCATGCTCTCCAAAACGCCCGGCGTGGAAAGCGAGGCGCTGGCCATCACCGGCCTGGCGCTGGAAATCAAGGCGGAGATTGAAAAATTGCGGGAGCAGGTGCAAAACATCGAATGAGCATCGGCAAAGAGATTGCGCCGCTGGTGTTGATCGTGTCGGGGCCGTCGGGTTCGGGAAAATCGACTCTGGTGCAGCGCATCCTGGAACTGCCCGGCACCATGCCTTCGATCTCATGTACTACCCGGGCGCGCCGGGCGACCGAGGCCAGCGGGAAATGTTATGATTTCGTTACCGAAGCGGAATTCGACGCCATGGTCGCGCGCGGCGAATTTCTGGAGTACGCCCGGGTTTTTGGAAAACATTCTTACGGCACGCCGTTGAAGTGGCTGGAGGAATCCCGGAAGAAGGGCCTCGACCTGGTGCTGGAGATTGACGTCCAAGGCGCGGCCCAGGTGAAGCAAAAGCTCCCGGAGTCCGTGGCGATTTTTATTCTGCCGCCGTCGCGCGAAGAGCTGGAGCGCCGGCTGCGCGACCGCGGCCAGGATTCCGACGAAGAGATTGCGCGGCGGCTAGCCAAGTCGCGCGACGAGATTGCGCAGTTCGGCAAGTATTACGATTTTTGCGTGGTAAATGAGGACATGGAACGCGCGGGACGCGAAGCGCAGGCGATTGTCATCGCCCTGCGCTGCACGAGCGCGCGACGGAGGGCGAGAGTGGAACAACTTCTGGCTTCGTTTGGAAAGGAATGACTGACATGACTATGCAGACAAAAGCTCCGGAGAGCCAGTTTGCGTATGTGGTGCTGGCGGCCAGGCGCGCGCGGCAGATCATGGCGGGTGCGCCGCCGCTGATCGAAAACCCGAGAACCCTTAAGGCCACGCGCATCGCCTGCGAAGAGCTGGAAAACAGCCTGCTCGAGTACGACTTCACCGAGCCAGCTTCGATCGACGTCGACAAGGAAGGGAATAAACGGCGCAAGTAGCGAGCCGTGAAAGGCAACGATGCGAATCACGCTTGGCGTGACCGGCGGAGTGGCGGCTTATAAAGCCGCGGAACTGGTGCGCCGTTTGCAGCAGGACGGGTTCAGCGTGCAAGTGGTGATGACCCGCGGGGCGCGCGAGTTTGTTACCCCGCTGACGTTCGCGGCGCTGAGCGGGCAAAAAGTGATCACCGATCTTTTTGGCGATTCTTCCGGCAATGAAGCCAACCTCGAAAGTGCCATCGAACACATCGCCGTGGCGCAAAGAACGGATCTGCTCCTGGTCGCGCCTGCTACGGCGGACATCATCGCAAAATTTGCGGGCGGAATCGCCGACGATTTTCTGACGACCTTGTACCTTGCATCCACGGCGCCCGTCGTTGTTGCGCCAGCGATGAACGTGAACATGTGGAACCACGCCGCCACGCAGGAAAATGTGGAAAAGCTGCGTGCGCGCGGCGTGTTCATCGTTGACCCTGCCGAAGGCTACCTCGCTTGCGGGATGATCGGCGCGGGACGGCTTGCCGGACAGGAAGCGATTGTCGCCGCCGTCCGCGACGTGCTGAAAACGCAGAGGGATTTGGATGGCGAGACAGTTTTGATCACTGCCGGCCCGACTTGCGAGGACCTCGATCCGGTGCGCTACATCACCAATCGTTCGTCCGGGAAAATGGGCTATGCCGTCGCCGAAGCGGCGGCTCTGCGAGGCGCGAGAGTCACGCTCGTGAGCGGGCCAGTGAATCTCGAAGCGCCCTCCGGCGTCGAGCGCATAGAGGTGCGCACGGCGAAAGAAATGCACCGCGCCGTTGCGGAGCGGATGGCCAATAGTTCCATCGCTATTTTCGCGGCCGCGGTAGCGGATTACCGCCCGGTCGAGCGGCACCCGGAGAAAATCAAGAAGACCGGCGCGGCACTGACGCTGTCTCTCGAACCGACCACCGACATTCTGGCGGAGGTGGCGAGAAACAAGGGACAGAAAATTATCGTTGGCTTTGCGGCGGAAACGGACCATGTCGCGGAGAACGCGCGGAGGAAGCTTGCCGCGAAGAACGCCGACCTGATCGTGGCCAACGATGTCACCGCCGAAGGCGCGGGCTTCGACCAGGACACCAATATTGTGACGCTCTTCTCCCGCGATGGCCGCGACCTCGCGCTCCCGAAAATGAGCAAGAGCGAAGTGGCGCAGAGAATCCTGGATGAGGTCGTGCGCCTGCGAAGCGTCTTGCACGGAACGGCCGTGCTGAAGCGCTCCAGCGCTTGATCCCGCCATGGCCGAGCGCATCTCCGAAACTCTCCAGAAAAAACTGTCCGGCAGGCTGGGCTTCTACGAAGACCTCGGAATCCGCTTGTTCTATCGGGACCGCGGAGCCGTTGTCGTGGCGCATGGCGAGCGACAAACGGAAACGCCCGCGATCGCCCATTTCTCAACAATAGATCTTCAAAAGGAAGTGACCTTGCCCAAGCCCGCAGGAAAACCCGCAGCACAAAAAACCGCGCCGGTTGCGATCCTGCCAGTGATTCCAAAGAGCGCATCCCTGCCGGTAGTTTCGGGACCTTCCCTTTTTGAAGCCGTGGATAAGATTGCGGACGACACGCTGCTCAAGGTTCGCGAGGATCTTGGCGAATGCACCCGCTGCAAGCTGCACGGCACGCGGCACAAAATTGTTTTCGGCGACGGAAATCCCAAGGCCGAACTGGTTTTTGTGGGCGAAGGCCCGGGCGCGGACGAAGACGCGCAAGGTTTACCATTCGTGGGGCGCGCTGGAAAATTGCTCACTCAGATGATCGAAGCCATGGGCTTGCAACGAAAAGACGTGTACATCTGCAACGTGGTGAAGTGCCGGCCTCCAGAGAATCGCCAGCCGGAAGAAGACGAAGTAACCACCTGCTCGCCCTTTCTTTTGCGCCAGATCGACACCATCGCTCCCAAAGTAATTGTCTGCCTCGGCGCAGTCGCCGCGAAAACATTGCTGCAAACCAATCGCGGGATTTCCCAATTTCGCGGCGAGTGGCTGGAATTTCGCGGAAGAAAATTGCTGGCAACCTATCACCCCGCCTATCTGTTGCGCAATCCGCCCGCAAAAAGCGAAGTCTGGAAGGATCTCCAAAAAGTCATGGCTGTCCTCGGCCTCGAAGTGAAGAAAGGCAAGTCCGCCTAACTCATCATGGGAATTCTGCTGGGTTTGCTGACAGCGCTGACTTGGGGCGGCGCGGATTTTATTGCCCGTTTTGCCACGCACCGCATTGGCACTCTCCGTTCCATGCTTTACATGCAGTTGATTGGGTTCCTCCTTCTAACCATTTCCTTGCCAGGACTCGGCGGTTGGGGACATCTCGCGGATGGTTCCGGATGGCAACCGTGGGCTTGGGGTTTCCTGGCGGGATGCTTCAACGCCATAGCAGGTCTTGCGTTCTACCGCGCGTTTGAGATTGGAAAAATGGCGGTAGTGGCTCCGCTCTCGGCCAGCTATCCCGCTTTGACACTTCTGCTTTCCTGGATGACCGGCGAACGGTTGAGCGCCGTGAGAATCGCCGGGATCATTTGCACCTTAGTCGGTGTCGTGATTGTTGCGCGCGGAGAAAAAACCCCGGACGAAAATGATGCCGAGGCTGTGCGCAGAAGCGGTCGCGGGATAGGCTGGGCCATTTTCGCTGCTGTTGGTTTTGGCGCGCTGTTTTGGCTGCTTGGCGCTCGCGTCATTCCGCGCGTCGGAGCCATTCAAACCGTGTGGATGATTCGCTTGACCAGCTCGCTGTTGACCGCGTCGGCGATTTTCCTCGCAAAACATCCCGCGCGTCTTCCACGCGGCGAGGTGCGCTGGATGGTCTTGGGCATGGGGGTGATGGATACGGGCGCGTTTGTCCTCAGCAATCTCGGAATGAAGATGGAGCAGGTCGCGGTCATCACCGTGCTTAGTTCGCTATACGGAGCCGTAACTGTCGGGCTTGCGGCCATCTTCTTGAGAGAGCACGTGTCGCGCTGGCAATGGGTGGGGATCGTCACCATTTTTGCAGGAATTTTTCTCATCAGCCGGTAGATTTCTAATTTCATTTCGCATGCTTTTAATCGCATGCTTTTAATTGTTCCGCGCTTTCTTCTGCATTTCCTCGTGCTGGTACACTACACGGCGGGATGACCCTTCCTTTTTGCAATGTCGCGCTGCCGGTGCCGCTGCGTACGACGTTCACGTATGTGGTCCCGGAAGCGTTGCGCGGAACGGTGCAGCCGGGTAGCCGCGTGCTCGTGCCGTTCCGGAAGAGGGCGATGGTGGGCGTCGTCGTGGAATTGGCGGAGAGCGCGCCGGCGGGAACGAAAATTCGTGAGATCACCCGCGTGCTGGATCTTGTTCCGGCGCTGACACCGAAATTGATCGAGCTGGCGCATTGGATCGCGGGGTATTACCTGGCGCCGGTGGGCGAAGTGTTTCGCGCGATGCTGCCGCCGGTGACGGAAGTGAAATCGCAGCGCCAGATTATCTTGACGGAGGCGGGTCGCGAAGCGGCGGAGAGCTTGAGCGGCGGCGAATTGTCGCACGGGCTCACGTCGCAAGAGGCGGCATTTCTCGCGAAGTTGAAGGAGAAGAAAGGAACGCTGCTGCTCGGTCCAGCGGCCAAGCTTGGTGTCGATGCTCCTTCGTTGCAGCGGCTGCAACGGCGCGGGCTGATTGAGATTCGGGAAACCGTAGAAGCGAGAAAGCGCAGGACCCAGCAGGTGGTCGCATGGAAAGGCAGCCAGCCAGCGGCTGAGAAATTGGCGGAGGAAAAAGCACAGAAAAGAGATAACGCAGAGACACAGAGTGCGCAGAGGCGGCGCAGAGAAGAAAGAATCAGAGAACTGCTGGAGACGGAGCGCGGGCCGCTGCCTTTGCCGCAACTCATGAAATTGGCGCAAGCGTCGAGGGCTTTCATTCAGCGAATGTTACGCGACGGGCTCCTGGAAAGTTGGGAGGAGGCGATTGATCCGGCGGAGGATCCATTTGATGTCGGGTACTCACCGCCGGCGCATGAATTGAACGCGGAGCAGGAGAGCGCGCTGCAACGGATTCGCGCGCGTTTTGAATTGGGCGAATTCGGCGTGCAACTGCTGCACGGCGTGACCGGCAGCGGGAAGACGGAAGTGTATCTGCGCGCGGTGCAGGAGACGCTGGCGCGCGGGAAAACGGCGCTGGTGCTCGTGCCGGAGATTGCGCTGACGCTGTGGATTGGACGGCAGTGCCGCGGCTGGTTTGGCGCGCGGTTCGAGGGCGTGGCGGTGCTGCACTCGGCGCTGAGCGACGTCGAGCGCGCGCGCGAATGGCGGCGCGTTCGGAACGGTGAAGCACGCGTTGTTGTTGGGACGCGGTCGGCGGTGTTCGCGCCGCTGGAAAATATCGGTCTCATTATCGTCGACGAAGAACAGGAAAACAGCTACAAGCAGGAAGAGACGCCGCGGTATCACGGCCGCGACGTGGCCATCGTGCGCGCAAAAATGGAGGGTGCGTTGGCGTTGCTGGGTTCGGCGACGCCCTCGATGGAAACGTATCACCACGCGCAGAACGGGAAATACGAATTGCTGACGCTGGCTTCCCGCGTGGCGGACCGTTCGCTCGCCAGCGTGGAGATCGTCGACCTGCGCGAGGATTTTCAGCAGACGCACAAGGCCAGCCCGATTTCGGCAGCGCTGCACGCGGGAATTCAGGAATGCCTTGCGAACGGCACGCAGGCGCTGGTGCTGATCAACCGGCGCGGGTATTCGTGGTCGGTGCTGTGCCGAAGCTGCGGCGCGTCGGTGCAGTGCGTGAATTGCAGCATCTCGATGACGCACCACAAGCAGCGCAACCGCCTCGAATGTCATTACTGCGGCTCGATCCAACAGATTCCTAAAGTTTGTCCGAAGTGCCAGTCGAAGTACGTTTATTTTTTTGGCGAAGGGTCGGAACATCTCGAAGAAAGATTGGGCAAGGAGTTTCCCGGCGCGCGCATCGCGCGGCTGGACCGGGACACGGCGCGGACCAAGCGGCAGTATCAAGAAACGCTGGGCGCATTCGCGGGGGGGGCGCTGGATATTCTTGTGGGTACGCAAATGCTGGCGAAGGGGCACGATTTTCAACGGGTGACGCTGGTCGGCGTGGTTTCGGCGGATTCGTCGTTGAGCTTGCCGGATTTTCGCGCGGCGGAGCGAACGTTTCAACTTTTGACGCAAGTGGCGGGGCGAGCGGGGCGCGGCGAACTGAAGGGGCGGGTGCTGATTCAGACATTTTATCCCGAGCATTACGCGATTCAGGACGCTGTACGGCAGGATTACAGCGCGTTTTTCGAGCGCGAATTGCATTTCCGGCAAATGATGGCGTACCCGCCGTTTACGTCGCTGGCGAACGTGATCGTGCGGAATATGAGCTTGGAAAAGACCATCCGCTGGTCGCGGCAGCTCTCGGAGTATTTTTCCCCGCATGACGGGGCGGGCGTGCGTATCCTGGGACCGGCCACGGCGCCGCTGGCGCGGCTGAAGAAGGAACATCGGTTCCAGTTCCTGTTGAAGTCGCCGAAGCGTTCGGTGCTGACGAAGTTGCTGGCAGGCGCGATGGCCTATTGCGATGCGAAAGAAATTCCGCAGACAGCAGTGCTAGTGGATATGGATCCGCTGAGTTTGCTTTAGGAATCTGGAACAAGGGATTTGAGGCTTTCCATTGAGTAGGTGTTCTGTTAGCATCCCGCCAAGTTGTTTGCGAGGAGGCAACATGGCAACCCTCAAGCGGGTCGGTCCAGGATCTGCATTCAAGATAGGTCTCGTTACGTACGCCATTCTCGGGCTGGTGCTGGGGATCTTCATGGCGTTCATTTCCATGGTGGCGGGGAGCCTAGGGTCCATGAGCCAATCCGCCGCACCAGGCGCGAAGCTGTTTGGCTTCGGGATGGGACTTGGAGCGATCATTTTCTTTCCGATATTCTACGGCCTTATTGGTGGAATTTTCGGCGCCATCGGCGCCGTCATCTACAATCTGGTCGCCGGCTGGGTGGGCGGGCTGGAAGTAGATATCAGCTAACCCAGTGCCCTGCGGATGGTTTTCGATTGTGGTGTGTCAGGCGGCAGGGGCAAGCCCCGCCCCCACACTGTCAATTCGCTTTCCCACCTTTTCAGCTCCGGCCGCTGCAAAACCACCCACACCAGCAGCAACAACTTTCGTTCCGCACAAAACTGCTTGCTATTCGAGGGTTCCAAGAGAGATGTAAACAAAAAAGTAGGACAGACATTCGTGTCTGTCCTGGGCATTTCGGCGGATTGTGTGTCAGGCGGCGAGGCGGTCTTGGGTCAGCAGATGGGTAGGGACTTTGCGGAGATCCCAGACGATGCCGAGCCAGGACATGACCTTGAGGGTGTAATAGGTGATGTCGATTTCCCACCAGAAGAAGCCCTGGCGGGCGGAAGCCATGAAGTGATGATGATTGTTGTGCCACCCTTCACCGAGGGTGAGCAGGGCGAGGAGCCAGTTGTTGCGGCTGGTGTCGGTGGTTTCGTAGCGGCGTGAGCCGAAAAGGTGTGAGAGCGAGTTGATGGTGAAGGTGTCGTGCCAGAGCAGCACGGTGCTCAGGCAGAAGCCCCAGATGAATAGCGGCCATCCCCCGATGAGCCAAAGAACGACGGCGAGGGCGGCCGGGGGGACCATGTGGTACTTGTTGAGCCAGCGCAGTTCGGGAAACTTGGCGAAATCGGCGATGTACTCAGTGCGCGTATCGTTGTACTTATCGGAGACGATCCAGCCGACGTGCGACCAGAAGAAGCCGAAGAGCGTGGGGGAGTGCAGGTCCAGCTCCTGGTCGGAATGGCGGTGATGGTGGCGATGATGGGCGGCCCACCACAGCACGCCCTTCTGCGAAGAGGAGGTGGCCATGAAAGCGATGATGAATTGGAAGACACGGCTGGTCTTGAAGGAGCGGTGCGAAAAATAGCGGTGATAGCCAGCGGTGACAAAGAACATGCGCACGACCAGCAGGCCGAGACAGGCGACTAGGTAATACCAGTGAAAGGGCATGAAGAAAATGAGGAGGGAAGCGAGGTGCACGAGCACAAAGGGCAAGGAGAGAAGGACGGAAATCCGCGAGCCGTTCGGTAGCGGTATGGATAGAAAACGAGAAGCTGAAGCCATCCGGCAAAATCCTCCGCGTCCCGAGGGAGACGCTAATGAGCAGTCAGTTGCGCGAGCGCAAGAGGTCCAGCCGGAGCTTCGCGCCACGAATCAACAAGTTCAGTGTACGGTTGCGTTGAGAAGCGGTCAAGCGCAGCGAAGTACAGGGTACAACTACTAGGATGCCCGAAAGTACAGGTTGGTTGTGAAAAACGGAGAATTAAGTTTTTTGGGGAAGGTTTTTGCAGCACGGTAATAAGGGTCACAAGAATTCTTTGTGGGGAATATGCTATCGTCGCTGTGCACCGCTAAAATCAGGAGCATCGGCCCTGAAACGACATGGGGCCACACAGAAAATGGCTGAACGCCCTGTACTCGTAGGACTAATCCCACAAGTGGTGGTGCTCGATGAAGGCGACCAGGTTTCCTGGATCTCCGACGCGGGCAATCTGCGTGTGGAATTTGACGTGAACCGGTGTCCGTTTTCATCGAACGTTTTTCAGGCGCCGGCGGGGATGCGGCTGCTGAGCGGCCCGCCAAGGCCGGGAAGCAAGGCGGCCACTTACAAGTACCGCTTGTGGCTGAACGATCAACTGGTGGGCCAGGGTGAAGTGATTCTGCGGGATAAATAAATCGGCGGAAAGAAAATACGGGGCGACTGCGGCGCCGCTTCTTCTCTCCTTTTTCGAATGCAGGCTGAAACTTAACACCGCTAATTTCTTCCGGAAGCTTTGTAGCCTGCCTTGATGGCATCGGCTTCCGTCATGTACTTCCCTTGCTTGGTTTTCCCATACCAGCGGGTGCCAGGCTTGTGATAGATGCCGGAGTCTGTGTTCACCCAGACCATGCCGGCGCCGTTTGCCGGGGGCGCCTGGTGGGCGGCTGCCGTTTTTGAAGCGGATGCGTTGGCAGGAGCCGCGGGCGGGGGAGTTGGGGAGTCATCCGCAGTGGCGCTCTTGTCCGTGGCATCGGCCTTTTTCGGCGTGGTGATTTTTTTTCGAAGATGCGGTGCCCGAATCCGGCGCAGCCTGCGAACTGGAAGCGCCGGCATCCGCCTTGTTCTTCTTCGTGTTCTTAGCGGCGGTGGAGCTGGTCTGACTCTGATCGCCAGTTTGCTGCGCCGTTTGCGCCCAGATCGAGACGCTACCGGCGACCAGCAAGACGGCTCCGATCAAGGCGAGATATACGCTGTCCCCCTTTGTCATATTGATTTTTCCTCTCCGCCTGCGGCGGCTGATCCGTCTTGCCAAACTTACTCCCAAGAGAGTGGTCGGTGGAGCAGGTGGCTTTCCGGCGCGCCGGGGTCTTCCTCGGTGAAATGGGCGCATGTTGTTCCAGAATTAGCATAAAGTCAAGAAAGAATAACTGACGATGTGCATATCTACATTATGCTATCAAGTGTTTCTACGGCGAATTCGACCGGGAACTTTAGCGGCGCTTTTGGGGAAATCAGAAAGTGGAGAAATTACCGCTGGCCAGGACCGTTCGGCGGGGTTACTTTGGGGCTTGAGCTGATGTACTTAAGTCATGAGAAGGGTTTTCACGAGGATGGTCATGAAGATACGCGGGAAAGAGGTCTTGTATTTGAGTTTGCTAGTGTTTTGCGCGGCAGCGCTGGGCCCGGTACGAGCGCCGGCCTTGGGGGGAGCGGGCCAGGACCAGGGGCCGGAACCAAACGCGAGGCTGACGCAAAGATTCGGAGACGGTCAGGGGCAGTCATTGTTCGGAAAAATTACGGCGATCAACAAAGGATCGATCGAGTTGACGAAGCCGGACGGCACGAGCCTTACCGTGAAAATTACCGATAAGACGGAATACCGCAAGGACCGGCAAGGGGCCAAGCTCGCGGATTTCAAAGCGGGCGACATGGTGTTCGTGCGATTGGATGGGAATGCCGGCGAGGGCTTGACCGCGCTGATGATCGGCGGGCGCTCCGGCGGTGGCGGGGCGGAAGGCGGCGGCCGAGGATTTGGCGAAATGGGGAAGGATTTCGTCACGGGCGAAGTGAAATCCGTGGACGCGCCGAAACTTACAGTGTTGCGGCCGGACAACGTCACACAGACGCTGGAACTGAACGAAGAGACTTCGCTGCGCCGCGGGCGTGAGAGCATTACCATGGCGGACATCCAGCCCGGCGATCACGTTGTGGTACGCGGGGCGGTGCAGAACAATGCGTTCGTGCCGAAAAACGTGATGGTACTTTCTCCCGAGCAATGGAAGCAGTTGGAAGACATGCGCAAGATGAACGGGATGGGTCCTGCCGGGAATGCGCCAGCCGGGAGCAAGCCTGCAGCCGAGCCGAAGGGCAATCCTCCGCAATACTAGTTCGCTCAGGGAGACCAAGATTTGAAGTCGATGGCTCGCGGTATCTTTCTACTCCAAAGCATTGCGATTCTGTTGGCTTGGACCGCGCGCGCGCAGGAAGCCGCGCCGCCTGCTCCGGCTCCACCGCAGTCCGTGACGACTCCCGCCCCAGATCCAACGTATGAAATCAACGGTTCGGCGCGAAGCGGCAAGACGCCGCTGCCGGGAGTGACGGTTACGGCGGCCAACACGCTAACGGGGAAAAAGTATGGGGCGGCAACGAATTCCGAAGGCAAATTTGGACTATCGGGCATGACCCGCGGGAGATACGTGGTGCGGGTGGAGTTCATGGGATTTGCGGCGTTCACGCAGGAGGTGGTGCTGAATCCGGAGAATCCAACCGCGAAAGTGGAGGCGGAATTGATTCTGGCCTCGCGCCAGCAGGAACAATCGAACAACAGCAGCGCGGCGATGGCGGCGGCAGGGCGGGGATTTCAAAGCCTGGCAATGGACAGCGCGCTCTCTTCGCTGGCTGGCGGGAATGCTGGCTTCGGCGGTGCGGGCGGGCTTGGCGGAGGCGCGGGGAACGGCGATGTAGCAAGTTTGCCGCTGAATGGCGCGGGCGCGGAGGGGCCAACGGAGTCGGTGAGCATCAGCGGCGCGCAAGGACGGACGCAGGACTTCGGAGGTGGAAGCGAGCAGGATTTGCAGGATCGGATCCAGGAGTTTCGAGATCGCATGCAACGCGAAGGCGGTGGAGGTTTTGGGGGCGGCGGTGCTGGCGGCGGATTCGGCGGAGCCGGCGGCGCGGTGATCGCACTCGGCAGGATGCCGAAAGGATTCAACATCAATCAACCGCATGGGTTGCTTTATTTTTCGGACGATAATGCAGGATTGGATGCGCGGCCGTACTCGCTGAACGGGGTTGAATCGCCCAGGGCGGATTACAACCAGTCTCGTTTTGGCGTGAACGTCGGCGGGCCGCTGAATATCCCGAAGATTTTTAATGGGGGAAATAAATGGTTTTTTTTCGGGGGATGGAATGGATCGCGTGGCAGCTCGCCGTACGACGCGTTTTCGACGGTGCCGACAGGGCCGGAGCGCGGCGGCGATTTTTCCGGGGCAAAATACAATGACGGCAAGCCGGTGCAGATTATCGTGCCGAATGTCAGTGCGACGATTAATCCGACGGCCTGCCAGCCAGGGGGATCGACAAACTCCATCGCGTCTACTTGTATCTCATCGGCGGCGAAGGCACTGCTGAACTCTATTCCCATGCCAAACATCGGGGCGACGGCTAACGGTCAGAATTTTCACTATGTGACTTCGGCGGAGAGCAGCTCCGATACGGTGATCTTGAGGCTGATCCACAACTTCGGCGCGAGCAGCGGCCCGGGATTCGGTCCGGTGATGATCGGGGGCGGCGGACGGCGGGCGCAGAACAATATCAACTTTGGGCTGAACTGGTCGCGCGGTTCGAGCCAGATCGTGAATCCTTTTCCTTTGCTGGCGGGAGGAACGGGAACGCAAGGGCTGAACGCCAGCGCGGGATGGACCTATGGAAAGGGCCGCGCCACAAATATTTTTAGGGTGAACTATAACCACAATCATGTTTCGACAACGAACCTCTTTTCGAACATTACGGATGTTTCCGGGCCGAGAGGCGCGGGGATCAATGGTATTTCGCACGATCCGTTTGACTGGGGGCTGCCGGGAATCAGTTTCACTTCGTTTGGCGGGCTGAACGACCCGACAGCGCGCCGCGAGCTCGACCAGACTTACTCGTTCTCCGATACCATTTCGTGGAACCGCGGAAAACACAACTGGCGATTCGGCGCAGACTACAGACGCATCTTGCAGAGTTTCCGGTCGGCTAGAAGCGCGGAGGGGAGTTTTGTTTTTACGGGATTCGCGACGTCGCAATATGTGGCGGGAGGCACGGCATCATGTCCTGGGATTCAACCGTGTCCAGTGGCGGACACGGGGTACGATTTCGCGGACTTCCTGCTGGGGTTGCCGCAGCAAACTTCGCTGCAGTCGGGCGCGACTTCGTACGACTTCCGCGCCAATGCGTTTGATTTCTTCGCGCAGGACGATTGGAGATTCCGTCCGAATCTATTGTTCAATTTGGGGCTGCGCTACGAGTACAACGGGCCTTATACCGAGGCGAGCGGCCGCATCAGCAATCTGGACGTGGCGCCGGGTTTCACGGCGGCGACGCCGGTGCTCCCCGGGCAAGCGGGGCCTTTCGATGGAACATTTCCGGCGTCGCTGGTGCGGCCGGACCGCACCGACTTTGCGCCTCGCGTCGGGATCGCCTGGAAACCGCAAAAGCAAATGGTGGTGAGGACGGGCTACGGAATCAACTACAACCTGGCCCAGTATGGCGCGATGATCCAGAATTTTGCGTTTCAACCTCCGTTCGCGAACACCGCGACGAATCGAACGGACGTGAACGGCCTGAGCAGCGCGAACCCGCTGACGCTCACAAATGGTTTCCCAACTACTGGAAGCACGGTGACGAACAACTTTGCGGTGAACCCGGACTATCGGCTCGGGTATGTGCAGATTTGGAATCTTGATATACAGCGCGAGTTTCCGGGCGGCGTGGTGATGAACGCTGGCTACAACGGCGCCAAGGGCACGCGGCTGGACACGGAGCGCGCGCTGGTGGTCTCCGGCGGGCAGCCGTTTATTTACGAATCGTCGGAGGGGAACTCGATCTTGCACTCGGCCACGTTGCGGGTGCGCAAACGCATGGCGAAGGGGCTGGGGTTGAGCGCGCAATACGTTTTTTCGAAGTCCATCGATGACGCGTCTTCGATAGGAGGCGGCGGTAGCGTTGTGGCGCAAGACCCGTTTGCCATTTCATTGGACCGCGGGCTTTCCAGTTTCGATCAGCGGCACAAGTTCACGGGAAACTGGATCATGGATTTGCCCTTCGGCGATACCCGGCGGTTTGTTACCAAGGGCGCAGGAAGCCACATTCTGGGGGGATGGCAGTGGAGCGGCGACTTCACGGTGGGATCGGGATTGTACTTCACGCCGCGGGTGCTGGGCGCGGGGCTGGACATCGGCCGGGGCGTAAGCGGATCGCAGCGCGCAGACCTCGTGGCCGGGCAGCCTGTTTCCGTGAGCGACCCGACTTCGTCCCGATGGTTTAACACCGCGGCGTTTTGCACGCCGAACGTTAATTGTCCGGTTGGGAGTCCCACAACTTTCGGCGACGCGGGGCGAAATATCATCGAGGGGCCGGGGCAAGTTTCGTTGAACATGTCGCTCAACAAGACGATCACCATCAAGGAATCGCGGGCGCTGGATCTACGCATCACAGCGAACAACGTTTTCAATACTGTGCATTTCACTACCATCAATACGGTGGTGAATTCGTCTACATATGGGGAGGTCACCGGGACAGGCGGGATGCGGCGGGTGACGGTGACGGCGCGGTTCCGGTTCTGAAGAGGGATGAGTATGAGGTTCGCTAGGAAAACATTTGCGATGCTGACCGCGGCAGGGTTGCTCTTTCAGGCGGCGCCCGTGTTGACGGCGCAGCAGAGCGGGCAAGCGGGAGGGAATGAGGCGCGCATCGAGGTGACGACCGAACTCGTGCTGGTGAACGTGGTTGCGCACGATAAGAAGGGAAATCTGGTGCGCGACCTGAAAAAAGGAGACTTCACGCTTTTTGAAGATGGCAAGAAGCAGGAGATTTCCACTTTCGATTTCGAGAGCGTGGACGAACTGCAAACCGCCGGCGCGGCGGAAACGACCGTCTCGGGTGTGGCGGGAGCAGGAACGCTCTTGCGTTCGGGGAAGCAAGCGGCGCCGTCGCTGGATGCGCGCGACCGGCGATTGATTTTGCTCTTTATTGATTTTTCGGCGATGGACCCGGAACAGATTGACCGCTCCGTGGATGCGGCGAAGAAATTCGTCGGTACGAAGATGCAGCCCGCCGATTTGATGGCGCTGGTTTCGCTGGCCACGAACATGCGCGTGGACCTGGACTTCACCGACGACAAAAGCAAACTGCTGGCGGCGCTGAGCGCGTACAGTTCCGGGCAGGGACAGGGATTCGAAAACGGCAGCACGGGAAGCGCGGAGGGCGGGGCGGAAACGAGCGGGGCGTTTTCGGCGGACGATACGGATTTCAACACATTCAGCGCGGACCGCAAGCTGCTGGCGCTGCAATCGCTGATGCAGGCGCTGGGTAAACTCCCGCAGAAAAAGAGCCTCGTTTATATCAGCAATGGAATTACCCAGTCGGGTGCGGACAATCAATCGGCGCTCCGCGCCGCCACCGCGGCGGCGGTGAAAGCGAACGTATCGATCTATTCGCTGGATGTCCGCGGCTTGCAGGCGTTCCCGCCGGGGGGAGAAGCGCAATCGGCGAGCTTGCACGGGCAATCGGCGTACTCGGGCGCGGCGGTGCTGAACGATTTGAACAATAACGCCGCATCGCAGGATACGCTGGCGACGCTTTCGTCGGACACGGGCGGGAAAGCGTTTTTCGATTCGAATGATTTCGGCGCGGTATTTTCGCAAGTGCAAAAAGACAGTTCGGCTTATTACGTGCTGGGCTTTACCAGCAACAATCCGATGAAGGACGGGAAATTTCGGCGATTGAAAGTGCAGGTCAACCGCGCCGACCTGAAGCTCGATTTTCGCTCGGGTTATTACGCGGGACGGGACTTCGAGCACTTGAACCGCGCCGACCGCGAGCAGCAACTCGAGGACGAGCTGGACGCGCAACTGCCGAGGGTTGACGTGCCCCTTTACGCAGGCGCGGCGTATTTCCGGCAGGACGATTCCCATTACTATCTTGCGGTTTCGCTGGTGATTCCCGGCTCGCAAATACCGTTTGTCACGGAAAAAGAAAAGGACAACGCGACAATCGACATCATCGGCGAAGCTCTCGGAGGCGGGAAATTCCGGGTAGGGCAATTGCGCGACACGGTGAAGCTGGCCGTCGAGACGGCGCAGCAGGTCCGCCGCAAGAACGTGCAGTACAACACGGGCTTCGTGCTGGCTCCGGGCAGCTACCACCTGAAGTTCGTCATCCGCGAGAATCAGACCGGCAGGATGGGTTCCTATGAGACGGACGTGCAGATCCCTGACCTGCGCAAGACGCCCCTGAAAATGAGCTCGGTGGTGCTGAGCAGCCTGCGCGCGCCCGTTACGGGCAAGAAAAAAGGGGCGAATCCGCTGGTGCGAGACCAAATGGAACTGGTTCCGAACATTACGCATGTTTTCGCGCCCGACCAGCATCTTTATTTGCAGTACGAAGTGTACGATGCGGCCAAGGGCAAGAATCCAGCGCCCGCGGCAGCCCAAAACCCTAACGGGGGCGAGAACGGGGCAGCAAAAGACGCGCCGGCGGCCAAGCCGCCGAAAGACAGTATCCGCGTTTTCACCAGCATCGAGTTCCTGCAGGGCGCCACGAAGATTTACGAATCAAAACCGGTGGTGGCGAACGAAGTGACGGCCCCGGACCGCAAGGCCGTTGTTTTCCAGATCGATTTGCCGCTGCTGGCGTTAAGGCCAGGGCTATACCTGTGCCAAGTGAATGTGATTGACGATGTGGCGGGCAGCTTCTCCTTCCCGCGGTTTCCCCTGATGATCCGAGAACCCGTGCCAGCGGCACCCACCAATGCCGCGGACTAAGAACCAGCGGCAATCGGCTTGCGGCAGAGAAGCGGTTCAAAACAAAAGATTTAGGTTTAGCGGCCGGAGACGGCACTGCGAGACAATTCGCGCGGCATTTCGACGGATTCGGCCAAGCCCCGGCGCATCGGGCCGAGGACGAAAGCGGGCACGTCGCGTTCCGGAGCGAGGGACACGCTGGTGGCCTTGCGCGGAAATTCGGTGCGGCGGTCCAGCCGCAACCCCGCTTCTTTCAGAAACTCCGCCGAGAACCCCATGTCTTCGGCGCGATCCACCCCCCAAAACCACAGCTTCTCTTCTTGGCGCTGGAGGTAATCCAGAGCGTCTTCGAGTTTTTTCATCGCCCGATCGAAGGAAGAGGCCAGGAAGAAGGTGCCTAGCGTCCACGCATGCCGTGGGTAGTGCACCTGGATGCGGACACAGTATTTGCCTGATTGGTTTCGTTCAATGCTGCAGCGGTAGTCATTGCGGACGGCAGTAGTGCGGGCTGTCATTTTCGTATCACCGATCTTTGGATTGAGGCTGGGCGGCCATGATTGGTTCTGCTCCGAATTCTGGGCGCTGTGACCTGACCCCAGCTTCCCCAACAACTGCGCTGTGGGTCGAATTCGGCTTCAAGGAAGACACTAATAGGGTAGCGAGATGCGCGGGGAAAGACAAGCACGCCTGCAATAATCCATAAGTCTTTTATTTTGTGTCAGTTGGACTAGCCAAAGCTGCCAAAGCCCTTCAGTTTCTCTGGCATCAGCTTGAGCTTGCCTTCCTGTTTCAGGCGGTTGTCCAAGGCCGTTTGAAAGGCCTCAAAAGCCAGGCTTCGCTTCGATTGGAGCAGTTCTTCGGTTAACTGCTTTTTTTGCTTGTCGAAGTCCGCCGGATTGGCTTCTGTTTTTTCGGCCACGCGGTAAACGAGCCAGTTTTGCCCGAGGCTTAGGGGGGCAGCCACGTCGCCAGTCTTCAGGTTGAAGGCCGCGCTGACCTGCTTGCCGCTGGCCGTGCCAGGGATGGACCCGTCGCGCGCGACAGGATCGCTGGTTTTCGGTTCGAGGCCGAGAGCTTTGGCGGCAGCATCGAATTTCTCGCCTGCCTTGACACGCTTGATGAGTTCATCCGCTCGGCTCTTGGCCATCTCCGTGGACTTTTCGCGTTTCAGGTCGGCGATCACCCGGTCGCGGACCTCTTCCAGCGAACCCTGGTGCGCCGGCAGAATGGACTTCACGGACAGCACGACATAGCCGCGATCCGTTCGAACCGGCAGGTTCAGCTCACCAATCCGCAACTGGAAAATGGCAGCCTTCGCTTCCTTTGAATTCGCCAGTTCCAGCAAGGGGTCCGTCGCGCTGACGGGCCGCGTTTCACTCACCGTCAGGTGGTACTGATTCGCCAGGTCGTCCAGGGAAATTTTGTTGGACTGGCGGATGGCCGCAGCCAACTTGTCGGCGGTGTCGCTAGCCAGTTTGTCCGCCTGCGAGAGCAAGAAAGGCGCACGCAGAGAATCCTTCACTTCCTCGAATGGCTTGGTGTGGGCGGTCTCCTTTTCCAGCACTTTGATGATGTGGAAGCCGTATTGCGTCTTCACAAGATCCGAAACCTGGCCGGGGGCCAGGCTGAAGGCCGTCTTTTCGAACTCCGGGACGGTTTGTCCCTGGGTGATCCAGCTCAAGTCGCCGCCCTTGTCCTTCGATCCCGGGTCCTCGGAGTACTTTTTCGCCAGGTCCTCGAACTTACCGCCCTTCTTTACCTGCTTTAAGACGTCCTCGGCCCTTTTCTTGATTTCGTCGACTTCCGCGTCGGTCTTTCCGACGGTCATGAAGAGAATGTGCTGGACGTGCACGCGGTTCGGCACTTGATACTGCTGAATGTTGGACTGGTATTGCTGCTTCAGCATGTCATCGGAGATTTGCACGCTTTGACGGATTTGGTTTACGTCCACGAGCGCATAGCGCACCACCCGCCGTTCCGGCACCTGGTATTTCGACTTGTTCTTTTCGTAGGCCGCGCGGATTTCCGCTTCGTCCGGCGAAATCTTGGCTTCCAGGTCTTCCGGCTTGATGAGCGCGTAGTCCAGCTTGACCTTTTCGTTTTTGTAGCGGAATTCATCCCGAAGCTCGGCGGGGCCGACGCTGATCCCGTCGGTCACCAGCTTGCGGAATTTTTCCTCGAGCAAGCCCTGACGGACCAGCTCCTCGAACACCGGCACGGTCATCTGGTAGCGTGCCTGGACTTCCGCCGCATAGCGGTCCCTGCCCACAAACGTCCCGTTATTGAATGCCGTGGGAACGTATTGGCGAATGCGATCGGCCTGCTCCTGATCGGAGACGGCAATTCCGAGGCGTTTGGCCTCGTACTCGATTTCTTTTATAGACACCAACTGCTTGAGGATCTGCTGGGCGTAGAGGGATTCGAGCGGCTTCATGTTGGGATTGCGCTGCTCGATCTGGTTCAACTGCTGGCGCACGTCCTGCACGGTAACCGACTCGTCCCCGATCTTGGCCACGGTGTCCGTGGAGAGCTCGCCGCTGACGGGCGACTGAGGAACAAGGTACAAGAGCATGCTCCCGCCCAGAACCAGGACGAACGCCCCCAGAAGGATGCGATATCCCGTTTTGCTTTTATCGTTTGCGCCAGCCATCCGATGAGTCTCCCACGTCAGTAGACAAACTTAAGATTATAGGAGATATGGGTGCGCGTCTCAAACACAATCGTCCGCTTGGCGGTTGGTCAGTTTTCGATCCTTCGACTTACCAGGCACTAGAACCTTGTCGTGCAAGGCAAAGGAATGACGTTAGAATTGCGAGTATGCCTCATCTGGTCTTATTAGGAGATTCTATCTTCGACAACGCTCAATATACGAGCGGGGGCCCAGACGTTGTGTCGCAAGTTCGCAGCTTACTACCGTTAGGATGGGGTGCATCCCTACTCGCCGTCGATGGGTCTACGACTCTTAACATTCCCGACCAAATGCAGCACCTGCCAAAAGACTGCACCCATGTCGTACTCAGTGTTGGAGGTAACAACGCCTTGACAGAAGCATCACGGCTTGGTATTTCCCTCTTTGGTATGACAGCCGAGCCTCCTTCAAAATCACTCGATTCCTTGGCAGACATTTCCAACACTTTCGAGTCTCAATACCGGTCGACTGTGGATGTGTGTCTGCGCCCCGGACTGCCGCTGGGTGTCTGCACGATTTACGATGGTTGCTTTCCCGATAAGTCGTATCAGCGAATTGCCTCATTGGCTCTGGCGATTTTCAACGACGTAATCATACGAGTCGCTATCGAGCGAGGCGTCCCAATAATCGACTTGCGTTCAATCTGCACGGCTCCTACAGACTATGCGAACCCCATCGAACCCTCGTCAATTGGGGGCGAGAAAATTGCAAAGGCGATCGTGGCATCGGTGATGGGACGTGACGACCAAATGTCCGGAACGCGAATACTCAGTGCTCCGCGGGTACCACCAACTCCCGATTAACGCGGTTTCACCGGAAAACTGACACACTACCGTCCGCGCCCGTCAGGTCAAGGGCTGCGCCAGAATTAGCCATTGTCCTTTTCAGGGGCTCGGCCCAACGATGCAACCAATGAACTAGTAGACTGGCAGGGGCGAGCCACTACCGCCTGTGGCCGCGCATCGTAAACGCATGATGTTTCACGCCAACCAAAAAGCTCCAGTTTTCCTTTTCACGGGGAGCTGGCTCGGGTTGTTTCTGTTCGGGTTGAGCGGATTGCTTGGTCAGGATACGCCTACAACAAATACTCCGACATTCTACCGTGACGTGCTGCCAATACTGGAGCAGCACTGCCAGAATTGCCACCGCGCCGGGGGCATCGCGCCGATGGCGTTCGAAACGTACGAAGAGACCCGGCCATTCGCTGGCGCGATCCGCCGCTCGACGCTGGAAAAGTCCATGCCGCCCTGGTTTGCAGACTCGAATGTAGGGAAGTTTTCCAACGATCCATCGTTAACGCCGGCAGAGATCGCCACGCTTGCCGCGTGGGCCGAAGTGAAATCGCCGGCTGGGGAAACCAAGGATGCGCCACCATCAAGGCACTGGGTGGAAAGCTGGAGTATCCCAAGGCCGGACTTGGTATTGAAGATGCCGAAGGCCGTGCTGCTGCCTGCGAGCGGGGATATCGAGTACACCTACGAAATTGTCCCCACGAATTTCAAGGGAGACCGTTGGGTGCAAATGGCGGAGGTTCTGCCTGCGCTGCGTTCGAACGTGCATCATGCGGTTGTGTATGTTCGCCCGCCGGATTCGAATTGGCTGCGGCACGCGCCTGTGGGAGCGCCGTTCACCGCTTCGACACTGACAGATCCGGAAGATCGCCGCGGCGCTCACTGGACCGACAGCGACGTGTTGCTCGTCTATGCGCCAGGGAGTTCGCCGGATGCCTGGCCCGCAACAATGGCGAAATTGATTCCCGCGGGTTCTGACCTTGTTTTTCAGATGCACTACACCGCCAATGGCCACGCGGCCTCCGATCGATCCAGCATCGGACTGATTTTCTCGAAACTTGCGCCGGAGCAGCGCGTGCTGACGCTGCAGCTTACGAACGACCATTTCGTGATACCGCCGGGCGCGCCGGACTACCGCGTGGAGGCGCGCGGCACACTTCCCAATGACGCCACACTGCTCAGTTTTTTCCCGCACATGCACCTGCGTGGAAAGCGATTTGAATACAATCTGATTCGCAAGAATGCCGGCGCCGACGGCAAGCCGGATTATGAAATCGAGCCGCTGCTGCGTGTCAACTATCACTTCCACTGGCAAATGAGCTACCGGCTGGCCGAGCCACGGTTCCTGAAAGCGGGAACGGAACTTCAGGCGGTGGCCTGGTACGACAATTCGAAGGCCAACGCGCACAATCCGGATGCGGACGCGGAAGTGCGCTGGGGCGAACAGACCTACGACGAAATGATGGTGGGCTTTTTCGACGTCGCAGTGCCAGCCGGCGTGGACAAACAGCGCTTTTTCATCCGCAAAAAAGAACAGCAACAAGTTCGCTGAAAAACCTGCACCAAGGGACAGCCGCAGCCCGTTGGGGCAGGGTGCAGCCACGCTATTTGCAATTTGACTACGCGCCGCCCCGCAATTTAAGCGCGCGCAAAGCACTATGTTAGATTGAAGAATTGGAGACTTCAGAGCCTTGCACCCATGACCACGCAAACACCAGTCGACCCGCGTCACGCGCAAGGCCAGCAAAAAGCCCCGCACGTTGAAGTGTATTGGAAGGCGGTCACCTACAAGACGGTGATGGGTTACGGTTTCCTGGTCGTGGCGGCTATATTCGGGCTAATGTTTCTGGCCAAGCCCGATTGGTACTCGTTCGTCTACAAGAAATTCACGAATGCCGTGAACAACGCGGTGAGCAACAGTGACGGGGAAGCGGCGGGGTCCGATCCGAAGCAAGCCAAATTTGTAAATCTCGACGGCAAAGTCCAGGTGAAAAAAGTCAATTCCGTGCGATGGGTGGAAGCCGATTATCACACCACGCTGGACAAGGGGGACGAGATCAAGACGTCCGACGACGGCGCGGCGCGCATCACCTTCGCCGACGGCACCACCTACACCGTCAAGCCCGGCACGTTCATCACCGTGGAAGAAAATACCATGGCCCGTGAACGGCCTTCCAGTTCCGCCGTGCGCATCAATATTGGGCAAGTTGATTTGGCGACGCCGAACTTCAGCTCGCCGGATTCCAAAGCGGCCGTCAGCACCGAGGACGCCAACGCGCAGTTGCGCTCGAACAGCCGCATGGCCGTCAAAAACGACCCGGCGAAGCAGGAGAGTGAGATCGTCGTATCGAGCGGCAGCGCGCATGTGCAGCGTGGCGGAGAGAAGATCGACCTGGCGCCGTGGGAGAAGGCGACGATCCCGAATGGCGGCGGGGCGATTCAGAAGTCCAACGTGCTGGCGCCTCCGGATCTCGTCGAACCGCTGAACCTGGCGCCGATCATCGCGGAAAACCCCAAGGCTTCTCCGGTTCGTTTTGAATGGAAGCCAGTCCAGGAAGCCGTCTCGTATACGCTGCGGATCAGCACCACGGCGATGTTCACGAAAATGATAAAGGAAGAGCGGGTTTCCGGCACCAACAAAGAGATCACCGGGCTCGACGCTGGGGACTATTTTTGGAACGTGATAGCGTCAGACGCAAAAAAGCAGAACAGCGAAGTGAGTGAAACCTTCAAGTTTTCACTGGTGGCCCAGGGGAAGTCGCAGGACATGGTCCTGGAGATTACCGGCACCGAAGTCGTCGGACACTCCGCGGAAATCATGGGACGCACGGAGCCCGGAGCCGCGCTCATCGTCAACGGCCAGTCCGTGCCCAACATTGCTCCCGATGGCAGCTTCCGGCATTTCACGGAACAGTTGGCGCCGGGACAGCATACAATTGTCGTGATGGGACAGAATCGGCGGGGCGGGACGGCGATGAAGCAGGTGTCCATCGTGATTCCGAAGTAGGATTTCCGCAGCAGGGACCCAAGCGCCTTTGCAAGGGTCGTGGCGTCCGGAGACAATGGTTGAGAGGCTGGCCGAGCTGAGGTCAGCGCTATTGCCGGCCGGACGGCGGAGAGGCTTTCTCCGCAGGGGGATGTAGGGATGAACAAGAACGGTTACAACATGAGGTCGGTGTTCAGTCTGTTTTCTTCTGACCTCGCCATCGATCTGGGCACCGCGAATACCCTGGTGTTCGCGCACGGCAAGGGCATTGTCGTCAACGAGCCTTCAATCGTAGCCATCAACAAGGCCACCGGGGAAGTCGTGGCCGTGGGCCGCGAAGCAAAAGAGATGCTCGGGCGCACGCCGGGCAACGTCGTGGCCATCAAGCCGATGAAAGACGGCGTCATCGCGGACTTCAAAGTCACCGAAAAGATGCTGACCTATTTCATTCAGAAGGCGCACAACCGCCGCGTGCTGGTGCACCCGCGAATCGTTATCGGAGTGCCGAGCGAGATTACCCCGGTGGAAAAGCGCGCCGTGCAGGACTCCGCGTATCGCGCGCGGGCCAGCGAAGTTTTTCTAGTCGAACAGGCCATGGCCGCGGCCATTGGCGCGGGGCTGCCGATTGAAGAGCCTTCCGGCAACATGGTGGTGGACATCGGCGGCGGCACCACGGACATCGCGGTCATCTCCATGAGCGGCATCGTCTATTCGCGGTCCGTGCGCGTGGCCGGCAACGAGATGGACGAAGCGGTCATGCAGTACCTGAAGCGCAAGTACAACCTACTTGTCGGCGAACGCACTGCGGAACAGATTAAGATGGAGATTGGCTCGGCCTACCCTCTGGAAAAGCCGCTTACGATGGAAGTGAAGGGCCGCAACCTCATTGAAGGCGTGCCCCGCACGGTCACCATCGACGACAGTGAAATTCGCGAAGCGCTCAGTGAATGCGTCGCCACCATCGTCAACGCCGTGCGCGTGGCGCTCGAGCGTACGCCTCCCGAGCTTTCCGCCGACATCAGCGACCGCGGTATCGTCCTGACGGGCGGTGGCGCACTGCTCAAGAATCTGGACAAGCGCATTCGCGAGGAGACCGGCTTGCCGGTTTCCATCGCGGATGATCCGCTGGCGTCGGTGGTGCTCGGCACGGGAAAAATGCTGAGCGATTTCAAGTTACTGCGCCAGGTTTGCATCGACTGAGAACTTGCCGCTATTGGTGCACAACATGCCGCTTCCCATGATTTATGTCGCCGTGCAGCCAGGTTTCGAGTTTCAATTTTCCAATTTTGAGTTTCTAGTTTTGGAATCCACATGGTAGCCGTTCCCTCCCGCCACAAATCGGTCGTCCTGCTCGCTGGAGTCATCATTCTGCAAGTGCTGATGCTGGCCGTACAGATCAAGCGCGACTCGGAGGGACGGCTTATTCGCGTCTGGACGGTCGGCGCCGTTTCACCTTTTGAACGTGCCGGCTCTTCCGGCTTCGGCTGGGTTCGCGACATCTGGCGCCACTACTTCGCGCTGCAAAACACGACCAGGGAGAGCGAACAACTTCGCCGTGAAAACGACGCGCTGAAACTTCAGATTACCCAGCTTCAGGGCAAAGCCGCGGAAGCCGACCGCCTGGCGGTATTGCTGCATTTCCGGCAATCGCATGCGGAAGTCCCCATGATTGCCGCCCGTGTGATTGGGGTGAGCGCGGGAGCCGCGAGCCAGACCATTCAGCTCGACCGTGGCGAACGCGACGGCATCCGAAAAAACATGGGCGTCATCACCCCGGATGGCGTGGTCGGCAAAGTTGTCGAATCCTATGCGCATGCCTCGCAGGTGCTCTTGCTGACGGACAAGGACAGCGGCGTTGGCGCAATGCTGGCCGACTCCCGCGTCCAAAGTCCCGTCGGTGGGCAGGGTGAGCCTTTGCTGCTGATGAAATACGTTCCCAACGACGACGACGTTAATCTCGGGGAACGCGTCATCACCAGCGGCATGGACCGCATCTTCCCGCGCGACCTTCCGGTCGGCACCGTCGCGGAAATCAAGTCTGGTAATCCGTTTAAGTTTATTCGCATCAAACCGGCGGCCAATCTGGAGCGTCTTGAGGAAGTCTTGGTTCTTCTGTCGCTTCGTCCCCTCGAGATGAAAAATGAAGAAAATACCAGCGATCCTCAGCCCGCCGGGCCGGGCACAGCGAATTTGTCTCCGGCGGCAAAACGCCGATGAACGGCGCCTTTGATATCCGCGGCGAATCGCACATCGAAGTTCACAAGTTTCGCGCCGGCGCCATCATTATTGCCACGCTCCTGGCGCTCCTGATCCAGTCATCCTTCCCGGTTCATTTTGCAAAGACCGCCATCCTCGACTTGCCTTTGCTGGTCACCATTTATTTCGGGCTCAGCCGCCGCAATCCTTCCACCGGACTTCTCTTGGGCATGGTCATTGGTCTGCTCCAGGACAGTCTCAGCGGCCCCACCGTTCCGCTGGGGCTCTATGGCATCGCGAAAACCATCATCGGCTATCTCGCTTCTTCCATCGGCGCCCGGCTTGATACCGAGCATCCTGCCGCGCGCTTCGCGCTCACCGCCGCTTTCTTTGTGGCCCATCAAGGCTTGCTGGTTCTCACCCGCCGCATTCTTCTGGCGCAGCCGGAGCCGTGGTTCAACATGCACCTCTTCGCCGCGGCCCTCGTCAACGCCCTCGTCGCCGTTTTCCTCTTTCTTCTGCTCGATCGCCTCCGCAAAAACTAACGATCTCTCACCAGCCCGCCGGCGGTGGACCGCTGGTCTATTTCTTCGTTCTTTATTGCACGAGAAGAAATTGTTTGAACTCGTCGTAAGAGCTGGAAATCGGCAGCGAAAGCTTTTCGCGTTTCAAATAGGCCGCAAGCCGCTCCGGCAGCGGCGGCGCAGTGCCAATGGCCTTCATCACTACTTCCGCGAATTTCGCGGGATGCGCCGTGGCCAGCACCAGCCCCTGCGCCGGCTCCGGATGATCGCGCTTGTACGCTTCCCAGCCAAGCACGCCGACCGCCGTGTGCGGATCGGCGATGTACCCGAACTTATCGTGCAGCAGTTTCATCTCCGCGAGTGTCTCTTCGTCGGTCGCCCCGTGCCCCCAAATTTCTTTCTGCACGTATTCCAGCCGGTTTCGGCACAAATCCAGCAAGCGCGGAAAGTTATTAGGGTTGCCCACGTCCATGGCGTTCGAATACGTCGCCTGCGCCGCGCGCGGATGAAACTCTCCCGTCCGCAAATATTCCGGCACCACGTCGTTGGCGTTTGTCGAGGCCACGTATTTCGCAACCGGCAAGCCGATGCGCTTGGCGAAAATTCCCGCCGTCAAGTTGCCAAAGTTTCCGCTGGGCACGGAAACGATCAGCGGCACCGAAGCCACCGGCAACTGCCGGTAAGCCGCCACGTGATAAAACATCTGCGGCAGCAGCCGCCCGATGTTGATGGAATTTGCGGAGGTTAGCCAAGCGCGCTGGTTCAGCTCCGTATCGGTAAACGCGTGCTTCACCAAACGCTGGCAATCGTCGAACGTCCCCGCCACTTCCAGCGCGGTGATATTTTCCCCAAGCGTCGTGAACTGTTTCTCCTGCGCCTCGCTGATGCGCTTCGAAGGATACAGAATCACCACGCGAATTCCCGGCACTCGCAGGAAACCGTGCGCCACCGCGCTGCCGGTATCTCCCGAAGTCGCCACCAGCACCGTCAGCGGCCGCGTTTCCCCGCGCACGAAATAGCCCATCAGCCGCGCCATGAAGCGCGCGCCGAAATCCTTGAACGCCAGCGTCGGCCCGTGAAACAGTTCCAGGATGTGCAGCCCGGGCGAAAGCGAGACCAGCTTCACGGGAAAGTTGATCGCCTCGCTCACGACTTGCCACAGCACTTCTTCCGGAACATCCGGCGTTGCAAACGGCCGCGCCACCCGGAAACATACTTCCGTAAACGGCAGCCTGCGAAACTCCTCCAGCTCCGCCGGCGAATGCCGCGCAATCTCCACAGGCAAGTACAGCCCGCCGTCGGGCGCCAGCCCGCGCAGCACCGCGCCGCGCAGTGAGGTCAGCGGCGCCTTTCGCGATGTGCTCCGGTATCTCAAGGAATGGCGCTCATCGCGCGCTCCCCGTTTTGCCTTGAATCATTTTTAGGAACGCGCCGGCGTCCAGCGATCCATCGCGCAATTCACCCACTTGCAGAGTGCAATGCGCCAGCGCTTCGTAACTCTGCCGCCGCCCCGCGATCAGCGCCGGATAACATCGCGCCACCGTCTCGCGCGCTTTTTCGCCCGCCTTTGATTGAAACGCGCCGCGCCACAGCACTGGCTTCGGATCATTCAAATATCGTTCGATCAGCAGCAACTGCTCTTCCGCGGAAGCCGCCAGGTGTACCACCGTCATTTGTCGCCGCAATCGCATCAGCAAATTGTTCCCCGCGTAAATGACGCTTCCCGTGGTATCGAGCACCAGCGATTTCTCTGGCTGCTTCTCGAGTTCCGTCAAAATTTCATCCAAGGTATGAATCTCTTCCGCCAGGTAGTCGGCCTCTCGTTCGGCGTAAGTCGCCGAGTCCGGCCAGCCCATCCAAGCGGCCACGCCATTGATCCCCGCGTATCCGCCTGCCGCCAGCCGCGCCGCGAGCTTTTGCTCGATGCCGTCGTCGCAGGAAACTGCGGGAACCCCGCTCGCCGCTAACTTCTTTGTCCAGAACGTCTTCCCGGACCCAGACATGCCGATCAGCGCCACTCGCAGCGGCTTTTCTCTGTTCGTTTCAACACTCATAATTGAATTGAATACCATAGCGTGATACCCGCGGCACAGCAATATGCGCAACGCCGCCGCCGCGCAAAAAAAACCGTGCATTCCTGGAACCTGTCCCCCCGGACGGCTTGCGGCCCGCCCAGGCAGGTGATACGTTTAAAAAGACTCTTGCTGCTTCACGCAGCTTCGGTCCGGCGGCAATTCGGGCGCTCCGGGAGATTTTTTCGGTTCCCAGGTTCGAGGAAATTTTCAACGGGCATTTTCGGCGAGGCCCTGCTCGTTTTCAGGGTCCACTCGAAACCCACGCTGTGGATTTTTTCGTGACGCGAGTTTGGTCCGGCCAATAAAGTCAAATTGAGCCGCACCGGGCGGTACGCCCTGAAAAAGAAATACTCGCGCGCGGGGTTTTCGTGTCGTACTGGTTCCGCAACGACAATCGATTGCCGCAAGCGCGGCTGGCCATCGCTTCCTACATCATCGTGGGAATGATCGGCGTATTGCTCATTGGCTTCTGGAAGCTCCAGGTCATCGATGCTGACAAGTACAGCTCCCTGGCCGAGCGCAACCGCGTGCGCTACATTCCCGTGATCGCCCCGCGCGGACGCATGTTGGACCGCGATGGCCGCGTGCTCGTGGACAATCGTCCGTCCTTCAGCGTGCTCCTCCTTCGCGATGAACCGGCTCAAGTAGAAAAGCATCTCCCCGCCATCTCCGACGGCCTGGGAATCCCCCTCGAGGATTTGCGGGATCAGCTGAACAACACAAAGAACCTCCCTAAATTCCAGCCCATCATTATCAAGCCCGATGCCTCCCCCGCGGACGTGGCTTTCATCGAATCGCATCGCTCCGACATTCCAGTCCTGGAAATGATTCCCGTCCAGCGCAGGCGTTATCTACCGGGCGGATTCCTCGCTCACGCGGCGGGGTACGTCGGTGAAGTCAGCGAGCAGCAGATCGAAGACAGCAACGGCAAGCTCCGCCCCGGCGACTTCGCCGGAAAGTTCGGCCTCGAGCGCCAGTACAATGACCTGCTCCAAGGCACCGACGGCATGCGGCGTGTGGTCGTCAACAGTATCGGTAAGGAAGTCGACCGTTTGGCCACCCAGGAAGCTATTCCCGGCAAACAGATTCAGTTGACCATCGACTTCGACTTGCAACAAGTTGCCGAGCAATCCCTTGGAGCCCGCCCCGGAGCGGTGGTCGCCCTGGACCCGGGCACGGGAGAAGTCCTGGCCATGGCCAGCCATCCCGCGTTGGACCCCAATGATTTCGCCGTGCGTATCTCCGGCGACGATTGGAAGAGTCTCAACGAGGATCGTCAGAAGCCGTTGCTCAATCGCGCGATTCAGGCGCAGCTTGCGCCCGGATCCGTTTTCAAAATCGTGACCGCTACGGCCATGCTCGAGGATCATGTTCCCCCGGAGAATTTCACGACCTTTTGTCCAGGTTACGGGACGTTCTACGGCCGCCAGTTCAAGTGCTGGGTCTACAGTGCCAAGACCGGCGCAAGATCGCATGGCGTCACCAACTTGCACGAAGCCATTCTCAAGTCTTGCGACGTGTTTTTCTACACCGTCGGCATGCACCTGGGCATCGACCGGCTATCCTACTACGGCAGCAAGTTCGGCCTCGGACATAAAACCGGAATCGATCTCCCCTCGGAAGAGCCTGGGCTGATGCCCTCAGCCGAATGGGTCGAGCGGGTGTTTCATCGCAAATGGTACCCGGGTGAGACCATTTCGGTTTCCACGGGGCAGGGCGCCGTCACGACCACCCCGCTGCAACTTGCCCGCATGATTGGCGGAATCGCCATGGGCGGCGTCTTTAAGCAGCCGCACATGCTGAAGGACGCGCCGAACGTGGGAGAAGAACGGTTCTCCATTTCCGAAGCCACAGTAAGAAAAATAACCGACGCCATGTACGGCGTCGTCAACGAAAGCGGTGGCACCGGCGGCCAGTTGAAGCTCGCTGGGATTGAGTTCAGCGGCAAGTCCGGCACGGCGCAGGTCATCGGCTACGACACGCGCGCGCGCGTGGGGAAAACGAAGCAGTTGGAAGACAATGCCTGGTTTGTTGGTTACGCACCGCGCCGCAACCCAGAAATTGTTGTTTCCGTGCTTGTCCAGGAAAGCGGAAAGCACGGTGGCGAAGCCGCCGGACCGGTAGTCAGAGATGTCATCAAGGCCTACTACGACAAGAAAAACAAGAAAACCCAGGGCCAGGTTACCGCGGAGAACAAAACCGAAATGCCTCGTAAGCGCCCGGCCGTAGCTTCACCGGTTGCTCCCCGCGCAGCTCTAAAGCCTGAGGACAGCGCAGCTGTCATCCCGGCGAGCACCACCGCGGAGCCGCGCCAATGAAGCTTTTCAACTTTCGACTTTCCTCATGAGTGACGCACCCGGAACCCGCGACTACGACTGGTGGCTTCTGGCCATCCTCGCCGCCATCTGTGCCCTCGGCGTAATGGAAATCTATTCCGCCACTCATGGCAGCACCCTAGAGGGCATGCACATGAAACAGGTGCGCTGGCTGGTCATCGGCTTCGTTCTGATGTTCTTGCTATCTCGCTTGGACTATCATCTGATTCTCGATCAGGCTCCGCTCCTCTATTTAATCGGCATAGCCGCGCTTGTCGCTGTTCTCGCGGTTGGCCATACACGGTTTGGCGCCAAGCGCTGGATCAACGTCCCGGGCATCGGAGAGCTTCTTCAGGTGTCAGAATTGGTTAAATTGATTATAATCATTGTACTGGCGCGCTTCTTCGCGGAAGTGCGCTCGGATCAGCTTGACCTGCGTGATCTGATCAAGGCAGGATTGTTGGTAGGTGTGCCGCTGGTTTTGATACTCAAGCAGCCCGATTTGGGAACAGCGCTGGTGCTGATCCCCATGCTCGTGGTTGGCGCATTTCTGGCCGGCTTGCAGTGGCAGCACGCGGCGATTTTTTCGTTAGCCGGAATTTTGCTGGTAGGCGCTGTTTTCTATCCGCCTGTCAGCAAGCGCATCCTCAAGCCGTATCAGCGGGATCGCATCACTTCCTTCCTGCACCCGGAGGAAGATGCCAAAGGCTCCGGCTATCAGCTTTTGCAATCCAAAATTGCCGTGGGTTCCGGCGGTTTCTGGGGCAAAGGCTTTCGCAATGGCAGTCAGAACCAACTGGGCTACATCCCCGTCCGCTATTCGGATTTCATCATGTCGGCGTGGGCTGAAGAACAGGGATTCAAGGGCGTGCTGCTCGCCCTCGGGCTGTATATGGCGCTTCTGTTGCGTCTAGTGCAGAATGCTCAACGCGCGAAAGATCGCGCGGGAATGTTTCTGGTCATGGGCGTCGCAGCGGCGCTTGGGTTCCATGTGCTGGTAAACGTGGCCATGGTCATCGGCGCTATGCCGGTTACCGGCATCCCCTTGCCGTTGATGAGTTACGGGGGTTCCGCCACGTTGTTTGTTTTCCTGGCGATTGGCCTGGTGATGAATGTCCGGCTTCGCCGCTTCGTCAACTGACCTGGCCGCCAGTGCCGCGTGACGTTTCCGCTTCGCCGGAACGCACCGGAATAGGATTCGCATTTGGAGTTGCTGATCCCGGTTCGCCGGGATCCCAAGCAAGAAGGATTTTAGAGTGAGGACAGCATCGTCCGCCGATCGCCCGGCTTGTTTCCGGCGACGGACCAGCCTCGACAGACCGAGGAAGTTTTTTCCCTCCGGCTTCGAACGCCAAGCCATTTCACTACAAGTGTGGCCAGCGTGTCCCGGTTTTGGCCGGGACGGCACCCTTTTCGGAAACTCCGCTGGGCATAAGCTCGCGGCGATGCGTCCTGTCGGTCCCGGCCAAACTGGGTCCGCACAGAAGAGTGGCCCCGGCCTGGCTGGGGTCACGCATAAGGAGTTTTCATGTCGAAAGAATTGGTTATTTCCGCGGCCTCCCACGAACGGCGAGTCGCTATTCTTGAAGAAGGTCAGTTAGTCGAAATTTACATCGAGCGGGAGAAAGAATTCGCGCTCGTCGGCAGCATCTACAAAGGAAAAGTCACCCGCGTCCTCCCCGGCATGCAGTCCGCCTTCGTGGATATTGGTCTCGATGGCGATGCTTTCCTCTACGTCAGCGACGTTTTCGAAAACCTCGAGGACTACGATCACGGCCATCCGCACGAGCAGCCGCAAACCTCCGTTGCTTCGCTGCCGCCCGCGAATACTTCGCCGGTTGAACTGCTTCCCGGCGAATCCCTGGCCCGCGCCAGCGAACACCACGAAGAAACTCACCACGAAGAGTTCCAGCAGGACGAGGCTCATCAATCGGATGAGCAACACTCTTCCCACGAGGAAGTCCACGCCGCCGAAGCCGAACACTTCGAGGAACATCACGACGCGGTTGCCTCCGCTCCCGTGGAGGAGCACCACGCCGAAGCGGGTGAGGAACGGCAGCCCGATTCCAACGCTTCCGCGCCACAAAACTTCGCGCCGCATTACAATCCGACGCAAAATTATCCTTCTCGTGGCGGCAGCGACCGTCCCGGACAGAATTTTGGCAGGGGCGGCGATCGTGGCACCGATCGAGGTGGTGACCGTGGCGGTGATCGCGGCCGCGGCGGCCGTTGGGGTCGCCGTGGCGGACGCTCGCGCGGCGGACGCCCCCAGGGTGGCCCGGGAGGGCGCAATCTGCCCCCCTCAAAATATGCTTCGCCCCAGGGCGGCGAGTCTCGCGGATACGAGAATCGCGGCGGTCCGCCGCGCAGTTTTGAGAATCGGCGCCCGGAAGCTCCGCGCGCTTTTGTGCCTTCTGTAACCAATGCCACCGAGGACGAGATCGTCCTCCCAGGTGAATCGTTGGCAAAGTATCGCAACAAGCCCGCGGTCGCGCCCGCAACTTTTCCCGTTGTTGAACAGGAATCGCACGAACAGCATATTGCCGCCGAGGAAATTACGCCGCGTCCCACCGGCAATTTGCCCGCAACCGCTGCGAGCGCCGGCAACGTTCCTCGCCGGTTCTCCGGCGGCTTGCCCCGCTGGCTCTTGGCCGATGCGGGAACGGAAGCAGCGCCTTCCGGAGCGGCTGCGAGTCCTGCGGAGGAATCTTCCGCGTCTGGCCGCGCTGTCGTCGAGCCTTTGCAAGAAGCGGCCGGCAACAGCGTCGAAGCCGTGCGGAATGACGCCGAACTGAACGAAGATCAAGTCGCTGCTCTCGCCTCCGGTTTCGTCGAAGCCAAGCACGAAGAGACGCAGGAAGTAGCGGAAGCCGATGCCGTTGTCGGCGGCGCCGAATTCGATGAGGAAGAAGCGGAAGAACAATCGGAAGACCGGGCGGAAGAATCAGAAACCACGGTAGTCGCCGAAGTTTCGGAACTTTCCGAGGAAGAAGTCGAGGAAGTCGAAGCTGGGCGCGCGGCCAACCGGGCGGAATTTGCCGCCGACGTGGCGCAAGAACATGCCGAACACCATGCCGCACTCGGCGAGGTTGAACATGTTGAGCACGAACACGCCGAACATGAACGCGCCGAGCATGAACACTCCGAAACGGAGATGATCTCAGCAGCCCCCGGCGAACCTCTCGCCGAAGGTGCGGCGGCCATCGAAGACGACGTGATTCTTCTCCCTGGCGAAACTCGCGCACCGCGAGTTGGCGGCGCGGCGGCTCCGTTTGAAGATTTCCCGCGCGACTCCGCGCGCATCGGCGGCAATCCCCGTTCCCGCTTCCAGCGGCCATTCCGCAGCGGCGGACGCGACCGCGGACGCGATAGCCGTGGCGGACGCCCGGATAGCCGCGGTGGCCGTCCCGACAGCCGTGGTGGACGTCCCGATCGCGGCGGACGCCCCAGCGGCGGGCCGCGTTTCGAACGTCGCCCCGGTGGCCCACGGCAAGATCGTGGTTATCAGGGAGGCCGTTCCGGTCCCTCGCGCCGCCCGCAGCTCATTTCCGAAATGCTCAAGGCCGGCCAGGACGTTGTCATCCAAATCGCCAAGGAGCCTTTGGGCAAAAAGGGTGCACGCATCACCAGCCACGTCGCTCTGCCGGGCCGTTTCCTGGTCTATATGCCCACGGTCCATCACACCGGCGTCTCGCGCAAAATTATTTCTGCGGAAAATCGCTCGCGCTTGCGCCGGTTAGTCAGCGAAGCCGGCGGCGCTTATCCCGGCGGGTTCATCGTTCGAACCGCGGCCGGCGGCGCCACCGACGACGAGATTCGAACCGACATCGAGTTTCTCGGGAAAACCTGGAACGAAATCAAGGAGCGCAGCGAGCAGCGCAAAGCGCCCTCTCTGCTCCATCGCGACCTCAATCTCGTCGAGCGCATCCTGCGCGATTACGTCAGCGACGATTTCACCGGCATCTGGATCGACAACGAAGAAGAGTACGGCAAGATCGTCGAATTCGTCAGCCGCTTTCAGCCGAAGCTGGTCAATAAGGTCAAGCTCTACACCAAGGAAACGCCGATCTTCGAAGAGTTCGGCATCCAGCACGAGCTCGACAAAGCGTTGCGTGCCAAAGTCTGGCTCAAGTCCGGCGGCTACATCGTCATCAACCACACCGAAGCGCTGGTAGCCATCGACGTCAACACCGGCAAGTTCGTCGGCAAAGGCTCCACGCGCCTCGAAGACACCATCGTCAAAACCAACCTCGAAGCCGTCAAGGAAATCGTGCGCCAGATTCGCCTGCGCGACCTCGGCGGCATCATCGTCGTCGATTTCATCGACATGGAAGAGCGCCGCAACCGCGAAAAAGTTTTGTCCGCGTTGCAGCAGGCTCTCGAAGAAGACAAGGCCCCGTCAAAGGCGCTTTCCTTCAACGAGTTTGGCCTCGTTTGCATCACTCGCAAGCGCACCAAGCAAGCGCTCGAGCGCGTGCTCTGCCAGCCCTGCCCGTATTGCACCGGCTCCGGCATGGTCAAGTCCATTCCCACGCTGTGCTACGAAATCCAGGCCGAAGCGCGCAAGATGGCTACCGCTGAGCACGAAGGCCCGAATCTCACCATCCGCGTGAATCCGGAAATCGCCAAAGCCCTGAAGACCCGCGAGTCCATGCTCATCGACGAACTCGAGCAAACCTCGCACAAGCACATCATCATCCAGTCCGACGCCACCCTCCACTGGGAGCAATACGACATCTACTGATCCCTGTTTACGCCCACTCAAAAAAGCCCCGGCCTTCAACCGCCGGGGCTTTTTGTTTTTATGCTTGGCGACTTTTTCGTGCGCGCACTTCATTCTTACAGGCACGCAACTTAACCTGTCCCCTCGGACAGTGTTTGATCCGCGCAATCCCGCCTCTTTCGCCCTTGCTTCCTCTTGGCAGGCGCGGCTAGAGTGTATCCACGCTGCTCCCTCCCACCCGGAGCCAAAGCGACTTTTTAGATCGAATAAGGGAGGAAGTATGTGGAACAAGCAGCAGTCACCAGCCGAACCACCTGCCGCAACGCCGGTGCCGGGACCCGCAGGCTCAGTCACGCCGATTAGCCCATCTTCTGCCCCGCGCTTGGGCGGCACCTCGCCGCGCAACTCAGCGCGTCTGGGCGCGGGACTGGTCATCAAGGGACATATCACCGGCACCGAAGATTTGCAGATCGACGGCAAAGTCGACGGCCCAATCTCGCTCAACGGGCACGAGCTGACCGTCGGTTCCGCCGCTCAGCTCAATTCCGAGATTCATGCCGGCGATGTGGTCGTTTTCGGCAAGGTCTCCGGAAACGTTCACGCGCGCGGCCGCGTGGACATCAAGAGGGACGGCTCGATCGTCGGCGATATTTCCTCGGCGCGCATCAGCATCGAGGACGGCGCGCACTTCAAGGGGCGCATCGAAATCGACCCGGCCAAGGCGCAAGCCGCCGCGAGCTGAAGCAAGCAGGTCTCCAAAGTCGCACGCACATAGAGTTTTAGCGGCCTCGCAGGGAACCGCGCGAGTGGGCTGCCGCGGTTCCATTTTTCCTTTCGTAATTTAAAGCGCTAGCTTCCAGAGTAGCGCTGTTCTTTCCACGGATCGCCGTAGGCGTGGTAGCCGTTGCGCTCCCAGAAGCCGAGGCGGTCGTGATCGAGCAGCAGGAAGCCGCGCGCCCATTTCACGCTCTTCCAGCCGTAGAGATGCGGCACGACCAAACGCAATGGCCCGCCGTGCTCCGCCGGAAGCGCCTGGCCGTTGTGCTCGAAGGCAAACAGGACGTTTGGCCGCAGCAAATCGGGCAGCGGCACATTTGCGGTATAGCCTTCTTCCGCGAGCAGCAGGGCAAACTCCGCACCCGGCTTGGGCTTTACCAGCTTCAGTACGTCCGTGAACAGCACGCCTTTCCAGTGATTGTCCAGGCGGCTCCAACGCGTCACACAGTGAAAATCCGAGGTGACCTGCGTTTGCGGCAGGGCGCGAAACTCCTGCCAAGTCAGCCGCACGGGTTCCTCGACAAGCCCCGAGATTTTGAAATCCCACTTCTCTGCATCGAATTTCGGGATGCTGCCGTTGTGCAGCACCGGCCACTTCAACGTCAGCGACTGCCCCGGCGGCAACCGGCCTTCAGCCTTCGCTCGTTTCTCCAGCTCTCGCCGGTCGCCCAAATCTCCGAACAGTGCCATGTCCATCTCCTGCAAGATTAGAGGATGAATCCCCGCGATAGTTACGCCATGGATCCCCATAGGAGGGGGTCGGGGTCGGCGTGCAAGGTTGCGAAGATCCTACGGCCACAGTACGTCGAGGGCGTAAATCTCCTGCATGCTCGTGTCGCGGAGCAAGAGAGGAGAATTGTCGGGGGCCAACCCAGTCCACACGCCGAAAGTGCCCGACGCCACTCCTTTGGGAAGATTAGCGTTGGTCACACGTTCCAGCTTGCGGTCGGCAACCCGCAAGCGGTAAAAAGGTATCGCATTTTCGTTTGGGTCTGAAAAGTACAGGTATTTCGCATCCCGCGACCACATCGGATAATTATGGACGTGGGCGCCATCCAATTCATTCCACTTCTGAGTAGCCAAATCGAAGAGCAACATCTTGGCCATATCGTAGCTAGTGACGCTGATGAAGCGGCCATCGGGCGACCATCTGGGAGAGAACAATCCTTTCGGCCCAGGGAGCGTTGAAACCTGGCGTGTGTGCAAATTCAGAACATAGATTGAGGACGTGAGAGTCCACCCACGCTCGCCAAACACCAATGACTCTCCATCCGGGGACCAGTTCGCATCGAATTCATCATAATTCTCACCCGGTATCAATTGTTCCGGGCTGCCACCGTCCGCGGGAATTAGAGAGATTTTCCAAGCTTTGCCGGGCGTTGAGGCTGAAAAAACAATGCGCTTCCCGTCGGGCGACCAGCGCGGCAGGGACGCTTTCATGGACAAGCCGGTAAGCTGAAGCCGTTCGCTTCCGTCCACATGGCTGCGCCACAGTACGCCTTCGGGGAAAGTCACATAAGCCACCCATTTCCCGTCCCTCGAAAAGTCCAAGCCCTCCGCCGAGATTCCGGAAAGAAAAGTCACGAACTGCCGCGACGCGGAGTCGTAGCGCATCAACTCCCCCCGCGGCTGCTGTCCAACGACGAAGAGCCGTTTGCCATCCACGCTGGGAGATGGTCCCCAGAAGTGCATCGGCCCTGCCGTCAATTGTACCGGCTCTGATCGTGTCCCGCGGAAAAGACCATGGCTTTCGCGTAAGGCCCTGATGGTTGCCAGCCCATCGCGGATCGAGTTGTATACGAAGTATTTCCCGTCGGGGGTCCAGGCTCCGCAGCATTCGTCGGTCCTATTGTTCCCGCGCGGACTATTCCCGGCAGCAAACAAGGGATGCAAATTGGTTCCGTCCGCGGAAACCTCCCATAGCGAACCCAGTTGGTCTTTGATAGCAGTGAAACGCAGCACCCTGGCGTCAGGTGACCAACGCAGGTTGAAAATGAATCCGGGTAAAGTGAGTCCGGGTAAAGTTGCGAGCCTGCGCGATCCGCTTCCGTCGGCTTTGGCTATAAGTAAATCCTGGCCCTTGGAGTAAGCGATGGTCTGCCCATCCGGCGACCAGGTGGCATCATTCACGGTCAAGTCGCCCAAACGCCGAGCGAACCCATCAGGAAGGTGTAGAACCCAGAGCGGAGCCTCATATTGGGGCCCATTCCAAGCGTTGACCAGAAGCTGGGATCGGTCTGGGGAAATATCCAAGACGGCGAGGTATTTAGCGCCTCGAAAACTCGCAGGAAGCCGTACAACCTCGCCGCCACTGACCGAGGTTTGGGCAAGTATCCAGGCACCTTGCGGTGTCTCCGTAAAGTAAATTCTGGATCCGTCGCTAACTCCGGCCAGAGGAAAACAATCATTAGTGCATTTCGCGACACCGTCGTTCGTGATCTGGACGTAACGCAGGACCTTTGGTGCAGGCGGCGCCCGGAGAATCGGTACCAGGATGGAGGTAATCGCGACGGCACCTACCATAGCCGCTGCTCCCGCCCAAATCCGCAGTGTTCGACTGCTTGGCCGCCTTGTCGGAGTGGCGGCCAGACGCGCAGTCGGATCGCCAGGGACGCTCACTTCGAGTGGCCTTTCCAGGTGTGTCGGTGCGGCACGCGGGAACTGTCGTACGGCCCCAACGAAGCGGTAACCTCGCCGGGGAACCGTTTCAATGTAGGCGGGGTCCTCGCCCAAGGCCTTTCGCAAGAGGAAGATGTTGTTGGAGAGGCTGCCTTCCTCGACGAAACTGTCGGGCCAGAGCATCGAGAGGAGCTCGTCCTTCTCCAGCAGGTGCCCGCTGTTTCGGACCAAAAGCAGCAGGGTGTCGAACGCTTTGGGCGTGAGCGCCACTATCTCGTTGCCACGCAATAACTTGCGCTCCGCGGGATCCAGGCAGAAGGGGCCAAATTCGTAGAGCCGCAGTGTCTCCTGGCTCGGTGTCTCTTTCGCAACGGGAAGAGAATCGCGGGTATCTCTTGGATCACGTCGCTGGCCCATTTCCTCGCCCATGATACTTTCCCAATCCCTTGTGAGAACTTTTAGAGAATTCTGTGAGTGCGCCGAGAGGACTTCCAGGACTGCCCGCAGGCTACATTGAGCAGAGAACAGCCGGAAGGCCGGATATGGGGCTGATTCTAGCACCCGCTTCCAGCTGCTTCAAAATCTCTTTACGGAGGGTATAACCGCTCTATGATCACGAACCAAGCCTTGACAAACGAAAGCAAGTCCGGAAACGGACAAGAACCGACCAACATACAAAGAAGAACTTTGATCGGCGGGGCGCTGGCCGCTCTGCTTGCATCCCCTGTGCGATTGATGGCCGAAGAAAACGATGGACGGCCCAACAATCCTTTCATCCTTCTGCTGAAGGGACTCTATCAGCCCGTGCCCGTGGGTGACGGGCCAGCCAACAACCTCGGTCTGTCCGCGGTTAACCTTAGTGACGGTTCGTATTCGAGAACACTGATCTACCCCGTTTTCGGAATTCCAGAAAGCAGGGACCAGGACAAGTTTATCGGCAAATTCTACGTTCAGATGACAGGGAATTTGTGCGCCTACGACCTTCCCGACGGTGCCATTGCCATGCAGTTCGCCAGCAGTCCGGTGCTTCAAGACATCGGGTTTAACACGTTCGTGCCGTTCCCCGACGGTAAGGGCGGTTTTTTCTTGGAAGGAACGTTCGAACTAATGATACTGGAGGCGACCGGGATTTATCGAGCTTTTCAGGGCGGGCATAACCACATGGTGGATCGACTGCATCAACTGGACGCGGCGGGGACAAAATTCGACGAATTTTGCTTCTGCAACATCAGCCAGTACGAGTTCCCATAAAAGGAACTGAATCGGAAACAGTCCCTCTGCCATGAGGAGCATCGGTAGGGGCGCACGCCCAAGGTGCACCCCTATATCGCAAGTGACCGTCGAGTAGAGAACGCGCCATAGACAGCGAGATTGGCGCGGGACTGCGCCCAGGGGGAGCCTCCCCCGCGCGAACTCGCCGCGGTGATTCCGTGAGGGCGGTGCGAACGCATGGCCACGGCGCGCATCGCCGGCGGTTGGGGGCGGGGCGCATCTACACACGGGTGTCTAATTGACACTACACATCGGAGTGTGTAGAATGGCAGGAAGGGCGGGCCATGCCGACCAATCTTGCCATCGACGACCGGCTGATTGAGGAAGCGCAGAAGCTGGGGCGTCACCGCACGAAGAAAGAGACGGTCACGGCGGCGCTGGACGAATACATCCTGCGGCGAAAACAGCAGGGCATTCTGCCGCTCTTCGGAACAATCGAGTACGAGGAACACTACGACCACAAGCAAGAACGCAGCCGAAAACGCCGGTGAACGTTCTTGTCGATACGTCGGTTTGGTCACTCGCGCTGCGCCGGAAAGCCGGAGACCTGAGCGCCGCGGAAAAGGCCGCCGTCTCTGAGTTAGCTGAGCTCATTCAGGAGGGGCGAGCGAGAATCATCGGCCTGGTGAGGCAGGAGTTATTATCGGGAATCAAGACGACTGCCCAATATGAAAAACTGCGAGGCATCCTTCGCACATTTCCCGATGAACCCGTCGCCACGCCAGACTACGAGACAGCCGCGAAGGCGGGTAACGACTGCCGGGCAAAAGGAGTCTCAGTGTCGGTTTCCGACATGTTGATTTGCGCCATCGGGACGGCTCGCGAGTGGTCGATCTTCACGACCGATCCAGATTTCGAGAATTACGCAAGAGTTCTTCCCCTTAAACTTCACACGCCGCGGAAGTAGCCAGCGAACTCCCTCAGGCTTGGTTAACACTCGGGGCGTGGTGCGCGTCTTGGCTGGATGTAAAGGGAACACCGGGCGCCGAGGGCGTCGGGGAGGCCAGCCATGCTTCGGAAACCACTGCACTTAACATTCTTCACGCTGCTGCTCGGTTGCTGCCTTTCTTTCTCGGCTTATAGGCTTGACGGGTCTGAAGACCCGCCACTACACAACCCGCAGCCCCATTCGCTCGGCAAGGATGCCGGGCCTGTGTATGCGAGTCTTACGGCGCACGAATGGGGCACGTTCACGTCGATTGCGGGGAATGACGGAGAAGCAGTGGAATGGTCACCGCTTACGGGGTCGACTGACCTTCCGGGGTTTGTCGAACACTTTCGTGATCCCGGGTTCAAGCTGGGGCTGCGAGGCACGGTGCGGATGGAAACGCCGGTGCTCTACTTTTATAGCTCAAAAGAAGAGACCGTGTCGGTCAGCGTGGGTTTTGCAAGGGGCGTAATCACGGAGTGGTATCCGCACGCCAGCCGCGTGGAGCCCAAGGCGGAACTCTATAACGGGATGCTTCAGCAAGGAGGCGCCAGCGGAAGCATCGCGTGGGACTCGGTCACTGTGGCGCCAAATCAGAGAGCGGATTTCCCGCGCGAAGTGGGGAACAATCATTATTTCGCCGCGCGCATGACTTCTGCGACGCCTCTGCGCGTGCAGACGCCCGCGGGCGAGCAACAGGAGAAGTTTCTTTTTTATCGCGGCGTGTCCACGTTTTCCGTGCCCCTTTCGGCGAAGCTGACAGTCGCTGGCAAGTTAGCGGTGGAAAATCGCGGCGAGGAAGAGATTGCCAACACCATTTTGTTCGAGCGACGTGGCGCGAAGGTGGGCTATCGCATTGGCGGCGCGGTCCGGAAGGATGCGATTCTCGATCCGCCGGAACTTAACGCCACCGTCGATGAGCTGTGCCGAGATTTGGAAGGAATGCTGGTTACTCAGGGGCTCTATCAGGACGAAGCCCGAGCCATGGTCGAGACGTGGCGGAGTTCCTGGTTTGAGGAAGGCAGCCGGTTGCTGTACATCGTTCCGCCGGCATTGGTGAACGAGGTTTTGCCACTATCAATCCGACCTGCACCAGCGCAAACGGTGCGCGTGTTTGTCGGGCGGCTGGAAATAGTGACGCCCGCAACGCAGAAAGCCGTTGAGACCGCCTTTGCCGCCAACGACACGGCGACACTGAAGGC
>Ga0210408_10000365_pt1 | contig 61394 bp, 67 predicted proteins | sample IncBWH4MmetaG_FD_155471 | JGI IMG/M metagenome (GOLD analysis project Ga0210408, IMG submission 155471) | Forest soil microbial communities from Barre Woods Harvard Forest LTER site, Petersham, Massachusetts, United States - Inc-BW-H-4-M | ecosystem: Environmental > Terrestrial > Soil >... | reverse complement strand
GACGGCAGTATTTCTGACGAGGAAAATGGTTTCGCATCTCGGCGCGGACACCGTGAATGCGCCAGGTCTTCTTCCCACGTTTGGCGGGGATGACGCTCAAGGCATGAAGCTGCTGACGGACAAAGGTGTGATTGCGCTCGGAATCGAACTCGGCGTCGGCCAACACGCAGCCCACAGGAGTGAGGGCATGGGCCTGAGAGACGAGTTCGGGGAGATGAGCACAATCATTCCACGGGGCCTGCCGTGCCGACTGCGCCAAGATGAGTTGCCGCTTCAGGTCGACGACGGCCAGCCATTTCAACCAATGCCGCCACGGCAGCGGTTGTTGGGTGTGGTGATACATGCGGCGTACGAAGAAGGTGCTGACCGCGCCTTGAGCCAGCCCGGTGGCATCGATGGTCACCTGGGCACGGCGTCGGGCCCCGGGCAGCTTCATGCGACGGACCACTTCGTTCAAGCATCGAGCGATCGCAGCCTCATCCAGTCGGCGCAGAAAGCGGTAGAGAGTCGTGTAATCAGGAACGGAACGAAGCCGCAGAGCGCGACGCAGTTCGGAGTGTTCGGCCAGTCGCACTTCGGCTTCCCGGTAGGTCCAGTCCTCGTAGCGCATGAGGCACAAGATGGCCAACAATTGTGGCTGCGTGAACTGGTGTTTGCTAAACGCCGTGCGATAACGCGGCACAGTGGCGGCGGCCACGTCCAAGGCCACTTGCGCGAAGCGCACCAAACCCACTTCGGCCATGGCTAGTAGCGAGTTTCGCCGGAGCTGATCGCAGCATAACCCGGTTTCGCTACCGTCGTTGCGAAGTGGAACTCAGGATGTCAACAGAGCCAGACACGTTCTACTCACCATGGCGGAAGTCGGAAAGGGTCCGATACCAAGCGCGTTATTGCCATCGGCGGCGGAGTGCGATACGTTGTCGGCGACGGCTCATGCCGACCTCTGAGCAACTCGAGCAACAACTGGAACGCTGGACCGAAGCCGGACTGCTCGATTCACCGGCGGCAGGGCGGATTCGCGAATTCGAGGCTGCGCGCGAAGGCCCAGGGATGCGCTGGCCGGTGGTGCTGGCCATCGCGTTCGGCTCGATCATGGTTGCAGCCGGGGTGCTGCTGTTTGTCGCCGCCCACTGGGACGAACTTTCTCCTACCCAACGCTTCCTGCTTGTGGTCGTGATGATTGCGGGCTTTCACCTCGCAGGCGGAGCGCTGTTGCCGCGACTGCGTCCGCTGGGAATGGCTCTGCACGCGATTGGCACGGTTGTCTTGGGCGGAGGCATTTTTCTTGCCGGACAGATCTTCAATTTAGAGGAACACTGGCCGGGGGGAATTCTGTTGTGGGCGATTGGCGCGGTGCTCTCATGGCTGGTGTTACGTGATTGGCTGCAAGCGACCCTGAGCGCTCTGCTGATTCCTGCGTGGATCGCATCGGAGTGGAGCGTGAGGGCGAGCCACTACAGCGGCGTGGATCGGATCCTGTTTCAGTTTCTCGCGGTGCTCGCGATTACCTACCTGAGTGCGCGACGCGGGCGGGAGGGGTCGTATTTTCGGCGGGCGCTGGTTTGGGCGGGAGGAATTGCGGTCCTGCCTATGTGCGCCGTCGTCGCTTCGGGCGAGCGCGAATTCTTCTGGAATCGGTCGCTGCCACAACTTCCACTTTCTCTCCATGCGGTCGGTTTCCTGATGGCGTTCGTGCTTCCCTTGCTGGCTGCGTTCCTGCTGCGGGGAAAGGGAGTGGTGTGGAATCTGGGATACGCCGCGTGGGTGTATGTCGTTTCCCTGCTGGACGGCCGCGTTCTTGCGCAGAATTTGACCAGCTACGCGCTTTGCGCATTCGCCGCGATTGGGCTGGTGATGTGGGGATTGCAGGAGACCCGGCGCGAACGCATCAACCTGGGCGTCGCGGGATTCGCCATCACGATTATTGTGTTTTATTTCTCTACCGTGATGGGCAAGCTGGGACGGTCTGCGTCTTTGATCGGTTTCGGCATTTTGTTCCTCGTTGGCGGATGGCAACTGGAGAAGCTTCGTCGCAAACTGGTGGCGCGTACCAAGCCCATGGCCCCGGCGGGAGGCGCCGCGTGAAGCCGCTGAGCATGAATGCGCTGACCAAGGCAGTCGTCGTGGCGTTGATTCAGGTTCTGATCGTGTGCTCGCTCGCAGCGAAGTTGTTCTACGACCGGAGTACGCGTCCGCAGGTATGGTTCAAAACGGCGCGGTATGATCCGAACCTGCCGATTCGCGGACGCTATCTTGGACTGCAGATTGAGTTGAACGATCCGCGGTCGCCGGAGGAGGTCGAAAAGAAATTCGGCGTCACGGATCGGTACGCGTGGATGGGCTTTGGACAAGAGTGCGCTTCGATTGTGGCGCGCGATGGAAAGCCGGTGGTCGTGTTTGATAACAGCCCGATGTGGGATTGCGACAACCTGCAACTCTCGCGTTGGCGTACGACGGATGGGGTTATGCATTTGCGACTGGAAGAGCCGCTATTGTTTTTTATTCCGGATACGGCGAAGGATCCCCGGGGAGCACAGACGGGGGATGAGGTCTGGGTGCTGGCGACGATTCCGCGCAAGGGGCCGCCACGGCCGATTGCGCTGGGGATTAAGAAGGCGGGGGCGGGGGAGATTCAGCGGGTCGATCTGGATTGAGGGGTTTCAATCGTGCCTATGGCACGAGGTCAAAATGATGCTGGACCCGCCAGTGAAACTGGCGGGCTAATATCGGTGGTCCCTCCGGGACCGTGGGTGATAATCTTCGGTCGGTGCAGACGGAAAGACCACAGCTAATCTGACTCGTTTTGAAATCCAAAAAAAATCAAAATCCCCACCCTCAAGAGTTTCTATTGTTGACGCTTACTTTCCTACCCAGTGGTCTACCCAGTCGTTTACGGTTTTGTACCAGAGCTGGGAATTTTGGGGCTTCAGGACCCAGTGGCCTTCATCGGGGAAGTACAGCATCTTTGATGGGATGCCTTGCATTTGCAGCGTGGTGAAGAGTTGGAATCCCTCGCTTACGTCTAAGCGATAGTCACGCTGACCGTGGATTACCAGCGTAGGCGTCTTGAAATTCTTTGCGTATTGGTGCGGGGACCACTTCACATAGCTCTCGCGATTGTCGTACGGCGTGCCTTTGAACTCCCAATCGTTGAACCACATTTCTTCGGTTGATCCCCAGGCGGACTCGGCGTTGAACATGCCGTCGTGCGAGACGATGCACTTGAAGCGGTCGGTGTGGCCGAGGATCCAGTTGGCCATGTATCCGCCGTAGCTGGCGCCGAGCGCGCACTCGCGGGTCTTGTCGATGAACGGGTATGTCTGTTCGGCGTAGTCTAGGCCCTTCATCAGGTCTTCGAAGGGAGCGCCGCCCCAGTCGCCGTTGATGGCGTCGATGAATTTCTGTCCGTATCCGGTCGAGCCGTGGAAGTTGATCATGATGACGACGTAGCCATCGGCGGCGAAGAGTTCGGGATTCCAGCGGTAGGACCAGTCGTCTCCCCAGGCGCCTTGCGGGCCGCCGTGGATTAGGAACTTGACGGGGTATTTCTTCGAGGCGTCGAAGTTGGGAGGTTTGACGAGGAAGCCTTCAACTTCATCATTGTGTGCGCCATTGAAGCTGAAGGATTCGATCTTCGACATCGCGACTTTCGAGAGCAGCGAATCGTTGATGTGTGTTACGGCCCAATCCTTGTGGAGAGAGCAACTCTCCTTGCCGGCATCCACATTTCCAGTCTTCGCCGGACAGCCTTCGCCGGCAACAGAACTCGCGTAAATCTCCGTCGGAGCCATCAGAGACATCCGTGTGAACAACAAAGCCTTGCCGCCCGGCGCAACGGCCAGGTCGTCGTTGAACCCGGCCACAAGAGCGCGGCGCGAATTCTGGGAATTCGCAATGTCCATGGCATAAACCAGAGAGTGCCCTTCGTGTTCGGCGCTGAATGCGATCGTTTTAGAATCAGGCGTCCACACGAAAGTTCCTACCCAGTGATCGAATCCCTCGGTCAGATCCTTTTTCTCTCCGGTCTTGCGGTCGTAGAGCTTGAGGCGGAAGCGGTCGCTCTCGTATCCGGGACGCTGCTGGGCGCGGTAGGCGATGTAGCGTCCGTCGGGGGAATAGAGCGGGGAGGTGTCGCTGGCGGAGTTGTCGGCGGTGATGTTCTTGGTCTTGGCAAAAACCTGAGTGGGCGAAGCGCCCGCTCCCACATTAGCCGGGACGATCCAGAGATCGTTGTTGGTGGAAGCGGCTGGATTCTTGTCGTGATTTGAGGCGTAGCAAATCTCCTGGCCGTCGGGGGAGAAGGCGTAGTCGTCCTGGCCGCCTAGGGAGAAGACGGGGGCGTCGTAGTCGCCGGGGGTGAGGTCGCGGGCTGCGCCCGCTGGACAGCCGGGGGCGGCTGTCCCCACACAAGCACTTGCCACGAAAATGTGCGTCCGCTTGCCTTCCTTGTAGGCGTTCCAGTGGCGATACAAAAGATGATCGAAGATGAGCGCCTTCACCTTCGACTTCTCATGCTCATCTAACTTCTTGGCATTGCAACCTGCTTCCGCCTCGGGCGCACCATCACATTCGGGATAAACATCGGACGTAAAGAGAATGTTCTTGCCATCGGGCGACCAGAGTTCGCCGCTCGCCTCAGTCGCGATCGACGTCAACTTGTGAGTCGCGCTCACTGTTCCTGCGGCGCCATCGAAGTCCGCGATCCAGACTTGTGAACCGCCTTCCTTCGTTGACAGGAACGCGAAGCGCTTGCCGTCTGGGGCCCAGCGGGGGCGGTCGGCGTCCTGGTCGGCGATCAGGATTCTTTCTGCTGCCGAGGAACCCGCCGAGCTTCGCTCGGGGGCGGACGAGGCGTCCGCCCCTACACGAACGATCCAGATGTGCGGGGTTTTTGTATTCGCGGCTAGGTCGACGTCGACTACGCTGAAGATTACCGACTTGCCGTCGGGGGAGATCTGCGGGTCGCCGACGCGCTTCAGCTTCATCATGTCTTCGAAGGTGAAGGGGTGCTTGGATTGGGCGGCTAGTGACAGTGAGAACACAATCAGTGCGAGACAGAGGATTGGAAGACGGCGCATGAGGAGGCTCCTCAAATCAATTTGTGGAGACGGAGCTTGCTCCGGGCGGCAGTATCGGCGCTGGCGGCAAGACGTTGCAAGCAACGTCTCTACGGCAAACGGATGAGTGTAGCACTTCCAAGCTTTGTCCTCCTGAGCAGAAGGGTTTGGCGGCAAAAGACGCCGCTCAGGATGACAAGAGCTTTGGATTAGTGGAAGACGGGCAGGGGCGAGTTACGGCTTTTCGCGGTCGCCGAAGATTGCTGTGCCGATGCGGATGCAAGTCGAACCTTCTTCTATGGCGACTGCGAAATCGTGAGACATACCCATGGAGAGAATTTCCAGGGTGATGGCGGGGAGGTTGCGTGCAGCGATTTGATCGCGCAGGGTGCGGAGCTTGCGGAAGTAGGGTCGGGCACCTTCGGAGTCTTCGGTGAAGGGAGGGACTGTCATCAGGCCACGAAAGGCCAGAGCTTCCAAGCGGGGAGCGGCTCCGAGGAGGTCTTCTAGTTCAGGCAAGTCCGGCCCGACACCGGTCTTCGCTGCTTCGCCACCTACATTGACTTCGATTAAGACTTGCAGTTGCTTGTTCAACGCTCGTGCTCCGGCGTCGAGTCTTTCCGCTAGTTTGACGGAATCTACCGAGTCGACGGCGCTGAAAAGTTCTGCGGCTTTCGCGGCTTTGTTGGTTTGGAGATGGCCGATCATGTGCCATTCTGCGCCGGCGAGATTGGCCAGGGTGCCGGCTTTGGTGGAGAATTCCTGGACGCGGTTTTCACCGAAGAGGCGCAGGCCTGACTCGTAGGCTTTGCGGATACGGTCTGGCGGATGCGTTTTTGTGACCGCCATCAGCGCAACTTCTGAGGGGCTTCGGCCCGAGCGCCTGGCTGCCTGCGCGATCTTCTCTTGCAGCGCGGCGATGTTGTCGCGGATCGACATAAGAACCTTTAACCACAAAGGACACGAAGGTTCACGAAGGAAAATCTCTCTCCTTCGTGGGGCTTCGTGTCCTTCTTAGTTTTAGATTACATGATTGCCGTGGGTGGGGCCGGATCTTCGGGGCGGCCGGCGTTGGCTAGCGGGACCAGGACCATAACGGCTACGAGCACGGCCAGGGCAATCACGGCGGTGATCAGGTGGTTGCCGCTGGCGAATTGGTAGAGCTGCGGTAAGGCGTCAGGGTCACGATGGAGCTTTCTGGCCAGGACCGCAGCAACCGCGATCCCACATAGCGCCTCACCGGCGATCAGGCCGGAGGCCGTCAGAATGCCGGCATTTTCAACCCGCGCCTTCTGGGCGTCGTTGAGGTTGCGCCGGTCACGGAGGCGATCCGTGATCCAGCGGATGATTCCACCTACAAAAATCGCAAACGTCGTTCCCAGCGGTAAATACATCCCGATCGAGAACAGCATGACGCTCTTTACCTCGATCATGATCATGGCCAATCCGAGGAAGATTCCCACGATGACGAGAGGCCATGCCATGTCGCCCCCGACGATCCCCTTCGAGAGCATGGCCATGAGACCTGCCTGGGGCGCAGATAGTTTCGTAGAACCGAAATGCCAGACGCTGTCCATAAGCGAGAGAGGCAGGAAGAGCACCAGTCCAGCCACAACAATGCCAATCAGATCTCCGATCTCCATTTTGGCGGGCGTTCCGCCAAGGATGTGACCGACTTTCAAATCCTGCAGCAACTCGCCCGCGACGGCGGAGGAAACGCAGACCACCGCTGCCACTCCCAGGACTGCCGCGACGCCGCCGCTGCCCGAGACGCCCAGCGCCACCATGAGCAACGCTGCAATCACCAATGTGCACAGAGTTAACCCGGAGACGGGATTGTTCGATGATCCGATCATGCCGACGAGGTTGCCGGAGACCGCGGCGAAGAAAAAGCCCACGATGACCATCACGCCGGCAGCAACCAAGGCTGCAGAAATTACCTTGGAACTGGTGAGATTACCTGCGCCACTGATGAAAAATCGATACAAAAAAAACATGGCAACGAAGGTGATCGCGACGCCTGCGAAAACAAACTTGGAGCTAAGGTCGAGTTCGGTGCGATTGGTTGCCGCTTGCGCAGCTGCCGACTTCTTCAAGTCTGAAACGGCGCGTCCAATGCCCATGGCTAGTTGCTTCCGCATCTTGAAGAGTGTGTAGGAGGCGCCGACCAGCATGCCCCCGACTGCTATGGGACGTACAATCGAGAAATAGATGGCACCCGCAAGCAGGTCCCATTCCAGTGGCTTCCCCGGTTGGGCTGCCTGAATGTACGGGCCTGCGATAAAAGTCAGTATGGGAACCAGCAATCCCCATGCGAGCACCCCCCCCGCAAAGTTCAACGCGCCTAGGCGGGGACCAATGATGTAGCCGACACCCAGATATGCGGGGCTGATGTCAGGGGCGTTGAATAGCGTTGCGCCTCCCGTGATTGTTGTCGCAACGCTGGGATTCGTGCTAGTCCGGAGTAACAGTTTCTTTCCTAGTTCGGCGATCTTTACGTGAAACGTGTTGGAATAGCTGAAGATGTTGAGCTGGCCCAGCAGAAACATGAACGCCCCGAATCCCATGTTGGCAAACAGAATCTTTGCCGCTTTGGATCCCTGCTGACCTGCTTTGTGAATCTCGGCTGCGGCCACAGACTCGGGATAGGGGAGCTCGGGATCTTCCACCATCACGCGCCGGAGAAGCGTGACGAAGAGAACGCCAAGGGTGCCGCCGATCACCATCAGTGCAACCGATTTCCAGTACTCCGGGCTTGTGATACTGGGAGTCAAAGATGGCCACAATCCGGCCATGACGAACGCGGGAATCGTGAACACGGCGCCTGCCGCGACCGATTCGCCGATCGTGCCGATGGTCCTGGCCATGTTTTCTTCGAGCAGAGAACCCTTCATCAGCCGCAGGAGCGCCATGCCGATCACGGCGGCCGGATAGGTCGCTGCGATCGTCATTCCTGCTCGCAGGCCCAAATAGGCATTCGCTGATCCCAGAACTACGGTCAAGACCACGCCGATGAGCACGGCGCGGAGGGTGAATTCCTTCATTTCCATCGTTTCGGGGACGTAGGGGACGTGTTTCTTTTTTGGAGGAAGTTCGGTGACTGGGGTGCTCATGGACGGAATCCTTTTAGGGCGTGGGATGGGATCACGTTTGTCTGTGTTGCCTTATGAGGCGGATTCGAAGCAACGGCGCACGTTAGCACGTGGCTAGGGGATGTGACAAGGGGAGGACTTCAGGGAGGACTTCAGGGAGGACTTCGGGGGCTGACCAATTGCGGGTGGTGGAAAGAAGGTCAAAATCCCCACCCGGTCTTCGCAAAAAACGCGAAGACAAGGGTGGGGCACCCGGTTCCTAATGATTTCCTACTTCGGCCTGCGCCAACATATGGCGGGGGATTGAGGGGTGGTTCCGGATGAGGTTGGAGGTGTAAAATAAGGTCAATCTGTTCACCCTTCGTATTTCGAATTCTGAGGTGCAGTGTATGAGTCTTTCCCCCGATTCGCGTTTTGCCCCGCCTTATCGATGCCATGATTGCGGAAGTGAAGTGGGATTCCGCTCCCGGCGCCGGACTTTGACGGAGCGATATCTGCTGCCGTTGTTTCTGTTGCAGCCAGTACGGTGTGGTGAGTGCTTCCGGCGGGATTACCGGCTGATCTTCACGCGGGTCGGTGACCGTTTGTCGGACACGCCGCGGATCATGCCGAAGAAACATACGGTCACGGCCAATCGCAACGTTGCCTAGGCATGCGAATCGCCGCTATACTGTGAGAAGATCGGCCGCGGATCGAGTTTTCGCCGCGGAGGTGCGAGGAGGCTGTCTTCAGCAGTAGTGAGGACCGAATCCGGGCTGCTCAGGCCACCACTGCAGAAGCTGGGCGTTCTATTGTCTCCGGGCGGAGCTGGTCGAGTTTTCCGCGCAGTTGGTTCCGTGGCGCCGCCGAGGGTCTCTTCTCCGTTTTATTTCCTTCCGAATGCCGCCTCTGCGGCTTGCCCCTGCTGAATATCTCTCGCCTGCCGGTGTGTCCCGAATGCCTGGCGGGAATTCATGCGATACGCGGCAGAGTGTGCTCGGTCTGTGGGGAGAGAGTTCTCTCATCGTACGCCGAGTGTGATCCCGACGGAATGATACGATGCCCGGTCTGCCGGCGCGTGGAGCGTCGGTTTCTACGGGCCGTGGCGTATGGAAGTTATGACGGCGGGTTGCGCGAGCTGATTCATTTGCTGAAATACAATGGAGTGCGACCTGCGGCCGGTGTGTTGGGCCGCATGCTGGCGGAGGCCATCACAAGATTGGAGCCTGACTTTGGAGCGGACAAGATACTGGTCATTCCGGTGCCGCTGTATAAGGGCAGACGTCGGCAACGAGGATTCAATCAGGCGGAGTTGATCGCTCGTGCCGCGTTGAAGGCTTGTACAGCGGGTGAGCGATTGCTGCTGGCGACGGATACGTTGCTTCGTACTCGCGCTACACAGTCGCAGATCGGACTGACCAGCCATCAGCGGCGGGAGAACATGCGAGGAGCTTTCGCGGTGGCGCGTGCCGCGGAAGTTACTGGCCGTGAAATCGTGCTCGTGGATGATGTCTATACCACGGGCACAACGGCGACGGAATGTGCCCGGGTGCTGCGCAAGGCGGGAGCTGCGACGGTGTGGGTGGCGACGGTGGCGCGGACGCTGAAACTGGCATCTAAATACGAGGAATTGAACGTTCCAGAGTTTCAAGGTCTCGAGGCAGCGGAGACTGACGAGGTCGAGAGCCTTGAAACTGTGAAAGCTTGAATTGAGATTTATGTCTTTGCGGATGGAACACGACCCAGGATCCCGGCATGCCGCCGGCATGTATCCGCCGGCGGCTCCGCACCGCCACGGAGACGGGCATGCGCTGCTTTCTCCTGTTCTTGTCCTGAACGCTTCCTACGAGCCGATTAATGTTTGCGCCGCGCGGCGTGCGCTGGTGCTCGTGTTAAAGGGCGTGGCCATGACGGAAGAGGAGAATGGACACTTTCTGCATTCGGCGCGGGTCGCGATGCGTTTGCCGTCGGTGATCCGGTTGCTGGAGTACCGGCGCATTCCGCACCAGAGCCGGGCGCTGTCGCGCAAGAACATTCTGCTGCGTGACCGGAATACCTGCCAGTATTGTGGGACCGTGTTGCCTTCGAGCGAGTTGACGCTTGACCATGTGATTCCACGGTCGCGCGGAGGTTCGTCTACATGGGAAAATCTGGTTGCCTGCTGCCATCCGTGCAACCGGCGTAAGGGGAACCAGTTCCCTGCTGAGGCGGGGATGAAGCTGATGCGAGAACCGCGCGCGTTCAATCTACACACCAGCCGGCATATTATGCGGCTGATGGGGCGGTCTGACGATAAGTGGCGGAAGTATCTCTTCTATTAAGACCCAACAGCGCGTCATCCCAGGCGTGACCTCGTTACATGTGAAACAACCTAGCAGTTGGTGAAAGACTCTGTTCGCTCGTTGCGAGAGTCCCGCAGCGGCTAAAGCCGCGGTGGTGCTGGGAGACTTACGGCGCGGCTTGAAGAGAGTTGAGTGAGAACGGGTGTCGTCCCTGCGGGACTCGCGTATTTGTTCCACTTCACCCGGCACTTCCGTACCGGGCTTTCATATCCCGCCGCTACGCGGCTGGAGGTTTGGTGGTGCTGGCTAAACCGCTTGCGTTCAATGGTAGTTCTCACGCACACACCTGAAGCCGCGCCCTTTCAAAACTGAGATCAGAAAAGAGTGTTTCAGCAGCCTGCCAGGCACTGCTAGCGATTGCACAGGTCCTTCGCGGCAAAGAGCGCCGCTCAGGATGACAACGCTTAGTCGACGGATTGAGGCTTGTACTCTACGAGGGCTTCCGTCCGACGCGTGCCAGAAGATGCTTCCACTTGGTCTGTCTGTACTCACGATCCTCGAGGCGGCGCAGAAGGAAATATTCATTGATGGGGCGGTCGTCCTGTAGCGCAGGCACGTTGGGAACCCAGGCGATGATTTCGTCCATGGAGACTTCTTGATTCAACACACGCGCGAACTGTTCCTCCGCAGTGGTGGCCGGGCCCCACTCGAGAAGGTCGACGGTCGCAGCCCGAGGCAGGTGGCTCGCCAGAGTGGCGGCGGAGTAAGAAGGAATGGGAGAATCGCTGGCCAGGAAATGAAATCCCGAGCTTTCGACGGAGCGGAACGCCCGAACATAGGGGAAGGATTCTTTCAGGGACTTGGCGATTGAGGCGGGAATGGCGGGATCGTAATCGAAACCTAGCGGGTACCACTGTTGCAGAATGCCACCGGGGCGCAGGTGCGGCCTGGCGATCGCGTAAAACTCCTTTGAGTAAAGCAGGCTCGAGGCGGCGGCTTCCACCGGAGGCGGAGGATCGAGGACGATGACGTCATACGTGGCCGGCGAGCGTTCCAGGTAGAAACGGCCATCGTTCACCACAATGTGTGAACGCGGCGATTGTTCGAGCTGTTCGGCGTTAGCATGGAAGTACGAAAAGACGGAGACCACGCTGGGTACGAGTTCGACAGCGGTGGAAGAAATTCCCCATGAGAGCATGGAGCGATGGGTAGTGCCCATTCCAAAACAGATGACCAGCGCGTTTTGCGGTGGACTCTGCAGAAATGCCAGCGGCAGATGAGCGATCATCTTGGTGATCGGCGTCAAGCCAGTCATACCGATCCCGTTCACCAGAAGCCGTTTGTCCATTCCCGATCCTACGGCCGTGACTGTGGCTGTGCTGTCGCGGCGCACCTCGCGCGGGAGAAGCGGGTTTCATAGTCGTTGGTGACAGCCACTAATACCAGTGCAATGGAAGAAACCAGCACCGGTTTCCACATGGACGGCGCTTGCGTGTGACGGCAAGAGGAGCGATAGCGGAACGCGGGCGGAGACTGACTACGATCCAGGGAAGCGCACAGGCCAGCAGAGTGTAACGTTCCCCCAGTAATGGGAGGCACGAATCCGGAGACGAGCGGACCAAACACACATCCGGCAATGTTGATGGCGTACCCAACGCCCGCGCGGTCGGGATCACCTTGCGCGACGCCGTCGAGGACCATGGGCGTTATCCAGCCCACGATGAAAGAAAAAGGAAGGATACTTAGTACGCGAAAGTAATAAAAGATGGGCAGACGAGGGTCACAAATAAGGAGCGGAAGCACCACCGACAGCGCGAGCAGAGCAAACAAAAGCCCGGTCACACCTTGTTGGGTGGATTTCAACCTGCGATAAAACTGTGAACCAAGATAAGTTGCCCCCAGGTAAAGGCCGAGGATCATCGCGAAGGCATAGACCATCGTCCCTAAGCTGGGCGTGAACAGGCGGATCCAGACGACCTCGGCCGCCATGCTGGTCAGACCTGTGCCGAAGAGCAGGTAATAAGGCCAGCGGTTTGTTGGTGCCGTTGGCGAGGTGGACGTGGCGCTCGCAGTCTTTCGGTCGGCGACTTTTCCTTGGCGCAAAGGCAACAGGAACGCGGACGTGGCAAGACAGAGATTCAGCACCGCACCCACATGCAAGGTTCCCTGAAATCCACGCCTCTCGATGAGCAGCAAAGGAATCGCCGCGCCCGCCACGGCCCTCAGGACATTGGCCAGATACAGGTAGCTGAATGATCGTGGGGACGCTGCGGAACCACTTTCGCGGATGGCGGCCATGGCGAATGGAAATGTCGCTCCCATGCAGGCACACCAAGGCACCAAAGTGATTCCGATCCACAAACCGGCGAGAATGTAGTAAAGGGAGAGCGAGAGCGGATGTCCAGCATCGAGTCGCTCCAAGAAGGCGCGCCCGAAAGCCAGTTCCCGCGGAACAGCCAGCGCAGAGACGCCGATCAGCAGTTCCACCAGGGCATAGAGGTGCAAGCTTGGGAGCCGATGGGTCTGGCTGGCACATAACGGCCGGCTAAAAAGGAACCTAGTCCCAGCCCATCGTAAACGCCGACAGGACGATTGAGACTAGCGCTGTGGTGACAGCAAACTGCGCCATGGCCAAGCGCAGCCATATCAACTCATAAAGAATGCTGCAGAAGCCTGAGACCAGGAAAAAGCCAAAGTACCAGCGCACGAGACCGCCCTTACTCCAGGATTGGTTTTGGTGAGACGTGTGTATTTAATCAGGAGTGCAGTGGGTGCGCAACTGCGGCGCGTCCTTCGCTAGAAGAAGACGAGCGCGGCTGCGGGCCCTCGAGCACAGAGCGGCTACTTCTGTGGCGGTTTTTGGTCGGGCGGTTTTTGCTCCGGCGGTTTCTTATCATCCGGCTTCTGATCGGACTTGGGGATTTCTTTGCCCTCGTACAGAATCTTCACGTTGGAGCCGAAACGCTTGTAGTCTTCGTATTTGACGATCTCGCGGATGTGCACGTCTTCCATCTTGAAGTGGAGTTCGTCGTCAGCTTTGGTGTAGACGGGGAACCAGTAGAGGCCGTCGATCTGTTGACGCCAGGTGGTGAACTTGGGGAAGAGATTTTCCTGATCTCCCCGCTTCTTGACTTCGTTGCAGGGGCGCCCATTGCAAATGTCGGGAACGGTCTTGCCGTAGGTCTTGACGATTTGAAAATCGTGGTCGTCGACCCATACACGTCCCTGGAAATAGCGCTTCTTGCCTTCAATTTTCTTCGGCGCGATATCAAAGACGTAGCAGTGCAGTTCGTCTTCCTGCTGCTGGCCAACATAGAGGATGTTGTATTCAGGGAGATCCTCGGTGGTCAGAACGAATGGCAGGCGGTGGCGGATGTCGGCGAAGTCTTCCTGCGACATGTAAATCTTTTGCAGGTTCGACTGGGGCGCAAACACGACGTTCTCGATGCGCTTGCCCTTATCGTCAAAGATGACGTCGAAGACTTCGCGATATTCGCCGTCCACCGTGTCGCCATCGACGGTTTGGACCTTGACGTCCTGGCGGTAGGTGTACTGATCGCGGGCCTTGGCGAATTCCGTCTCCTTCGCGGCGAAACGCTTGATAATCTCGTCGGGAGTCGTGTCCTTCGGAGGAGCGTTATCGAGCGGGCCCTCCTGCGCGGAGGCAGGGACGACCGCCAGTCCGCCGGTGAGCAGAGTGAGGCAGAAGAAGAGACGAATGATAACCTTCATAGCTCTAGTGTATCGAATCGCGGCGGCAGTAGGACACCAACGGCGACTCTCTTTTGTGATTCGGTGGGGACTCGATACGTTGCCTGAGTGGGCAGACACCGCGGCGACCCTGCCCTCCAACCCCTCTCCGCTCAGTGAGGCTGGAGGGAGGGTGCTGCAGTTCTGCCGCTAACTTGGATGCCTTCAGGGATAAGAGGTTGCCGTTGGGAAAAAACGGGAAACGCTGAGGAATAGGGCTGTTGAATTGTAGGATCTACGGTCAAATGTAAAGGCAGGTTGAGGGCTGGGAAGTGAACTCTCGATGAGGCTTTTGGAAGGGCCAGGGTCGAACCATGATTAAGGTCCAGGATGGAAATCAGGGAGTTTCGTTTGCGGTGAAGGTGCATCCGCGCGCGAAGAAGGATGCCATCACTGGAGAATTCGGGGACGCGCTGAAGGTGTCACTGACTACGCCTCCAGTGGAGGGACGTGCGAATGATGCCTGCATTGAGTTCTTTGCAAAACTTTTGAAGGTGCCGCGATCTTCCGTTACTATTGCGTCCGGTCAGACGAGCCGGAATAAAGTGATTCGCGTTGCGGGCGTGAGCCGGGAGTATGTAGTCGATCGGTTGCGCGGATGATCGCGGGCGGGGGCGTCCACACCTCGCGGGCGGAAGCGCCCGCGCCACACGAACTACAGGAGCCACTTTGACCTTTTCCGAACGTTTCCACGAGATCCTAACCGGATTTGAACGGCCATTCTGGGTTGCCAATATCAGCGAATTGTTTGAGCGGCTTTCGTACTACGCAGTGTTTGCGGTGCTCGCCAGGTATCTTCACGAAGGGTTGCATTTCGATTTGCAACGCGCCAGCAGCCTGACGGGGATGTTTGGCGGATGGGTATGGTTCCTCGCGGTGATCGGCGGGGCGGTGGCAGACCGACTCGGATTCCGGCGGGCGCTTTCGCTGGCGTACCTGTTTCTCAGCGTTGCGTACTTCACTCTGGGATCGATCGGAGCGGACTGGTTCGCGCCGATTCGCAACGCGATGCCGCTACCGACCCTGGTCGGCCTGGTATTAGTTCTGCCGGCGTTGGGTGTCGCACTGGTCAAACCCAGTGTGGTCGGGACGACAGCACGAGCTTCGAATGAAAAGGTGCGGTCGGTTGGGTACTCGATTTATTACACGCTGGTGAATGTCGGCAGCACGGCGGGGCCTTACCTCGCCTCCTGGGTACACAAGCACCGCGGCATGGAGAACGTGTTCCGCATGGCGGCGCTGAGCGTGTTCGCAATGCTGTTTGTGATTTTGCTTCTTTTCAAGGAACCACGGCGCACGGACGACGCACCTGTAGCCAGTCTTGGGCAAGTCGGAAGGAACTTCCTGACTGTGCTCTCGAATCCACGATTCATGCTTTTCCTGCTTATTTTTACCGGGTACTGGATTGTCTTTTGGCAGGAATTCATCGCACTGCCGCTGTACATTTCCACGTACATCGATCCCAAGGCCGATACGGAGCTGATCCTTATCACCGATCCCCTGGTCGTCATCTTTTTGACGATGGTAATTGGCTTCTTAACGAAGCGCATGCACGCTTTTCACGCGATCGTTCTGGGGACGCTGGTTTCCAGCCTGGCGTGGATTCTACTAATTGTGCATCCCACGGTGCGGATGGCGGTTGCGACGCTGGTCGTGGTGGCGGTCGGCGAGATCATCCAGCAGCCGCGATACTACGACTACATCTCGCGCCTTGCGCCGCCGGAGCAGCAGGGGACGTACATGGGATTTGCCTTTCTGCCGCTGGGTATTGGATCGTTCATCGGGGGAAAATTCAGTGGGTGGCTCATGCATCACTACGGAGAGGAGATGCACCGTCCACAGATAGTGTGGTGGTGGGTCGTGGGGGTTGGCATCACAACAACTGTCCTTTTGTGGATTTACGACCGACTTGTCCGGGCAGAGACGGTGGATGCTTGACTTCGGGGACTGCCTCTGGGATGATTCGCCCCCAGTTAGCGAATCGCAAGGAGGCTCTATGCCACATTACCTGCAGCAAGTTGCGTATTCTCAGCAAGGGTGGGAGGCGCTGGTTGCGAATCCGCAGAATCGAATAGAAGCAGTGCGGCCTGCGATTGAGAAACTGGGAGGTAAGATCGAAGCGGCGTGGTTCTCATTTGGGGACTACGACGTGATCGTCATTGTTAATCTGCCCGACAACGTGAGCGCTGCCGCGATTGCCATGGCGTTCGCAGCGGGTGGAGCTTGCAAATCCGTGCAGACGACTCCACTGATCTCTCCTGAGGAGGCTACGCAGGCGTTGCGTAAGGCAAAGGAATGCGGATACCGTCCGGCGACTTCACGTGCCGCGTAAGGTTGGGCCAGACTCGATGATTGAGAGGCGGCCTTGAGTGGCCGCCTTTTTGTCTGGGCCTACTTCAGCGAATGGAATGTCCTCTGCAAAAGCAACTCCGGAAGCAGTAGCTGCACAAGTTCGCCGCGCACTAAAAGATGGCGGGTCGCCTGAGCACGCGGCGGGAGTGCAGTGGTTCTTCAAAGAAGAGATCAAGTCGCACGGGTGGTACACGGCTGCATTGAGACGAGCGGTTCGGCGATGCCGGCGTGAGATTTTGCGCGAGCACGACTTTGCGTTTCTGACCGAAGTGGCGAACGAGTTGTTCTCGGGCTCCGTACTCGAGGAAAAGACTGCCGCTGTGTTTCTGCTCGAAGCACTGGATTCGCGATGCGGTGACCGCGAGTTTGAGATGTTCGAATCGTGGCTGGACCGGATCAGCAGTTGGGCCGATCATGACGGGCTGGTGCACAGTCTGATTGCGCCGATGGTGGCGGCAAAAGCAGCGCGGACGAAATCTGTGTTTCGGTGGGCAAAGTCTCCGGATCGTTGGCATCGACGGGCGGCTTGCGTGGCGTTGATTCGCGGGGCCCGGGCAAAGAGGTTCTTTCCCGAGATAGTGAAATTGTCCGATTCGCTGCTCGGCGATAAGGACGACATGGTGCAGAAGGGGCTCGGATGGCTGTTGCGGGAGACAGCGAAGTTCGATGCGAAGCGGACGGTGCCGTATTTGATGAAGATTCGCGGACGGGCACCTCGACTGGTGTTGCGAACGGCGTGCGAGACATTGCCGATGGCGGCGAAGCGGAGGATTCTGGCTGCGGAGAAGACATAACCCGAGTTCTGTTCATGACAGGACTCGGCTCTATCTTGCTGGCTCAACACCGCGGTCGAGCTTCGCTCGACCGGACAGCCGAGGCGGCTGTCCCTACATAAACCTTTCCACCTCGACCCTTCCCACATTAACCTTTCTCGACGGAGCTGATTCTTCCGTCAGATCGGCGCGATTCGCTCAAATCCTTTCTCTTGATTACAATAGAGGTTTGCCAATGAACCTGCCGGCCATACAGTCTGCGCTGCGCGAACGCAACATCGACGCGTGGCTGTTCTACGACCACCACCACCGCGATCCGATCGCGTATCGCGTACTCGGGCTGCCTACGAGTTTGATGGTGACGCGGCGCTGGTTCTACCTGATCCCGGCGGAGGGCGAGCCGGTCAAACTGGTACACAAGATTGAAGCGGGGCATCTCGATTCCCTTCCCGGCAAAAAGTACCTGTACTCAGGGTGGCAGGAACTGTTTGACCAGTTGAAGTCGATCCTGGCCAAGTACCTTGATCTGGCGATGCAGTACTCGCCGAACAACAGCGTATTCACGATTTCACTGGTGGATGGCGGAACCATCGATCTGCTGCGCGGGCTGGGGAAGAATATTGTGAGCTCGGCCGACCTGGTGGCGCAATTCGAATCCACCTGGAGCGATGAACAGATTGCGTCACATTACGCGGCCCGCGACAGCGTCGATTCCATTGTTGCTGAGTCGTTCAAGGAGATCGGTCGCCGGGTGCGCAATGGGGGAACGAAGGAGCACGAGATTCAGCAGTGGTTCATGGAAGCCTTCGGGCGCGAGAGTCTGCTGACGGGCGATCCACCGATCGTGGCCGTGAATTCCAACGCGGGAAATCCGCACTACGAGCCGCATGCCACCCATCCGGTGGCGATTCGCGAGGGTGATCTGGTGCTGCTCGACGTTTGGGGCAAGAAGAATACGCCGAATGCGGTCTACTACGACATTACATGGATGGGCTTTGTGGGCGGTGCGCCGTCACAGCGGATGCGTGAAGTGTTCGAGATTGTGCGCGATGCCCGCGATGCCGGGGTGAGAACCGTGCTTGACGCCGTGAACGCGGGCCGCCGCATTGCCGGGTGGGAAGTCGACCGCGCTACCCGCGGGCACATCAAGAAGGCGGGATACGGCGAATACTTCATTCATCGCACGGGACATTCGATCGGGACTGACGTCCACTCGAATGGGGCCAACATGGATGATCTCGAGATCCATGATGAGCGGCAGATACTTCCAAATTCTTGCTTCTCGATTGAGCCTGGAATCTATCTTCCGGAGTTTGGTGTACGCACCGAAGTGAACGTGCTGGTGCGCGCCAAATCGGCGGAAGTCACGGGAAAAATTCAGCGCGAGATTGTGACCATCTGAATGGCTAATTCCACTACTGAAAAATCCAAAACTGCTCCGGCGGAGCAGATCACCGCGATGGCCGTGCTTGCCCCTGCCGTAGGATGGCTGATCCCGGGCGCGGGACACATGATCCAGAAGCGCTGGATTCGTGGGATCCTGCTCTTCGTCTCGATCGTTGCGCTTTTTCTGCTTGGACTCGCGATGCAGGGGCGTATTTACAAGGCAAATGGCGGGGACATTCTCGATATTCTAGGATTTGTTGGAGATGTCGGCGCGGGTGGGCTCTACCTTCTTTCGTTGGCGATGGACTGGGGGCAGGGAGCAATCGCGTTCGCAACGGCGGATTACGGCACGAAGTTTATGATCGTCGCGGGACTGCTGAACTTTATTGCGATCGCCGATGCGTATCACATTGCCATTGGGAAGAAACAGTGAAGACGCTTTCAGCCATCAGCCGTCAGCGATCAGCTCAACCTTTTTCGCGGGGATTCATTCGGTGACGATTACTCTCAATCATTTCAGCGCGGCGCTGGTTTTCTCGTTTTTCGCCTCTATCGTGTTTGGGATCACGCATCGTGATAATGCACGCGACATGGTGCGTTACGGAGCATATTGCTTTGTGATGTTTCTGGGCGGTGTGCTTGTGGCGGGGTGGGCGATGTGGGTCTTGAAACGATAGCCAGCAGTGTTCCACGACGTGGCTTGTTATGTCGATGCAGCGGGGTTCGAAATCGTGGCTAGAAAGACGTTGCAAGCAACGTCTCTACAGTTTAGCCTTCCAGACGAACACAGTTAGCCTTCCCAAACGAACGCGTCGAAGATTCTCTTCGAATCGAAATTCAACCTGCGATAGAGGGCGACGGCGCGCGCATTGGCTTCTGTCACCGTTAGCGAGAGCATGAAGAAATTTCGCTTGCGCAGATTCAACTCCGTCGCCGCCAGCAGCGACTCTCCTATGCCTCGCCCGCGATAGTCCGGCAACACACAGACCTGGGTCACGTGGCCGACGTCGTGGCGGACGCGTGAACAGAGGATGAGGCCAATCAGGCTTCTGGACTTGCGATCGATTGCGACGAAAGACGATTCTGGATCGAAGACTCCGCATCCTGGGAAGCGCACGATGTTATTCAAGAAGCGCAACGAACCACTCAGCGTGTGGTACTGGTCGTTGATTTGCGCATCGACATGCCCGCGGTATGCGGCAGTGATCACCGCGGCGGAGGGCTGATAATCGGCTTCGGCCCAGGGGCGGATTTCGACGTCGGCATGGGTGGCAAGGTTCGGCGGCGTCGACTTTGCGAAACCCAGGACCATGAACAGCCGCGGATGGCGCTGGAAGCCGGTTTCGAGGAACGGGCGGGAAACCACATTTGCCTCGTGAGCCAGCAATTGCGCTTCTACGCGATGAATTCCGGGTGACTGCTGCAACGTCTCGATCACGTGGGTCAGCAAGTTGATTTCGACCTTGCGAGCGTCGGGCAGGCGAGTGCCGTTTGTGACGTAGAGGTCGCCGATGACTCCCTTGCTGCCTTCGTACACAAAAAACGAATAACCAAACACGCGACCGCGGTCCACAGCCGCATAACCCGGCAGGATTTTTGCGTCGACGTAGCGAAGGATCATCTCCGCCGAACTGGTGTAATCCCAAGAAAGGAGGCGCGACCAGAGTTGCGTCTCGTCATCGAGAAGGGGACGCAAATCCAGGGAAGAAAAATGCCTGAGGTCGAGGATCTCCAAAGGGCTCCTGCTGCGGCATGCGCTGGTAGACAGCGGGAAAAGACCGTAGCGAAAATCGAGTGTAGATGGTTCGCCGGGCAGAGGCAAACAACGGGAACAAGCGGGAGCAACAGGCGGTCATCGCCCAAACGGGCGGGCAGCCACGATCACCCGTCGTTGTGATGGGCGTCACTGCTGCAGCTTCCGACGCGCGTAATCACGGGCATGGAGGGCTACCCGAGTTGTCCGTAACCATAGGAAAACACAGTGGTTGTTACTGATGCAGCAGAAAGTAGTCTCGTGCTCCTCCTCACCACGTCCTGTGACTACCATCACACCGTCTCTCCACTGTTCCCCGGCATAATCACATCCTTCGTAGTTGAAAATACCGGAGTGATCGTGACTCCGAGGTGGGGGATCTCGTGGCAAAAGGGCGTGTTTCGATCGTCGTTGAGCGGTGTAAAGCCTGTGGGTTTTGCGTTGAGTTTTGTCCTACGCACGTGCTGGAGCTTTCGGGCGCCTTCAATTCGAAGGGCTATCATCCACCGCACGTGGTGCATCCGGAAAAGTGCAGCGGATGCGACCTGTGCGGGATGTACTGTCCGGATTTCGCGATTTACGGAACGAAATCGGCTGAGGTGAAACCTGCCAACGCCGCGAAAGAGGCGAAGGGCGCAGGAGGTGAGAAATGAAAGCGGATCCTGATGGAGTGTTGACCGGCACTCATTTCATCGACGGCGATCATGCCTGCTGCGAGGGAGCACTGGCGGCGGGTGCGCGGTTCGCGGCTGGATATCCCACTACGCCTTCGACGGAAGTTGTAGAGCGGTTCGCGGCACGGGTGCCGATGGTGGGTGGAACCTTTATCCAGATGGAAGACGACCTCGCGGCCTCGATCGCTCTGCAAGGCGGTGTGTGAGGCGGCGCCAAGGCGTTCACGGTGACTTCGGGCCCGGGCTTCTCGCTGATGATGGAACACATTGGATATGCGGCGATGACAGAGACGCCATGCGTATTCGTCGACGTGCAGCGCGGTGGACCCTCGACCGGGTTGCCCACGCTTCCCGCGCAGGCGGACATGATGCAAGCGCGCTGGGGGTCGCACGGCGAGTACGAGATCATCGCGCTCTGCCCGCGCAATTCCGTTTGCGGCGGGCCTGAAGCTGGCGAATCCTAAATTGAATGTTGTGGTCTATTCGGGCGACGGCAATCTCTCTGCGATCGGCGGTAATCACCTGATTCACGCGGCGCGGCGCAATATCGATCTCAAGGTCATCTGCGTGAACAACCTTATTTACGCGATGACGGGTGGGCAGACTGCGCCGACGACGCCAGGACACGCTACGACCTCGACAAATCCCTACGGCACCTTCGAGCCGGCTTTCAACCTGCCGCACCTGGTCGAGGCGGCTGGCGCAGTCTACGTGGCGCGCTGGACTACGTTCCATGTGCGTCAACTGGCACGATCGATCAGCGAAGCATTTCAGAAGAAAGGATTCTCATTCATCGAAGTCATCTCGCCGTGTCCGACGCTCTATCAGCGCTGCAATAAGATGGGCGACGGGCTCGACACCATGAAGTACTACAAAGAGAAGAGCAAGGTGAAGAACGGAGCGCCCACAAGTGAAGTTGGACTGACGCTTAACGGAGAAATCGCCGTGGGTAGGTTCGTGGACCGCGACCGGCCTGACTATCAATCGATGATGCGCGCGCAGTACGTCGAATCGCTGGGCGATCGCTACGTTGAGATGGCAGATCCGGAAGAACCAGAAATGGAGTGCGTATGCGGCTGACCGAAATTCGAGTTGCGGGCTTCGGAGGACAGGGAGTCATTCTTTCGGCAGTGGTGCTGGGCAAGGCGGCGTCGATTTACGAAAACGGTTTCGCCACCATGACGCAGAATTTCCGGCCAGAGGCGCGAGGCGGGGCTTGCAGCGCGCAACTTGTCATTTCCGACGAGCCAGTGCTGTATCCGTATGTGACTCAGCCCGACATGATGGTGATCATGTCACAGGAGGCCTACAACCGGTTCGCTGGCGAACTGAAACCTGGCGGCTTGCTGATCGTTGAAGGAGATCTGGTGCGCGTCTCCAACCTCAACCGTGACAAAAAGGTCTACAGTATTCCGGCGACGCGGTTCGCGGAAGAACTTGGCAAGCGGATGGTGCTGAATGCAGTGATGGTTGGGTTCTTCACTGCAGTCACGAAGCTTCTCGGCGCGGATAGTGTGCGCAAAGCCGTGGCTGACTCGGTGCCGGCAGCCTTCCGTGAATTGAATCTGAAGGCATTCGAAAAGGGATTCGAGTACGGCAACACCACACTAGCGGGCACGCCAGCGAGGGCGGAAGTGGAAGAGCTAGTAACGGAAGAATAGCCGCCGCCCTTTCACGATGCGCAACTCTACTCCCCGTTGACTCGCAGTGGCATCAGAATCTTTCTGCCACACTTCCGCAAGTCCACACCCACTCACTCCTCTCGATTGATTCCTCAAACCTGAGCACTGGGGTACAGATCTTCGTCATGTGTGTTGTGGCTGTGTACCTCGGTTGCTAGTAGTTCCTGTCCCACTGGAACTTGCTTCCTCTGTGCCAGACACGATAACTTCTGCGGAAGGTTGTTCCACTCTGGTCGTGTTTTAGAAAATCACAAAGCGCCGCATCTGCTTCGCCACGCCTGTTTCCGGGCCGCGTTCGAATTGCCTGGAGGACATGCTTCGTCCCCACTCCGAAATCGCAGAGCGATTTCGAAGAAAGGAGCATTCATCCATGGAACCGGCACTAGAACCCTCGTTGTAGGCCTGTTCTTTTCAACAAACACATTCAGTTTCACGACCGAGTGTCAGTAGCAAACGTCACTGCCCTGAGTCGCGGCGCGGTTTGGGAGCTGTGTCGTCAAAATCCCCCGAATTGAGGAGTGCTGAAAATGAAGAGAGTTGTATTCGCGACCTTATTGCTGATTCTGACGTTTTCGCTGTCGATGGCCGCGCAATTACCCAACTACACCCTGGCTGACGTGGCCAAACATAATTCTTCCACCGATTGCTGGATGGTTCTGAACAAGACAGAAGTTTATAACGTGACCGCGTTCTTGTCCCTGCACCCGGCCGGCCCTTCTCCGATGACGCCCTTTTGCGGGAAGGATGCGACAACGGCATTCAACAATGTTGGCCACTCGTCGTCGGCAGTGGCGTTGGAAGCAACTTACCTCATTGGCAACCTGGTGGCTTCGGCGATCGGCGTGAGCATATCGCCGACCACGGCTACAGTGGCGGCAGGACAAACGCAGAGCTTTACGGCGACTGTTACCGGTTCCACACAGGGCGTGACCTGGACCTCGACCAGCGTCGGGACAGTCGATCAGAATGGCTTGTTTACAGCCGTCTCCGCCGGTACAGGGACGGTCACCGCAACTTCGGTTGAGGACAAAACGAAGTCAGCAACCGCTCAGGTCACAGTCACATCCAGTGGTGGAGGCGGAGGCGGCGTGTCCGTAACCCTCACTCCTGTGACGGCAAGCGTGAGTGTAGGAAAAACGCAGCAGTTCACTGCTAACGTGACAGGCTCTTCTGCAGGAGTCACGTGGACCGTGACCGGATCTGTGGGCACAGTGGACGCCAACGGGATGTTCACTGCGACCAAGGCGGGAATGGGAGTGGTGAAAGCCACATCCGTGACGGATCCGACGAAATCGGCAAGCGCCTCGGTGTCCGTGACACAATCTGGAGCAGCCTGCTCGCTGACGAGCGCGAAGGGCAGTTTCAGCATCAACTGCATCCCGGCCAGCGCCATACCTTCCGCTCGCTACACCTGCACAGCCAAAACGAGCGGCAACTCGACGGTGGTACAGTGCCGGTCTGGTAGCGGCAGCGGCGGCGGCGGCCGAGGCGGGGACGACTAATCGCTGAAAGATCGTTTGTCCCAGGCAAAAAGGGTTGCTGGAAAAGAAACTCTGCTAGCGACCCTCTTACGGGGAGTTGTGGAGGCTTATGCCTCTGCAACTCCCTATTCTCGTATCGGCAGGGAAGTTAACGGCTGGCGGGAGCAGCAGCAATCCAGTAATAGTCCAGATTTTGGGGGGCGTAGTGGCCAAGCAACGAAACGCGCCGTCCTCTGGTCCACTCGGTCACATTCGGCTTCCAGTCTGGGGCGGCTACGAGCAGATGCTCGCTGGCGGGGATGCTTCCCGCCTCGTAGCGCGAGATGATCTGGTCACGATAGAACTCGAGTCCGTACTCGACCTCGCGTGAGACTCCGCATACCGCGAGCGGCAGTTTGTGAGTCTCCATACTTGCCAACTCCACGGCCACCGGACGCGTCGATAGTTTCTGGTCGATCGCAGTCGTCCCCAGCTTGAGCACCGCCGCCACCGCGAGCACCACTGGGATCAGGGTGACGAAGCGCGCCATGCGCCATTGCAGGCCCCCGAGGGTTAGTGCAATTCCGATTGTGAGCACCAACGCGATCGCCAGCGCGATCCCTAACGTGCGGCCGGCCGGCAGACGATGCAGGGTGACGATGTAGCTCATCAGAACTGCTGGAACGATCGGAGCACAGGTTATGAGTGCGTGCAGAATTGCCATCCACTTCGGCAGCGGTGCCTGCTGCTCGAGTTGCTGGCGCAGATAGTCCGAGAGCAAGACCACGCCCGCGGGCACGGCGGGAAGAATGTAGCCGGGAAGCTTCGATCGGGACACGGAGAAGAAAAGCACCGGTACGATCAGCCAGCAACAGGCAAAGATCAGGAATTGCAGTTCGAGGTCGGGTGCGCTTCCGCGTTCCGCCCACCAGACACGGATGGATTCCGCGATCGCCACAATCACGAAAACGATCCACGGCACCAGGGCGAGCAGAATGACCGGAACGTAGTACCAGAAGGGCTCGGGGTGATGGTAGAGATTGGTCGAAAAGCGGGCGAGATTGTGCTCCAGAATGAATTCACGGAAGAACTGCGGATTGCGCATCTGGACGGCGACGTACCAGGGGAGCTCGACTGCGAGAAACAAGAGAATGCCCGGGACCCACAGAGTTCGTAGTATCAGTAGTCTCTCGCGCACCGCGATGGAATAGAGCACGATCACAGCTGCTGCGAGAAATGGCGCCAGTGGACCCTTGGCCAGCATTCCCAGGGACATGAAGAAGTAGAATCCGGCGAGATAGATGCGTTTGCCGCTCTCGCGCCAAGCCCACCATGCGAGCATTCCGATCGCAAACGCGGCCGTAAGCGTGATGTCCATGGAGGCGGCGCGGGCATAGCCGATGATTCCCGCGCAGGAAGCCGCAATGAGGGCAGCGTCGACCGCCACAGCAGAACGAAACTTGCGAAAGAACAGGTAGATGGCAACGACGAGGAGAGTCGCATCGATCGCCGAAGGAATGCGCGCCGCGGCATCGCTCACGCCGAGTACGCTGTAAACGAGCATGGCTTGCCAGTAGTAGAGTGGCGGCTTTTCGAGCCAGGCGTGGCCGCCCAGCGTTGGCGTGATCCAGTCGCCACGTTCCAACATCTCACGCGACACTTGCGCGTAGCGGGGCTCGTCGGCGCCAATCAGGCCAAACTGTTTGATTCCGTAGAAGAAGAGGAAAGTGCAGAAGCCGGCGAGGAGCAGGACGTCTGTGCGGGTGCGAGCGGTCATGGGGATTTCAGATTGCAGATTCTAGATTGCAGATTTCAGATTGAAAGCGATAAGCGATGGGTTCAATCTGCAATCTGAAATCAACAATCTGCAATCGAGAGTTATTGTACGGAAGGTCCGCGGCCTAGCTGGAGAATTACTGCACGCACCGCTTCGGCCAGCGGGCCATCGAGGGAACATCCGCTGGCGCATTCGTGGCCACCGCCGCCGAAGCTTTCGGCTACGCGGGCTACGTCGAGTTTGCCCTTGCTGCGCAGGCTGACGCGGTAGCGGCCGTCGGGCAACTCGCGGAAAAATGCGGCCACTTCGACGCCACCGATGGAAAGAACATAATTCACTAGTCCCTCGCAATCTTCTTCAATGGCGCCACACCGTTCCATTTGTTTCCGCGTTACCCAAGCATAGCCAACGTTGCCCTCGACGTTAAGATTGCGCAGGGCTTCGCCGAGCAGCCGGATCTTGGCGATGGAATGCGCGAAGTAAATTCCGCGCGCGCAGTGTGCCGGATCGGCTCCTGCGAGTACGAGTTCGCGGGCCAGGGCGAATGTATTGTCGTTCGTGCCCTGGAACATGAACGATCCTGTATCCGTCATCAAAGCGGTATACAGACAGGTTGCGATTTCCGGGGAGAACTTCGCACCCGCATGCCGCGCCAAGCGGAACACCATTTCGGCGGTCGCGACGGCGTGGGGATCAATCCAGTTCACGTGGGCAAAAGGACGGCCGCTGACGTGATGGTCGATGCTGATCAGGACGCGATCTTCCAGTCCCTCGAGCCGCGTGCGATGGATGCTGTCACACTCGAGAATAATGGCCGCCTCATAGCTGCCGGTCACTCGGCTCGATTGCAACACTTGATCGGCAAATGGCAGGGAGCGATAGATGCGAGGAACGCCGTCGTGGAGCACGACATCGGCCTGCTTTCCCATTTCGCGCAGCACCTGGCAGCAGGCGAGGGCCGACCCGATTGCGTCTCCGTCCGGGCGGGCGTGCGACGTCAGCACGAATCGCTCGTGCTGTCCGATCTGCCGGAGTACATCCTCGAGCATGTTGTTAGGCCTGCTCTCCACTGGATTCCTTGTGGGGCTTGCGTCTTCTTTTTTCCCGCTGCAACAATTCCTCGACCCGAGCTTTCGCCTGTTCGGCGCGATCCAGGCGAAAATACAGCTCGGGGGCTCGCCGGATCCGCAACCGCTCTACCAACTCGTGACGGATATATTCGCGCGCCGCTTCCAGTCCTTCTATACTCCTATCGGCTTCCGCGTCGTCGCCCTCCACATTCACCCAGACCTCGGCGGATCTTCCATCGTCCGCGACATGCACCGAGGTCACACTCACCAGGCCGATGCGCGGGTCAGCCAGTTCCCCTTCCACGAGAGTTTCGATCTCTTCGCGAAGGGCCTCGCCGACCCGTCCGCGATGGTGCTTCAGCCCACGCTTCTCCACGACTCCACCTTAGGTAAAACGGTTGAGAATATCAGAAAATTGGATGCCGGTGTTGGGCTAAGCGCAACTGGATGAGGCTATTGTCCACCGGTTTTGGCAGGAGGCGGTAAGTACGGAGGTAACAACGTGTTAGGGGGTGTTGAGAAAGGCAGCGGGAATTTTAGCTGCGAGAAGGACTAGGGCGTCGAGGGTTGTGGCCATTCCGCCGCGCTTCGCTTTGGCGGGACAGCCGAGGCGGCTGTCTCCACATGAATCTATAAGAATTCAACGAATGAATCGGCTACTTCGGCGCCGTTATTGTTTGCAATGCGGGTGGCGGCGCGTTCCACGTTTTTCATCAGGCCGTCGAGATAGTCGCGCGAGTGGGAGATGCTGACTACGCCGATGGTGGCGCGATTCCACAGTTCGGCGCCGTCTAGTTCGGCAATGGAAACGTTGAAGGTTGTGCGCAAACGGTCTTTCAGGCTGCGGACGACCTGGCGGCGGTCTTTGATCGACTGGGCGGCTTCGATGTGGAGTTCGAGGGTGAGGAACGCGATGGGCATGCAGTTCTCAGTTCCCAGTTCTCGGTTCTCAGTAAAAGCGTAAAACTGAGAACTGAGAACCAAGAACTGAGAACTTCTGTTACGCGATCACTTCCGCGGCGACGCGCGTGGTGGTGAAGGCCTCGATCACGTCGCGCGCCTTGATGTCGCCGTAGTTCGCAATCGAGATGCCGCACTCCATGCCGTTAGTGACTTCCTTGGCATCGTCTTTGAAGCGGCGGAGCGATCCGATTTTGCCTTTGAATACAACCACGTTGTCGCGCAGCAGGCGAACTTCGGCATCGCGTTTGATGAGGCCATCGATCACACGGCAACCGGCCACCGTTCCCACTTTCGGGATGCGGAAGGTTTCGAGCACCTCGGCGCGTCCCTGGTAGGTTTCTTTGATCGTCGGTTCAAGCAGGCCGCTCATGGCGCGCTTGATCTCGTCTTGCAGTTCGTAAATGATCGAGTGCAGGCGGATGTCGACTTCTTCCTGCTCGGCCAGTTCCTGCGCCTTGCGCTCCGGACGCACGTTGAAGCCGATGATGATGGCGTTCGATGCGGACGCCAGCAGCACGTCGGTTTCGGTGATGGCGCCGACACCAGAACGCAGCAACTTCAAGCGAACCTTGTCGTTCGAGAGCTTTGAGAGCAGGTCGCTGAGCACTTCCACCGAACCCTGAACATCGCCCTTGAGGATGATGTTGAGTTCCTTCGTGCCGGCAGTCTTGATCTGTTCTGCCAATCCTTCGAGCGAGACGCGCGAACTCTTGGCCAGCGCGGCTTCACGGGCTTTCTGCTCGCGGTATTCGGAGATGCCGCGGGCTTTGTCGCGATCAGCCACCACGACGAATTGGTCACCGGCCTGCGGTAATCCTTCGAGTCCGAGGATTTCGACCGGGGTCGAAGGCGGGGCTGATTCGAGGGCTGCGCCGCGATCGTCGAACATGGCGCGAACTTTCCCGAAGACATTGCCGACCACGAAGTTGTCACCAGCGTTGAGCGTGCCGTTCTGCACGAGCACGGTGGCGACTGGTCCGCGACCGCGGTCGAGTTTGGCTTCGAGCACAACACCGGTGGCAGCGCGCTCGGGCGTGGCTTTCAACTCTGCGAGATCTGCGACCAGGCAGATCATTTCCATCAGCAGGTTGAGATTGGTTTTCTTTTTCGCGGAGACATCGACGAAAACCGTTTTGCCGCCCCAATCTTCCGGCACCAGGCCGCGATCGGCCAACTGTTTCTTGACTCGATCGGGCAGAGCGTCAGGCTTATCGATCTTGTTGACGGCGACGATGATCGGCACTTCGGCAGCGTGCGCGTGATCGATGGCTTCAAGCGTCTGCGGCATGACACCGTCATCGGCGGCTACAACCAGCACAACGATATCAGTCGCCTTGGCACCGCGCGAACGCATGCGGGTGAAGGCTTCGTGACCTGGCGTATCGAGGAACACGATCTCGCGCCCAAAAGCGGGAGACTCGGTGTCGGTGATGCCTACCTTGTAGGCGCCGATGTGTTGCGTGATGCCACCGGCTTCGCCTCCGGCGACGTTGCTCAGACGAATCGAGTCAAGCAGCGTGGTTTTGCCATGGTCGACATGGCCCATGATCGTAACCACGGGCGGACGCGGCGTTGCCTCAATTGCGGATTCCTCTCCGCCGCCAGCGGCAGCATCGATGTCTTTCGACGCCTGCTCTTCGAACGTGATCACATTGGTGTCGGCGCCGAAGAACCGCGCCATTTCGCTGGCGAGTTCCGCATCGAGCGTCTGGTTGATGGTGGCGAATACGCCGCGCGACAGCAGGCGCGAAATCAGATCCTTCGCACGGATGTCGAGCTTCTCGGCCAGATCCTTTACGCTGATGCCTTCGGTGATTGTGATATTGCGGGTGATCGGCATCGGCTCGTTCGACACCACCATGCGCGGCGGTGGAACGTAGCCCTTCATTGGACCTTCTTTTACCCCGCGCGGAACATAGCGCTGTCCTGGCCTACGCGCAGGCGCACCGGGACGGCTTCCCGGGCGAAGCGGTCCGGGCGGAGGAAGCCCTGGACCAACTCCAATCGGACGTGGCCCAGTCGGAGCGGAGCGCGTGGGATGCATGGGACGGCGCTCACCCGGACGAAGCGGCGGACGCGCCCCACCAGCTCCTGGCGCTCCTTGCGGCCGGGGACGCTGAAAAATCGGCTGACCCGGAACGGGCCGTCCGGGCGCAGGACGCATTGTTCCCACCGACGCTCCTGCTTGCGCAGTTGGAGCCGGCGGAACAGGGCGCGGAGGCGGAGCCTTATAGACCGGACGTGGTCCGGTCTGAGGAACAATCATGCGGGGCGCAGGTGCTTGCGGCGTGGCAGCAACCGGCGGAGCGGCTGGACGCGGCGCGCTCGGAACTGCGGGAGCAGCAGGCGATGCAGAGGCCGTCATGGAGGGCGCTGCAGGTGCAGGTGGAGTTACCACAGCTGCGGGCGGCGCTATGGGGCGAGCTGGTGGCGCAGCTGCTGCCGGGGCCGCAGGTGGTGCAGGCGACGCGACAGGAACGGCAGGCTTCTCAGCCGCTGGCGGCACGACCACGGGTCGCGCAGCAGGAGCGGGCGGCTGCGGAGCGGAAACCGAAACTGGCGGGGCGGGCGGAGCCGCGGCCTGGACAGGCTTGGCCGGCGGAGCCACGACTGTTGGCTTCGGCGGAGCGACCGGCGGCACGGGGCGCGGCGGCGCGGGCGCAGCGGCAGCTTCCTTCTTCTGCGTGATCGCCTTTAGCACATCACCGGGACGGGAAATGTGCGACAGATCAATCTTGGTCTTGATTTCTTCTTCGCCGCGCAGTGTGCGCGCCGAGCGCGCAGACGGCGACTGCGCTTCCGACGAGCCGCGGATGTGGGCCCGTACTTTTTCCGCTTCGTGGTCCTCCAGCGAACTGGAATGGGTCTTCTTCTCCGTCACCCCGACGAGCGGTAGCGCATCGAGAATGGCTTTGCTTTTAACTTCCAGCTCCCTGGCGAGATCGTTGATTCGAACCTTACTCATCCGGCCTTTCTGTTTCCCCGCGTTGTGCTAGGTCTTCATCGCAGCCTCACGGAGTCAGCTTCTTGGACTCGCACGCAATCGAACTTTCGTGTGCGTGCCATGATTATTCGGTTGTTTTTTGAGCTGTGCCCTCGTTGGGCACAGGCTCACCTTCATTACTTACGGATTCTGTTTCACCGGCTGGCTCAGCCGGTGCGGCTTCGCCTGCCTCGACTGCAGCTTCGGCGGATGCTTCTTCGGGAGCGGCTTCTGTCTCGGGGGTGACTTCATCCGAAATCCCACCTTCCGCCGCTTCCAGGCTTGCGAAATAATTATTCACCGCAAGGCTGATTTTTTCCACTGTCTTGGGCCCGATGCCTTCGATGGCTTCGAGTTGCTCTGGTGTCATATCAGCGAGGGCTTCTACCGTGGTCACACCGGCCGCAGTCAATTTCTCGAGCACACCTTCACCCAGTCCCGGAACGTTCTCGAGCGGAGTGGTAGCCTGCGGCACCATCGCCGCCATCTGCAGTTCGACTTCCTGGCGCTTCTCTTCTTCACTCTTGATGTCGATCTTCCATCCGAGCAGCTTGGCGGCAAGACGGACGTTCTGGCCCTTCTTGCCGATGGCGAGCGAAAGCTGGCTGTCGTCGACCACGACTTCCAGATGTTTTTCCGCGCTGTCGACCACAGTCACGCGGCTCACCTTCGCCGGCTGCAATGCCTTCTCAGCGAACGTGACGGCGTCTTCGTGGTACTCGATGATATCGATCTTCTCTCCGCGAAGCTCGCGGATGATCGACTGCACGCGCATGCCCTTCATGCCGACGCAAGCGCCAACGGCGTCCACGTCTTTGTCCTTCGACATGACGGCGATCTTGGTGCGCTCACCGGCTTCGCGCGCGGTCGCGCGGATGACAACCGTGCCATCGTAAATTTCGGGAACTTCGGTCTGGAACAGGTGCTGGACCAGTTCCGGCGCGGCGCGCGAAACTACGACGCCTGGGCCTTTGGAAGCGCGTTCAACGCGCGCGATCACTACGCGCACGCGCTCGCCCACGGCAAAGGACTCAAGCCGCGACTGCTCCTTGCGGGGCATGCGGGCCTCCGCCTTGCCGATGTCGAATATCACGTCCGGGCCTTCGACGCGCTTCACGGTCGCGTTGACGATCTCGCCGACGCGCCCGATGTATTCGTTATAAACCGTGTCGCGCTCGGCCTCGCGCACCTTCTGGAAAATCACTTGCTTGGCGAGCTGAGCGGCGATGCGGCCGAGAATGCCATCGATAGGCTTGGGAGTCAGCAACTCGCCCCCGACCTCGAGGCTGGGATCGACTCGGCGCGCGTCTTCCACCGTAATCTGCAGGTTGGGATCTTCCACCTGCTCGGGAGTCTCCACCACTGCTTTCACGGCGTAGGCGCTGATCTTTCCGCTCTCTTTGTCGAGTTTCGCGCGGAAGTTCTCCTGCGATTTGTAGTGCTTGCGCGTAGCCATAACAATGGCGTCTTCCACCGCGCTGACTACAATCTGCGGATCGATACCCTTTTCCCGGCTCACGCCTTCGATAATGTTGTAAAGCTCGCTAGCCATAAAAATCAGTTCTCAGTTGCCAGTTCTCAGTTCTCAGACCCGCTGAGTACTAGATCTCTGGGACCAGATTCGCCTTCTCTACGTTGGCGAAATCAATTTCAATTTTCTGTCCGGCCGCGTCGCCCATTTTCTTGCGCGACTTGTGGCTGGCCACGCTCAAATCCAGCGTCAGGCGGCCGTCCTGAAAGCTTTCAAGGCGGCCTTCAAAGTGCCGGGTGTTGTTGACCGGCTGGCGCGTCGTCAGTTTCAGCCGGCTTCCGGTGAAGCGCGAAAAATCCGCAGCTTTCACCAGTTTGCGATCCAGCCCCGGAGACGACACTTCCAGCGTGTACGACCCAGGCATCACGTCTTCTACGTCGAGGATCGTGCCAATCTCGCGGCTGAAGTTCGCACAGTCTTGGTGCGTCACTCCCGCGAGCGGATCGTTCCCGGCCGCGGGCTTATCCAGAAACACCCGCAGCATCCGCGCTTTGCCTCCGCCGAGGAACTCGATGTCCAAAACTTCGAGTCCGTTGGAGGCGGCGACCCGGTCTGCAATTTCCCGCACACGTTCAACGTCAAGCGCCATGAATCCAATAACTTACTGGCGGATGGCCGCATCACCGAACGGGGCCTACCAACTAAAAAGTGGGCTTGCGCCCACTGGTGTGCTTCGCCAAAAGCCGGTACACAGCAGTTCTCAGTCTTTTAATATACGCCCGGAGTGACTAAAAGACAAACGTGCGCGCGGAGAGTATTTTAGGCGGATTTTGCGTGCTGACGTGGTCCGAGGAGGCGCATTTGCTCTAATTCACTCCCCGCTTCTAGAATGATCGTTTACCCACATCGCTGGGGAATTCCGAGACATTTATGATTCATTTTCCCGTTCCTGAGGCTCTTACTTTCGACGATGTTCTCCTGCTGCCGGCGCGCTCAGACGTAATTCCCACGCAGGCCAGCACGCAAACCCAGTTGACCCGCAACATCAGGATCAACATTCCTATCGTGAGCGCGGCCATGGACACGGTGACCGAATCGCACATGGCGATCGCGCTCGCCCAGCAAGGCGGACTCGGCATCGTCCATCGCAATTTGACCATCGAGCAACAGGCCAACGAAGTCGACAAGGTGAAACGGTCGGAAAGCGGCATGATCGTCGACCCGGTCACCATGCATTCGACCGACAAGGTGAGCGACGCGCTTGAGGTCATGCGCAAGTACAAGATTTCCGGCGTGCCGATCACCCAGCACGGCAAACTCGTGGGAATTCTCACCAACCGCGACCTGCGTTTTGAGACCCGCTTCGATATCCCGATCGACAGCGTGATGACCAAGAAGAATCTGATCACCGTTCCGGTTGGAACGACGCTGGAAGAAGCGGAGAAGATTCTTCACCAGCACCGTGTCGAGAAACTTCTTGTCGTAGACAATGCTTACAATCTGAAGGGCCTGATCACGGTCAAAGATATCCAGAAGAAATTGAAGTATCCCAATGCGGCGAAGGACTCCCAAGGACGCTTGCGAGTGGGGGCAGCGATCGGAGCCACGGGAGATTTTCTCGAACGCGCGCAGGAATTAGTGGAAATGAAAGTAGACGTGCTCGCCATCGACAGCGCGCACGGACATTCCTCAAAAGTTCTGGACGCAGTGAAGCTGGTGAAGTCGAAGTTGCCGGAGATACAGCTGCTCGCCGGCAACGTCGCCACTTTCGATGGCGCTTGCGAATTGGCCCGCGCTGGAGCTGACGGCATCAAAGTGGGTATCGGTCCGGGATCGATCTGTACGACCCGCGTCGTCACCGGAGCAGGCGTGCCGCAGATCACCGCGATTGCCGAGGCTTACCGGGCAACGAAAGATTCGGGCGTGCCGATCATCGCCGATGGCGGCATCAAGTACTCCGGCGATGTGACGAAGGCTCTTGCCGCCGGCGCGAGTGCTGTCATGATCGGATCGCTCTTCGCGGGCACCGACGAGAGTCCCGGCGAGTTGATTCTGTATCAAGGCCGGTCATTCAAGTCCTACCGCGGTATGGGATCGCTTGGCGCGATGGCGCAGGGATCCAGCGAACGCTACTTCCAAAACGCGAACGCAGACTCTTCGACCGCCAGCTCGGCGCCCGAGGGCGAAGGCAACCGCCTCGACAAGCTTGTCCCCGAAGGCATTGAAGGGCGCGTGCCCTATCGCGGCTCGGTCTCGATGATCATCTACCAGATGGTGGGAGGATTGAAGTCTGGCATGGGATATTGCGGTTGCTCCACGATTGCCGAACTGCTGCAAAAGACACGCTTCGTGCGGATCAGCGGCGCCGGCCTGCGCGAGAGCCACGTGCACGATGTGATGATCACGCGCGAAGCTCCCAACTATGCTATCGAATAGCCTCGGACGGTCCATCCTTGCTGCGTTCTTTTCGGCAGGGATTGGACGTTAACCCGGACCGCTTGACGAGCGATCGCCAAGCCCTGAAAGCCTGGATCGCCCTGATCCTGTGGCTGATCGTTATCGCGATCGAATCGACGACCTATCTCTCTGCGCAAAATACCAGCCACTTTCTGTATCCGGTTCTGCACTTTTTGTTTGGGATCGACGAAGCCGGCTTTGAGCCGTATCACGTATTCATCCGGAAATCGGGACACGTGTTCGGGTATGGACTGCTCAGCATTCTTCTATTCCGCGCGTGGAGGGAGACGCTAACTTCCCCGACGAAAGCAAAATGGATGTTCCGCTGGGCCAACATTGCGGTGCTGGGAACCTGCCTCGTAGCGAGTCTCGATGAGTGGCATCAGAGCTTTCTGCCGACGCGTACGGGAACTATACGCGACGTAATCCTTGACACCTGCGCTGGCATTGCGGCGCAGTTAGCGCTTTTCCTTTACTATCGCTGGTGGTAACTCCAGCGATGCAGGGGTTAATTTCCGACCCCACCATTCGCAATTCCTGCTCACCGCTTGACAGCTATCCCGTCTAATGTTACATCTTGTAACGCTACAATGACTAACACACGTCAGCCCCGTCTAAAGAACATGGGAGAGGTCGAGCAGAGCGTGATGGATTACATATGGATCCACGGGCCTTCGACGGCGGAGGCATGCCGGGAAGCGCTCGCCTCTGCCCGTCCGATGAAGGACTCCACGATTCGGACGGTGCTGCGCCGCCTCGAAGAGAAGGGCTATCTCACGCACCACGTCGAGGGGCGGACGTTCATTTACAAAGCTGCGGATCGACGCCAGAATGTGGCCGCCCGGGCGGTGAAGAACATCATCGACCGCTTCTGCGGCGGATCGGCGGAAGAACTGGTGCTCGGCATGGTCGATAACGAGGTGCTGGACCACAGGCAACTGGAACGCCTGGCCCGCAAGATTGCGGAGCGAAGCGCTGCGGGCCAAGTTGGCGCGGGAAGGAAGGAGAGAAAGCCATGATTCAGAGCGTTGATCGCGCGATCCTTGCTCTGGTGTCGGAAGTGGTGGCCTCGGGCGCACGATCCTTCGTGGTTGCCGGAGTGGCCGCCGCGGGACTCGCCGCCTTTCGTCCCAAGGCCACTTCCCTTCGTCTATTCACGTGGACTGCAGTCCTGTACGCAAGCCTTGCCCTGCCGCTTTTGGGATGGCTGCTGCCTCCAGTGCACGTTTACGCCCCGCAATTTCTGCAACATGCAATTGCTCGGATCGCTCCTAGCTCGGGAGAGGGACAGAGCGTCTCAATACTCGCAAGCGATGCATTAGCGAACAGCAAAGAACCGCTTTCAGGAAGCTATCGGCTCGCGCCCGTCGCGCAAGAGCCGACCAGTCCTGAGACTCAAAGTGCTGCCGGAGAGAAGTCCTCATTCGCGTGGGCGACTGTTCCTTGGACCCTCGTAGCAGCGTGGATTTATGTGGTTGTAACGCTCTTCCTCCTGGCGAGGTTCGTGGCGGGAATCATCTTGTCAGGCAAGCTGGTACGCAGTTCTCGATCGGTCGCGGAGGGTCTCGCGGTCGGGAAGTTCGCTTGTTCTGCCTGGGGCCCGGCTCCTCGGGTGGCGACATCTGAGTGCATTAACGTACCGGTGACCGTGGGCGCCTTTTGGCCGACGATCCTGCTTCCTTCTGACTGGCGCGAATGGGACGTGGAGAAACTTGATGCCGTTCTGGCTCACGAATTTTCGCATGTAGTGCGTCGCGACGCGCTGACGCAGCGCGTATCGCTCCTGTATCGCGCAATTTTCTGGTTCAACCCATTGGCCTGGTGGATGAGCCGGCATCTGGCAGAACTGGCCGAGCAGGCCAGCGATGAGGCTGCGCTGTCCGGCGGAGTTGATCAGAACTACTACGCCCGAACCTTGTTGAGTTTCTTCGAGGCGTTGCAGACTGCGCCACGAAGGATCCGGTGGCAAGGGGTTTCCATCGCGCGACCGGGACAGGCCGAACAACGACTCGAACGAATTCTCTCCTGGAAAGGAACAGTTACCATGAATTTAAAAAGATCTCTGGCCATCGCGATTGTTGTTCTCGCGGTTCCCGTGGTTTATCTCGCGGCTTCGGTTCATCCCGCCAATGCGGGGCCTGCAGGTTCGAATGCTGGTCTGTTGCAGGAACCGGCTGTTCCCACGGTGCCACCTGCGCCTCCGGTTGGCGGCATTTCGACAGTGGCTCCTATTCACGGTGTGCCGCCGACTCCAGCCGCGCCGATCGCACCAATAGCCCCGAGCGCTCCTATCGCGCTGCTTGCGCCGACAGCTCCTGAATGGAACGGATTCGGGCAGGGGCACTCCTCCGGAACCGGCTCTGGGAAGGGCTTCTCGTATGCGTACGGATTCGATGACGAGGAGCGTTTCGTGATCGTCTCGGGCAAGAGCGACTCGATCACTATGTCGGGCTCAGGCCAAGATGCCCGGCACGTCGAGAAACTCAAGAAGCAGATCCCCGGTGACTTCATATGGTTCCAGCGCGACGAAAAGTCTTACGTCATTCGCGACCAGGCGACGGTTGATCGCGCACGGGGCTTCTGGGTGGGACAAGAAGAGCTTGGAAAGAAACAGGAAGAACTCGGCAAACAGCAAGAGGCCCTCGGAAAGCAGCAGGAGGAACTGGGCTCGAAGATGGAGCAGGTCCGCGTGAATGTGCCGGACATGACAGCCGCGCTCGACAGGCTGAAAGCGAAGCTGCAGAAGCTTGGGCCCAGCGCGACGATGGAGCAGATCGGCGATCTGCAGTCGGAAATTGGAGAGTTGCAGAGCAAGATCGGCGAGATTCAGTCTCATGCCGGAGACCAACAATCCAAACTGGGCGAGTTGCAGGGCGAACTGGGTGAGAAGCAGGGGAAGCTGGGAGAAGAGCAGGGGAAGCTCGGCGAACAGCAGGCGGAAATCGCAGAAAGGGCTACGCGGCAAATGAAGGAACTCCTGGACGAGGCCATTAAGAATGGCACAGCGAAGGCTGAAGAGGAGATCGTGAAGAGTCCCACACTGTGAGGGGCTCCTTCCCGCTGGGTTTTTCTCTGCGGTCTCTGCGATAACTGCTTTTGACCGCAGAGATCGCTGAGAAGATCCGCGGAGGGCGCGGAGGAAGTTAGTTGCGCTTACACGTGGGGCTGACGGCTAACATCGCTGCGGATACGACTGCAAGTCCTGCTGATGCGTAGAACGGGATGCTAGGCCCGAAGTGCTTCCACAATTCGCCCGTAATGAGGCTAGCGGCTAGAGTCGCTACACTCGTTGCAAAAAAGTAGATCCCGAGCGCGCGTCCGCGAATGTCTTGCGCCACTGTTTCCACGACTAGCGCTTTCAGGACAGGCTGGGTTAGCGCGTAGTAGACGCCGTACACGGCCATCGTGATCCAGATCGCCAGCGCTGATGGGGCTCGCCCGAACATGAAGTACACCGCCGCGAAAATCACGTAGCCACTGGCTGCGATCCAACGCCGCGAAAAATGATCGCTGAACCATCCGGCGGGCCAGGATCCAAGGGTATACGTCAGGTTGAAAACCAGTCCAAGCAGCGGAGCCAGCTTGACGCCGATACCGATGTTTTGCGCGCGCATGACCAGGAACATGTCGCTGGAGTTGCCGATCGAAAACAGAGTTACCGCAGCTAAGACGAAAAAGAACGAAGTGGACAGAGCAACGCTCGGGGCTGCAGGCACTTTTTTCTCGTGCACTGTCTTTGTCTCGTTTGAGTTTTGGCGCTTCGTCTCGCGGATTCCAAGGATAGCCACGAGTACAGATAGCGCGCCGGGAACCGCCGCTGCCAGAAAGACGGTGCGGATCCCATATCGCGAGAGCAGGGCGAGAGCCAGCAACGGCCCTGCAATGGCGCCGGCGGAATCCATCGACTGAATCAGGCCGTATGCCGACCCTAACCGCTCCTTTCCTACCGACTCCGCGACCATCACATCGCGAGGCGCGCCGCGTACTCCCTTGGCTAACCGGTCCGCGAAGCGAATCAGCAGGATGTGCCACCAGGCGCTCGTGATTGCCAGCAATGGCTTGACCGCGTTTGCGACGAAGTATCCGCCTACGACCAATGGCTTGCGGCGGTCGATGCGATCGGAGAGATATCCCGAGAAAAGCTTGGCGAAGGAAGCGACGCTTTCTGCGATGCCTTCAATCACTCCCAGTTGGGCCGGCCCGGCTCCGAGCGAAACCAGAAAAGCCGGCAGGACCCAGTAAGCCATCTCCGTCGCCGTGTCGTTGAAGAAGGAGGTGAGTCCGAAGGAGTAGAGGTTTCGCGAAGCGCAGGGCAGGGGCTCAGAGGCTGGAACAGGCATCCAAAAGTTTTATCACGAAGCTAAGCTCTACTAAGCCGATTGATTCTGCTGTCCGGCACGAGCCGCGGACTTCCGCACATTCCGATCGAGGAGGTAACCTGAAACGAAGAGCAAACCGGCTGAAACGGCCAAAAAAAGGAGAGAGTTTCGCTCCATCCATGTCACGTACACGACGTGCCCATGATTCGTTAGCGCATAGATTGTCCCCGACTGTTCATCTGCGATATTCGATCGCGTGGGGTCGTAGTAAAGATAGAGGGCAGAACAGAAAAACCAAACCAGTACTCCACCAGCCGACAGTGAGCCCCCTATGATTTTTCTCCGGTAAAGGGTGTTCGGCAGCCCGGCACTATCCCGGCGCCCATACTGGTAATGCAGTACTGCTCCATAAATCATCACAAGACTGAGAATGGTTGTGAAGAGAACATCGATGTCGATCATGAGGACGTCCACAACTGGCTAAGCGGGATTTCAGTACATGGCGTCGTACTTCGTTACAGCCCAGTCGCCGACTCTGTGTTCGAGGGTGAGAGTAAACAGGCTCTGGTCGATTCCCGGCTGGTCCGGTCCGGCGTTGCTGGGGCGCTTGCCGCGATAGTGGAGAACTACCAGCGGAGGAGCGTCTTCCCAGTCCACCAGTTCCCAGGAGAGCAGCGGGTGCTCAGATTCTGACTTGCAGATGTAACGGGCATATTTCTTGTGGTAGTCGTGCTCCCATTTTTCGAGAAGCTCGTCGCAATGCCCGTCGCGCATTTCGCGCAGAAACTTGTTTGCGGCCTTCTCGGTCGAGCGATCGCGCAGCGGATTCATCTTAATGCTGACCGGCAAGCCCGTCAGCGGATCGTGGTCTTCTGATCGCGCCAGGACCGGGCCCTGATTGCTCAACCACCATAAATAGCCTACAAAGCCGAACACGAGCAGGGCTCCTACGCCGACAGCAATGGCGATCTGTGTCCGAGTAAAGGCCATTAAGGAAGTTTAAGGACGCGGTGGATGAAGGGGCAAGATTACCGGCGTGAGACGCGGTTGGACATGTACGAGTGCGGCAAATCAGCAGGGCTTTCATCAAAGCGGCCGAGACGCTACTGCAAACCTTCAACTAAGTAGAGATCGGAGAGCAGGCGGCGGTATCCGTAGACGTAGGACTTTCCGTCTGGCGTGGGAAGAACAGGGCCGACGAATTCAACTCCGGATGGATCGGGAGGCATAAGCTCCCTCCAGAGAGTCCGATTGCCGCTGGCGACGTCCAACCGGAACACCTTGGAGGGCAAGTCGCCACCGCGGTATACGTACAAGGAATGGCCATCAGGCGTCCATGCGACTGGCACTTCTCCTGGCTGGAGTCCTTTGATGGGCTGAGGATCGCCAGAAGGAATTGGAAAGAGGTAGCCCTTTTCGTCCGGGCCGATGGCTGCGACCTGGCGACCGTCTGGCGATAGTGCGAATGACAGCCCGTTCGTTCCCTCGGGTGTGACGGCGACGATCTTATCGTCTTCGATATCCTGAACGTAAAGCCGGGATCCATGATTAGTCTCGGTGCCGGATACCAGAATCCGTTTACCGTCGGAAAACCAGCAGGCGGAACCGTGGACAATATTGTGTCCGGGCAAGGGCTTGGGTTCCCCGGGACCGGTGGGAAGCAAAAACAAATCGGCCTGGTTGTCGCCACGACTGGAGAGAGCCCATTTGCCATCGGGCGACAACGCCAGAGAAAGACCATCGCCGAGGCGAACTGCGGGTGAGCCGTCGGTCTTGCGGAGATAGACAGCATAGGTTGGTCCGCCCGCCTCGCCTTCCTCGCGGAAGAGCAGAGTCTGGCCGTCAGCCGAGAGCGTCACCGGATAAGACCAATCCAACCACGTGAAGTCGTGCTCCGCCGCATCGGAAGCGCGGCGAACAATCAAGCCTCGACGCCAGCTATCGCGCGCGAGCAGAGCGCGTCCATTCGGCAAGACATCTTGCAGAGTAAGGTCGGCCGGCACACGAGCTACGAGACGCTCTTTGCCGTTTAATGGAACGGCAAACACAGAGCGGTCGATGCCGATCACAGTCGCCGTGACCCAGACCTCGTCTCCGCCGGGCGACCAAGCAAGACCGACAGCGCCGCCTCCGTACGTCTGGCTCAAGGTGCGTTTCTTGCCGCTCATATCGACCAGCGCTACGCTGCCGATGGAATCGCCGGGGATCGAATGATCGATGAAAGCGATCATGTCGCCTTTGCGCGAGATGCGAGGATGGCTGACCCAGCCGCCGGTTTCGTAGAGCACTTTTCCGGGAGGATATTCGAGGCGATTCCGTCCATTGACATCGCGCACGATGGCTAGTTGGGTTCCGTCGGGAGACCAGTCGGCCCACTGGATATTTTCCAGAATCTCGCGGGGCGCCCCACCGCCCAGCGGCATGCGAGCCAGCGTTCCGGTATAGACCTGGGACTTGGATTGCTGACTGTGTAGCAGGACAGCCATCTCTCCAGTCGAGGAAATCGCGAGAATCTCGGCTCCTGGAACTCCCGCAGAACGCGATTCGGGCGTACCAAAACGCGTGTTGAAGATTTCGACTGGCCCGCCTTCCCACGCGGCGCTGTAAACCACAGTCTGGCCGTCGGGCGCGAAGCGCGCCATGCGGATGGTACCGCGGCGATACGTCAGCAGATGATAAGCAGGTGTGGCTGCCACTGCGCCATGACGCAAGAGCAGAAACGCGATCACGGCCAACGCGGCTACCAGTGCAGTTCCCAGTGCGTAGACAGGCCCGCGGGATCGAGGTTCTGGAATGGCCTTAATCCCTGAGGGCGATACTCTTGCCGTTGACGCGATGGATACGGCTACTGCCGAACTGCTCGCTGGTTCACTCGGAACGCTCGACGAAATACGCTCGGAGTCTCGCATCCGCTTGAGCCGCTTCAGATCGGCGCGAACCTCGGCCGCACTCTGGTAGCGAAGCTCGAGGTCCTTTTCCAGCAGCTTCTGAACGATTCGCTCGATCTCCGCGGAAAGATCCGGGTTAAGCCGGATGGGCGCCGCCGGGGCACGGTTGAGAATTGCTTCCGTGATGACCCCTTGCGTCTCGCCTCGGAACGGCAACATTCCTGTAGCCATCTCATAGAGAACGACGCCGAAGGAGAACAGATCAGTTCGGCCGTCGAGTTCCTTCCCTCGCACCTGTTCGGGGGACATATACGCGACGGTGCCGAGCGCAGTCCCCGGACTGGTGAGATTCAACGCGGCCGCGTCGGCCAAAGTTTGAGAGTCAGCGCTTACCGACTTGGGCGCCGACGCCATTTTGGCTAATCCGAAATCGAGAATCTTGGCGTGCCCGCGTTTGGAGACGAAGATGTTGGCGGGCTTGATGTCGCGGTGAACGATGCCTTTCGTATGGGCTGCATCCAGCGCCTCTGCGACCTCGATGGCGATACTCAGCAGCGCATCGAGTTCCATCGGTCGGTCGCTGATCAAGTGCTTCAGCGTGGAGCCTTCGAGGTACTCCATCGCGATGAAGGATTGACCTTCATGTTTACCGATTTCGTAGATGGTGCAGATGTTGGGATGGTTTAAAGCGGAGGCCGCGCGGGCTTCACGGCGGAAACGTTCCAATGCGGGTTCGTCGTGCGCGACCTCGTCGGGCAGAAACTTCAAAGCGACGAAGCGGCCGAGTTCCGTATCCTCGGCCTTGAAGACCACTCCCATGCCGCCGCCACCAAGCTTTTCCAGAATGCGGTAGTGCGAGATTGTCCGGTCGATCATGCGCGGGCGAATCTTACGTGGGCTGTTGGAACAAGTCAATGCAACCAGCGGGTAGGTAGTTCTCACAAATGAACGATGAAAAAAAGAAGGCACGGCAAAATGCCGTGCCCTTTACGAACCTTTGTGAGCCGTCGCTACTCTTTCTTTTCGTCCTTCTGTCCGCCCTCGGCGGGTTCCACGGCGGCGCCTTCGGCTTGAGCCTGTGCCTCGGCCTCTTCCATCGCCTTCTTGGCCTCGGCGGCTTTCTTGGCGCGAGCTTCGGCGCGCTTTTCCTTCTTCTCGTCGAGAATCTTCTCGCTGCCGAGCAATTCCAGAAAAGCCTTGTCGGCTCCGTCGCCCTTGTTCCACCCGGTGCGGATGATGCGCGTGTAGCCGCCGTTGCGGTCGCCGAAACGGGGGCCAACGGTATCGAACAGCTTCACGACGGCTTCGTCGGTCATCAGGTAACCGGCGGCCTGGCGGCGGGCAGCGAGATCACCCCGCTTGCCGAGCGTGATCATCTTCTCGACCAAGGGACGCGCAGCTTTTGCCTTGGGAATAGTCGTCTCGATTCGCTCTTCCACGATCACCGAGGTGACCAGGTTGCGCAGCAGCGAGCGCCGGTGCGCGGTGTTCCGTCCGAGTTTGTATCCTGCAACTTTGTGACGCATTTCAAGACCTCAGTGGCTACAGCCCCGATCCTAAATTTTGGCTTTGAGCGGCGCGGCTTAAAGCCGCGCCCTTTCAAAGCTCAACTTCCTATGCTCAAGTTTCAAAGCTCTACTTCGCAATCTTTGAAACCTTGACACTCTCCTTCTACAGCTGGTCGTCCGGTCCGTAGGCGGATGCGGGCAACGGTACGTTCGATGTCGGGCCGGGTACGGCGTTTCCGTGCTCGTCGATCTTCATGCCGAGACTCAGTCCCATCGAAGAGAGAATCTCCTTGATCTCGTTCAGCGACTTGCGGCCGAAATTCTTCGTCTTGAGCATTTCGGCTTCGGTCTTCTGCACGAGTTCGCCGATCGTTTGGATATTTGCGTTCTTCAGGCAGTTGTAGCTGCGCACGGAAAGCTCGAGTTCTTCCACCGAGCGGTTCAAATTCTCGTTGTGGATCTCGGGCTTGCGATCGTCGGAAGACGAAGTGCCGGTTTCGATCTCTTCCTCGAAGTTAATGAAGATGTTCATGTGGTCCTTCAGCAGCTTCGCCGCCAGGCCGATTGAATCGGCCGGGGTGATAGAGCCGTTGGTCCAGACTTCGAGGGTGAGCTTGTCGTAGTCGGTGATCTGTCCAAGACGGGCCGCTTCCACCGTGTAGTTGCACTTACGAACGGGCGAGTGGACGGAGTCGATCGGAATGAATCCGATGCCGAGATCTTCGTCGAAATTCTTATCGGCGGAAACGTAGCCGCGGCCGCGCTTCAGCCGCATCTCCATATCGAGCTTGCCGCCCTCGCTGACTGTTGCTATGTAGACGTCTTTGTCGAGAACTTCGACATCGCCATCGGCTTCGATCATGCCGCTGGTGACGACACCAGGCTGATCCGCGCGCAGGTAGATGGCTTTGGGCGCGTCACCCGCGAGCTTGAACGGAATCTGCTTCAGGTTAAGGATGATGTCGGTCGCGTCCTCGACGACACCGGGGATCGACTGGAATTCGTGCAGCACGCCTTCCATCTTCACCGCGGTGACGGCCGCGCCTTCGATTGAGCTCAGCAGTACTCGCCGCAGGGCGTTGCCTACGGTCGTACCGAATCCGCGCTCAAACGGCTGCGCCCAGAAGATGCCGTATTTGTCGGTGAGGGTGGAGGTGTCAACTGCGAGACGTTTCGGTTTCTGAAAACCCTTCCAAAGCATGTGTTTCTCCTTCGACCATTTGGCTCAACCAAGGCATTCCGGGAAGCCCAGTCCCGGTCAAGCGCCCTGAGAAGGCTGATCTGGTGCGAAATGGGCAAAAACAAAAGTCTTCAACCACGAAGGACACGAAGTATCACGAAGGAATTCGTGAGCCTTCGGCTCTCGAACTATTTGCTATACAGTTCGACAATCAACTGCTCATTCACGGGCAGCTGAATATCTTCGCGCTTGGGCAAGTTCAGCACCCGCGCTTTGTAATTGTCGCGATCGACTTCCAGCCAGCTTGGAAGCGTGCCGTGGCTCGAAAACTCCTTTGCCAGTTCCAGCACCGCGAGTTTCTTGCTGTTCTCGCGAATCGAGATCTCCTCGCCCGCGCTGACTTCGTACGAAGGAATGTTGACTTTGCGACTGTTGACAGCCACGTGTCCGTGACGCACTAACTGCCGCGCCTGGCGCCGTGACTGGGCGAATCCTAGACGGAACACGACGTTGTCGAGACGGCGCTCCAGTTGCTGCAGCAACTTCTCGCCGGTCACGCCCTTGGAGCGCGCGGCCTTCTCGAAGTAGTTGCGGAACTGGCCTTCCTGCGTAAAGTAAATGCGCTTCGCTTTCTGCTTTTCACGCAGTTGCAGACCGTAGCCCACGATCTTGGCCTTGCGGTCCTTCCCATGTTGTCCGGGAGCGAAGTTGCGCTTCTCGATAGGACATTTATCGCTGAAGCACTTTGCGCCTTTGAGGAACAGCTTCATACCCTCACGGCGGCATAGACGACACACTGCATCGGTATAACGTGCCAAGTTTCTTCTCCCTTCTCCTTTAGATGACCGGTTTACAGGTTTGGCTTCACCCTTCGTCCCGGACGTTAAAACAAGTTCTCAGTTCTCAGTTGCCCGTTCTCAGTTGAACCTCAGAACTCAGCTTCTCGATCTTACTGAGAACTGGGAACTGAGAACTTCTTGCTACACTCTGCGGCGCTTCGGGGGCCGGCAGCCGTTGTGCGGGATCGGCGTGACGTCGCGGATCGAACGCACTTCGATCCCGGAGGCAGCCAGCGCACGCACCGCCGACTCGCGACCCGACCCCGGGCCGCTGACGCGAACGTCAACGCTGCGGACACCGTGATCGCGCGCCATGTTCGCGGCATTCGACGCGGCCTGCTGGGCGGCAAAGGGCGTGCCCTTGCGCGATCCACGGAAGCCGAGCGATCCGGAGCTTTTCCACGACAGAACGTTGCCGTTCATGTCGGAAATGGTCACGATCGTGTTGTTGAAGGAAGCCTGCACGTAAGCCAGCCCATGGGGCACATGCTTGCGCTCCTTCTTCTTGAAGGCTTTCTTCTTGCCTTTTTTCTCTGGCGCGGCTCCGGTGCCGCCTGCGGCTGCTGGTTTTGCCATTTCTGAGTTCTCAGTTCTCAGTTCTCAGTTGTCAGTGAACGCCAGCGCTCGAAAAACTGAGAACTGGAAACTGAGAACTGAGAACTGTTCTCTAGGTTTTTGCCGTCGCCTTCTTCTTCTGCGCGACCGTTCCTTTACGTGGTCCTTTGCGCGTACGCGCGTTGGTATGCGTGCGCTGTCCGCGGACCGGAAGGTTGCGGCGGTGACGGAATCCGCGATAGGAGCCGATTTCGATGAGCCGCTTGATGTTCATCGAAACTTCCTTGCGGAGATCGCCTTCCACCAATCCCTCGGCCTCAATGACCGTACGGATGCGGTTGACCTCTTCTTCGCTGAGGTCCTGAACCTTTTTCATCGGGTCAACCTTCGCCTCATCGAGAAGGCGCCTGGCGCGCGGGTGCCCGATTCCGTATATGTAGGTCAACGCGATATTGATGTGCTTCTGGCGGGGAAGATCCACGCCTGCAATACGTGCCATGAGTCTCTCAATGCCTCCGAATACTGCTCGCCTGTAGCGTTGAGCAGTGAGCGATGAGCAGTGAGCAAAACCCTACGCTGCCGGTTTTGCTCATTGCTCAAAGCTCATCGCTCATTGCTGGTTCACCCTTGTCGCTGTTTATGTTTCGAGTTCACGCAGATCACGCGCACCACGCCCTTGCGGTGGATGATCTTGCACTTGTCGCAAATCTTCTTAACCGATGCTCTTACCTTCATAATTCCTTGTCCCCTGCGGCCGGGCTTCGCCCTGGCCGGACAGCCGAGGCGGCGGTCGCTACGTGATTATTTATAGCGATACACAATCCTGCCGCGATTCAAGTCGTAGGGCGAAAGTTCCACCGCGACTTTATCTCCTGGCAGAATGCGGATGAAGTTCTTGCGCATCTTGCCGGAGACATGCGCCAGCACCTGATGCTTGTTCTCCAGTTCGACCCGAAACATCGCATTGGGCAGGGGTTCCAAAACCACCGCCATCACTTCAATCGCGTCTTCTTTGCTCATTCGCTCCTAGCTGCTCTACTGCGTCAAAATCACCGGCCCATCTTTGGTCACCGCGACGCAATGTTCGAAATGGGCGCTGAAACTGCCGTCTGCGGTGACTGCCGTCCACTTATCGCCCAGCACTCGCGTCTCAGGCTTACCGGAATTCACCATCGGCTCGATCGCGATTACCATTCCCTCGCGCAACCTGGCGCCATGGCCGCGATTTCCGAAATTCGGCACCTGGGGCTCTTCGTGCAAACGCGTCCCGATACCGTGCCCTACAAACTCGCGCACCACGCTGAACCCGGCGGCCTCAACGTGCTCCTGCACAGCGGCGCCAACATCGCCGATCGAATTCCCGATGCGTGCCTGCTCGATCCCACGGTACAGTGAGGCTTCCGTAACTTCCAGCAGCTTCTGCAGTTCCGGCTTCAGGCCATCGCCGACTGGGACTGTGATCGCGGCATCTCCGTAGTACCCGTCGAGCACCACGCCGCAATCGATCGAAACAATGTCTCCCTCTTTGAGCATCCGCTTCTCCGAGGGAATGCCATGCACGATCTCTTCGTTCACCGACGTGCACAGCACGCACGGATAATCGTAGTAGCCTTTGAAAGCCGGCTTGGCTCCGAGTTCCTTGATCTTCGTCTCGGCCGCGCGCTCCAGGTCCATCGTCGAAACGCCGGGATTCACCAGCGTTTTCACATGATCCAGCACCTGGCGGACGATGTGGCCGCTACGCCGCATCTTTTCAATTTCGCTCGCCGACTTGCAAACAATCGCCATGCTTCGTTCTCACGCGTGATGGTCTTCGAGGATCCGGAAAATCAGAGCCGTTACTTCGTCCATCGGCAGATCTCCGTTCACCGAGATCAGCCTGCCGGTGCGCTGATAGTAATCCGCGACAGGACGAGTCTGCTCCTCATAAGCCATTAATCGCGGCCGAATGACTTCCAACCGGTCGTCGTTGCGGGTCACCAGCTTCGTCGCGTGGGCCTCATCGCACAACTCGTCCACGCGCGGCGGCTGAAGGTGGACGTTATAGATCCGTCCACAGGTGGGACAAGAACGTCGTCCAGTAATCCGGAGCAATAATTGATTATAGTCGACGTCGAGGCGCACCACAATCGGCCACGCTCGCGTCGGACGCGAATTGTCAAAGAGCTCAGCTTCGAGCAACGCATCGAGCCACCCGGCCTGGGCTGCAGTCCGGGGAAAGCCGTCAAGAATGTAGCCGCGCTTGCAATCGGGCTGCACCAGCCGTTCGCGGACCATGGTGCAGACGAGGTCGTCGGAAACCAGCTCGCCGCGGGCCATAACCGCCTTGGCCACCTTCCCCAACTCGGTTCCGCGGACCACGTTCTCCCGGAGGAGATCGCCAGTTGAAACCTGTGGAATTCCGTAGCGTTCCATGATGCGTTTGGCCTGAGTGCCTTTACCGGCACCCGGCGGTCCAAGCAGCACCACGGGACCTACTGCACGCGAGGTTTCCTGCGCCATCGGCTGGCCAAAGCCTCCCGACCTCAATCTCCCCGACCGTCGTCTTGGACCGCCGAGGTGCAGCAACCCCATCACATTCGCGAACATCCGCCGAAAAGCTACCAGCGGCGACCGCGGATCCGTCCACTCCGCGGCGTAAATCCGTCATAGTGACGCATGATCAGTTGCGCTTCGATCTGCGTCACCGTGTCCATGGCCACGCCGACCACAATCAGCAGCGACGTTCCGCCGAAGTAGAAGGTCACTCCCAGGCCGCTGGTGATCCATGTCGGCAAGTTGTCAAAGAACCGGCCGATCGGACCCCACAGGTGGTTGAGGTGAATGCCGGTGATCATCCACTCAGGAATGAACGAGATGACGATCAGATACAAAGCGCCCACCAGCGTGATACGGGTCAGGACTTCGTTGATGAAGTCGGCCGTCCTGCGTCCGGGACGAATGCCCGGAATAAATCCGCCGTATTTGCGCATGTTGTCGGCGACTTCGCTCGGATTAAACACGATGGAAACGTAGAAGTACGCGAAGAAAATGATGCCGACCGCATAGAGCACCGCGTAGAGCGGCTCGCCCCACTTGATCGCATCAAAGAGCGGGCCGAAGTATCGGTTATTGCGCAAGCCGTAGCCGATGGTCTGGGGCAAGGTCAAAATCGAAGATGCGAAGATGACAGGCATCACGCCGCCGGCATTCACGCGCAAGGGCAAATGCGTGGATTGCCCACCCATCACCTTGCGTCCAACGACGCGCTTGGCATACTGCACGGGGATTCGCCGCTCGCTGCGCTCGACATAAACGATGAACGCGACCACGGCGACCATAAACGCAATCAAGCAGACCATGATCACCGGTGTAAAGGGACCGAGAGAACCGTTCTTTGCTTTGTCGATCAACTCCACGACGCCGCGCGGGAGCCCCACCACGATGCCGGCGAAGATCAGCAGAGACATTCCATTGCCGACGCCGCGCTCGGTGATCTGTTCGCCGAGCCACATGATGAATGCACTGCCCGTGGTCAGAGTCAGCATCGTCATGAGGCGGAATCCCCAGCCGGGATTCAATGCGAAGCCACCCTTTTCGAGGCCGTAGGCGATACCCAGCGACTGCACCGCGCTCAGAATGACGGTGATGTAGCGCGTCCACTGCGTGATCTTCTTGCGGCCAAGTTCGCCTTCCTTCTGGAGCTTGGCTAATGGCTCATAGACCACGGTGAGCAACTGCAGAATGATCGATGCCGTGATGTACGGCATGATTCCCAGCGCGAAGATCGTCATGCGGCGCAGCTGGCCGCCGGAGAACAGGTCTACAAATCCGAGCAGCGAACCGCCCGTGCTGCCCAGGGTAAAGAACGACTCCAGCTTGGCGGTATCGATTCCGGGAGTCGGCAGGTGCCCGCCCAGCCGGTACACAAACAGCATCCCAAGCGTGAACAGAATGCGCTTGCGAAGATCCGGAATGCGAAAGATGTTTGCCAGCTTGTCCAGCATTACTGCAAGACCTCGACCTTGCCGCCCGCCTTGGTAATTTTTTCCTGCGCCGTCTTCGAAAACTTATGCGCGCTGACGGTGAGAGCTACGGTTAGCTCTCCGTCACCCAAAATCTTGACTAGATGCTTCGTTTTGATGACGCCCGCCTTGCGCAATACTTCGGGAGTAATCGTGGTCTCGCCCAGCTCTGCCAGCCGCTCGACACTGACGATCGAGTATTCCTTGCGGAAGATGTTGGTAAACCCGCGCTTTGGCATGCGGCGGTGCAGCGGCATCTGTCCGCCTTCAAATCCGCGGATCATGCGTGATCCGGTGCGCGACCGCTGCCCTTTGTGGCCGCGGGTCGATGTCTTTCCCATGCCGGAGCCCATACCGCGCCCCACGCGCTTGCGCTTCGTCGTCGCCTTCTTCGGTGCGTGAATATTCGATAAATTCATGGTCTCTTCTCGTAGAAACGTTGCTTGGAACGTCTCTTCCTGCTGATGGGTTCTCGTCGCGCCGGCTGAGACGTAGCAAGCTACGTCTCTACGAATACCTAATTGACGACTTCCACCAGGTGGGGCACCTTCGCGACCATCCCGCGGATGGCCTGGTTGTCAGGACGCTCAATCACCTGATTCAGCCGGGTGAATCCCAGCCCCTTGATCACCAATTTCTGTTTCTGCGGCGCGCAGATGGCTGATCGCACCCACTTCAGGTGAATCTTCCCGCTGCCCGCATTCGTTTTCTTCGCCGTCATTTCAAAACCTCAGTGGTCACTTGTTTCTAGAGTTCGTTCGCGACCTTGCCCCGCAGAGTCGCCACGCTCTCTCTGTTCTTCAATTGCTTCAGCGCGTCGAACGTCGCCTTGATCACGTTGTGCGGATTCGTCGTCCCGATCGACTTCGTCAAAACGTTTTGTACACCTGCTGAAGTCATGACCGCTCGGACCGCACCGCCCGCGATCACGCCAGTGCCTTCCGGGGCCGGCTTCAATAGTACTTTGCCAGAGCCATAGCGGCCGAGCACCAGGTGCGCGATGCTGGTCTGCGTCAGGTTCACCTTCATCAGGTTCTTCTTCGCGGACTCAATTCCCTTGCGGATGGCCTGTGGCACTTCCTTCGCCTTACCCGATCCGTAGCCGACCACTCCCGCCGACGGATCACCGACCACCACGAGCGCTGCGAACGAAAGATTCTTTCCGCCCTTGACCACCTTGGTCACGCGGTTGATGGCTACCACCTGGTCCTTCAGCTGGTACGCCCCTGCATCGAGTTTCTTAATCACTGTTGGCATAATTTTCAGCTTCGAGTCTCGAGCTTCGAGCTTGGAGCCAGAAGCAAATTAGTCTTGCTCGCAGCTCGCGCTCACCGCTCGCAGCTAGAACTTCAATCCTGCTTCCCGGGCCGCATCGGCCAGTGCCTTCACGCGCCCGTGATAAATGTATCCGCCGCGGTCGAATACGACCTTGGTCACACCCTTCGCTTTCGCACGCTCGGCGATGGTTTTGCCGACGGCTTTGGCGGAAGCGACGTTGCCGCCCGTGCGCCGATCTTCCTTTTTGCCTTCGGCGGTACTGGCGGACACCAGCGTCTTCCCGTTCAGGTCGTCGATCACCTGCACATAGATGTGATTCAAGGAGCGGTACACATTCAGCCGCGGACGCTCCGCCGTTCCCTGCATTTTCTTGCGAATGCGCTCGTGTACGTGTCCGCGCTTCTCGTTCTTTGTAATTTTCGTAAGCATGATTAAAGCTCTCAGCTCTCAGCCGTCAGCTATCAGTTCGGGCTCTCAACTCGCGACTATCGCGCAAGGGAAGAGAGCTGAAAGCTGACAGCTGATAGCTTATTTCGCTCCGGTCTTTCCAACTTTCTTCTTCAGACGCTCGCCGACGTAGCGCACGCCCTTGTTCTTGTACGGATCCGGCGGACGCAACGATCGCATCTCAGCGGCAACCTGGCCTACTTTCTGCCGGTCGATTCCGTTCAGCGTGATGCGCGTCTGTTTCGGATCGACCGCGGCATCCACGCCCGTGGGCAGCGGGTATTCGATCGGATGCGAGTATCCCAAGTTGAACACGACCATGGCCTTGCCCTTCATCTCGGCGCGATACCCGATGCCGACGATTTCCAGTTCCCGGGTCCAACCCTTGGTCACGCCTTCGACCGCGTTGTTGACCAGAGCGCGCGCCAGTCCGTGCACAGCCGACTGCGAATCGTTTTCGCGAATCGCGAGGATGTGCCCGTCTTTCTGCTCGACCTTGATGCCGGCCGGCAGCGGAGTGTCCACTTTGCCCTTCGGTCCCTGCACCAGGACCGTATTGCCTTCCACTTTGACCGTGACGCCCTTGGGAATCGCGATCGGCTTTTTTCCAATTCGTGACATAAGCTCTTTAGCTATGAGCTCTGAGCGATGAGCTATGAGCAGACTAACTCTGTTTTGCTCACCGCCCACTGCTCCTAGCTCAGTGCTCCTTTAGTAAATCTCGCACAGCAACTCGCCGCCCACGCCTTCTTTGCGGGCCTGGCGGCCGGTCATTACGCCGCGCGGCGTTGTCAGGATATTGATTCCCATCCCACCAAGCACGCGTGGAATCTCGGTGCGCCGCACGTACACACGGCATCCGGGGCGCGACACGCGCTCCACCTTCGAGATGGCCGCCTCGTTATTGGCGCCATACTTCAGGTATACCCGGATAATCTTGTGGCCCTCTTCTTCCGTCGGCTTGAAGTTGGAGATGTAGCCTTCCTCTTTCAAAATGCGGGCAATCTCGAGCTTCAACCGCGAAGCCGGGATATCCACCTTCTGGTGCCGGGCCTGGAGTGCGTTCCGCACTCTCGTCAACATGTCTGCGACCGGATCGGTCAACCTCATCGTCTGCTTCTCCTTAAGCCACCCGTTCGCTCCGCGTCGAGCGGAGAACCTGCAGCGGCTTGTTCATCATTCGTTCGTCGTCAGTCGTTTGCTTGCTCGCTGATCGTTGCGAACGACCAACCACCAGCGACCAACAACGCTTTACCAGGAAGACTTCGAAACCCCTGGAATCTCCCCGCGCAGCGCCAATTGGCGGAAGCACAAGCGGCAGATGCCGAACTTCCGCAGGAAGGCGCGCGGACGTCCGCACAGCTTGCAGCGGTTGTGCTTGCGCGAGGAAAACTTGGGCTTTCTTGCGTCCTTGACTCGTTTTGCTGTAGTTGCCAAACTCTAGCTCCTAAATCTCACGTCGTAGAGACGTTGCTTGCAACGTCTCTTCTCACCACATGCTCAACTGCCCGCGCCGGCAGAGACGTAGCAAGCTACGTCTCTACAAATGTTTCCTATGCTCTGAACGGCATGCCCATGTGCTTCAGCAACGACCGGGCCTGATTGTCATTGGCCGCCGTCGTCACGATGGTTACGTTCATGCCCTTCAGCTTGTCGACCTTCTCGTAAGAGATCTCCGGAAAAATCAACTGGTCGTGCAGGCCGATCGTGTAATTGCCGCGTCCATCAAACGACTTGCTCGATACTCCGCGGAAGTCGCGCACGCGCGGCAGAACAATATTGACCAGCCGGTCGAAGAACTCATACATGCGGTCTCCGCGGAGCGTCACCATCGCGCCAATCGACTGTCCCTGGCGAACCTTGAAGGCGGCGATCGACTTCTTCGCCCGAGTAACCACCGGCTTCTGTCCCGTGATCTGCCCCAGTTCGTTTACGGCCGGATCGAGGACTTTTGCGTTCTGCGTCGCCTCGCCCACGCCCATGTTGACGACGATCTTGTGCAACCGCGGAACCGCCATCGGGTTCTTCAGTTCAAGTTCCTTCAACAGGGCGGGAGCCACTTCCTTTTCAAACCTCGCCCGCAGCCGCGGCCGCTCTTTTGCACTATGCCGCGCCTGTTCCGGGGCCTTCGACTCCGCCGCCGATTCCTTCTGACCTTTTTTCTCTTTTGCCATTTCGTTTCAACTTCCTCTCACGGTTTCGGAGTGGTTACCGGTTCGTGAGAATTGATTGATTGTGTCATCGGGTCATTGTGCGATTGGAAAAACTCTGCCGCGTTTCAATCGCTCAATGACTTAATCACCCAATTACTCAATTATTTATCCAGCGTCGTTCCGCACTTCTTGCACACGCGGACTTTCCGATCGCCGCGAACTTCGTGTCCAATTCGAACCGGTCCGCACGTCGGACAAACCAGTTGCACGTTCGAGATCGCAATGCGGCTCTCCTGCTCGGCGATGCCGCCCTTGATGTTGCGCTGGGGATTCGGCCGAACGTGCTTCTTAACCATCATCACGTGCTCGACCAGAATCTTCGAGTCATTCGGAAACACGCGCAGCACGCGTCCTTCCTTGCCCTTATCGCGACCTGTAATCACCTTTACGGTGTCGTTGCGCCGCAGATCCACTCGCTTGTTTTCGGTGCTTACTGTTCTCATAAATTACCTGAAACCTTGAAGCTAACTAGATGACCTCTGGGGCCAAAGACACAATCTTCAAAAACTTCTTCTCGCGTAATTCGCGCGCCACCGGACCGAATACACGCGTCCCGACCGGCTCGCCGGCTTCATTGATCAGCACCGCTGCATTCTGATCGAAGCGGATATAGGTTCCATCGCGGCGTCGGTGTTCCTTGCGCGTGCGCACGATGACGGCTTTCACCACTTTGCCCTTCTGCACCTGGCCCTCGGGCGTCGACTCCTTGACTGCCGCGGTGATTATGTCGCCCAGTCCGGCATTCAATCCCGTCGATCCACCGAGCGGCAGAATCATCTGCAGCTTGCGCGCGCCGGAATTATCGGCGACCTCCAGCATCGATCTCATCATCACAGCCATGGCGTAATCTCCTGATCCATTGACATTCCCGGCGTCGAACCCGGCCAGGAATATGCGTTAACTGGCCGCGTCCACGGCCGCTTCCGGCACCAACGCAGCCTTGCGCACGATGTCCTTCAGCTTCCACCGCTTCAATTTGGAGAGTGGACGCGTCTCCTCGAGCCGGACCACATCGCCCACGTGCGCCTGGTTCGATTCGTCGTGCGCGTAGAACTTCTTATTCCGCGCAATCACGCGCCCATAGAACGGATGCGCCTTTTTCCGCGTCACCTGCACAACAATCGTCTTGTGCATCTTGTTCGAGACCACCTCGCCCACCACTTCTTTGCGGCGGCCCTGTACCTTCTGTGTCGTTTCCGCCATCATTTCTTCTCCGTAGCAGCCGAGCGATTGCGCTCTACCAGGATTGTCTTCACCCGCGCGATGTCCTTGCGCAACCCACGAATCTTCTTCAAGCTCTCGTTCTGTCCCATGTTCATCTGGAACTTCAGCTTGAAGAGCTGATCAGCGAGATCCCGCTCCTGGTGGCTCAGCTCAACGTCGGTTAGATTTCTGATTTTGTCTACCTTCATAAATTAGCTCTCAGCTTTCAGCTCTCAGCTTGCACCGTCGCCCTTCTGATAGCTGACGGCCGAAAGCTGATGGTTGCTTTTCTAGTGCGCTCCCTCACGCTTGACCAGCGTCGTACGCAGCGCCAGTTTGTGCGACGCCAACCGCATCGCTTCGCTCGCATCCTGATGCGACACGCCTTCCATTTCAAAAAGGATCTTCCCAGGTTTTACAACGGCGACCCAGTGATCGGGTGCGCCCTTGCCCTTACCCATACGGGTTTCAGCGGGCTTCTTGGTGACCGGCTTGTCGGGGAATACGCGAATCCAGATCTTTCCGCCGCGCTTCACAAAACGCGTCATGGCCACGCGGCTGGCTTCGATCTGGCGGTCTGTCACCCATCCCGGCTCGAGCACTTTGAGCCCGTAATCACCGAACGACAACGTCGATCCGCGCCATGCCTTGCCGGTCATGCGCCCGCGCTGCTGTTTCCGATACTTCACTTTCTTTGGCATCAACATAACGAATTTTCCTGTAGAGACGTTGCTCGCAACGTCTCACTCTCACCACATACCTCACTGCCGGTTTCGGCAGGAGACGTAGCAAGCTACGTCTCTACGAACTCCTAGAATCCGCCCACGGCAGCCGGCTGGGCTTCCCGCTTTTTCTGCTGCAGGATCTCGCCTTTGTACACCCAGCACTTCACGCCGATCACGCCGTAAGTCGTTCGCGCCTCGCTGAATCCGAAATCGATGTCGGCACGCAGCGTGTGCAGCGGCAGCCGCCCCTGCAGATACCACTCCGACCGCGCGATTTCGTTTCCGTTCAAGCGGCCACTGACACGAACCTTAATACCCTTGCATCCGAAGCGCAGCGCGGAATCGACGGCCTTGCGCATCGCGCGCCGGAAGCCCACGCGCTTTTCCAGTTGCAGCGCGATCGACTCCGACACCAACTGCGCGTCGAGTTCAGGCTTATGCACTTCCTGGATGTCGACAAAAATATCCTTGCCGCCAGTGCGCTTCTGTAATTCCGCCTTCAGCTTGTCGATTTCTGCGCCCTTGCGACCGATAATGATCCCAGGCCGCGCGGTCTTGATGATGATGCGCAGCTTGTTGCCCGGACGCTCGATCTCAATGGCGCTGACGCCCGCCGACTTGAGCTTCTCCTTCAGCTCAGTCTTCAGCTTCACGTCCTCATGCAACTGTTTGTCGTAGTCTCGCTCAGCAAACCAGCGCGACTTCCACGGCTTCGTGAATCCAAGCCGAAAACCATAAGGATGGACTTTTTGTCCCATTGCTTCTCCTAATCCCAATCCTCAATCAGACTGCTCAAATCTATTTCGCGGCCGCTTTCTTCTTCCCAGCCGATTTTGCTGCCGGAACTCTGCGCCGTGCTTTGGCGGGAGCCGCCGGAGCTGATTCTTCGCCGACCACCGTCGCAACTTGCCCGTTCTTTCCGCGCTCAGCCAGGATCAGCTCGATATGCGCAATGCGCCGCTGATACCGGTACGCGCGTCCCTGAGGCGCAGGACGAATCCGCTTCATGCGCGGACCGTCGTTCGCTACGGCGCTTTTCACATACAGGTTGTCGATTTCGACATCCAGCCCCTTCTCGGTCGCCAGAAAGTTTGCGTTGTCGAGCGCCGACTGCAGCAACTTTCCGACGTGCTCGGCTACGCGCTTCTTGGTGAACAGCAGGGTGTTGCGCGCCTCTTCCACGCGCCGACCCTTGATCAGGTCCAGCACCAGCCGCGCCTTCTGTGGCGAAACCCGCAAGTATTTTTTTTCTGCTCGAAATTCCATAGTCGTAATCTCAGTTCTAGCTCGTGGCTCAAAGCTCGCAGCTCTATGCCTTCGGAGCCGCAGGTGCTGATCCGCCAGCCGGCGCTGAAGGAGTAATTGCTCCTGGTCCGCCCGGGATACCCGCAGGCTTCGCCGCTACTTCCGTCGCCGCCCTCATGGAGTGTCCCTTGAAGGTGCGCGTGAAGCTGAACTCGCCCAGTTTGTGTCCCACCATGTTCTCGGTCACATACACCGGAATGAATTTCTTCCCGTTGTGTACTGCGATCGTGTGCCCGACCATCTCCGGCACCACCGTCGAACGCCGCGACCACGTGCGCAACACTTTCTTCTCGTTGCGTGCGTTCATGCCTTCCACCCGCGTCAGCAGGTAGCTATCGACGAATGCGCCTTTTTTCGTTGAACGCGCCATAATCCCTCATGTAGAGACGTTGCTTGCAACGTCTCGCTCTCACCCCTGATGCACTGCCGCTATCGGAAGGAGACGTAGCAAGCTACGTCTCTACAACCTGGCTTACTTACTTCTCCGGCTCACGATGAACTTATCCGTGCGCTTATTATTCCGCGTCTTGTAGCCGCGTGTCGGCTGGCCCCATGGCGTCACCGGATGCCGTCCGCCCGAGGTCTTGCCTTCACCACCACCATGCGGATGATCCACTGGGTTCATCGATACGCCGCGGTTATGCGGACGCTTGCCTAGCCAACGCGACCGTCCAGCCTTACCGATGGTCACGTTCTCGTGATCGATATTGCCCACCTGCCCGATGGTCGCCATGCAATCTTGCGAGACCTTGCGTGTCTCTCCGGAAGGCAGCTTCACCAGCGCGTACTCTTCTTCCTTCGCGACCAGCTGCGCGGATCCACCCGCCGACCGCACCATCTGCGCGCCCTTCCCGGGCTTCAGTTCCAGGTTGTGGATCACGGTGCCTGGCGGAATGTTCCGCAGCGGGAGCGCATTGCCGACAAGAATGTCGGCATCGGGGCCGCTGACAATTTTCTGCCCCACCTTCAATCCTTCCGGTTGCAGAATGTAACGCTTCTCGCCATCGGCATACGCCAGCAGCGCAATCCGGGAAGAACGGTTCGGATCGTACTCGATCGTCGTGACCGTGGCCGGAATGCCGGTCTTGTCGCGCTTGAAGTCGATGATGCGCAGCTTGCGCTTGTGGCCCCCACCGATAAACCGCATCGTGGTGTCGCCCGAGTTGCGCCGGCCGCCTGTTCGCGGCTTAGGCTCAACCAGCGGCTTATGCGGATGCTTCGTAGTGATGTCATCGTTGACGAGCGTGGTGCGATAGCGCAGCGTCTGCGTCGTCGGTCTGTAAGTTTTGATTGGCATACTTTGCTCTTCTCGTAGAGACGCTGCTTGCAGCGTCTCCTCTCACCACATTGCTGGCCTGCTCGCGCCGGCAAGAGACGTAGCAAGCTACGTCTCTACATTAATTACAAATTCTGAGCGTATTCAGGCATCTTCTCGCCCGAACGCAACCGCACGTAAGCCTTCTTCCAATCCGGACGGTAGCCTGCGAACTTTCCGCGACGCCGTTCCTTGCCCGGATAGGTGGCCGTACGCACCGAATGCACTTTCACTTTGAAGATCGACTGCACCGCTTCCTTGATTTCCGTCTTGGTCGCCTTGGGAGCCACCTGGAACACCAGCGTGTTCTGGTTCTCCTTGATCGCGAGGCCCTTTTCCGTAATCACCGGACGGCGAATGATCTGGTATGCGCTCTTCATTTACGCCACCTCCGCCGCTTTTTCATTGCGCTGCCGGCGGCGACGTTCTTTCACCGGCTTCTTCGCCCCTTCGTCTTCGCCGCTGCCCGCTTTGCGGTGCTTTTTCGAAACCGAGTTCTGCAGCGAAACCTGCAGCTTCTCGATCGCCGGATGCGAAAAGATCACCCGGTCATGCTTGAGCAGGTGATACGGATGCACTTCATTCCCGCGCACCAGTTCGAGCCCGTGGATGTTTCGCGCGCTCAGTTCAAGGTTGCGATTGTCGTGCTTGGGCGCCTCGACCACCAGCACCGTCTTGTCCACTTTCAGCGCATCCAGCGCTTTCTGAAATTCCTTGGTCTTGGGTTCTTTCAGGTCGAAGGCATTGACGACGATCAATTTGCCGTCGGCAAACTTCGCCGCCAGGGCCGACCGCAAAGCCCCGAGCAATTTCTTCTTCGGGAACGCGTAGTCGTAAGAGCGCGGCACCGGACCATGCACAGTGTAACCATGCCGCCACAGCGGCGAACGGATCGATCCAATGCGCGCCCGCCCGGTCCCCTTCTGCTTCCAAAGCTTCTTGCCCGAACCGGAAACTTCCCAGCGGCCCTTGGTCTTGTGCGTTCCGGCGCGCTGCCCGGCGCGATAGTGTTTCACCGCTTCCCAGAGCAGATCTTCATTCACCGCGCCGAAGATCTCATCAGCGAGATCGAATGTGCCAACCTTCTCGCCGCTCAAATTGTGAATATCAATCGTTGCCATATATTTCTCTTTAACCTGTGTGGAGCGGGCACTCCTGCCCGCTTGTCTCCACCACTCCAAAACCAGCGGGCAAGAGCGCCCGCTCCACACGAACTATGCTTTCTTAGCTGCTCTCTTGGCCGCCTTCAACGGATCAACCGTCGCCGCGCCCGCGAATCCACGACGCTCTCTTGGTGGTTTCTTGGCTTTCGTAATCACGATGTATCCGCCCTGGGGTCCCGGAACGCTGCCTTCGACCACCAGCAGATTCTCGTCCTTGTCCACGCCCAGAACGCGCAGGTTGCGAGTGGTTACCTGGCGATCGCCCATGTGCCCGGACATCCGCATGCCTTTGAATACGCGCGACGGAAATGCGGAGGATCCGATGGAACCAGTGATCTGGAACATCGAACCGTGCGATTTCGGGCCGCCGGCGAAGTGATGGCGTTTTACGACACCCTGGAAGCCTTTGCCCTTGCTGATTCCCACGATGTCGACGAATTTCTCGCCATCGAAAATCTCGACCAGCACACGGTCGCCAACCTTCACCGCTCCGTCGCCATCGGCGGACGGCTCAATCTCGAGAGGCACTTCGCGCATGAATTTCACCGGCGGCAGATTGTTCTTCGCCAGATGTCCCTTCGCCGGCTTGGTCAGCCGCGACTCCTTCACAAACTCGACCAAGCCGATCTGCGCCGCTTCGTATCCGTCTTTCACAGATGTCTTATGCTGGGTCACCACGCAGGGGCCGGCCTGCAGCACCGTGACCGGGCGAACGTCGCCCTTCGAGTCAAACAGTTGCGCCATCCCGACTTTCTTGCCCAAAATTCCCGCGACCTTCGTTGCCATAATCTCCATCTCCACCAGCATGGCCAGTCGGTGAACGACTGCTATTGGCTGGACGCTTCTGCTCGTAGCTCAAAGCTCGAGGCCTGAAGCTATTTATGTTCCTTGCCGAACGCTTTGATCTCGACGTCGACACCAGCCGGCAGATCCAGCTTCATGAGTGCATCCACCGTTTGCTGCGTCGGCTCGAGGATGTCGAGCAACCGCTTGTGCGTGCGGATCTCAAACTGCTCGCGCGACTTCTTGTCCACGTGCGGGGAACGCAGCACGCAGTACTTGTTCTTCATCGTGGGCAGCGGAATCGGTCCCGCAATCTGCGCGCCGGTGCGCCGCGCGGTTTCCACAATCTCGCCCGTCGACTGATCCAGAATGCGATAGTCGTAAGCTTTCAACCGGATCCGAATTCTCTCTTTTCCAATCACTGTTTCGTTTCCTAACCCCTCCTGGCGTCTCCGGGAGGAAAGAACTGGCGGCAAGCTGCAAGCCGCGTTGTTTTGCCTGTGTGGCGCGGGCACTCTTGCCCGCTCGCCGGCAGCACCGGAAAAACCTCGCGGGCAAGAGTGCCCGCGCCACACTATCCTTACTGAATAATCTCGGCGATCGTGCCGGCTCCCACGGTGTGGCCGCCTTCGCGGATGGCGAAGCGCAAGCCTTTTTCCATGGCCACCGGCGTGATCAACTCGATCACCAGGCTCACGTTGTCTCCCG
>Ga0210408_10000362_pt1 | contig 61650 bp, 59 predicted proteins | sample IncBWH4MmetaG_FD_155471 | JGI IMG/M metagenome (GOLD analysis project Ga0210408, IMG submission 155471) | Forest soil microbial communities from Barre Woods Harvard Forest LTER site, Petersham, Massachusetts, United States - Inc-BW-H-4-M | ecosystem: Environmental > Terrestrial > Soil >... | reverse complement strand
ACCTTTCGACATGGCGAATGTAGTAGCGTGTGGTACCCTCGGAGTAATGACGACGCTGGAGTTCCTCCAGCATGATTTTTCGTAGATGGGTCACAGGGACCTCCTTGTGACCCAAAATTTATCTGACCATGGGCACCAACACTGCCGAGCTCACCCACGCGGCAGCGTCCGCCGCGCGAGCGGCTTCGTTCTGACGGGCAACTCGGAAGGAACTCCGTCTTAAGTTAGCACTTATGCGGGTTAGGCTCCGGGTCTCACAGAAGGGCGGAGCCCCGTTCCTCAGGCGGTCATTTCTTCAACCGCCGTCCCATGCCCTTGTCCATCGCAGCGTTGGCCAGGCGATCGGCTTCCTGATTGTCTTCCCGCAATGCGTGGCCGATGGAAAACCACTCAAGCTGTCTAATCAATTGCTTGGCGCGGCCGTGCAGCTCCTGCAAAGCGGCGTTCTTCACCTTGTAGATGCCCTTGATCTGCCGCACCAGCAGTTCCGAGTCACTGATGACCTTGAGCGCCTTGTATCCATGTTGGAGTGCGTATTCAAGCGCGGCAATCAGGCCTTGATACTCGGCGAAGTTGTTGGTCTGGTGTCCGAGGTACTCGCAGAGCGTCGCAACTTTCTTGCCTGACTCATCTTCAAGGACAACTCCATATCCTGCGGGGCCTGGGTTTCCGCGGGCGCCGCCGTCGCTGTGCGCTACCAGGTAATGCTCGGGTGTCTTAGCTTCGCGATCAAAGAGATCTCTGGTTCCCCGGGCTGGGCGGGAGAAAGAAGGCATGGACGAAAGTGTACAACGGAGGTCGGCAACCCTGCCGCGTAGCTACTCCACACACTATCTTCCCGTCGCTAAGCGCGTAGCCAGCCGCTGCGGCAGATTTGCTGCCATGATCCGTTCCTGGGCTTGTTTCAAATTGTAGGGCACGCGGCAGAAGGTCACGATGCGGGCATCGGAGTCATACAGCGCGAAGGCGGCTCGCCAATCGCCGTCGCGCGGCTGTCCCACCGACCCCGGGTTCACCATGTAGCGCACGCCATCTTTGATTGGGTACTCTGTGGTTTCGCTCTGGCCGATCGTCCGGTACTCAGGACGAAAGGCATCGCTTGCCACATCATTGGTCGAGAAACTTCCCTGTAGATGAGTGTGCCCAAAAAATGTCAACGGCGTAGCTGACACCGTCAGCGGCTCAATCGCATCGCGCAGAGTTACTACATATTCGTCCTCGTCCACCGGCGAGCCGTGGACGAACTGCATGTCAGGCAAGTCGGCAATTTGGATGGGCCCGCGAGGCAAGGCCCGCAGCCATTCCAGATTCTTCTGGATGAGCTGATCCCGGGTCCATAGCGCCGCCAATCCAGCGATGGGATTGAAATCCCTCAAATCCATAGCGCCACTGGCCGCTTTGTCATGATTACCGCGGACAAAAATGTTTCCCAGGCCTAGAGAACGCGCGATCACTTCGTTCGGGCTGGCGCCGTAGCCCACCATGTCACCCAGGTTGATGACGAGGTCGTGGGCCGGGGCGGCCGCAAGGCAGGCTTCCAGAGCTTCGAGGTTGCTGTGAATGTCGCTTAGAAGAAGAAGACGCACGTATCACCGGACAAACTGGCGATTATAGACCCATGTGTGGATGTAGGCACGAACCGGTGGTTGCCGGGTAGCGATGGGCCATTCCCCTTACAGAATTCGATTGACCACCGGGCACCTCGCCCAATGTCCGGGCATTACTTCCACGAGCGGCGGCAGTGCTTGCGCGCACTCTGGGATGCGAAAACTGCAGCGTGGTTCGAAGGGACATCCGGTGGGAACCGCGTGCAGTGGTGGCACTGTCCCTTCGATGGTTTCGAGGGGACGCGTGCGATCGGTCGTAAGCGTCGGCACTGCATTCAAAAGACCGCGTGTGTAGGGGTGGGCCGGCGCGTGAAAGATTTCTTGTTTCGAACCCAATTCCGCCAGGCTACCGGCATACATCACTGCCACCCGGTCAGCGACTTGCGAAATCACGGCCAGATCATGCGAGATGAAAAGCATGGTGAGGCCAAACTTGGAGCGCAGTTCGGCCAACAAGTCGAGAATTTGTGCCTGGATGGTAACGTCGAGCGCGGTGGTGGGCTCGTCTGCAATGAGCAACTGCGGACGGTTCACGATTGCCATGGCGATCATCACGCGCTGGCGCATTCCCCCCGAAAGCTGGTAGGGATAATCTCGAGCTCGGCGCTCAGCATCGGGGATTGCTACATCGTTCATCGCGGCCACAGCACGAGACCAGGCCTCCTGCCGCGAAATCTTGCTATGCGCGAGAACTGCCTCTGCGACTTGGTCACCCACCTTCATCACCGGATTCAGCGCCGTCATCGGTTCCTGGAAGATCATGGCGACTCGAGAACCCCGGAAAGGGCGCATTTCTTCGTCCGCAAGTTTTAAAAGATCGTGCTCTGAATTCCCATTATTCGACAGGAGAATTTCTCCGGTGGCTCGCGCCTGTGGCGGAAGAAGCCGCATCACGGCGAGGGAAGTGACGGACTTGCCTGACCCCGATTCGCCGACCAGCCCGAGAACTTCGCCTGAGCTGATGGTAAAGCTTAGGTCCCGGACGGCCGTTAGCTTCCGGACGAGCGAGCCGCCCGTATCCACTCGATCCTGGGTGGGAAATTGAACAGACAGATTCCGCACTTTGAGGAGTGCTGACACACAGTCATGGTAGCAGCGACTATCCCGGCTCGTTGTAAGGTGTTGGTCCGGACCAATTTGAGACCCTGAAACTCGAGACCTCCGACCTGTGCGCTCTATTGTCCCAAGATCAGCGGTAGGCCATTCTTGTTGTTGCCGATGACGACCACTTTTGCATTCCCGCTCTTGGCGAGACTCTCTGTGGCCTCGATACCTTTCCATTCCAGTAACTGCGGACTGATCCCCTGGGCCACGATCTGCTGAAAGTCGCGGATACCCGCCGCTTCAATCCGCTTGCGCTGTGCCTCCTGGGTTTCTTTCTGTAGACGGAAGCTCATGGCGAGAGCTTCTTGTTCGGCTTGCTGTTTGGACTCGATGGAAGCCTTCAGAGTAGCGGGCAGTTGGATGTCTCGCAATAAGACATTTTCGACCACAATGCCACGGGGTACAAGTTGGGTGACCAATTGATCCTGCACCTGCTTGGCCACCATCTCGCGTTCACCCGTATAAAGAGCATTCGCCGAGTGCGATGCCGTGGCCTCGCGGATCGCGGCGCGCAGCATGGGTTCTATGACCACAGTCTCGTAATTAGCGCCGGTTTTCTGGAAGACTTCAGCGGCCTTATCCGGGTTGAGCTGGTAGATGAGTGAAGTATCCAGGTTCATCATCAGGCCCTCGCTGGATGGAACATTGGCCGATTCCTTGATGGTCTGGGTCTGAATGGAAAGTTCGTTGTTGGTCTTAAGCGGATTGATGAGATGAATGCCTTCAGGCAGCATTTCTCCGGTCACGCGTCCGAACAGCGTTAGTACCCCCACGTGACCAGTGCCCACCTTGGTAATGGAAGCAAATATGAGAATCACCAGCAGAAACGCTGCCGCCCCGATGCCGACCAGACGGAACAGCGAGCTTGGATTCGCGTCAATCACCCTGGGGCGGCCTTCATTGAATATCGTCATAGATTTTCTCCCCCAAGGCGATTGTAGTGGGCGGGGAAGGGCACGATAAGTGACTTGGAAAGGACACTGACTCCAGTACCTCGCCGGCCTGTGAACATTTCTTCACATTGACCGAGCGCTCTCGACGCGGTACTTTCGTCAAACTGCGCCCACCACAATCTTTCCCGGCGCTTAGCTCGACGCCATCCAGGACTCGGTTATGAAGCCATATGCCGCTTTCGAGAGTGGACGCACACGAATATGTTTGCCCGCTTTGATTGCAATCGGACTGCTCCTGGCACTGCTGTCGGCCTGCGGTTCCGGATCTTCCAGGGAAATGACGCCAGCTGCTCAGACCTGTGGTTCGGGGATGGTGCAGACCGTAGCTCCGTCCCAAGGACCACTCATTAAATTGAGTAGCGACACATGCACCAACTCCAGCGGCCAGCACGACACCGAAGTGGAACCCAGCACGTTTGCCTTTGGTTCAACCATCGTGACCGCATTTCAGGTTGGCCGCATTTTTGGCGGAGGTGGAGGAGACATCGGCTTCGCTACATCCACCGACGCCGGCGCCACTTGGAGCAGCGGAGTTCTTCCCGGCATCACCATCTTCCAGGGTGGCAGCAGCTTCACTGCCGCCAGTGACGCCTCGGTCGCATATGACGCCGCCCATACTATGTGGCTGATCTCCTCGCTGGCTATAGGACCCACTACCCAGGTGCTAGTTAGCCGGTCTCCGGATGGCATCAACTGGGGACATCCCATCGCTGTCACCACTACCGGTAATCCGGACAAGAACTGGATTGTCTGTGATAACACTGCCAGCAGCCCGTTCTACGGTAACTGTTACGTGGAGTGGGACGATCCATCGAGCCAAGCCTTGATTGAGATGAATACCTCCACTGACGGAGGACTCACCTGGGGACCTGCACTGAATACCGCCGATCGGGCGCACGGAGTCGGAGGGCAGCCGCTTGTCCAGCCCAACGGGACGGTCATCGTCCCCATCGAGGGTTTGACGGGGCCGATGCTTTCTTTTATCTCCACCAACGGTGGCACCAGCTGGAACAGTACCCTGCCGATCGTGAAGATGATTACCGATCATGCCGAGGCTGGCAACTTGCGTCGTACCGGCCCTCTGCCCTCTGCGGCAATCGACAGCGCGGGGAACGTGTACGTCGTCTGGGGCGATTGCAGCTTCCGCACCGGATGCCCCTCCAATGACCTTGTGCTGAGTACCTCCAATAACGGCACGACTTGGGCTACTCCGGCCAGAATCCCGATCGATCCCATCAGCAGCACCGTCGATCACTTCATTCCCGGGCTGGGGATCGATCCGGCCACCTCTGGCCCCACCGCGCACCTCACGCTCACCTACTACTACTATCCAGTTTCCAATTGCGGGACGGTCTGCAATATGGATGTCGGCTTTGTTTCCTCGCAGGATGGCGGTGGGACCTGGACCGCCCCTGTTCAACTGGCTGGACCGATGAGCACCAGTTGGCTGCCCAATACGTTTTCTGGGCTGATGGTCGGTGACTACCTCTCGACCACCTACGTCAACGGTCAGGCCTTTGGCGTATTTGCCGTGGCCAACGCTCCGTCTGGCGGAGTGTTTGACGAGGCGATATACACCACGACCAGCCCTCTGGTAGCGGCTGCCGACAGCGCATACTTCAGTTCAAAGGGCGAGAAGCCAGTGCCTCACGCCAAATCCGACCACGGACCGAGAAAGTTTTATGACGAAGACGGCGAGTTCCCCATCCCGCCTCCGAAGAAGAACTTGAAGCGGTCGGCCAAGAGATAGTGTTCTTGTGGAATCCGCTCCTCTCGCGGGTTACGCTTCATTTTCCACATTGACGAATTGTGGTTCCGGCTCCTACCGAACCTTCAAGACAAGCGAAATCCGCTCACAAAGCGGACTTGCAGCGGTCCTCGATGAAGAACCTGCACCAAATCTGGTCAGATGCTTGTGGAGAGGCTGCACTCGATTGCAGGCAAAGCACATAGAGTTTCGTGTTTTTCATTGACTCCAAAAATTGAAGGAGTACAAAGGTAATCGTTCTTTGACACGTTCCAAGTTTACCCAGTTGGTGCAGCGTCCGGGACTCGAGCGTGGTCACTCGGAAACATCGCAAGATGAGGCCGGGAGGGCCAGTAAGGGTCTATAGCAAAGCGCTGGTTGAGGCGAACACGAACATCATGTCAAAGGCAAGATAGAGTCCCGAGGCGTTGAACAGGTTTTTCCGGTTGGCGGTAAGCCCGGAGCCCAAGCAAAGATCGCTCCAGCGTCCTGCAAGGGAAGCAGCGAGGTCAGGTCGGCAAGGGTCTAACGCGAGCTACTGGCCGAGACGAATGAGTTCAACATCACCTTGGGACTCTTAATTTTTTGCTGCAAGTTTCCTCTCTGGCCGAAGGAATCGCGGCGACCCCCAAAGTGGCGAGACTCCCAAAGCTTCCGCGCTTGGACTTTGTCCCCAGCCCAAACCAGTATCGCACGGCCACCAACGGCAACGGCCACAAGACTCGGCCAACCAAAACTGCCTTGAGAGTCGATTTGTCGCCGCGGCTGGAGTTATTGTTGTCGCTCGACTGCGCGACCGATGACCTCGTAGACCCTGAGTTCGAAGGATAAGAACTCAGGCGCTAACCTGGAGCAGCGGTCTGCTACTCATCGCATCGCAGGATCCCGCGATGTTCCTTCAAGCCTCGCCGCACTACTTTGCCGCTACGTTGTTCCTTTCTCTGTTAGCTGCTTTGCGCGTGCGGGAACGCCGAAGGATTCTCGAATCTGGCGATTGCTTTCCACGGCAGACCTAAGCCTTTCTAGGAGCTGTTCATCCCAGTACCTCACGTCTTCCAAAAGAGCGATGTTGTCCTTCGCACGCTTGAAGCTATCGGACTGCTCAAAGCGATACACTAGCGCTTCAGCGATTCTCTTCTGGGTCTGTTTGTGATCGCGTAGCAACTCGTAGAGCTCTAGCATGAGGTCATCGGCGGATTTGCCTCGACCCTGCAGGGCTTGATGCTTCGCGATGAACCCGTACGGCTCCTCACCGAGTCGTACGGCAATGACGAGCAATCCCCGTCCCATCGCAAAGCCGATTTCCTGGTCCGTCCACTTGCTAGCGTGAAATCCCTCTGCCAAGAGTGCAACAAAGGCATCGGCCGTGTTAAGCGCTAGTTCGATCTCGTCTTGCCACTCTCTTGTCGGTTCGATATCCCTGTGAGCGACAAAGGCGGATATATGGAAGTTGGCAAGCCCGTCCTGCAAGGATGTGGCGAAGTCCTTGCGTTCCGCGAGATGGCCGATAAACAAGCGAAAGTGCCCTTGCTTCCAAAAGGAAGCCTCGATCATGGAGGCTCGAGGTGAAGTTTCTATACCGACATGAGAGGCAAGACTGAGGAGTTGCTCGTTGGACGCTTCTGTGATCATCTCGATGATATAGCTGGGCTTATCGTTCGAGGGCCAGCTCGGCGACCAACGGAGACCGAACTGTTTCAATGTCAGGTCTATGACCGGCCACGTTTCGGCACTGAGGAGGGGGCCAATTTGGGTGATCGGTCTCACTCTTTCGGAAGGCGTTAACATGGCTTACCCCCCTTGTTGCGCTACAGCGGTATATTCCTTGATTCTTGGTAGGCAGTAGCGGTGGAAATGGCTATTAGCCCCTCCGGACATTCGAGATTGATCACATCGCATGTTCCCCCACAAACTCGCAGAACTTGGGCGCGGAATTTTTCAAGCTTGCAACTATGAAGGCTCTGTCCTGGGAGATACCGGCTCCTTGGTCGTCCAGTTTGTCCAGAACAAGCTGGGGACAGAGATGGTACTGATGGATCAGGAAATCGTCCGCTGTCTGACAAAGCACGCCGTATTTCTCAAGACAATCTTTTGGGAAATGCTTCGTGTTTTGCGTGACGATTGTGTTTGCACGCGCCATAATTGCGGCTGCCAGCACATGCCTGTCGTCTTTGTCGGGAATACATTCTACCGCTCTTAGGAGCTCTGACGGCACGGGGACCAGTGCCTCTGGGAATGCCTCGTTCATCTGTTGTCGCCTCCGAGCTACCTCTTCAGAAGATCGATGAAGCTTCGTTTTTAGGGCCTTGGCCATTTCCGCCAATATCCGCTCGCTCCACAAGGGACGATACATGGCAGGTTCCTCGGCCAGCCGCAACAAGAGATCGCAGAGCGCCATTGGTACAAGGACACAGGCATCCAACACGGCGGAATATTCATTTTCCTGTGTGAAAATCATCTGGGATCTTGTCGTAGTCCCCTTTTGCGAATTCGTGCTTAGCCAAATCGTCCAGAGTTTTTCGACGGGAAATGTCGCGCTTTGCCTTGTAAGCGATTACATCCCGCACATAGAGGCGGCGATGGGTACCTACCATATGGAAGGGGATTTCTCCTTTCTCCAGCAACTGAATGAGGAACTGCCTGGACATCCCAAGAATCTTGCTGGCTTCAACAGTGGTGAGTTCGTGCTTGTTCTGCAAGATAGTGACGGAATGGCCAGCTCGCAGATCAGCTAGTAACCGAAGCAAGAACGAATAGAGGTTATTTGGCAGAATCTCGGTCTTACCATCTGGGCCAATGAGCTTCGCCTCCGCCTCGCGAAGCTTTGCGTAAATGTCGATAATCTCCTTTTGCTCCTTCGGAGAAATATCAACGGCCGAGGCCTCGCTGTTTTGCGTCATATGCGTCCTCCCGTACCGCGTATAGTGCCGCTCCAATCTATGGGGGAGTTTACAATACAAACGCTACAAATACAACTATTTAGTTGCCTAGCGTGGACAACGTGACACGCCAATATGGCATTTAATAGCGTTTAGTTAGACTATTGTGGAGTTTCACAGCGGTATGTTCCCGTGCTTCTTGGGCGGGTTCTTATCCCTTTTGGTCTCTAGCATAGCCAGCGCCTGGATCAGCTTCTTCCGAGTTTCTCGCGGTTGGATGACGGCATCCACAAAGCCGCGGTCAGCGACCACATAGGGATTGGCAAAGCGCTCGCGGAATTCGTCGATTTTCTTTTGCCGCACTGCTTCGCGATTTTCAGCCTTCTCCAAATCTCGTTTGTAGACAATGTCCACTGCGCCCTCGGGGCCCATGACGGCAATTTCCGCCGTCGGCCAGGCATAGTTCACATCGGTGCGAATGTGCTTGGACGCCATCACGCAATACGCCCCGCCGTAGGCCTTGCGTGTGATCACCGTGACTTTAGGGACAGTGGCTTCGGCAAACGCAAACAGTAGCTTGGCGCCGTGCTTGATAATTCCGCCGTATTCCTGGCTGGTTCCAGGCAGAAATCCGGGCACGTCTTCAAACGTGACCAATGGGATGTTGAAACAATCGCAAAAGCGCACGAAACGCGCGCCTTTGATCGATGCATTGATATCCAAAGTGCCGGCAAGAAATGCCGGCTGATTGGCGACAATGCCCACGGAGCGTCCATTCAGGCGGGCGAAACCCACCACAATATTTTTCGCGTACAGCTCTTGCACCTCGAAGAAATAGCCGTCATCCACCACCGCGTGGATCACATCTTTCATGTCGTAGGGCTGGTTCGATTGGTCGGGAACGATCTTGTCCAGGGTAGCGTCAGCCCGGTCGATTGGATCCGCGCAGGCCTTACGTGGCGGATCGTCGAGATTGTTGGAGGGAAGAAAGCTCAACAGTTCGCGCACCATGGACAAACATTCGGCATCGTCATGCGCCATAAAGTGGGCGACGCCGGAAATCTCGTTGTGAGTGTGAGCGCCGCCCAGCTGATCTTTTGTGACTTCTTCATGGGTGACGGTCTTGATCACATCGGGCCCGGTGATGAACATGTAAGAGGTCTTGTCCACCATCACGATGAAATCGGTGATGGCAGGCGAATACACGGCGCCCCCGGCGCACGGTCCCATGATCGCCGAAATTTGTGGCACGACTCCGCTGTAAAGCGTGTTGCGCAGAAAAATGTCGGCGTATCCCGCCAGGGACATCACGCCTTCCTGAATGCGGGCGCCGCCGGAGTCGTTCAGCCCGATCATGGGCGCACCCATCTTGGCAGCGAGGTCCATAATCTTGACAATTTTTGCGGCATTGGCTTCCGACAGAGACCCGCCAAACACGGTAAAGTCCTGGGCGAAAGCGAATACCAGCCGGCCGTCGATGCGTCCGTAGCCGGTGATAAAGCCATCGCCGTAGTATTTCTGCTCGGCCATGCCGAAGTCGTTAGAGCGATGTGTGACCAGCTTGTCGGTCTCCTCGAATGAGCCTTCATCGAGCAGAAATTCGATTCGCTCGCGAGCCGACATCTTGCCTTCATTGTGCTGCCGCTCGCGGCGTTGCTCTCCTCCGCCCTCTTCGGCGAGGTGGTCCCGCTTTTTCAGTTCGGCGAGCTTTTGTTCCAGATTCATCGCGGGAAGATTATAGCGGGTTGAATGAAATTGACGGGCCGGGGCCGTGATTCGGCATCAAAGACTGGGATCCGACGTCTGAGATCGGAGGGCTGACGTCCGGGTTTCTACTCCATGCCGGAGCCAAGCGGCTGATAGCGGTACTTCTTGCCATCCCAATACATAACCGAGATCGTCTTATCTCCGCCGGTTTCTTCCGCGTAGATCGCCATCACAGTTTTCTTTCTCAGCGCCAGCTTTTTCACTGCGATCTGCTTGAAGGGCAAATTGATGATGACGAACTTGGCCTTTGGGGTAGCGGAGCGCCATGCTTCGGGGCCGACGCCATGAATGACGAGCAGCACCACGCCTCGGGTCAACGGATCCTCAGAAGCGAACTGCGTCGTAATCTTGGTGTCGCCGTAACCGAAAAAGGTGTTATAGGGATCGATCACCCTGAAGTTATTCTCCGCCTGGTCGATCAGCGGATTGGTGCAGCGCGCAGCAACCACCAGGTCTTCGATTCCGTCTTCGTCGAGATCCGCCTTGAGGACCGGCGGCCCCTGCAGCATCGTGCAGGTCGATCCAAACTGCTTTTGAATGAAATCATTGTCCACAGCGGCCGTGGCCGGCGCTTGCGGCGCGGCAGAGGCAATCGCTGCAAAAAGAAGCACCATCAGTACAGAAGAGACGATACGAATGGACCGCATGCTGCTACTTTAGACCCGTCGCCGCTCTCGCAATAGAGAAAGAAAAGGTACATTCGCACGGAAGTCACCACCTGTAGGAGGCCCCGTGTGGAAGCCCACTGCCCTAGCTCTTAGAACGAAAATGCTCCCAGCCCTGCGGACGCAATTCGTAGCCCCCGCCCTTCTTATTCATCAAAAAGACGCGCTTACCACGCGTGACATGACCGATCTGCGTGATACCGACGCCAGCAAAGCGCGTCGGAATGCGCTTGCCGCTTGGCGCGGTGAACAGCAATTCGTAGTCCTCTCCCCCATGCAGGGCAAATTGCAAATCCACTTCGCGCGCGGGCTTGCCCACGGTGGCCCTTGGAATGGCTTCGGCCTGAAGTTCAGCGCCGACGCGGCTTTCTTCGCAGATGTGAGCGAGGTCAGTGGAGAGTCCATCGCTGATGTCGATCATCGCAGAGGCGAGTCCCTTCTCCCTGAGCGTGCGGCCTAGCGCCAGCCGCGGTTCTGGAAAGAAGTGCTGGGGATACTGCACTGGCTTCAGCCTGCGCTTGGGGTGCGCCAGCATCCTTCGCACAGCGGCGGCAGAGCCACCCAAAGCACCGCTTACATAGATCCGGTCTCCGGGGCGAGCACCCGATCGTAGGATTGCCTTCCCCCGCGGCACCGACCCCAACACTACTATGTCGGCCAAAATGCCATTGGGAGACTCGGCTGTATCCCCACCCGCCAGGCTCACGCCAAATTTTCCAGCCAGATCCAACAGGCCGCTCATGAAGCCGTCCACCCACTTTTGCGACAAGTCGAGTGGTAAGGCGAGGGAAAGGAATACCGCCAGTGGCTCGCCCCCCATGGCGGCGATGTCACTCAAGCCGCGAGTAAGACAGCGATGTCCGACTGCCTTGGCAGGATGCCACTCCCGCCGGAAGTGAATTCCCTCCAGCGTGAAGTCGGTGGTCACGAGGGCCTCATGGCCGGCGGGTACCCGGAGCACGGCTGCGTCGTCGCCGATGCCGGTTACGACGTTACTTCCCTTCGCCGCCTGACTTCGGAGGCGGACAATCAGCGCTTTTTCGGCGAGGTGCACGGCGAGGCCAATATAGATGACAATCCATTTCGGCCAAAATGCGAGTGTGCCTCAATTCCAGAATTGCCATCTAAAAGTAACGGGTGGTAACCCGTCCGGGTGGCTTACTCCGTTACCCACCCTTGGTAATCCAAAACGGGCTGTTCCGCCGTTGACAGGGAGGAACCTACTTTGTTACCGTGACCAAGCTGTTTCCGACACCTTTGTCGCACTTAAGTGCTGCATCCGGTATGGATTGCAGCCACTAGGGTTTCGGGTCTTCCTGGTTCCGGTAGGACACGGGCATGTAAGCGCCTTATCGCAAGAGATGGGGCATAGCCCGGATTCAGGATGGAATTGAGGGGTTCTCGTAACCGCGAGCCGCCCCCAAGGTCCGATCCTGATGACTAACGGAAGGACAATATTGCGAAAACGTTCTTACATTCTCTTTGTTGCCCCCGGTAACGATGGGCACTTGCGAAAGATTCACATTCCGGTTCACTACTTGTATGTATTTCTGGTAGGGACAACCATTGGAGTCTTGAGCCTGACCGGGATTGCCAGCTCCTACCTGCGGATGCTGCTGAAGGTATCGAACTACAATCAGCTCCGCACCGAACAAGAGGACTTGAAGGACCGCTACACGCGCCTGGAGCAGGTGGCTAAGGAAAGGGACATCCAGGTAGCCTCGTTAGGATCTCTGGCGAGTGAGGTTTCCTCTCTCTACGGTTTGAAGCAGGATCCCAACCTGGTGACGGCATCTTCCTCAGGCATCCAGGACGCGCAAGTCAACTCTTCGTTGAACCAGCTTTATGCTCTTAGAACTTCGGCGCTTAGCGGCGCCACGATGACCGGGATTTCGCTTGGCCTCACCCGCAACGTGACTACGGCTGACTGGGTCAGGGCCAATTCGGCTCCGAATCTTTGGCCGGTGGAAGGTCCAGTTACCGGGTCGTTTGGCGAGCGCATTGACCCGTTTAACGGTGAAGGTGCGTTCCATAGCGGCATCGACATCGCATCGTCTTATGGCCAGCCGGTAATCGCGCCCGCCGACGGCACCGTGACTTTTGCTGATTTTCTGGGCGGCTACGGACGGGCCATTACGCTGGACCACGGCCATGGCATCACCACGCGCTACGGTCACCTGGCCAACTTCGCGGTAACCCCCGGCCAGCGAGTACACCGCGGCGACACCATCGGATTTATCGGTCTGAGCGGCCGCAGCACCGGTCCCCATTTGCACTATGAAGTCCGGATCAACGACACCCCGGTCAATCCGCATAAATATCTGCGGCTGACGGTGGCGAACATCGGCGGATTCTCAGCGGGAAGCTAGTTCAGAACGGACCTCAGACCTCGGGTGTTAGACCTTAGGCCTCGGACTCGAATTTAGAATCTTTGAGCGCGAAATAAGAGGTTCAAAGTCTGACGCCTGGGATCTAAGGCCTGATGGCCAAGGTCTGGGGTCTGACGCCCGCTCTCTACTGTCGCAATCCCATCCATCTCTCCGAAAGTACTATCGAGTTCCCCGGATTCTGGGGATCGTAGCGCACCGACGTGGGCAAGCCCAAGCGGCAAGAATGAAGATTGATCCACTGACGGAGATAGGTGACGTCCTGCGAGGCTTCGTACGAGACTCCCGCGACGTCATAGTGATAGATCAGAAATGTCGCCGGGCGCTGTCCCCCGTCCAGCATCTCCTGGACATCGATCACAGTACCATCAGTGATGCGTCCAACGCGGTCGAGCCATGCTCGCCGCTCCCGCTCCAGGTTTTCCGCGCTCTTAGGTTTACGGCGCAGCAGGAAATACGCGGCCAGCGCACAGCCAGAACCGCCCAGAATCAAAGCATAAAGACGAACTGGAATCATGTGTAGCGGGAGGAACAGCCGCAACATGCAACTGTTGCCTGATTCAGCATAATGCCAGATGGAGAATCGGGGAAGAGCCTGCAGTGGTTACTTGAGGATCGCTTCGCAATTGGCAATTTGCACAATTGAGCGGGTTACCCTTCATTGACTTGTTGTACCTCTACACCCAACATTTCAGCCCAATAATCGAGCAGAAGCTTGCAGCACTATATCTGGGCGGCGGCATGGGTGTTTGCTTGCGCAGCTGTAATATCTCTTCCACATTACGTGATTCTGAGGTAGGCCACCATGACTCGAGAACGGGCGCTGAAGGCTGTGATTGTTGTTGGCGGGATTGCTCTTTTTGGCTGCAGTTTATCCTTTGACGATGTTTCTATGGCGATGACATGAGTCGGAATTCGCACCGATGATGCTGAGTCTCTACGCTACACTCGGGATTTTCTTGCTGCTGGCGACACGTAACCCATCCGCGAATCGAGGCTTGATCGCCTTCACCGCATGGTCGAGTTTTGCTCACGGCGCTGTTATGGCCGTGCAGGTATTCGAGAATAGGATCGGACGCGGGGAACTGATGGGCGTAGCTATGTTCGTAATCATCGGTGTGGCCCTGATCGCGCTTGCTCCGGCAAAGCAATCAAAAGAGCGAGCATCGGCAGCCGTCGCGTAGGGTCGTATTCTGCGAAAGGCCGGCCTAGGAATCTTGTCCTACCGCAGCCAAGGCCGAAGACGCGAAGCGTTGATGAGTTCTCTCTTATACCGCCTAACTGCTTAAACCAGCCTCTTACACCACCAATCCCGGTCAATGAGTGCAATGGCGATATTACGACAGCAACTTTCTTAGGTGCCGCCAACTCCGCGCCTTTCATTGACTTGCCCCGTTTCAACGTAAGATTCGCGCCGTGGGTGTTTCGGCGGCGAGAAAAGTTCTCGCCTTAGCTTAACGTGACGGCCACGGCGGCCAGGGCAGCCGGTAATGACCAAGCCCAATCGCCTAGATAAGTAACGGCTGCCGCGGCTACGACGCAGCCGACGAAGAAGCCGACAAGGAGATGGAGAGCGCCGATTTGTCGCCTTCTGTTGCTCTCCATTGGCTGGGTTGGCGAACTCGAGTCCACCAGCGCCAGTACAGCGTTCGTCAAGTTGCCCGTCATGACCGCGGTTGAGGGAGCAACCGGCAGGGTCAAGCGCAAGAGAGCAAACTGACAGCCCATGGCGGCGACCGCGATCATCGCCGCGATCGTGCCCATTAGGCCATGCGGATCGGCGGACGGTTTGGTGATGACACTGAAAATCAACACGCAAGTAATCAGCAGAAACTGAATCAGGAGAAGCAGACGCATCAAGCCGCTACCACGCCGGCCCGTTGCTTTGGCAATCAGCCAAGTGGCGGCGACGGCAATGATAAAAATGGGAATAGCCAGAATCTGTGCGGGATTTACCTTATCGTGACGCACTATGAGAGCGCCGATGACCACGATGTTACCGGTTATGTGTGCGGTGAAGATGCCGAGGCTCAGGAATCCGATCAGGTCGACCATACCCGCGATTACGCTGAGCAAGGTAGGGAGCCATCGTTCCGATCGCGAGGGCGTCGCTGCGTCATGCGATGCGCCTCCACCAGCTATGGCGGTTGATTCTATCGTGGACATGGCAGATTGCCTCGTCACTCAAGACTTGGTCTTGGTCACTTTTTCACTAACGTAATCAATGATTAATTTCGGGACGATAAGCCCGAAGCTCATCGCCAAGATAATGAGAGTGGCGACGGAACCGTCAGCGAGCGTCGCGCCCATGAGCTCCCACGTCCTATACGCGCTGTCCGTTAGCTGCACAAGTCCGCTTGCCATTCTGAAGAGGAAGACGCCGGGCATCATCGATACCACGGAAGCAAAGCCGATGGCAGCAAATGGCATGTGCCAACGGCGCGAGACCGGTGTGAGGATCAGCCCAACGATGAGGCAAGCAACAAAGGCGCCAGCCGCGGCGCTAGCCCCGAACTTAGTGAGCGCTACCCATCTCAGACCATGGGCGACCATGCCGACCACTACGGGCCAAGCCAGCATATCCAGCGGGGTGGAAAAGAAGACACTGTAGCAAGCAACAGCGACCCCGGCTGCGATCACGTCCTGCCACAGAGGTAGCGCGCGCGCGGGCGGGTCTACGGGTAAGGAGACGCCGAGAGGGGCAAGCCCAAGCAGCAGGCCTGTCGAGATGGCCACAACCACGAACACGGCATAAATCAGTCGTGCAGCCCCGAGATCGATGCGGCCCCTGATCATGTCCAACATGCCATTGAGGAAATGCGGCCCCGGCACCAGCACCATGCACGGGCAGACTGCGACAAGACGCAGCGACGAACTCAGTTCATACCGAACCGCTAGCGCCCCGACCACCCCAGCGACCAACGCCGCGCCGAATGGTTGCAGAAAGATATTTGTGCTGTAACGGGCCAACGTGCGGCGCAGAACAGCACCCGCCGCCGCGCTCCCGAATATGAGCGCCGCTGCGGTCAGGTGTTGGACGCCGAAGAGTACCGCTAAAGCCACCGCGCCCGCCGCGGCCGCCAAGGCGAACAGCCAGGTCGGCGCAGGTGGCGCCTTTGCGATTCTGTCGATTGCTTCCATTGCGTTGGCCGGGGCCAAGCGTCCGTCACACACCGCCTCAAATGTTCGCATTGTCGAAGCCACGCGATCCATGTCCACGCCGGAAGGAGCGGCCTCAATTGCTGAAATGAATTTGCCTTCCGCGTCTTCGGCTTGAATTTCCAGCTCTCCCCAGCGTGGAAAGATCGCGGCGCGAAACCCCAGACAGTTGCTCAAGCGTTCAGTGGCATCCACAGTCTGCTGCGTGGATTGGCCATTGACGTACAAAACTCGAGCAACAGCGAGGACAAGATTAGAGCGCTCTTCCGGCGTCATATCTGCTCCTCACAAAGATTTCGAAACTGCAGGCGTCCGATCCAAAAGCCGAACGGGAAAATTGGAGCCGGCCTGAACCATTCAAGCCGGCTCCGGGCCCCGGGGGGTCGATGCTTAATGAGAGCCTCGCCCTATGCAGCGACGGGCGATGCCACGTACGGCCGGACCATTTTCTTGGGGTCGACAACGCGATCGAATTCGGCTTCCGTCACGAAGCCGAGCTTGAGCGCGGCAACCTTGAGCGTGAGGTCGTTGTCCATCGCGTAATGGGCAATCTTCGAAGCCTTGTCATAGCCGATCACCGGCGAAAGTGCCGTGACCAGCATGAGTGACTCCTCGACATACTGGTTGATCTTCTTCAAATTAGGCTTAGTTCCTTCGACCAGGAATTTCCGGAAGTTCGTGCACGAATCGGTCATCAGGGTGATTGAGTGGGTCACGTTATAGATGATCAGAGGCTTGTAGACGTTCATCTCGAGGTAACCGCCGGCACCGCCAAAGCCCACCGCGGTGTCGTTCGCCATCACCTGGACGGCGACCATCGCGAGAGCTTCGGCCTGGGTCGGGTTTACTTTGCCAGGCATAATCGAGGAGCCTGGTTCGTTTTCTGGTATCCGCAGTTCGGCGAAGCCCGCCCGCGGTCCGCAGGACATGAGCCGGATGTCATTCGCGATCTTATAGAGTGAAACGGCGAGTGTGCGGAGCGTACCGGAAAGTTGTACTTGACCGTCGTGAGCGCCCTGCACGGTGAACTTGTTTGGCGCAGAGACGAACTGCAAGCTTGTGAGCTTGGCGATCTCGGCTGCAGCGGCATCCCCGAAGCCAGGTGCTGCATTGATGCCGGTGCCCACCGCCGTGCCCCCGAGCGCGAGACGATAGATACTCTTCAACGCGTCTTCGATCCGGTCGAGATCGTCTGCGAGCACGCCTGCATAGCCTGACCACTCCTGCCCGAGAGTGAGCGGGGTAGCGTCTTGCATGTGCGTGCGGCCGATCTTGACGATGTCGTCCCACTCCTTTGCCTTTGCGGCAATCGCATCGTGCAGCTGTTTCACCGCTGGCATAAGCCTCTGCTTCACATTGACGGCAGCCGCGATATTCATCGCCGACGGAAATGTGTCGTTCGACGATTGGGACATGTTGACGTGGTCGTTAGGGTGAACCGGAGTCTTGCTCCCCAGCGGCGTGCCGGCGATTTGGCAACAACGGTTCGAGATCACTTCGTTCACGTTCATATTGAACTGGGTGCCGCTGCCCGTCATCCAAACGTGCAACGGGAACATGTCGTGGTGCTGGCCGGCCAGGATCTCGTCGCAGACTTGAGCGATCAGATCGTGGCGCTTCTTGTCGAGGCGCTTACCGGCAAAGTTTGCATTGGCCGCGCCTTTCTTCAAAATGGCATAGGCCGTAATCATTTCGCGGGGAATTAAATCCTTCCCGATGTCGAAGTGTTCGAGCGAACGCTGGGTTTGTGCGCCCCAGAGCTTGTCGGCCGGAACATCTACCTCGCCCAGACTGTCGGTTTCCTTGCGAATTTCTGGCATCTTATTCTCCTTTTTGACCGGCAGTTATGCCGGATCATTCGGTTTGGCTCTTCCGATTTATGTTCATTGTTTTGGCGATAGGACATCTCTAGTTTTAATAACTGACTCCTTTCGTTTCCCCTCGTTCTAAAACTCCACTTTTGTTCTGAACCCTAAAACGACAGCGTGTCCTGTTCTCGCGCCCACGTTCGCGTAGTACTGAATCACTGGCTGCAGGAGCAGCATATGTAAGGGATCCAGAAGCGTGTTGAATTCGATGCCGTGCTCCACCTTCCACGCGGGCGTGCTTTGCGGATCAAATTGCTGGCTCAACCGGTTTTGCACGTAGCCCAGCGACATTGTGTTGTGAATTGGCAGGGGCAACGGCTCATTGAAGCGTAGCCCCGCAGTGAGCATGGTGTTGTTGCGGTTGACGTTCGCCGGGCTCCAGTCGTATGCAAACGTCCCGTCCAAGCCCCTTGCTTCCTTCGGGTCAACGCGCCAGAGCGCTTGGCTCGCCATCCAGTACAACAGATAGTCCCCCGACCGCGGTCTCGCGCTCGACGCCGTTGCGAACTCTCCAGGATTGTAAGAAGCGCCAAACTGATAGAGCCCGGAGTATCCCTTGCGACTTTCGACGCTGTCGAAGGCGCGTACGGAGCTAGCGTTCTTGCCCGGAGTGAACCCGATCTCAGAGATGCTCACCGGTACTCCGCGAAACTGTGGAACTAATCCAGTCGGATTATGGGCAAAGGGCTCGCGGTCTTCGGCTTCGACCATCGATTTCACGTAAAGGTTGTGAATGGGGACAACGCGCACTTCCATCGCTGGCGTTGACGGGGGATCGAAAGACTCGAAGTCCGTGAACAGATTGCCCAATGCGTATCCCATCGGCTCGAAGATGAATGACGCCGCGTAGTGTTGCGCGCCATAGAAGTCTTGACCTGCAAACTGGCCGATACGCGCCGCGATTCTCTCGTCGATCCATCGCTTCTCGAGCCACCAAGAATCCAGGCGGCACGTATTCATGCTGGACATCCCACTCGGACTTGTCAGGAGGCCCAGATAAGCTCCGAGATTGCCTCCGCCCTGCCACAGCGCTGTCGCATGGAAATACAGGTCGTGAATACCGACCAGCTTTCCGAAATCGATGTCCACCGTCCCGCGAAAACGATTCCAGCTCGCGAAGCGCTCTTTCTGCGGGCTCTCGATGTTCCACAGAGAATCGCTCACGTACTGGAAATCGAATCGGACGCCACGTTCCAACAAGCGCGTCCTTTCGCCGCCCCATTCGCCGAACAGGTGGCCGTACGGGCCCTGACCTGTCTCATGGCTGTCCGGACCGCCGAGTGTTTCCTCCTGTTGGCCTTGCGAAGACAACGGAACTACTAGCGCGCAAAAGCCAGAGAAAACCACAAAAGCAATTCGAAGCATTCGTGCATTCATAGCTGAACCATCAGCACAGCAGCTCAATGAAGTCTTATGCGCCTCGCAGTCTTCCTAACCAAACGTGAACGAAAAAGCCTGAACGCCGGGACCAAGGAATTCGATCTCAAAAGTGCGGTCTCCTATTTGACCCTTTTGCCGGATGAGCTGATAAAGAAGACGGGCTCTCGAACCTCGTCGATGCCGTCAGGGGGCGGAGTCAATCAACTCCGGAATCGTCACCGGGCGCGGTGCCGTCCAATTTTACGTTTTCCTCCTTGAGATACCTTAGACAACCAAGGGCCTACCCGGGTGGGAACCGCACTTGAAGACGAGTGACGCAGCGGACTCTTTCCCGCAATCAAGTAAGTGTGCTCTTGTCGAACGTTTTCCGTCAACAGGCATACTCGGGATTGGCCGACGGAATCGGAACAACAGTCGAAATCAACCTTGGCGACTATCCGCCAGCAGTCGCTCGAACCAGCGAACTTGCCCGCTCGCTTCCATTCCCACGCGCACCTTGTGTCCTTGTTCTTTCAGACCCCGATAGAACTTCTCTGCTTCCAGGCTATGTTCCAGTCGCTGCTCCTGAAACTCTCCTGTGTCGGTATCTACCCACGCAATTTGTTGGAAGCCCGGGTGATAGTCACAACCTATAATCAACATGTTCGGCTCCTTTCTCCCCAGCCTTGGTTGGTTGGCACCACCAAAGATTACTCGGGCACTGGAGCCGACATTGTCATGGAATCATTTGCACCACCTGAGACCGTGGGCGAGAAAGCTCGCGCCTGCATTGGTCTATTCAGTGGCTTTCGCGCGAATCACAGCAATCAGGGCCGCCGTAGTGGAGACGTCGATGCCGTAACGTTCCCCACCGCGCACAATCGGACCGCCAATGGCATCCAATTCGAGCTGCCGCCTGGAGGCAAGGTCCTTCTGCATGGAGCTGCGTGTGCCCGAGGGCAAGCCGTCGAAGATCGCCTGGATCTGGGCCGCGTCTGCTTCTGCGCCCCTTGCTTGCGCCACGCCGCAGACCTCAGCCATGGCGGAAATCAACTTGCGTTTCCACCCCGCATCCGCGTAGATCTCCCCTTTGTTCATACCGGATGCCGACGTCACGAGCGCGAATGGTCCCAGGAAGCAGAGCTTGTTCCACAGCAGAGTCTGCTCGTTCTGGATGAACCGGCACGTGAATTCGAGATCGCGCAATCGTGCGACGATTGCGCCCAGGACTTGCTCTCCACTGGCGGCAAGGTTGAGATTTACGAACGGGGAGCGCTGCACGAACCGTCCCGGGGCAATCTTCTCGGCTTCAACCGCGATCGTCGCCGGCAGCACGCGATCACGTCCAAAGTGTGCGCGTAGGAGCTCGACGTGATCCACTCCGTTCAGCAACGGAACTATACAGCGTGGCAATGACTGCACGGCTTCGAGCGCCTTTTTTAGTTGATAGGTTTTAGTTGCGATCCACAGCACGTCAACCGGACTTGAGAGCGTGGCTATGACTCTCGCTGGCGCAGTAATGGCGACGGCGCCTGACGGACGCTCCAGTGACAAATTTGCGGGATAACCCGGCAGCCTCTCTGGTCGTACTACTACGGTGACGCCTTCGCCAAGGGATGCTACCGCGGTGCCAACCAGACCTCCGATGGCTCCGGCTCCCAAAACTGCATGCTCCATGCCAGCACCCCCCGGTAGACGCTATGCCGCGCACTTCACTATTCATCCACCACTGGATTCCGTAACGTCCCCACTCCCTCCACGCTCACCTCGATCACCTCTCCAGCGACAACCGGGCCCACGCCTTTGGGCGTTCCCGTGGCGATCACGTCCCCGGGAAAGAGCGTCATGACTTGCGTGATGTAACGGATTATGACTTCCAGTGGAAATATGAAATCCCGCGTGTTGCCCTGCTGGCGGATCTCCCCGCTAACCCGGGTTTCGACGCTGACGCCCGCCCAGGGGTCAATCTCGTCCGTGACCAGCGGGCCTACCGGGCAGAAAGTGTCGAAGCCCTTGGCGCGGGTCCACTGGCTATCATTTTTCTGCACATCGCGCGCCGTTACGTCGTTGAGGCAGGTGTAACCCAGAATATAGGGACGAACGTCTTCGTCAGGGCCGGCTTTGTAGCACGTGCGACCCACCACTACCGCGAGCTCACCTTCGAAATCCACCCGCTGCGAGAATTTGGGCCGGCGAATCTGCTGCTCCGGCGCCAGCAACGAGGATGGCGGTTTGAAAAATATCAAAGGCTCCGCCGGGACTTCATTTCCCAGCTCGGCAGCATGCTCGCGGTAATTGCGGCCCACGCAAACAATTTTTGATGGGCGAACCGGCGCCAACAGCCTGGCCTCGGCGAAAGGCAGACGATCCATCCGCTTGGTGGGCAAATCTTCAATGTCCCCGCCCATCTGTTCTGGCGGACGCAGCAGCAGCCGGGTAATCTCGTTTTTCCCCGCGACGGATTCGACCAGGCCGTAGTGAACCTGACTATCGAGTTGAAAGCGGCAATATTTCATAGCACCTCAGGGACAGATTTAACTCCAAGCAATTTCATGGTATGACTTCGCTGGCCTCATCCGACTTCGCACTTTCGTTTCCACGCAGATCAATCGCCGAAACAGAATAGAAATAGGTTTTGCCCGAAATGACATTCGCGTCACGAAACGCAGGACTCTTCAACAGTTCCGAGTTGATCTTTGCCGGCGGGCCGCTGCCCTCTTCGTGGCGATAGACGTTATAGCCGGCGAGGTCGACGTCTGCGTTCGGTGCCCAGACCAAATCCACGAACGGCGCTTGCCCCACACCTGAAAAGACGGCCTGCAGTCCAGATGGGACAGCCGGAGGGAAAATATCGCGGGTAAACACCTTCACAACCGGTGTGTCATCGCCCTCTACCTCTGCTTCCGGCCGGCCGGGTGCTGAAATCACAGTGACCACCGTCCCACGGTAGAAGTGATTTTTCTCCCACTCGATGGTCGGATCCAGCAATTCGAGCTTGGCGCAGCCTTGCGCATCGGTCTCACCGACTCTCGTCTCGGTCTTACCCCCTTCGACACGGCGGTAGACGCGGATTCGATAGTTAAGCACCGGAGTTGGCGCCGTGATGGCCGCTCCGCACGACCATGAAACGCGCACCCCCTGGGCTGTGACCTCGGCCGTGAAATCCGATGGAGGCGGGACAGTTGGCGCACCCGGCACCAGAACCTGATTGGAAAGCCCCGCGCTGCGGCCCCTAGTGTTCAGCACTGAAACGGCGTATGCAATCTGAGCCGTGGGATCTTGTTCCTCAAGTTGGCGAGGAAGGGTGTCCGCATAACTGGCCCGAACTTTTTCAGTGGCCTTCTTCGACTTATTTTTCTTCGAGGGTGGTGGCGGCGGAGGGGGCGCGGGAACTTCTCCTACCGAGCTTGCACATCCGCTCATGGTTCCTGTCGAGCTGCGGCAGATGCGAGTGACGCCCAGGTGACGTACCCTTTCCTGATCCGTGGTGCGGTTAGGAACGGTCCACGACAGTGAAACCTTGTCGCCCTTGCGTCCCGCGCTCAGATCAGTCACTGGCTGGGGCAGCTCCAGCGAGGGCGGCAGAGGCGGGCCCGGCGTGCCGCAGCCGGCCAGCAACCCTGTAAACGCCATTGCAAACAAGAGCGTGACGAGCGCTGGCTTCATGAAAGGGGAGCAACAGAATAACAGAAGAGGATTGCAGCCGACCGACTCACGCGCCACAGCGATCTCGGCCAACTACGCCACCAGTTCCTTCACTCCTTCGCGAAAGACGCGGGTGTGTTGGTCGATGTCCGAAGCATCAGTCTGTGGCGACATCAACGCCATATTGTGGAATGGAGTCAGCAGGATGCCCCGGTTCATGGCATAGAGATGCATGAACCGTTCCAGTTCAAAGTCCATGGCCTCATGAGCCTCGGTGCCGTTTGTTGGCGGGCCAGGCGAGAATAAATATTCGGCGCGACAGCCCAGCCGGGTCACGTGCCATGGCAAGGCGAATTCTGCAATGGCCTTCTCCACTCCTATCGTCCAACGCTCTGCCATCGGAATCATGCGGTCGAAGGCGTCTTTTGTCAGCACCTTGGTCAGCGTAGCCCGCATAGCGGCCAGCGAAAGTGCGTTACCTGCCAGCGTTCCCCCAATGCCACCGGTGTCGCAATCTTCCAGATTCTGCTGGTCGGCGATGCGCGTTGCGACCTCCTGGGTAAATCCGTAAGCAGCTCCTGGAACTCCTCCCGCAATGGGCTTGCCGAAAACCAGGACGTCCGGCTGAAGACTCTCGGCGCGAGTGTAACCTCCAGGGCCGGCGCAAATGGTGTGAGTCTCGTCAATGATGAGCAGGGTGCCATGCTTGCGGGTCAGTTCGCGCAAAGCCTTATGAAAGGCGGGCGCAGGATGCACGATGCCAACGTTAGTCATGACCGGCTCAGCCAGGACACAGGCCACGTCACCGGGAGCAAGGGCCTGTTCCAACGAGACAGGATCATTGAACTCGACGACCTTGGTCGTGACCGCAGGATCAACGGGTGGCCCGATGTTGCCGCGGCGAGCATGGGCCACGCCGTCTTTCAGAGTGATGAAAGTCTCATCCACCGTGCCGTGGTAACACCAGTTGAAGACTAGAATCTTTGGACGCTGGGTAATTTGTCGTGCCAGCCGGATAGAAAAGCGGTTCGCGTCAGTGGCGGTGAGCGCGAATTGCCAGTAGGGCAATCCGAAACGCTGCTGCAACTCTTCACCAACGAGGACTGAATCTTCGCTGGGCAGCATCAGGGTAATACCCCGGCGTATCTGGTCCTCGACCGCCTTGACCGTCGCGAAAGGCGAGTGTCCGGTCATGGCGCCAGTGTCGCCAAGACAGAAGTCGATGTAGCGGTGTCCGTCCACATCGTAGAAGTGTGTACCCTGGGCCTCGCGCACGAATGGCGGAAATGCTCCCGCCCACTTCACCATCCAGTTCATGGGCACGCCCCCCAACAATGACTTGCCCGCGCGCTCAAACAAGGCCTTGGATTTGGGGCGCTCGTCGACGAACCGCTTCTGCTCACGTTGCATCAAAGATTTCAGGCGCTGGCGTTCTATCGTGCTCACGAAGCTTCTCCTCACATTTATTCGTGCGCTTGTGTCGGCTCGAGCCGCCACGATTTGCGGTTGACATTTAGGCCAACTGGATTAGAGTTGTCGGCACACTTCCCTGCGCTTTCCCCATTCGGCCCCGGCTCGAAATTTAATTCTTCGAGGTGTATGAGTTATGAAAACCCGTGCCCGCAAAGCCACGATCATAGACGCCACGTCTCTGTTGAACCAACAAAAGCATCACCCGACGCCCAGGCCGGGACGAGCGTTTGGCGCAACCCGTTTACCGCAAACCTTCCAGACTGTGATCGATCCCACGAAGCATCCACTGCAGCCTTGGCGTGATCTTCCACCACCTACCGGCGCGCCGCCCTTCCATCTCTCACTGGACAGTATCCTCTCCGCCGACGCCATGAATTCCATAGAAACCTCGGGGACCATGGTTTTTCACTCGGTCGGGGATACCGGAGGGGTCAACACTCCCAGCCAGATTGAAAACGTAGCAAGCTACATGGAGATGGAATTCGGCACGCCGGACGTGACCATGCATCCCTCGTTCTTTTATCACCTGGGCGACGTGGTTTATTACGATGGCGAACTGGACAACTACTATCCCGAATTCTACGAGCCCTACATGAATTATCCGGCGCCGATCATGGCCATCCCCGGAAACCACGATGGTGATGTCGACCCTCAGACCGGAGAATCCAGTTTAGAGGGTTTTGTACGGAACTTCTGCAGCCAGGCTCCCACCCATACCCCAGAAGGGCACGACGCCCCGCGAACCACCATGACCCAGCCCTACGTTTACTGGACTCTGCTGACACCGCTGGTGACCGTAATCGGTCTTTACAGCAATTGTCCCGAGGGCGGCCAGCTCAGCCAGGCCCAGATCGACTGGTTTGAGTCAGAACTGAAATCGGCGCCGAGTGATCGTGCCCTCATCGTCGCCGTCCACCATCCGATTTATTCCGCTTACGGAAGCAAACCCGGCAGCCAGCACCTGAAAGGCGTGCTCGAGCAAGCGTCGGCTTCTGCTGGCCGTGTGCCGGAACTGGTGCTTTCCGGTCACGTTCACAATTACCAGCGTTTTCAGGGTTCACTAAACGGGCAGGCAGTCCCGATGATTGTGGCGGGCGCGGGAGGCTACAATCCCGCGCTGCACACGCTCTCGAAGGTCTTTCACAGCGGCAAGCTTCCGATACAAATGGCTGGCGGAGATGGCATCCTGGAGAACTTCTGCGACAACCAGCATGGCTATCAGCGAATCACTGTGACGAAGAAGAAAATCCAATGCGACTACGTGGCCGTGCCCGATCCTGGGAGTACGAAAAAGGGAGCACCTGGAATATTCGACTCCCTGAGCATCAAGACCAACTACTGAAGGGCTAAAACTGGGACGGGCGAGACGCCCGTCCCCCGTCGTTAGAGAATATATCTCGACAGATCCTGGTCCTTCACGATGTCGGCCAGCATGTGGCGGACGTAATCCGCGTCAATCTTGATGTGTTCGCCTTTCTTTTCGGGTGCCTCAAAGCTGATCTCATCCAGCACCCGCTCCATGATGGTGTGCAGGCGGCGCGCGCCGATGTTTTCCGTGCCTTCATTGACCCGAAAGGCAAAGCGGGCCACTTCTTCAAGCGCCTCGCGGGTAAACTCCAGCTTCACCCCTTCAGTTTCGAGCAGGGCTGTGTACTGCTTCGTCAGCGAAGACTTGGGCTCGGTCAGAATGCGGATAAAGTCGTCCATGGTGAGCGACTGCAGTTCCACACGAATGGGGAAGCGCCCCTGCAGTTCTGGAATCAAGTCGCTGGGCTTGGAAACGTGAAACGCTCCGGCGGCGATAAAGAGGATGTGATCAGTACGCACCATCCCGTAGCGAGTGTTGACCGTGGTGCCTTCGACGATGGGCAGAATGTCTCGCTGTACGCCTTCACGGGAAACATCGGGACCGTGTCCACTCTCGCGGCCGGCAATCTTATCGATCTCATCGAGGAAAATGATTCCAGAATCCTGGACGCGGTCAATCGCGGTGCGCGTTACTTGGTCCATGTCAATCAGACGCTGCTCTTCTTCCTGAATCAAATACTCGAAAGCTTCGTTGACCTTCATCTTGCGCTTCTTGGTGCGCTGGCCAAAGATGTTCGGCAGCATGTCTTTGATGTTGACGTCCATCTCTTCCACGCCCTGGTTGGAGATGATTTCGAAGGACGGGAAATTGCGCTCGCGCACATCGATTTCGACCATTCGATCGTCGAGCTTGCCTTCGCGTAGTTGTTGGCGCAGTTTCTCGCGGGTGCGGCTGGTGGATTCAGTCAGGCCGGTGCTGCCTTCAAGGACGACTCCGCCGCTTGCGGAGTCCCCAGACCGCGGCGGCGACACCGGCGGCAGCAGAATGTCCAGCAGGCGCTCTTCAGCATTGAGCTCGGCCTTGTCGGAGACGTCTTCGAGCTTCTCCTCGCGCACCATGTCGATCGCGATCTCCACCAGATCGCGAATCATGGATTCAACGTCGCGGCCCACGTAGCCAACTTCCGTAAATTTCGAAGCTTCCACCTTCATGAAAGGCGAGTTCGCCAGCTTCGCCAGACGACGGGCGATTTCGGTCTTGCCCACGCCCGTGGGCCCAATCATGATGATGTTCTTGGGAATGACCTCTTCCGCAAGATCGGGGGCCAGCTTCTGCCTCCGCATGCGGTTGCGCAGGGCAATAGCCACAGCGCGCTTAGCAGCGTTCTGGCCGACTACGTGCTTGTCCAGCTCAGCAACGATCTCACGCGGCGTGAGCTCATCCAGTGCAATCTGTTCTTCGTCTACGGTTCCAGGCAGGTAAATAGCCATAAAAAGTGGTCAGTGGCTGGTGGCTAGTAGCTAGCCACTAGTCACTCTCTTACAACTCCTCAATCGTGACCTTGTCATTGGTATAGATGCACATTCTGCCCGCAATCTTCATCGCTTCTTCTGCAATCTGGCGGGCGGAAAGCTGGGTATGCTCGGCCAACGATTGCGCCGCGGCCTGAGCATAGGGCCCGCCGCTGCCAATGGCAGCTATGCCGCCGTCCGGCTCGATCACGTCGCCCTGGCCGCTGAGCAGAAAGGTCTGTTCCTTGTCAGAAACCAGCAACAATGCCTCCAAATGACGCAGAAACTTGTCGGTGCGCCAGTCTTTGGCCAACTCCACCGCGCCCCGGCCCAAGTTGCCATGATACTGCTCCAGCTTCGACTCGAATCGGCTGAACAGCGTAAACGCATCGGCGGTCGAGCCGGCAAATCCCGCGAGAATCTTGTCCTGATACAGCCGCCGGATCTTCTTGGCGGTGTGTTTGATAACCGCCTCGCCCAACGTCACCTGGCCGTCTCCGGCCATGACCACATTGCCGTTGCGGCGCACACAAAGAACTGTAGTGGAACGAATCAGACGCTTCTGCGGCATGAGGGTAATTGTTGATTATAGCAGCGCGGTAGATCGGAAGCCTGGGACGCCTGGAACACCTGAACTATACTTCCCAAGAAACCGACCTGAAGAATCTCCGTCTAACCCACCACGAGGAGGGCAAATCCAACATGAAGCAAGCGATCTTTTGTCTCGTTCTGGCTCTATCATTACCCGCTTACGCGCAAACTCAAAAACCCGCGCCAACCCTGAAGAGCGTCCTGCTGGAGCAACTGCGGACCACCCACAACAAGGCAGAATGGTTTGTGCCTGCGAACACCGCCGTGGAAGGTCTCACCCCGGAGCAGGCCAGTTGGACGGACGGCAAGGGAAACCACTCGATCGGCCAGCTAACCAATCATCTGATTTTCTGGAACCGCCAGTCACTGGCCAAGTTCAAGGGCGAGCCTCCTGAGAAATTCAGTGGCAACAACGACGAGACCTTTACCGGCTTCGATATCAAGCAATGGAACGCCGCCGTGCAGCAGCTTGACCAGGTATTAACCGAATGGGAAAAGGTGGTCGAGGCCGCGGACGAAAGCAAGTTAAAGGACTGGTATTCCACCATCGCCAAAATCGGCACGCACAATGCCTACCACATCGGGCAGATCATCTATGTCCGCAAAGAGCAGGGCTCCTGGAATCCGGCGAAGGGAGTCAACTGAAGAGCGGAATTTTTGTCAGAGGGTGCCCGTTCAAGCTTCGCTTGAGCGGGGCTTTTCGCTGGCAGACGGACGTATCTTCCCAGCCCGAAATCCTGTCAATAGGCAAGAAGTACACGATCCCTCGTAAGCTGACCGCAAACCTGGAGATATATCGCCGCCAGCCATGTCCCATCTGCCCGTTCCAAATTGTTAAAATAGAAATATAAGCTGAAAATTCAAGGAACTCAGGCGCGGGTAGCGGCTCACTTTGATACGGAAGCGAGCCAAAGGCGCGATTGTTGCGTCGCGAAGTGCGCGACGCATCGCGCGGCTCGCCCAGATCCCTCGCTGCGCAAACAACACTTGCTCGGGATGACAATCAAACTGAGCCACTACTGAGGCGCGGCGCAAGAAAAAGGCCAGCGCCTTTCCTTTTTGGGAGGCGAACCTTGGGGGCGGAGCGGAGATGTATGAGTGCAAGCCTTTCAGGACGTTCAAAGAACGGGGCGAGTGGGTGGAGCTGCGCTTTATGGACCACGCCATGGGACTTGGGTTGAGGGTATCGAAACCCTGGGGCGATTCGTCGCCTTACGATGTCGGAGTCGAGGTTGGATCGCGTTTTCTCCGGGTACAGGTCAAGTCAACAACACATCGGGTGGGCCATGGGTACCTGTGCCGACTCAAGCCGAACCCAGCGACGGATCCTTACACAGAGGAGCAATTGGATTTCTTTGCGGCCTACGTCATCCCAGAGGACGTGTGGTACCTGATACCGACGGGGGTGGTTTTACAGAGAAGAGGTGATCTGATGCTTTGTCCGGTGCAGCCACGTAAGTATGATCGGTATAAGTACGAGTGCTATCGGGAAGCCTGGGGGCTGCTCTCGAAGAGCAAACGGGCTCTGGCCGCGAGGGGGGTGGCACGCTGAGTGGTTGCGTGGCCCACTCGAGGCTCATTTCTGCTCTCGAGGGTGCCCCGTTCAAGCTTCGCTTGAGCGGGGGTTTTTAACTACTGTGAAAGAGCCCGGCCGGGTGCCCATTCTCTCCCGACATTGCGAGAAGTGGGGTTACGCACGTCAGATGCGAGTCATCCAGTAACCGGGCCGCCGGTGTCCGTGAGCAACGGCGAACACCATGACTTGTGAAGGAAAGTCCTGATAGATGATGCCGAAAGGAAATTGCCGGAGAATGTATTTTCTGAAGCTATCGAAGTAGATTGGCCAGCGCTGGGGGGCGTCGCCGATTTTGCTTATTGCCTGAGCGAAAGCGCTTTCGAAGTTAACCGCAACTACCGGGCTTCGATCTCTATACCAGACCAGCGATCTCAGATACTCTTCTTCCGCTTGGGGATGAAACCGAACCGGCTTACTTGCCATGCAGCCGCGTTCGTCCCTTCTGCTGGACCTCTTCCCAAGGGACAGTGTCTACCTCGCCGGATTGCACGTCACGTGAGCGGCGAACGACTTCTTGCTGCCAGGCGGCATCGACATCCTGCTCCACAGTGGCGTCCAAGCTTGCGATCAGGTTACCGGCGAGCTCCGCGCGCTCTTCGTCGGGCAGGGCGAGGGCTTTTTGCAGCAATTCGTGGGCCTCTTGCGTCATACGGAAATTATATCGCTCGGTGCAACATATGCCTGCGAGGGCGCACCTTACGCCCCCACGGGCTGCGCACTTGGTTTCCCCGCGAGCAATTGCCTTAGCACAAACTGCAGAATGCCGCCGTTCGCGTAGTAGAGCGCTTCCTGCGGAGTGTCGATGCGGACCAGCGCTGAGAACTCGGTGGTTTTGCCGTTGGCTGTGGCGCGGACTTTGACTTGACGGCCGGGAGTAAACTTCTCGACCAACTCGCGAATCTGCGCAATCTCGAAAACTTCTTCGCCAGTCAGCCGCAAAGATTGCGCGGTTTCTCCGGCGGCAAACTGCAACGGCAGAATGCCCATTCCTACCAGATTTGAGCGGTGAATGCGCTCATAGCTCTCCGCGATCACCGCGCGCACACCCAGGAGAAGCGGGCCTTTCGCCGCCCAGTCACGCGAAGAGCCCGAACCATATTCTTTGCCGGCAATGATGATCAGCGGCACGCCCTCGGCAATGTATTTTTCTGATGCCTCAAAGATGGTCATCTCCGCGCCATCCGGCAGGTGACGCGTGAATCCACCTTCCAGGTTAGGCACCATTTTGTTGCGCAGGCGTACGTTGGCAAAAGTCCCGCGTACCATGACCTCGTGATTGCCGCGCCGTGAGCCGTAAGAGTTGAACTCAGCTGGCGTCACCCCATGTTCCATCAAATACTTTCCTGCCGGACTGTCTTTCTTGATTGAGCCCGCCGGTGAAATATGGTCGGTGGTAACACTGTCGCCCAGCACCGCCAGCACGCGCGCATTCTTGATGTCCTCAACGGCGGAAGGCTTCAGCGTCATGGCGTCGAAATATGGAGCGCGGCGGATGTAGGTTGAATGCTTTTCCCAGGCATAGGTCTCGCCCTTGGGGACGGGCAACCCACGCCAGCGCTCGTCGCCGTGATAAACCTCGCCGTAGCTGCGGCGAAACATATCCGACGAGATCGAGTTCTTGATCACAGCTTCAACTTCGCGCTGCGAAGGCCAGAGGTCGGCCAGGTAAACCGGCTTACCCTGTTTGTCCTGGGCGAGGGCGTCCTTGCGCAAGTCAACATCAACCCGGCCAGCCAGCGCGAAAGCAACCACCAGCGGCGGCGACATCAGATAATTAGCGCGGACGTCGGGATTGATGCGTCCTTCAAAGTTGCGGTTTCCGGAGAGCACCGAAGCAACCACAAGATTCTTTTCGTCGATGGCTTTCGAGATCTCTTCCGGCAACGGGCCGGAGTTCCCGATGCAGGTGGTGCATCCGTAGCCAACGATGTGGAACTTCAGCTTTTCCAGATATGTGGTCAGCCCGGCGCGTTCTAGATAGTCGCGGACAACTTTCGATCCGGGCGCCAGCGAAGTCTTAACCCAGGCCGGCACTTGCAGCCCGCGCTCCACCGCCTTCTTGGCTAGCAAGCCGGCAGCAATCATCACTGAAGGATTCGAGGTATTGGTGCAACTGGTGATGGCAGCGATCACCACACTTCCGTGGCGCAAAGCATTCTTCACACTCGGAGAGACGTGTTCCTCGTGCAGGGAATCATCAACTCCGACGGCTGTGTTGCCGCCTTCCTGTTCCCAGCGCGTTTCGCCACTGGCATTGACCGCCGCCGAGGCGGCAGACTGCGAAGTTGCCTTGGCCACTACCGGCTTGATCAGCGACGGCAGAGATGCTCGAAATGACTCGCCGGCTTGGGACAGTGCTACCCGATCCTGAGGACGCTTCGGGCCCGCTAGGCTGGGCTCGACCGCCGAGAGGTCGAGTGCTAACAACTCAGAGTATTCCGCTTCTGGCGTTTTCTCGTCATGGAAGAGTCCCTGCTCGCGGCAGTAGGCTTCGACCAGCGCGATCTGTTCCTCCGAGCGGCCGGTGAGGCGGAGGTAGGTAAGAGATTCCTGGTCGACCGGGAAGATGCCGCAGGTCGCGCCGTACTCTGGCGACATATTTCCGATGGTGGCGCGATCCGCCAAAGGCAGCTCATGCAGGCCGGGGCCGAAATATTCGACGAACTTGCCGACCACGCCGTGTTTGCGCAGCATCTCGGTGATAGTGAGAACCAAATCCGTGGCGGTCGCGCCCTCTCGGAGTTTTCCCGTCAGCTTCACTCCGACGACCTGGGGGATCAGCATGGAAACCGGCTGGCCGAGCATGGCCGCTTCGGCTTCGATTCCGCCCACCCCCCAGCCCAACACGCCCAGCCCATTGATCATCGTAGTATGTGAATCGGTGCCGACGAGCGTGTCTGGATACGCCACGCGTTTTGCGTTCGATTCCTGCACGAAGACTACGCGGGCCAGATACTCCAGGTTGACCTGGTGCACAATGCCGGTATCGGGCGGGACGATAGCCAGATTGCGGAAGGCGGTTTGCCCCCAACGCAGGAAGGCATAGCGCTCTTTGTTGCGGATGAATTCCAACTCGGCATTGAGCTGGAAGGCCTGCGGAGTGCCGAATTCGTCCACCTGTACCGAGTGATCGATGACCAATTCGGCAGGCTGCAGAGGGTTAATCAGAGTGGGATCACCGGAGAGCTGCTTCATGGCATCTCGCATGGCGGCCAGATCGACGACGGCGGGCACGCCGGTGAAATCCTGTAACAGCACCCGGCTGGGGGTGAAAGCAATTTCCTTGTCAGGCTTCGACTTGCTATTCCAGGCCGCCAACGCGCGGATATCTTTCTCTGTGACATTGCGCCCGTCTTCGGTGCGCAGCAGGTTCTCCAGCAGTATTCGCAGCGAATAAGGCAGATGCCTGGTCGAAATACCTTGCTTATCGAGCGCACCGAGGCGGTAGACTTCGTATTCCTTGCTGCCAACGCGGAGGCTGGAGCGGGAGTTGAAACTATTCATATAAAAATGCCTTTCCGAAGAAGTAATCCATGAGCGAGCGTCAGCAACAGTGAGCGGCTGAAGGCTCACCCGAACACTCTAGTTTAGTCCTGTGATCGCTGATTGTGTTAGGGGCTGGGCCGAGCGGTGGAGAACTCCGAATGTTCAGAAGATTGACAAAGCCGTCCGCCGAAAGATTTGGCAGGTCGGTTTAATGCGCGGCAATCCACACCTGGTACACCACCACTGCCATCATGAACAAGAGATAGATTCGGAGTGCCCAGAGGACAAGAAGTTCCGGTCCCTTAAGGTGGCGCCTGGGGATGTGGTGCTTCTTTGCCCCGACAAGTTGATCGTGTTCGAGTGAGGACAAAACCCAATTTTGATCGGAGCTGGAATCCAAACCTTGTGCTTCTTTTTTTCTCAACATAATCCTGGTCCTCCGAACTGCAGATCCCTCGCTCCGCTCGGGATGGCAACAAAAATATCCCTTCCCTACTTCCCACCTAAAGCAGCAAAGATGTTGGGTGCAATAACACTGATCCCGAAGAGCACGCCTGCGGCGGTCAGGATAACAACCACCGCCGTGGACAACAGATTTGCCCAGACCGGACTGATAAGGTCTCCCATGATTTCCCGGTCATTCACCAGCATGAACAAGAACACTAAGGCCGGGGGCATAGCCAGAACCGCGACCACGTTTACCACGAGAACCACGTACACGAGGGGCAGCCCGGGGATTAGTACGATGGCTGCCGCGGCCGCCGCGCACAGCGTCAGCACGGAGTAAAAGGCCTTGCCTTGTCCCATGGGAAGGTTAAGGCTATGCGGTCTGTGCGTCACCTCTCCGAAGGCGTACGCCGAGGAAGTTGAAATCGTGATTGAAGCCACGATTCCGGCTTCCACCATCCCAAGAGCAAACAGGGACGCGCCAAATCGGCCGATCAACGGCTGGAGGGCCTGCGCAAACTCTGCCGCCTGGAAATTTTCTGCGCTCATTTGATGAGCGAACAACGGTGCGGTCGCCAGGATCGTAGCAACCGCGGCGGCGGTTGCCAATGCGGCTCCCAATACAGTGTCAATGCGGCCGAAGCGGATGTCTTTGGTGGTAAGTCCCTTGTCTACGGTTGCGCTCTGCTGAAAGAAAAGCATCCAGGGTGTCACCGTCGCGCCGATGTCGGCCAACACGATCAGCAGCGTGTCCTTGTTAAAGCCGGGAAGCGGTTGCCAGGTGATGAATGCATGGCCAACCGTGTGCCAGTTCGGATGGGTCATCAGCGCGACTGGAATAAACACCAAATTAAAGGCGGCGGCGGCGAGCGTGATCCGCTCCCACGTCCAGTAGCGGTGACTCATCAGGGCCGAGTACAAGATGACCAGCGCGATGAGAATTGCCATCCAGGGAGGAACTCCGAAGAAACCCAGGCCGGCGCGGATGGCTATGAACTCGGTGATCAAAGTGAGGAAGTTCCCGATTCCCAGGTCGATCATCGAAAACCAGCCCCAAAATGGCCCAAAGCGTTCGAAGATCAGCTCGGCGTGTCCGCGATGGGTCGCGGCACCCAGGCGCACCGTCATCTCCTGAACTACAATCGCCATGCAAAATGTGAGGGCAACGAAAGGAAGGAAGAATCCGATACCGAACTTCGCGCCCGTGGCAGCGTAGGAGAGCATGCTGGGCCCGTCGTTTTCTCCCAGCATGACCAGCACTCCGGGTCCTACAAGTAACCACAGCAGCCGCGCCCTAGAGAATAAGCCGCGCTGGGCACGTGCTGCCGAGACTCGCACTCGATCGTGCGCCCGATCCACATCCTCATGAGTAACGACGACGACTTCGGCGTCGGTTCCAATCCGCGTCTGTTGGGACTCTGCACCTATGCTCATGGTCACCGGCAAGAGTTAGCGTAAGTATACATCACCAGATAAACTACGGTTAATTAGAGACTTAGTCGATAATGAAACTCGAGTCAGCTGGAGCGTCGCCGAACACGGTGGCCCGCGTTTGCGACCCAAATCTTTTCTGCGGCCGAACCTCCCAGCGCCACGGTCCCGGCGTCCGTGGCCAAGGTAAGGGTCTGATCGTAATTTCGTCCGGCGACGTGCAGGTGTGCCCCTGGACGGATGCCACGCTGTTGCAGAAATTCCAGTAGATGGCGGTCGCGCTCGTAGATACCGCTAACCTGATAGTTCTTCCCGGCCTCGGCGTGCGAAAGTAGCAGCAAGCCCCGCCGCCGGCGGCTGACCGGGCTTTCCAGTTCGCTAAGGTTGCCGTGCGGACAAGCGCCTCCACGGCCCAACTTGGCCAACAGCTTGCCCTCGAAATCGGGCGAAACAGCGTGTTCCATGCGCTCGGCTTCGTCGTGCACTTTGTACCATTCCATGCCGAAAATTTCCGCCAGCATGCGCTCGATCAAGTGATGCCGCAAGGTGAGCTTGCGCGCAATCTTGCGCCCAGCCGCGGTCAGCCCCACTTGTCCGCCAGCCTGCATTCGCACCAGCCCGTCCTTTTTCAATCGGCGCAGAGCCATGGTTACGGCCGGCGCGGAGACAGAAAGCCAATGCACCAACGTGGCCGAGATAACGGTCTCGCCTTCACTTTCGGCTTCCAGGATCGCTTTGAGATAGTCCTCTTTGGAAACGGTTATCATCCGAGTTCTTATTATAGAGAAACAGTTAAGTATGGTTAATAAATTTGCGGCTTCGACAGCAGAACAGACTTAACTCAAAACGGCCTGGGTGGAGATTGCGCGTCTGCCGAATAAAAGACCCCCGCGTTTGACATCGTTCTCTCGGCCTCCTAACCTTGTCTATCCGAAGTATGAAAGTGCTGGTCATCGGAAGCGGCGGGCGAGAGCATGCGCTGGTGTGGAAACTGCGGCAGTCTCCACGCGTGTCCAAGGTATATTGCGCGCCCGGCAACGGGGGAATAGCTGACGACGCGGAGTGTCTGCCCGCCAACGTGAAAAGTGTCGACTCATTGCTGGCGCTGGCCAATCAGGTCCGACCTGATCTAACCGTTATCGGCCCCGAGTTGCCGCTGATGCTCGGAGTCGTGGATGAGTTCACCCGCCTGGGCTGGCGTACGTTTGGCCCCACCAAAGCGGCGGCGCAACTGGAATCGAGCAAGAGTTTCGCCAAGGGGTTTCTGCAGCGCCACCACATTCCCACCGCCCCCTACGCCATCTGCAACTCCATGGATGACGTCCAGGAAGCATTGCCGCATTTTCATATACCCCTGGTCGTGAAGGCTGACGGGCTGGCCGCCGGTAAAGGTGTGGTGATCTGCAAAACCAAAGAGGAGGTGGCTTCCGTCGCGGCAGAAATGCTCAGTGGGAAAATGGTGGGAGAAGCCGGGTCGAGGGTAGTCCTGGAGGAGTGCCTGCAAGGTGACGAGCTTTCGTTCTTGCTAGTAAGCGATGGCGAGCGCGTGGCTCCTCTGGTGGCGGCCCAGGACCACAAACGAATCGGCGACGGCGACACCGGCCCGAATACTGGCGGCATGGGCGCTTACAGCACCAAGACTATCGTGGATGAACAAATGAGCCAGTGGCTGGTGCAGCATGTCGCCCGACCCGTCGTGGCTGGCATGAAGGCAGAGGGCGCTGAGTACAAAGGCATCCTTTACTGTGGCCTGATGATGACCGCGCGCGGCCCCATGGTACTGGAATTCAATTGTCGGTTTGGCGATCCAGAGACGCAGCCGATTCTGATGCGACTCGAAAGCGACTTGGTGGAGGCGTTGGAAGCTTCCATCGACGGCCGGGTCAGTGATGGCGACTTTCGCTGGTCACCCGATGCTTCGGTGTGCGTGGTGATGTCGTCAGGAGGTTATCCCGGAACCTTCGAAGTCGGAAAGAAGATGATGGGCCTGGAAGAGGCTGGCAAGATAGAAGGCGTGAAGGTCTTTCACGCCGGCACTTCGAAGCGGGATGGAGGATATTACACCGCGGGTGGACGGGTGTTGGGGGTAACTGCACACGACGCGGATTTGCGCACGGCTGTTGATCGTGTATACGCAGCAGTGTCCAAAATCGGATTTGAAGGTGCGCATTACCGCAAGGACATCGCAGCGCGGGCGCTGAAGAAAGGCTAGGCCTCGGCGAGGGGTAGAGCACTCTTTTGAGAAGGACAATGGATGGGCAAAAAACCTTTGGTTTCGATTGTGATGGGCAGCGATTCTGACCTCGACGTCATGAGCGAGGCGGCCAAGGCATTAGACGAATTCGGCATCGTCTACGAGATCGATGTCACCTCGGCCCACCGCTCGCCCGATCGCACGGCTGACTATGCCCATAAGGCGGCCGGACGCGGCATCCGCGTGATCATTGCCGGGGCCGGTGGTGCGGCGCATCTGGCGGGAGTGATTGCGGCACACAGCACACTGCCGGTCATCGGGGTCCCGATTCCTTCCACATCTTTGAACGGTCTGGACTCGCTGCTGGCGACCGTGCAGATGCCCGCGGGGATTCCAGTGGCCACCGTAGCCATCGGGAAGCCAGGCGCGACTAATGCCGGAATCCTGGCGGCGCAGATCTTGGCCCTCTCGAGCGCGACGGTGGCAAAGAAACTGGACGCCCACAAAGAAAAGCTGGCCAACAGCGTGGAAGAGAAATCTCGGAAACTGAAGATGACTCTGGGAGTCTAGAGCATTCTCGACTGATTATAACTTTAGGTCTTTGAGGTATTGCCTCATGTGTTCTCCGAGGTCAGGACGCTTGAGCGCGAACTCTACCGTCGCCTTCAAGAACCCCAGCTTGTCCCCTGTGTCATGCCGCTTACCCTCGAAGACGTATCCATACATTTTTTCCTTCTTGAGAAGTTGGCGCAATCCATCGGTGAGCTGCAGCTCGCCGCCAACGCCAGCCTGAGTCTCGGCGAGGGTTTCAAAGACTCCAGGAGTCAGGATATAGCGACCGATCACGGCGAGGTTGGAAGGCGCGTCTTCGAGGTTGGGCTTCTCCACAAGATCGAGAATCTCGTAAAGCCTTCCGTTGAAGCGCCCATCCGCCGGCTTTACCTTCAGCACACCGTAAGCCGAAATCGCTCGGCCTTCGATTACCTGGGTGGCAATTACGGAACACTGGACTTCTTCGAACACCCCCATCATCTGCTTAAGGCAAGGAACCTCGCCGTCGATGACATCATCAGCCAGCAGGGCGGCAAAAGGCTCATCGCCCACCAATTCGCGCGCAGTGAGGATGGCGTGCCCGAGGCCGAGCGCCTCCTTCTGACGCACGTAAGCGATGTGGATCATGTCGGAGATATGGCGGACGATCTGGAGCAGGTCAGTCTTTTTTCGCTCCTCGAGCATCTTTTCCAGTTCGTAACTCACATCGAAGTGGTCTTCAATGGCCTGCTTGCCGCGCCCAGTGACGATGATGATCTGGTCGCATCCGGCGGCAACCGCCTCCTCAACGCCGTATTGAATGATGGGTTTGTCCACCAACGGCAGCATTTCCTTGGGTTGGGCCTTGGTGGCGGGCAAGAAACGAGTGCCTAAACCAGCCGCAGGAAATACCGCTTTGCGAACTTTCATGTTCATTGTGAAATTTACCTTCGCGCTCCCAACCAATTAACCCAAGACCTCAGTGATCTTAAACCCTCTGATGCGGAAATATCAGGTTGCGGCTATAAGGTCGGGCTATCGTCTCCCAGCATCGCTTTGCGGATAATCTTCAGAGGCACGCCACCCTGCTGCATGAGCCGGTCGTGAAATTCCTGCAAAGTAAACTTGTCGCCTCGGAGTTTCTGATAGTCCTCCCGAAGCTTGAGGATCTGGAGTTTGCCCAATGTGTAGACCAGGTATGTCGGATCAGAAGTTCCCCGTTTGGCTTCCTCTTCGGCCACCGGCGGAACCTGGTACCCCTCTTTCATAAAAAACTCCTTGGCCTGCTGCAGCGTCATTTTTCCGGTATGCATTTCGATGCCGGCGATAAAACGAGCGTCACGGAGCAAAGCATCCTGCAGCTGGCCCATGCGCAACTTCGGATCACCGTTGCCATAGCCTTCATCCTGCATCATCTGTTCGCAGTAATGCGCCCAACCCTCGGCATTGCTGGAGGAAAACAGCAGCTTGCGAGTCTTCGACGGTGCGCTCTTGATCCACAAGAACTGAACGTAGTGCCCGGGATAAACCTCGTGAGTGGCGGTACTGACGATCGTGCCGCGGTTGAAACTCTCCATCCACTGCCTGGTCTTCTCCGGCGTCCACCCACGCTCCGGCAAGGTGACATTGAACATCGCTTCGGTGGCTTTTGTTTCGTAGGCGCCGGGCGTGTCCATGGAGGCGGTGCTGAGCGCCCGCAGGAAAGGTGGGGTCTCCTCGACGATTGGAGGAGTGGGGGAAGGGATGGTGACGATCTTTTTCTGCTCGATAAATTGCCGCAAGCTGCCCAGAATGTCACGAAATGTTTGCAGCAATTGATCAGGGGCCGGGTGATCTTTCTCCAGTTCAGTGAGCACCTCTCGCGGCTTTTGTTTGGGATCAATCTGCGCCGCAACTTCCTTCAGCCGCTGCTGGTTGCGCCGCAAGTCGGCATAACCAATTTCCAGCAGGCGATCGAGCGGGATGTCCACCATTTCGTCATAAAGCAGTTTCTTGCGAAAAGTCTCGGCCCCGATGCGGAAATCGCCGTTGGAGGCTGGCAGCAAATCCTTTTGCAGCCAGCTCTCATATTTTTTCAGGGCATCAACCGCAGACCCATTGCTTGCCTTGAATTCGGCCAGCAACTTGGAATCTCTGACCCCTGGAAACGCAGCAGGAACATCTTTCTGGAAGAAGTCAATTGTGTCCGGCAGTTGCTCCAACGCCACTTCGGTGTAGACCTTGGGCGGATGGTTGAGGTTGCGCCGGGCAGCTTCCAGCGCCGCGGGAATTTGCCTTTCCCGTGCGATTACGGAACGGAGGCGTTCCTCCTGCGGTGCAAAGTTACGCTTCATGATCAGGAATATGCTGTTGGTCACGCCCGAGCTGTAGAGGTCAGGGTCTTTCCGCCAGGTCTGAACACGTTGCAGTTCGAGCAGTGCGCTCTTGATGTTGCTATCCAGAAAATCGAAATCAGCGGCTTCGTCCGCTGGCAGCAGTGACTTCTGAAAGGCGTCGAATTTCGACTGCAACCTAATCCAACCAGCGATTTCGGAATCCACGGCGGAGCTTGAGTAATCTTCCAGCCTGTCGTCGTATTGATGGAAGCCGGCCGCCGTCCCCGATGTAGGGTGGAACTGGAAATTAAAGTCGAAGTATTCGTCCACCAGTTTGTCGAAAGCCGCGGCTGTGCTTGCAGGGGCCTTGGACGACTGCGGAAAAGCCCGTGAGACGAGAAAACCAATAACTATGAAGAGCGTAAGTATTAGAACGTATCTGTTGGCCATCATTTTGTGACGTATGCGCATTCTCTAGTGCGACCGGGTCACGGGCGGAGCCTGGGCGATCGCATACAACAGTTCTTCCTGCGAGACGGTCGCGGTGCCCCGCTTCATGACCACGATTCCGCCCGCATAGTTAGCCAGGTGAGCGGCTTCCTCCGTGTTGCCGCCGGCTGCCAAAGCCGCCGTGAACGTGGCAATAACGGTGTCGCCGGCGCCAGTCACGTCGGCCACCTGGTCCGAGCCAAAGATCGGAATGTCGATCGGTTTGTGCCGGCGTGTGAAGGCTACCATGCCGTCCCGTCCACGCGTGATCAGCAGAGACTGCAGCTTCATGCGAGAGATGATTTGCTCGGCAGCCGAACACAACTGGCTCCAATTGTGACCAATTTTGATCGCGAGAGCATCCTCCACCTCCGGTTCGTTCGGCGTGGCCGCTGTCGCGCCAGAATACTGCAGCATGCGGTAACGTGAATCCAAGACCACGGGCACTCCATCCAGCCCGCCGCGATAGCGGATTGCATTCAAGATTGCGGGCGTGGCCGCGCCGTAGCCATAGTCCGAAAGCAGCAGCGCGTCCGAAGCGCGTGCATACTCGCGGGCCGCCAGCACCAGTTCGCGTTGGAGATGGCGATTGGGTTCGGCCTCTGGCTCGCGATCCACGCGGACCACCTGTTGCCGCGCCGTGTGCGCCATGCCGGCAAGAATGCGGGTCTTAGTCACGGTGGCGTAGCTTTTATCCTTCAAGATCCCTACCACCGGAATGTGTTTATGGCGGAATCCCTTAAGCAGCAAGCGTCCGGCCTCGTCGTCGCCTACTACGCCCACAGGGAGAACATTTACACCGAGGTCGGCGAGATTGTTAATCGCATTCGCGCCGCCACCCGGTGAAACGCTGCGCTCGCGATGTTTGAGGATTAAGACAGGCGCTTCGCGGGAGACGCGGGATATCTCGCCGAAAACGAATTCATCGGCTACCAGATCGCCGACTACGGTGATCGTCACCTTGGGAAATGATTCGACGATCTTCCGCAGTCGATCAGACTCTTTTGGATGCTTAGTCATTAAGCAAGAGAGATTTTCTCATGCCCGGCCCTTTCGTTCTGTGACCAAGCGCAACATGGTATCCACCGCGTTAGCTGCATCCACCAGTTCCATCTTTACGGGAATCACGGCCAATGGCTTCAGCGCGGATAGATATCCGCCCAGATTGATGGCATCTTTCTCGGTGGTGACAAAGCCGTCGGCGTCACTTTGTTGGCGGAGTTGCAACAAATCGCGGATGTCCTGCTCCGTGTAGGCGTGATGGTCGCGATAGAAAGCCTCGGCAACCGGTTCGATGGCGGCGGTTCGCAGCTGCAACACAAAATTCTGCGGTCGTGCGATAGCGCAAAACACCACGGGACGGCCGGGAACATTTTGCGGCGAAATGCCACGGCGCGCCCGCCAAATCAGCTTTCCATCCAGCGGAAAGGCATCTGGAGATGAGCCGCTGGTGAGCACAACCGCATCCGCGCGACGCAATGAAGTTAACGGCTCTCGCGAGCGTCCGGCGGGCAGCAGGCGATCGCGCGCGTCCTCAGGCGCCACCAGGACGATATCGAAGTCGCGGGCCAGAGCGCGGTGCTGGAAGCCATCGTCCAGCAGATGAAGCTCAGGTCCGAATTTTGATTCCGCAAAGAGGCCAGCCGCGTAGCGGTCTTCTCCCACCACCACCGGAATTTGGAGACGCCGGGCCAGCAGGAGCGGTTCGTCTCCGAAGTCGCGGGCAGCGCCACCTGGATCCACCAGCACCACTCCGCGCGACTGGCGTCCGTATCCTCGCGAGAGAATGTCGAATTTTACCTCGCGCGCTTTCAGTAACTCACCGAGCAGAATGACAAACGGAGTCTTGCCTGAGCCGCCAACCGAGAGGTTGCCGATGCTGACCACAGCGCCGCGCAGTTTCCGGGCGCGAAATATGCCACGGTCGTAGAGCGCATTGCGGCCTCGCACGGCTGCGCCGAAGATCGAAGACAACAAGTTCATCCTGTCCCTCGCCGCCGAATTTGCTGGCGCACCATAGCCCTGCTACGCGAGCCAGGACGATTCTCAGCTGCTTCCACCCGCAGACACCGTCGCTGGCTCCAGTAGTTTTTCCAACGCCGCCAAAGTTCTCTGCGTGGCACCGGTCTGTGACTGCAATGTCTCGGCGGCACGACGGCCCAGCGCGATTCGCTCTTGATCATTAGATAGGAGTTCCATCAGCACCAGTGGAAACTCTGCTGGCCCGACCACGCGCACTGCATCCCGGCTTTGAAACAGTCCTACAATGTCGCGAAAATTTTCCGTGTGATTACCGACGATGATGGGCACTCCGTATTGCGCCGGTTCGATGATATTGTGTCCACCGCGCGGTACAAGGCTGCCACCGACGAAAGCAACGTCTCCCAAACTGTAGAGTGAGGCAAGCTCGCCGATCGTGTCGATCAAAAGGACTCCGCCCGAAAGCAGATCTCCGCTCCACAGAGAACGGCGCCAGAAACGGATCGCGAGATGTTGCAGCAGCCCCGAGACTTGTCCAAAGCGCTCCGGGCGGCGGGGGGCCAGAATCATCATGGCACGCGGATAACTTGCGAGGACATTCTCGAAGGCTCGCAGCAGCAACGGTTCCTCATCTTCCATTGTGCTGCCACAGACAAGGACTGGGCCAACTTCCGCCTGCTCGAATGCAGCACGCAGGCTGGCGATGATCGGTGGCGGAGAGAGTGGCGCTACGTCGAACTTCAGATTCCCTTTAACCTGAACGCGTTGCGCAGGTGCGCCGATTTCCCGCAGGCGGCGAGCGTCCTCTTCTGTCTGAGCGAGAAAGAGATCGATGCGGAGGAGGACCCCGGACAACAAAAGCCCGAAACGGCGATATCCTGGCCAGGAGCGATCGGAAATTCGGGCGTTCACCACCGCAATTCGCGCTCCGCTCGCGTGTGCCAGCCGCAGAAAGTTCGGCCAAAACTCGGTCTCGGCGATCACAATCAGCTCAGGGTGCAGCGCGCGTAGATAAGGTCGGATGGCAAAGGCGAAATCGAGAGGGAAATAGAAAACGCTTTCCTCGCCAAAGCGTTTGCGAGCGAGCCTTTGGCCGGTCGACGTAGTGGTCGAAATTACAACGCGATGCTGAGGAAAGTGTCGTCGTAATTCCTCAATTACGCCACTAACTGCGAGGACCTCGCCTACGGATACAGCATGAACCCATATGGTTCGTCGGGCAGATACTTTGTCAAACCGTATCGGCAATCCCCCGAGGCGCTCACCCAGCCCTTCGTGGTACTTTCCGTGGCGGAGCATCTGAAACAGCCAATAGGGAAGGCTCACCAGCAGACCTATTGCCAACAGCGAGCTGTAAAGCAAGTACATGAAGGAAGGGACATTCTAAACGTATCGGCATCGCCCCAGACACCACCGCGAAGGCCGCACGCATCCTATAATCAACTACCATGTCACGTCGGGTAAGGCTTGGTTCCGTTCGGACGGCTGTCCTCGCCGCTGTTGTCCTGATCCCGCTGATTTGTCTGGCTGGGAAAGAATTCGTCATGCCCACACCGCGGCCTGCCAGGAACTATCCCGCGCACGACGAACATCCCACCGAAGCGGTGGCCATTGCAGCCGATCCGTATGACATGGCGGACAAGGCCAGCATTTTCACGGTCCACTACAGCGAACTGGGCTTTCTGCCAATCTTTCTGGTGGTCACCAACGATAGCGATCATCCCGTCCAGTTGGCGGGAATGCAGGCTCAACTGGTCACCGTGAACAGGAGCAAGCTTAGTCCTGCGACTGAGGACGATATTGACCGGCGTATCGCACGCCCGTCGGCGAGCACCAAGCGATATCCTTTGCCCTTTCCCACTAAGGTGAAGGGCGGCGTTAGCAAGCAGGCGCGGGAGGAAATCCAGAATGCGCAGTTTGCCGCTAAAGCCGTCGAACCCCGCGGTACACAGGCCGGCTTTCTGTTTTTTGATGTTTCCGGCATCTCTACGCCGCTGGCGGGAGCGCATTTGTACTTGACCGGGGTGCGGGACGGCAAGGGCAATGAACTGATGTATTTCGAAATTCCCCTGGAGAAATATCTGAGCGCGCCGGCGAAGTCAAATCCTTACTAGTTCTCTAGCGCGGTCAGTTCGGATCTCGGATCTCTTCTTAGGCGTCATCCCCGAAGCCGGCGTACTACAGCCGGGCGAGGGGTCTTGCGCGGAGCTTCGCTGAGCACGCCGCCGTTCTTCACGTCAGATCCCTCGCCAAGCTTGGGATGACGCCAGTCTGGTTCAAAAAGAGCCTCGATAAGCTCACCGCATCAAACCCATCATTAGTCACAGCCTTTATAATCACTCGATATGGTCACGACGCCGGAAACCTCGGTGGCGGCCCGCGCCAAGTATGAGCCGATCATCGGCTTGGAAGTGCACGTCCAGCTTCAGACTGTGAGCAAGATTTTCTGCTCCTGCTCCACCCGATTTGGCGATCCACCCAATACCAACGTGTGCCCGGTCTGCCTAGGGTTGCCGGGAGCTTTACCGGTGCTGAATCGCAAGGCGGTGGAGTTCGCAGTCTTGGCGGCGATGGCGCTGAATTGCCGCGTGAACGAGACTTCCATCTTTGCCCGTAAGAATTACTTCTATCCTGACCTGCCCAAGGGCTATCAGATTTCACAGTACGACAAGCCGCTGGCTGAGCACGGAGCGATCGAAATTTCGGTTCAGGGGCGAACAAAGAGGATTGGCATCACGCGGCTTCACTTAGAGGAGGACGCAGGCAAGAGTCTGCATGAAGGTTTTGCCAATTCGGCAGAGACAACGGCCATTGATCTCAACCGCAGCGGCGTTCCCTTGATTGAAGTTGTCAGTGAGCCCGACATTGCCTCGGCCGACGAAGCTTACGAATACCTCACGCGGCTCAGGGAGATCATCCTTTACACCGGGGTCAGCGACTGCAATATGGAAGAAGGCTCCTTGCGTTGCGACGCCAATGTTAGTGTCCGTCCGCGAGGGCAGAGGGAATTCGGCACAAAAACCGAAGTAAAGAATGTCAACTCCTTCCGCTTTATCCGCGAGGCGCTGGAGTATGAGATAGACCGCCAAATCGGAGTGATTGAGTCCGGTCGACGGATCACTCAGGAGACGCGGCTCTACAACTCGAATGAGGGCAAGACCTATAGCATGCGATCGAAGGAGCAGGCACACGACTATCGTTATTTCCCCGAGCCGGACCTCTTGCCCTTGATAGTGGATGAGAAACGGCGGGCCGAGATCCGCGTTTCTCTTCCCGAGCTGCCCGAAGCGCGACGCAAGCGCATGGTCGCGGACTATGGCATTACGGAGTATGACGCGCAGGTTCTTACCTTCACCAAAGCGCTCGCGGACCAGTTCGAAGCGGCAGCGAAGGCGGCAAAGAATCCCAAGCGCGTGGCAAACCTGGTCCAGAGCGAACTGATGGGACGATTAAAGGCCAAAGGCCTGCAGATCGAGCGTTCACCAATTTCGATGAAGGGTGTGGCGGTGTCGGCGGATTTGGTGGAGAGCGGCACAATCTCAGGCAAAATGCTGAAGGACCTCTACGATCTCAGCTTCGAGCGTGGGAAGGATTTTCCCGCTGTCTACGAAGACGAAGGCCAGCCAGAACAGTCGCGTGACACTTCAGCGCTGGAAAGAATCATCGACCAGATCATCGCAGGCAATCCCAAGCAAGTCGAGCAGTACCGCGCGGGCAAGACCACGGTCGTGGGATTCTTCGTCGGCCAGGTGATGAAAGCGTCCAAAGGTCAAGCCAATCCGCAGCTGGTGAACGAGCTGCTGGTGAAGAAGCTGCAAACGTAGCTTTCTCCGTGCAGAGTTACCAGGCTTGGAATTGTCGCGGCAGAAGCTCAGAGTCTCAGTAGCGGTCGCGTCAGGCAGGTCGGGCCACCACCGCCGTTGACGCACAGCTCGGAGCCAGGAAAAGTGCGCACGTCGAATCCTGCTTGACGGAGTCTCTGGTTGGTCTTCTGATTTTCTTGCAACGCAAGTAGTCGCTTCTCGCCTAAAGAAAGAATATTGCAGGCCAGGGTGTCGCGCTCCGAATAGTCGATTTCAACAAAGCGGTATGCGCGAGATTTCAGCATCTCGACCGTTTCAACGGCCAGCCATGGCAGATCGACTACCGCGGTTTGTTCATCTAGCAGGCTGATCAGCGACATCAAGTGCAGACAGGCCGAAGGCCCGGAACCGTAGGGCAGCGGCGCGGAGATAACCTCAACTCCTTTGGGCGCCAGGAGGGCGCGCATCTGAGCAATTCCCGCGGAGTTGGTGCGATACCCCAGACCGATAAGCAACGTTTTTGCGTCCAGCCAGATCATGTCTCCGGCTTCGGTCGCGCCGGGAGGCTTGATCTCGCCGAGCATTGAAATGCCGAGAGTCTGATAAAACTCGCGATGTTGTACGGCTTCCGCGACGCGATTAGGTTTGCCAGGATTCATCACAATCATGCCGTAATCGGTCGCGAACGACGGATCGTGAGTGTAGACCGCATCCAGCGTGAGCGTGGATGACGCCGGGAGGTGGGCTACTTCGGCGCCAGCCGCTTGCAATTGGCGAAATAACTCGTCATGTTGTGCTTTCGCTTTCTCGAAATCGGGTGCATGGGCGAACCCCAGCTCCCGCCAACGCGTTGCCGCCGCCGATGTGCCCCATCCCGCTGAATGCGGCGGACACACTAGCACTCGTTGCAGCCGACCGACCATGGAGTGACCGTTGACGCCGTTCGAGTTGCTCGGCAAAGTTTCCTCCAACCCGAATCTAAAACTCCACGTGGGCGCGGAAAGATGGCACCACCACCGGCCCGCGGTCGCGGTTGTAGCCCGGATTGTTGATGTGCTGCACGCCCGGTGCGATGTAAATCCCTCGCCACAGGTGGGCGGTGTAAAACGCTTCCAGAATGTTTTCCCGACCGTAGTTCAGCTTGCCGTCACCGAGCAGGAAGCCGAAGCCGCCAGCCGCCAAATAATTCTGGTGATCTTTTTTGATTCCGTTTGACACGAAGGCAACGCCAGCGCGGTCCTGTTTTCGATGCCACTTCGTGCCATTTACCCTTAGGCCCTCGGCGAAGGTCAAATCAATTTCGGTGTAGGCGAAGGACTCGGTCTTTCCGTTGTCCCATCCCCCGCGGGCAAACGCCGTGAGGTTCCGTGTGAGATTCTGTTCCAGGTTGACGCCAAAGCCGTACTTGCGCGTGATGTGCCAGGGATGTCTGGTGATGTCGGACGCGATATGGTTTTGCTCAGCCTGGATGATCTGGTCGCGATAGATCCCCATGTTCGCATAGTTGGTGTAAGCGAGAAGGCGCACCACGCCTGGCTTCTTCGGGATGGGTCCGTGGCGCAATTCAAACTCGAAGTTTTCCGCGTGCACCTGCCACGGCCGCCACACCAGATCAATTCCGTTCGCGACCTTCGGCATAAGCCCTTCGACGAAGCGGAAACCCCAGTTGCGGTCCTCGTAGTCTGCCATGACGCCCACCGTGTAGCCGCGTGTATCGGCGGCGTAGTCCCAGGCGCCGTTGTTGTCCACGGACCAGTTGGTGAATTGAAAACGCGTGTCGGAGCCCACCGAATTCAGATCAAAGAAATCAGGCAGGCTGAACTTGCCGAAACGAACTTCCAGGCGACGCCGCGGCAGTTCATCGAACAGCGAGAGGGGAGTGCGCTCGCTCTCTACCTTGTCTTTACTAAGAGCAAATACCTTGTGGATCATGCCGCGCGCCAGATACGGCGCTTTGCTGAGCAAGGGATTGCGCACGATGTCCAGATCCGTATTGCCGGCCAAGCCAAGGCCGGTACTGAGCGCCGAACCACCCGCTTCTTCGATGTCGACCAGGATCTCCGTGGAATTATTCAAACGCACGCCAGTGTAGAGCGTGAGCACGCGCGAAGTGGCCTTTTCATAGTTTGGGGCGAGACTGTTCCTGCCGCTGTACTTGGCATCGAACGGAGGATGAGTTTGGAAGATGAAATTTGCCTGCCCCGACAGCCAAAAGCGAGTGTCTTTAAAATGGGGAAACATGCTCTGCGGGTCGGGGGAGTCCGCTTCCCTATTCGCGCCTGAAGCGGCAGGCTCCTGAGGAGGATCAAGTTGTTGGCACTTGGCAGGACTGGCCCAGCCTAAGGTCGCAATCATCCACAAGGCAAGCCGCGGCCAGCATGTTTTCCGACGCACGAGTTGGCTCGGCTTCTTCATTTCCTGAAAGTAATTTGTTGAATTTACTCCTGCTCGCTTAGCGGAACATTAAACTGTCCGGGATCTTTGGCGTGTTCCAGCCCTATCCCGACAGTGAGGGTCTAAATGCATAAACAGAATACAGTCGAGCAGGCACTTACCGAAGACGAGAAACGCTGTTTGCGAGGTCGCGGAACACGGCCACCAATAAAACGGGACAGCCCGGAGCCCCCCGAGGCTGTCCTGAACCCTCCCGGTTAGAAGGGCATGTCACTATGGCTAAAATAGCGAAAGCGTGTTTCAGCCAGGTTGCGGGAAAATTAAAATCGCATGAATTTCCGAGTATCGCACGCCGGTGTTTCAAACCTTTCCCGCTGTTATATTTATTAGTCATTTCATACTAGTCGGTTTGTGGGGGACCGATGTCGCGCAAGGTCGAGCTATCGCGCAAGCTGCAGCAGCGCGCGGAGCAGATGATCCCCGGCGGCGTGAATTCGCCAGTACGCGCCTTTACTGCCGTGGGCGGCGATCCGCCGTTCATCGTTCGCGGCCAAGGCTCACACCTGTGGGACGCGGATGGCAACGAGTACATCGATTACATCGGCTCTTGGGGACCTCTGATCCTCGGCCATGCGGCACCCGCCGTGATTGAAGCCATCTTCAACGCGGCCTGCAATGGGACCAGCTTCGGCGCTTCCACGCCCGCTGAAGCCGATCTCGCGGAAATTATCCTGTCGGCATTTCCGGGCATGCAGAAAGTGCGCTTTGTCAACTCTGGTACCGAAGCCACCATGTCCGCTATCCGTCTGGCCCGCGCGTCCACCAAGCGTAAGTACATCGTGAAGTTTGAAGGCTGTTATCACGGGCACGCAGACGCTCTGCTGGTGAAAGCCGGTTCTGGAGTAGCTACTCTCGGGATCCCGGGATCGGCAGGTGTGCCGGAAGAGTTCACTCAGTTCACACTAGCCTTGCCCTTCAATGACATCGACGCAGTCGAGTTGGCATTCTCCAAGTACAAACATCAGATCGCCTGCGTAATCGTCGAGCCGGTTGTGGGCAACATGGGGTGCGTCCCCGGCTCTGGCGGATATTTGGCGGCGCTGCGGCTGATCACTCAGCGCGAAAATGCGGTCCTCATCTTTGATGAAGTGATGACCGGATTCCGCCTCGCCTTCGGGGGAGCCCAGGAGCTCTACGGGATTCGCCCTGATCTGACGACAATGGGGAAGATTATCGGCGGTGGGCTGCCGGTCGGCGCTTACGGAGGCGCGAACGAGATCATGGATTTGGTGGCACCGCTCGGCCCCATGTATCAGGCTGGCACCTTATCGGGAAATCCTTTGGCAATGGCCGCGGGGCTGGCGACGTTGCGTCATCTGCAAGAGCACAAGCAGGAGATCTATCCTCGCCTGGATAAGCTTGCCGGAGAATTGGTTGAGGGAGTCGCCGCGGCCGCCCAGGAAGCGGGCGTACCCGTCTCTCCCGGTCGCGTAGGTTCGATGTTCACCTGGTTCTTCACCGCCGGCCCAGTGACCGATTGGAATTCAGCCTCGAAGTCCGATACCGAAGCCTTCGGCCGGTTCTTCCGAGCCATGCTGGACAACGGAGTTTATCTGCCGCCGTCGCAGTATGAAGCCGGGTTCCTCAGCACGGCGCACACGGAAGAAGACATTCGCAAAACGATTGCCGCAGCCAAGAAGGCGTTTGCCCTGGCACGTGCGGGCTCAGCCGGTAACTGACGGCTGATGGCTGCCTGCTTTCTCCATCATCTCCGGAACAGTGAGGAACTCGTATCCTTCTGACTTATGGCGTGCGATGAGGTGGTCTGTTGCGATCACGGTTCGCGAACGGTCTGTCCCGAAAGCGTGATGCCCGCCGTCATGCAGCAAAATCACATTGCCACCGTGGACTCCTCTCGTGACTTTGCGTTCAATGTACTCTGCCGAAGTCGCGTTCCAGTCGTACCCAGTTACGTTCCACATCACAGGCAGAAGTCCTAGTCCCCGAACCACTCGCAGGGTGATCGGTCTGCGCCCGCCGAAGGGTGGACGGAACAAATTCGAATGCTCGCCCACAGCATCAGTAATCGCCTCACGGCACTGCAGGATTTCTTCCTTCACCTGGCTGGCAGACTTGAAAATCAGTCGCGGATGGGTGAAAGTGTGGTTTCCGATGACATGCCCAGCCCGGACCAGTTCGCGAGCGATGTCGGGCCTCTGTTTTACGTAGCGGCCGATGAGGAAGAATGTGGCCCGCACCCCACGCTTGGCCAGGACCTCCAGCAGACGGAGAGTGTGAGGATCATTCGGGCCGTCGTCGTAGGTGAGCGCGAGTTGCTTTGTTCCAGCCTTTAATCCAGTAAAGGTCCTTCCATACCATTGGCCTGTGGGTGCTGTCGACTGATATCCCGCGGCGCCCATCGCCGCGGCGGCAGCCGCCGCGCCTAAAATAGCTCGCAACATGACGAGGCGATTGTAAATGCACTGCAGATTGGAGATTGTAGATTTCAATCAAGGTCTGAAATCTGAAATCCGCCGCTGTTAACCTTTCTCGCAATTGCCTCGCAGCCCGAAGCAATATATCCTGCCATGCGAAGCCCTCGATCCCATGGCCAATCTTTTTGAACTGCCCCGCTACATTGCAGTGGAAGGTCCCATACGAGTCGGTAAGAGCACGTTGGCGCGCGTGCTGGCCGAGCGCCTGAACGCCCAGCGCGTCATGGAGGCGGAGGACAACCCCTTTCTGCACGCCTTTTATCAGGGGGAGCCGGGAGCCGGTTTTCAGGCGCAGTTTGCTTTCCTGATCCGACGCTTCGAGCAGCTCCACGGGCTCGACTTGGGTCCACGCTCGCAGAAGACGATCGTTACCGACTTCATCTTCGAAAAAGACAAGCTTTTCGCCTGCTTGAACCTCACCGACCAGGAACTCGACACCTACAATCGCTACTACAACTATTTCCATGAACAACTCCCTACTCCCGACCTGGTGATCTACCTGCAAGCTACCCCCGAGGTGCTGAAGAAGCGTCTGAAAAAAAAGAATGCGCCGGGAGAGAAGGCGATCAACGAGGATTATCTCGAGGAAGTGATCAAGGCCTACGAACACTTCTTCTTTCACTACACGTCGTCCGACCTGCTGATCGTGAATACCTCGGAAATAGACTTCGTCGAGCGCAACGAAGATTTGCAGGAGCTGCTGCGAAAAGTCTCGGCTCCAATCAAGGGCACCCAGTATTTCCTGCCGCTTGGAAGCCGGGAAGCGGCCTCAGCGTAGGACTTGCGTGGGGACAGGCGACCCCGGCTTTCCGGTCGAGCGTAGTTCGACAGTCACACACCTGCGGGAGCGGCCCCCGCTGCTCACATACGCTGGTTTCTCACTTGCAGGTTCGCGGTCAAGTTATTACAATTGTAATAACACAGGAGTAGTTCATGATTGAGCTCAAGGTCCGCAGGTTCGGCAATTCGCTGGGCGTGGTGTTGCCAAAGGAGGTCATCAACCGTCTGCGCACCGATGACGGCGAACGGCTGTTTCTGATTGAAGAGGCGGAGGGTGGTTACCGGCTGACGCCCTACGATCCGGCGTTCGAGAAGAAAATGAAAAAGGCCGAGGAAATTATGGGCCGCTATCGCAACACACTGCGCGCCCTGGCAAAATGAAAAGAAACAAGCCGGTCTGGATCGAAGAGCGCGACGCCCTCGCGATTCACGACCGGCTTTTGGCCGACCATGGCGGTCCCCCAGGATTGCGCGATGAAGGGCTTCTGCAATCCGCTTTGGCGCGCCCCCTCCAACACCACGCTTATGCCGACTCCCCGGACGTGGTCGAGATGGCTGCCCTGTATACCACTGGCCTTGTCCGGAACCATCCTTTTGTCGATGGCAACAAGCGAGCGGGATTTGTAGTCGGTATCCTGTTCCTGGAACTCAACGGCTTCAGATTCATTGCAAGCGAGGAGGACGCAACCCAGGCGGTTTTGAGCCTTGCGTCGGGCACGCTCGATGAGGCCGCATACACGGCGTGGCTGCGGGCCAACAGCAAACGGACCAGGCGGTAAAACAGAGGACCGGAAAATTCGAAGCCCATGCCAATCAATGTTTTCGTCCGCGCCGGCTCCGGCCGAGCATCCGTGGATCATAACGAAGCGGCTCCGGCGGATGCAGCACGATCTGCTGATACTCCGGATGCCGCGGATTGATCAGCCAGTTATGTTCATTCACGGCCAGCGCCGAAGGCACTAACAACACACAGCTCTCTGCTCTTTTCACGAAGTCATCGCCAATCTTTGCGATGTCCGGAGGGGCGGGAGTTTCTCGCCAATGCGCCGGCAGCTCGTTGGCTTTCACCTGTTCGCGGGAGACGCTGTCAGGGACATGCGCCGTGGCCAGAACCAGGTCGTCCGGAGGGTCGTCGGGATCAAGGTGAACAAAATATTCCAACATGGCCAGCGATTGGTGTTCGGAGGCATAAGCCAGGCGCGTTCCCAGGCTTGACCATCGCCCGCCGTATCGATACGAGCCTTCTCCGTCGAATGGTGTGCGAGCATAGGCAGCGCGCAGCACGCGAAAGACACGGGTCAACTAATCCCGCCGTAGGCAATGCGGCCGAGAAGGTTTTCCACCTGGCGCGCACCCAGTTCAGTGTCAATCGCGGCGATAGGCGCCAGCCCACCCAAAGCATGGTTAGCACGCTTAAGCCACCGGTTCGCACGAGCCTCGTCCCCCAGGCTCTCGCGAGCCAACGCCAGCACTCGCGCCATTCGATACAAGCGGTCCGATTCAAACCGGGCAAGTCGGCCGCGCCGGCGCCGTTGCAGACTGCGAGTGGAGAGATCCAGGGCGTGGGCCAACTCTTTCAGGGTCAAGCCCGAGGCTTGCATGAGTTCTTCCAGCACAGCGTGGGGAAACCCTTCCCGAATCGCCTCTCGCATATCGCGGTCGCTCGCGAGAGCCCGCCCCAAGGCGCGCTCCCCGCCCAGTTCTCGTAATACCGCACGAAATTCATTCGCCATTTGTCTTCAATTGTAGCGCCAAATGGCACGCAGAGCAAGGATTATTGAGAGAAAGCCTGTGACCTCTTTCCTGCGTCCGGCTCGAAATGCCGCCGTAAAGGCCTACTTCTCATGCCGCGGCAATGAGTAAAGCAGTAGCTTGCTGACTTTCGCAAACTCCGGATCGGCGGTGACGAGCCAGGCGTTGCGCTCGATCGCCAATTCGGCGGCGAATGCGTCGGCATAGCCCAGAGCGTGTTTTTCCTTCAGCGCACCAGCGCGGGAGGCTCGCTCCCGATCCACCGCAACGACAGCGATCGGCATCTCCTGCAACTTCGCCTCGGCTTCCCACGCCCTCGCCTCGCCGTGCCGTCGCCACGCGATGTAGAAGACTTCACCCCAATTTACGGCGGACATCAACAAGGGCAGATCTTGTCCCAAGGCCTCGCCCAGCAATCGCTGCACTTTTTCCGCAACAATCGGCCGCCCCTCAAATAGGCCGATCAGAGCGTTGGCGTCGAGCACGTAGCGGCGTGCGCTACCGCGAGCGCGCGGGGACATTACTTCTCTCTCCTGCGCTCGCGTTCTCGCTCCAGGAATGACTCTTCGAACATAGAAGGTTCGCCTGGTTTCGGCTTCAGAAATCCCCTGATCTCGTTCAGCCGGCACTTAGTGATCGGAGTAAGTACCAGCTTGCCCCGCTCTTCGCTCCAGGTTGCTGGGGTGCCCTTTGCAAGCCCCAAGCGCTCACGAAGTTCGGCTGGAATGACAACCTGGCCCTTGGAACTGACCGTCGTACGATATGCTCGCATTGACGTATCTTACCATAATGTAAGACGAGTGGACACCGTCTTACATCGCCAAAACGACTCTCGACCTGCGAACCTCTTTGCGTCTAGAATGGTCCGAGCATCATCAAAGGTGCATACAGGCTCTATCTGCCGAAGGGCGGAGGGGCACTGGAGGACATCGTGAGTCACGCTCCTATTGGCGAACCTCGCCAAAAGATCACCGTCGCGTCTCTTCGAGAAAAGAAACTTCACCACGAGCCTATCACTTGTCTGACGGCGTACGACTATGCCAGCGCGCGCCTGGTCGACGAAGCTGCAATCGACGTCGTTCTGGTGGGCGACTCGCTGGCCCAGACCATGCTGGGCTACGAGAACACTCTCTCCATCACCGTGGAAGAAATGCTGCATCATGCACGTGCCGTCAGGCGCGGGGTGAAAAATGCCCTCCTGGTCGTGGACATGCCCTATGGCTCCTATCACGTGGGCGCGGATGACGCCGTACGCAATGCGGCAACATTCGTGAAAGAAGCTGGAGTCGAAGTGGTGAAGATTGAAGGCGGCGAGAAGCGGGCCGACCTGATCCGCCGCATCATCGATGCCGAAATTCCCGTGGCTGGCCACATCGGGCTGACGCCTCAATCGGTAAACGTAATGAGCGGCTACAAGGTGCAGGGCAAATCGCTGACCGCAATCGAACAACTCATGCGCGATGCGGTGGCGCTCGATCGGGCTGGCGTAGCTTTCATTGTTCTGGAAGGCATCCCGCGCGAAGTAGCGGCCATGATTACGGCGGAAGTCGAAACTCCCACAATCGGCATCGGCGCCGGACCTGACTGCGATGGACAAGTGCTCGTGTTCCACGACATTCTGAACCTGGCCTTTGCTCCACCTGCCAAGTTCGTGCGGCGCTATGGCGATGCCGGCGCGCTCATCACCCATGCGACGCAGCAGTTCCGCGCAGATGTGATCTCGCATCAGTATCCGTCAGATAGCGAGTCTTACCATCTTCCGAAAGAAACGCGTGCCGCCCTGGAAACGGTGCTGGATCGCAAGCGGGCAATGCGGCGTTGAGAGGTCAAAGCGGCTAGGCTGAGCCCAGCGCCAAGGTTCAGCCAGGGCCGTCTTACGCATTCCTTTTCTTGATGAACGTCACTCACACGATCCATGAAATGCGGTCGGCTTCTCGCGCGGCCCGCGTCGCCGGTGGATGCCTAGGCCTCGTACCCACCATGGGTGCCCTTCACGAAGGTCATCTCTCGCTGGTGCGCGCAGCCAAGGAGCAATGCGACGCTGTGGCCGTCTCGATCTTCGTAAATCCTCTCCAGTTTGGACCAAAGGAGGATTTTGCTAAATATCCGCGCACCTTCGAGCGCGATTGCGAACTGCTGGAAAAAGAAGCTGTGGATTTTCTCTTCGCGCCTGCCGCGGAAGAAATGTTTCCCCATAGAGCGGTCACTTACGTCACGGTGGAGGGTCTTAGCGAAAGGCTTTGCGGCCGCTCTCGCCCTGGACACTTTCGTGGAGTAACTACGGTGGTTTCGAAACTCTTCCACATCGTAGAACCGGATGCTGCCTTCTTCGGACAGAAAGACGCCGCCCAGGCTGCGATCATCCGTCGCATGGTTCGCGATCTCAACTTCCCTGTTGAAATCGTGGTCGGCCCTATCGTGCGCGAGCCGGATGGCTTGGCCATGAGTTCACGTAACGCATATCTCGACCCACAACAACGCAAGGCGGCGCTAGTGTTATTTCGGGCCCTTGCCGAAGTGCGGAACCGGTTCGACCAGGGGGAGCGCAACGCCGGCAAGTTGATTGCGGCGGGGAAGCAGGAGTTTACGAAGGAAGCCGCCGTCCGCCTGGACTATTTGGAAATTGTGGATCCGGAGACGCTGGAACCGCGGTTGAGTGTTTCGGATAGGTCGCTAATAGCCGTGGCGGGGTTCGTCGGTTCAACCCGCCTGATCGACAATATTTTGCTTCCACAGTAACTCTCTCCAGAGTCCTCAAACACGAGAAATGAACTCGTTTCCTGCAATCAAGAACCGCAGCGGACGCTTGGCGGCCTTCGTAATCCCGATCCGGACCGTGTTCCGAACTCGCGGAGACGGGTAGCTATCAGCTGTAATGAACAGATCTGAGTCAGCACCGGTCAGATCTTTGGCGTTGTCTCGCATTCTCGTGATCCCAAACGCCTCAGCCAAGCGGCCCGGCCCACTGGTGAGTTTTCGCAGATCGCGAGTGTTGCTTGGTCTCCCGTCGAGAAAGATCCCCCTCGCCCGCGCCATTTCCTTGATCCCAAGTAACGGTTCCAGCGCGCGGAAGAGCACGCCACCGGCCTCTCCATCAGGCAAACAAGAGACGTTAAAGCAATAGTGGTTGCCGTAAATAAAATACACATAGGAATGCCCGGGAGGACCGAACAGTACGGCGTTGCGCAGTGTACGTCCGGCAGCGGAATGCGCGGCTGGATCATTCAATCCCAGGTAGGCTTCGACCTCGACGATCCTCCCGGCTAGAAGTTTCTTGCCTTCTCGCCGTACCAGCACTTTGCCCAGCAGCTCACGGCTTACGATTCGCGGATCGCGAGCATAAAACTGGCGTGGCAGCGGCGTGCTGAGCTTGCCTTCCATCCTCATGAATCTCGTCGTACCCATCGTTTGAAACACAACAAATCCCAGCGAAGACCTGATGGTGCACTGTACTTTCGGAACGGGGTCCAGCTCTGAAGTCCCTGCTATTCTAAGCCGCAAAACGCCACTCAAAGTTGTCACGACGAATCAATCTTAAAAAGGAGTATTTATGCTTGGGAGACCGCTGAAGATCGCTTCAATTCTATTGCTGCTGGGGATGTTTGCTGGGGCGGAAACCATTCCGGCTGGCACTCACTTCACCGTTCGTACGGACTCGCAGATCAGTTCCGGAACCGCGAAGACAGGCGAAAGCTTTAACGCCAACTTGGCCAATGACCTGATCGTCAATGGCAAAGTCCTGGCGAAGGCAGGCGCACCGGCAAGGGGCAAGGTGACCTACGCCAAATCCAGCGGCCGTTTGCATGATCCGGGGGAGCTGACACTGCGGCTCACTTCGGTAGAGATCAATGGCAAGATGATCCCAATCTCAACCAGCGGGTTCCATGCCAAGGGCAAGAGCCACACCAAAAGTAACGTTACCAAGATCGGCGGCGGCGCGGCGGCCGGTGCGCTAATTGGCGCTCTCGCCGGAGGCGGCAAGGGTGCCGCGATCGGGGCCGGCGTGGGTGCAGGCGCCGGCACAGGTGTAGCAGCTGCCACGGGCAAAGAAGAGGCCGTGGTACACGCCGAGACCGCTTTGACGTTTGCGACGACGACAGCAGTCAAGGTAAAGTAGTCAAACCTATGGGTGGCGGGTTGGCGACCCGCCACGCACGGCTCGCGGGCCCCAGCGTACCTACGCCGCACCCTTCTGAGCTTGTTTTAGGTACGCCAGCACCTCTTCCGCATGCCCTTCCGGCTTCACTTTTTGGAAGATGTGCTTGATCTTTCCGTCCGGCCCGATGATAAACGTCGTTCGCGCCACACCCATCACTTTCTTCCCATACATGTTCTTTTCCTGGATCACGCCAAAGGCATTGCCCACTTTCTTGTCAGCGTCGCCCAGCAGAGTAAACGGCAGGCTGTACTTCTCCTCGAACTTTTTCTGCGCCTTGGGCTGGTCCGGCGAGATGCCCAGGATTACCGCGCCGTTATTCTGAATCTTCCGGTAGGAGTCGCGGAACTCACAGGCTTCAACGGTGCAGCCCGGGGTATCCGCCCGAGGATAGAAATAGAGAACAACGTACTTGCCACGAAAGTCCTTCAGCGAAATCTCTTTACCATTCTGATCAGGCAAAGTGAACTCGGGGGCTTTATCATTGATATTAACGTTAAGAGAATCCATGGTCATGTCTCCTGTCAGCTCTACGTTATATCGCACTGCCTGGTGGGTAGTCATCCTGGCTGGCTTGTCTTTAATTCCATTTCAAATTCTGCCTGGTCAGCTCGCCCGTCGTGAAGCCGCGCCCCGCGGACCCCGCGCCCTGGGACTACTCGAATTGGCTGCGAATGGCAAGGCCCACCTTATCCCGGTCGTAATTATGGACGAGGGCAGGTTCTACGATGCCAGCGCCTATAAGGCTTCGCCCGTGCCCATGGCGCTGGAGTGGGGCACAGTCTATGAGGCAGTGCGAACGGGCGTCTCCGAAGGATTGTTCACGGTAACCGCTGTTTTCCGCGGGAAAAACACGTGGATCGGCGACGGCAAATGGCAGTCCGCATCCGAGATTGCCGCCGCGGTAGCCAAGAAACCGGCAGCAGCCTCAAAGCCGCTCGAGGATAAGGACACTCCTCCGGTGTTGCGGCGGTCAAATTCAGAGAAACCGAAGTCTCCAGAACCGCCGTCACCTCAGGCGACCCCGCAATCTACATCCACTGGAACTCCTCCACCTGGTTCGGCCCCAAGCTCGCCGGCGTCCTCGGCTCCGCCGCCGCCCACGGCTTCCACCCCAACCACCACCGATCCGTTTGAAAATGACCCCAACCGGCCAATGCTACGTCGCGGAAAACCGGCTCCAAGGGCGGTCGAACAAGACTTCAGCACATCGCCCGCCAAGACGCCGCCTCCCGCTCTCACCGGATCGGTCCAGCTCATTCCAGCAATCTCGGACGCTGCTGGCCCTGATCCGCGTCCTTATGCCTACAGCCTCAAACCGGAAGAGGAGGAGAAATTCCGTGCTCGGATGCTGGTATTAGCGGCGGACGAAGTCCGTGCTAGATCCCGGCAGGTAGCGGCTGAGACTGTCGGAGCCACGGGATCAGCCGGGAGTTCTTCCCGCCCGGGCAAGGCGCTCGCTGGCAAAGGTCCGCAGCCCTCCTTCGAGAATGTGCAACTGCGAGTATTCGATCTTTCCAACAGCAACGAGCCCGTCCTGGTTCTGACGACGCAAGCCCGCATGCCGGAAGTCGCGAAGGCAGCCAGTTCCGATCTTCAGTATTACGTCACTGTAGTAGCTCGGAACGATCTGTATGGCGAGCTTCACAAAGCTTTTTCCAACGTGACCGATAGCCAGCACTTGGACGTCTCGCCGCGATTTGATCTGATCGATGCCGTGGATGTTGACGGTGATGGACGCGGCGAGCTGCTGTTTCGTCAAAACTCGGACGCCGGCACCGCCTTCGTTGTGTATCGCGTCATAGGAGATCGGTTGTGGCCACTATTTCAGGGGACGCCCGGACCGGGAACGATTAACTGAAGGAGCTTTGATGGTCCGCGATAGCTCGTTCGGACCCGAGCAGGCTGCAGAAAACTCTGGTTTTGGGTGGCGCAGCGCTTTTAGCGCTGCGATAACTGCTCTCCAATGAGCACGGCTTTAGCCGTGGGGTATCTAACCCCGACTCTTTCCCGCTGCCAGCTGATCATGCTCAATCGTCACCTCTGCGTCATCACCAGCTCGCCGTTCTCTACCTTAATGCCGCCCACATTGTCCGGCAGCTTCATCCGGTCGCGCTGTTCGGCGAGCCGCTTTTGCAGACTGTCGTTGACCAGGGACACCGGAACAATCAGATCACCAACTTTGAATTCAGTGGGATCAAACGTCGCGTACCCATCCTTGGATCCTAAATGTCCCGCCAGCGTCACCCACACATCCTTGCCGGCGATCTGGGTCAGAAACTGGCCGTGGGCGACATCGCCTTCGAAACTAACCTGATAATCCTTGATCTCAGGCTGTCCCGCCCCAAGCATGGCATCTGGAGAAGACGGAGTCGAAGTCGGGACGCCGGGGGCGGCCTGGCCGGAAGAAGCCGGAACCGTCGCCACAGCCTGTGCGATGGCGGCGCTGACCTCATCAGCGTTGAGACGAACTTCAGCGGGAGGCTGGCCTGGTTCCTTGGGCTTCTCTAACTCCTCTATTTTAGCCTGAAACGATTGTGCATTGGCCGAGGCCGCAGCCGGCGCCTGTGGCTGCGCCACCGGTGCCGGCTTCTTCAATACCAGGCACAACGCCAGCAGCGACGTGACCAAAGTGGCCACACTGATGATGCGATCCCATTTCCATTTCATTGTTTTGTCTCCGCCTGCCGCACTTTCGGCTACAGACATGTTACCGGGAGGCGCTTGGGGTCTCACGTAACCGAAGTCATTGACCACACGGCAAGCCATTGCCGGGTATAATGGTCGACCTCACCATGGCACTGACTTCTGGCACGAAAATTGGACCGTATGAAATCCTCTCGCTGATAGGTGCGGGAGGAATGGGCGAAGTGTACCGTGCGCGAGATTCGCGCTTGCGTCGCGAAGTGGCAGTGAAAGTCTTGCCGTCCTCGTTCGCCCAGGATGCGGATCGCCTGCGCCGTTTTGAGCAGGAAGCACGAGTAGTCGGCGCGCTCAATCATCCCAATATTCTGGCGATCTTTGATGTCGGTGCTCAGGACGGCGCGCCGTACCTTGTCTCTGAACTTCTCGAAGGGCAGAGTTTGCGCCAGCTCATGCAAGGCTCACCGCTGCCGCAGCGCAAAGCTGTCGACTATGGCATCCAGATCGCGCGTGGTCTGGCAGCGGCGCACGAGAAGGGTGTGGTGCATCGCGATCTGAAACCCGACAACATTTTTGTGCTGAATGACGGGCGTATTAAGATCCTCGACTTCGGCCTGGCCAAACTGCGGCGGGATGACGCTCTGACCGAAGCGCATCCTGATTTGCAGACCGTGGACCAAGCGCACTCCGCCACAACCCCTGGCCAAGTAATGGGCACTGTCGGCTACATGTCACCGGAGCAGGTGCGTGGCCAGGCCACGGACCATCGCGCTGACATCTTTGCTTTGGGCGCCATTCTCTATGAAATTCTGACCGGCAAGCGGGCGTTTAAACGTGACTCCAGCGTCGAGACCATGAACGCCATCCTGAAAGAAGAACCTCCAGAGCTGGAAGAGGTTGTTCCGGGCCTGACGCCCGGTCTGGACCGCGTGGTACGCCACTGCCTGGAGAAAAACCCGCTACAGCGATTCCAGTCGGCGAGCGATATCGCGTTTGACTTGGAGACGATCTCCAGCCACTCCGCTACAGGGTCCCGTTTGAATGTTGTGGTTGCGGAGCGGCGCACCTACTGGAAGATGGCGGCAGGGGCTTTGCTGCTGGCGGCAGCCCTGGGCGCTACTTACTTCGCACCCAGAAGAAGCGCGCCGGCGGCC
>Ga0210408_10000361_pt1 | contig 61763 bp, 54 predicted proteins | sample IncBWH4MmetaG_FD_155471 | JGI IMG/M metagenome (GOLD analysis project Ga0210408, IMG submission 155471) | Forest soil microbial communities from Barre Woods Harvard Forest LTER site, Petersham, Massachusetts, United States - Inc-BW-H-4-M | ecosystem: Environmental > Terrestrial > Soil >... | reverse complement strand
CGCTGTCGCGCTACTTCGCCTCCAAGGACCGCCCCCGCGGCCGCGATGCGTTCGCCGAGGTGTCGCACAAGGTGGTGAGCAGCGGTTCGCCGATCCTCGAGGGAGCCCTCGCCTACCTCGACTGCCGGCTGCACGCCGAGCACGCGGCCGGCGACCACGACATCTTCATCGGGGAGGTGCTCGAGCTGGGCCTACACGACACAGCCGAGCCGCTGATCTTCCACCGCGGGCAGTACCGGCTGCTCGGGGCGGGGTAGGGCTCCCCCAGCGGCCCGTACCGACGACTCCGAGCCGCTGGGTCGGGGGGCTCGCGGGTAAGCGGGTGGGCCCTCAGGCCGTCAACCCGGCGAACGCCGCCAGCTTCTCCGGCGAGTCGGCGGCAAAGACTTCGACGTCGCTGTCGATCTGACGCACCAGCCCCCCTAACACGCGCCCGGGCCCGAGCTCCAGGACCCTCGTGCAACCCTCCCCGACAAGCGTCTGCACACAGTCCACCCACAGCACGGGGCTGGCGATCTGCGCCACCAGTGCCTGGCATACCTCCTCGCCGGTTCTGATCACCTCGCCCGAAGCGTTGGCCACCAGCGGGATCTGGGGATCTATCCAGGTGAGCTTGTCCATTGCCGCCGCCATCTCACGCTGAACCGGCTCCATCAGCACGCTGTGGAAAGCCGCCGACACCTTCAGGCGCACCGCCTTACTGGCGCCCGCCTCCTCGGCCAGTTCGAGCAACCGCTGCACGCCCGCCTCGTCCCCCGAGACGACGGTCTGCCGGGGGCTGTTGAAGTTGGCGGGCGCCACCGTGCCCGCCTCAGAGGCCGTCTCGCACAGCGCCCGTACGTCCTCAGTCGGCAACCCCACGATCGCCGCCATCCCACCCGGCCGCTCAGCTCCGCAGTTGGCCATCAACCGCCCGCGTAGCGAGACGAGCTCCATCCCCGCCTGCAGGTCGAGCGCGCCCGCGGCGACCGCCGCCGTGTCCTCCCCCAGGCTGTGACCGGCCATGAAGTCGGGCTCCAGGCCCGACTCGCGCGCCAGCTCGTGGATCGCCAGCGAGAGCGCGAACAGCGCCGGCTGGGCCACGTCGGTGCGGGTGAGCTCCTCGATCGGCCCCTCCAGGGCGAGCGCCCGGATCGGCAGCCCGGAGGCTTCATCGGCCAGGGCGAAGTAGCGATCGAACAGCTCGGGGCGCGCGTCGAGCAACTCCGCGCCCATGCCCACCCGCTGCGAGCCCTGCCCGGGGAATACAAATGCCGTTGCACCCATGTTCAGCGCTCCTCGTTAAGGGCCCGCGCCGGGACCCACGGCGTGGATCTCGCGCAACCGGTTGGTGTCGACGTCATACACGAAGCCGCGCACCGCGTCGCGGTGCAGCAGGAACTGAGATTGGCGGACGCGCAGGATGGATTGGCGCACATCCGCCTCGACATCCGTGAACGACTCGATCGCAAACGCCGGCGCCACACCGGTCGCCTCCTGTAGCTCCGCGCGAAACCCATCGTCGGTCAGCGACTGCATGCCGCAGTCGGTGTGGTGGATCAGCATCACCTCGCATGTGCCCAGCCGTCGCTGGGAGACCGCCAGCGAGCGGATCACATCATCGGTAACCACCCCGCCCGCGTTGCGCAAGATGTGCGCCTCACCGCCGCCCAGACCAAGCGCCGCAAAGACGTCGATGCGCGAGTCCATGCACGTCACGACGGCCAGCTGGCGGCGGGGGCGAACGTCGAGATGCCCTGTGGGACGCGCGGCCGCGAAGGCCTCGTTGTTGGCGAGCAGCTCGTCGATCGCGTCCATCCACGGCAGCCTAGCCGGATCTACCGATAGGCTTGCGCCTCGTGGGACCCAGAACGGGTTTTGAAACAGGCGGCGTTCGCCGAGGAGGGTGTCATGGATCTCGGGCTTAGCGGAAAGCGCGCGTTGGTCACAGGCGGCTCGCGCGGCATCGGGCGCGCGCTCGTGCTGGGGCTGGCACAGGGGGGCGCTTCGGTTGGGGCTTGCTACAACCGGGAGTCCGAGGACGTGGAGCGCCTGCGCGGCGAGCTGGAGCAGGTCGGCGGCGCGAGCTTCCTCGCGCAGGCCGACCTCTCAGACCCAGCGGCGGCGGAGGGGTTCGTGCAGGACACGAGCGCGCGCTTCGGCGGCCTGGACATCGTCATCAACAACGCCGGCGTGGTCAGTCACGCGATGATCGAGCAGCTGACGCTCGCGGAGTGGCACCGGGTGATCGACACCAACCTGACGGCCGTCTACCTCGTGTGTCAGGCCGCCTTGCAGACGATGGGGGAGGGGGGGTCGATCGTCAACATCACCTCGGCCGTCGCGATGCGCGGCATGCCGGGACGCGTCCACTACATCTCCTCCAAGGCTGGGCTGATTGGGCTGACGCGTGCCCTGTGCAAGGAGGTGGGTCGGCGGGGCATCCGGGTCAACGCCCTCGCACCCGGCATCATCGAAACCGACCAGACCGGCGAGCTCGACGAGGCCGGCCGTGCGCGCTACTCCGGCCTCGCCGCGCTCAACCGGCTGGGACGGCCAGAGGAGATCGCGGACGTCGCGCTGTTCCTGGCCAGCGACCACGCGAGCTTCGTCTCCGGCGTGACGCTGAACGTCGACGGCGGGATCTGACCGTAACGCGGTGCCTCCCGGGTCAAGTCTGCGGTAGTTCCCGGATATATCTCGATGGCGGTCGACGGATGCGGCGCGTCGGCGCGGGTCGTAGGTTGTAAGTTCTACGGGGTCTTGGGACGTGACCCTGGATGAGCCGTTCAATCGCGCCGGTTCGGCGTACAGCGTAAGCTCGAATCAAGGGGGGACTTCGATGTCATCGGAGACGGAGTTGCCGAGCGGGGGTGTGACGGGGCGCCTGATCGCCTTCTACATCGCCTTGGCCGCGCTCTTGGCCGTCGTGCTGGTCGTCGTCATCGACCGGGGCGCCAGCGAGAAAGCGCTTCCTGCGATCGCCGGGGGATACGTCGCAAGCGCCCCGAGCACCTGTCTCGGTCCGGCCCCCGCGCCCGTGGGCGGGGCTCCACTGCCCCCGACCGCGCCCACCCAGCTGCCCCCGCCAGGACCTGCGTTCAGTGTCAACCAGTCCGGGCAGTTCGTCAACCTGACCAACAACCAGCGCACGCTGGGTGGGCAGCTGCGCCTGCATCCCGGCGCCTCCGCCGCCGGTGCACACCGCCTCACGGGAACGGTCAACTGTGTCTCCGGTAAGCAGCAGACCCTCAGCGCCCTCGTGGTGCCCGGCGTGAAGGGCTCAATCGCCGGCACCCTCGGAGGGGCCACGTTCGCGGCTGTCCTCAAGTCCCCTCCGCCCGCCCCCGGCGCGGCGCTGCCGCGCGCGCCGGTCGGTATCGCCGGCAAGTATGGGCTGTCCCCAACGTCGACTTGCTTTGGCAGCTCATTCACCCTGAACGGCAGCGGATCCAGCTACACCCTCGTCGCTGCCAATCACACGCTCGGACGTCTTGCCTACACGAAAAAGACGAGCTCCGTCAGCGGAGATGTCGCGTGCACCAAAGGCGGCTCCGTGCGCCTGACTGCGACCGCAAACGACATCCTGCTGCAGAACGTGAAGCTGATCCCGCTCCAGGTTGCCACGCCAGTTCTGTCCTCTGCCAAGCCGCCCGCCAAGCCGACGCAGAGTTTCTTTGCGAAGCTGGCCGCCAAACCAGCGCTGATCACTCCCTCGGGTCTCCCCCCGGCGGGCGAGCAGTTCACCGCGACCAAACAGCGCAGCGCGTTTACCAAGCTCGTGGCGGCGTTCTTCCTGGCCGTCCTGATCGTGCTGATCGTCGCGCGGCTGTTTGGGATGGTCGCGGTGAGGGTCGGCCAGCCGCGCGTGATGGGGGAGGTGATCGCGGGGATCGCCCTCGGCCCGTCGCTGTTCGGCGTGATCGCGCCCAACCTGCAGGCGACGATCTTCTCGACCGACATCCTCCCGGCGTTCGGTGTGGCCGCCAACCTCGGACTGATCTTCTTCATGTTCCTGATCGGCATGGAGGTCGACCAGAAACAGCTCAAGGGGAAGGCCGCTCCCGCCGCGGCGATCTCCAACGCGAGTATCGCGCTGCCGATGCTGCTCGGCATCGCCGCCGCGCTGCCGCTGTACAAGCTCCTGGGGCCGAACATCAAGTTCGCCGCCTTCGCGCTGTTCATGGGCGTGGCGATGTCGATCACAGCTTTCCCAGTGCTCGCGCGGATTCTCACCGAGCGCCGGATGCTCAAGAGCCCGGTCGGCTCGTTGACGATCGGCTGCGCCGCGATCGACGACGTCAGCGCCTGGTTCTTGATCGCGCTCGCGACCACGATCGCCGTCTCGGGCTCGTTTGGCGTCGTCGCACGGACGATCGCCGAGGCGGTCGCGTTCGTGCTCGTGATGGCGATCCTCGTGCGGCGGATCCTGGCGCGCATGGCGACCGCCTTCGACGAGGTCGGGCAGATCCCCTCCGGGTGGTTCGCCGCGATCGTCATCGGCGTACTGCTGTCGGCGTACATAACCGAAGCGATCAACATCGACGTGATCTTCGGCGGCTTCATCATGGGGATGGTGATGCCCCGCCACGCGCGCCTCACCGAGGAGGTCACGCGCCGCGTCGAGGACTTCGTCGTCACGCTGCTGCTGCCGCTGTTCTTCGTCTACACGGGGCTGAAGACGAACATCACGCTGCTCGACCGTCCCGAGCTGTGGCTCATCACCGTAGGCCTCATCGGACTCGCGATCGTCGGCAAGCTCGCTGGCGCCGCGATCGCCGCGCGCGTGTGCGGCTTCGACTCGCGCGCCTCGTTGGTGATCGGCACGCTGATGAACACCCGTGGGCTGACCGAGCTGATCGTGCTCAACATCGCACTCGAAGTCGGCGCGATCTCCAGCATCCTGTTCACGGCGCTCGTGATCATGGCGATTGTCACCACGCTGATGACGGGTCCGTTGCTGAAACTGCTCGACCCGCGCAACGAGTACGGAACCAAGCTCGAGGACGAGCTCGCCGGCGCGGCGGCAGCAGCCGCCCGCGAGCATCCCGATCTACCGGTGGCGGAGCGCGCGATCCTCGTCGCCTCGCACACCGACGCGGCGCTCGAGCGCCTGATCGAGCTGGCGGAGCCGCTGGCGCGCACGGCGCCGCAGCGCGAGCTGATCCTCACCCGTCTCGTGGAGCCACCTCGCGGCGCCGGCGTGCGCGGCGGTCTGCAGACCGAGAACCTGCAGCTCGAACGGGCCTCGCAGGCGATCGCCGAGGCCCGCGAGCGCCTGGCCGCGGATGGAGTGCTCGCCAGAGGCGTCGCGCTGAGCTCCAGCCGTCCCGGCGCGGATCTCGCGCACGTCGCCGCCCGCGAGCCGGTCGACCTCGTGCTGACCGAGGGGCGCCGGCGCTTGATCGGCGAGAGCGTGCCGCTCGGGGACGTGAGCGTGCTGCTCGAACAGGCCGAGTGCGACGTCGCCGTGCTCGTCGCGCGGGAGAGCGCGCCGGTGAGCCTCGGGCCGGAAAGCCCGGTGCTCGTGCCGTGCGGCGGCGCCGAGCACGACTGGGCCGCCCTGGAGCTCGGCTCCTGGCTCTCCTCGGCCACGGGCGCCCCGCTCAAGCTCCTCGGCGCCGGCGGGCAGACCGATGAGGGCAAGTCGGTCACCCGGATGCTCGCCGACGCCAGCCTGCTCGTGCAGCAGACGACCGGCATCGCGACCGAGCCGCTGGTTACGGCCGGCGGGCGCGACGGCATCGTGTCGGCCGCGGCCGGCGCCGGCCTGCTGGTGATCGGCCTCTCCGAGCGTTGGCGGCGCGAGGGCCTCGGGCCGACCCGCTCGGAGATCGCGAAGGCCGCTCCCGCTCCGGTGCTGTTCGTTCGCCGCGGCACCCGTGAAGGTCTGTTTGCGCAGCGCGAGAATGTCACCCAGTTCAACTGGTCGATGGCGGGGCGGACCTTGGTGAAATAAGTCGGGCGGGCAGCGGGCAAAGCCTCCACTGGTCGACCGACTAGCAGGCAGGCCGCCAGGAGTCGGGCATCGGCCTCCGCGCTATCAGGCAGGCAGCGGCAGCAAGGCGGTCACTCGGGTCGGCCCGCCCGCCGCTGAGCTCAGCGAGAGCTCCCCGCCGAGGAGATCGGCGCGTTCGCGCATCCCGATCAGCCCGAATCCCTCGCTCGGTCCACCCGGCACGAAGCCGCAGCCGTCATCCTGCACTGTCACCTCCACGCTCCGGTGCAGCTGCCTGACCCGGAGCGTCGCCTGCTCGGCCTTCGCGTGCCTGGCGACGTTGCTGAGCGCCTCCTGGACGATCCGGTAGATGGCGTCCTCGATCTCGCGCGGGCGTTCGCGCACGCCGAACTCGATGCTCATGTCGAGCGCGAAGCCCGCCGCGGCCGCCTGGCGCTTTGCCAGTGACTCGATCGCGGGGCCCAGCCCGAGATCGTCCAGGGCTGCTGGGCGCAGCTCGGTAATCAGATCGCGGAGACTGCGCATCTCGACACCGATGTGCACGTCCGCCGTCTCGGCGGCGCGCCGGAGTGCACGGGGATCGTCGCGGGCGAGCCCCGCCGCAAGAACCATCCGGGCGCCGGTCAAGCCCTGCAATGTCTGATCGTGCAGCTCCCGCGCCCAGCGAGCTCGCGCCTGCTCGGCCGCGTCGATGCTCAGCCGCAGTCGCTCGGCGGCAACCGAGCGCGCGGTCGCCACAGCGGTGGCCGCGCTGGCCGCGACCGCCATAAGCAGCTGCTCGTCCTCTTCCCCGAAGGCGCGTCCATCGGCGCGGTCGATCCCCACCAGCACCCCGAGCGTCTCGCCACGGAAGATCAGGGGTACCAGCAGCGCATTGCTGGCGCTGGGCATCAGCTGATCGAGCCGGCGCGGCCGATCCTCACTCCCGGCGCGCAGCGGCCGCCCGCTCAACAGCACCTCCCCCGCCAACGAGCCGCGCAGGGGCATGCGCAGCTGCTCCTCGGAGTGCCGTTGCTCTCCCGAGCGCGCGTCGCAGGTGACCGCCACCAGCTCCTCGCCCTCGGGCAGGCATACGAGCAGCCTGCGAGCGGCCACCACCTCGCGTCCATGGGCAAGGATCAGCGACAGGACCCGCTCGAGGTCCGTCTCGCCGCCGACTGCGCGAGCGATCTCGGCAAACGCTTCGAGCCGCTCGACGCTCTGCGCGAGCTGCTGATTGGCGCGCTCGAGCTGGTCGGCATAGAGCGATAGATGGCGCTGCGCGCGCCGGCGCCCGGCGATGTCATCGCGCAGCCGGTCAGAGAAGCGTCCCACCACCGCGCCGCTCACCAGCAGGGCCGCCCCGCGCGCCGTGTACCCGAGCACGCCCAGGTGAACGGTCTGCAGCGCGCTCCAGGCAAACACCAGCCCGAGTGCCAGCGCCGCGGCGAGCACGCCGGCGCGTGTGCCGAACTCGATCGCCAGCAATGCGATCGGCACGACGTAGAAATTGGCGATCAGGACACCTGGGTCCTTGATGGCCAGACGCGCGGCGAACGTGACCGCGAACAGCACCGCGGCTACCGCGAGAACCACGAGTCGGCGGGCGTGGGACGGCCTCTGCCCCGCGCTGCTGTTGAGGTTCTCGAGTACCCGACGCTCAGCCGCCTCGAAGGCCAGCTGCTGGGCGCGCGCGGTGGTGCTCATCGGTGGATGACCCCGTGCTCCAGCGCGTAGCGGACGAGCTCCGGTCTGCCGCTCACACCGAGCTTGTGCTGCAGGTTGGCCCGATGTGTCTCGACCGTGCGCGGGCTGATGTACATCTGCTTGGCGATCTCCGTGTTGGTGTGGCCAAGCGCCACCAGGCGCAGCACCTCGAGCTCCCGCTCGCTCAGCACCGCGGTGCTCCCGCCCGCAAGGGCCCACCCGCCGATCGCCGGATCCAGATACCTCCCGCCTTTGCTGACCATGCGGATCGCACGCACCAGCTCCGCACGCGAGGACTCCTTCAAAACGTAACCCGCTGCTCCCGCCGAGGAGGCCTGCTGCGCAAACGCGGGATCGTCGTCCATCGTCAGAATCACGATGGCGGTCGCGGGTGACGCGCTGCGCAACATGGACAACATGCCCAGGCTGAGCTTGCGGCCCATGTGGAGATCGAGCAGGAGCACGCTCGGGGCTCGATCGCGCATCAGCGCGTGGGTCTCCTCCAGAGCGCTGGCCTCGCCGACGACGGCAAAGTCGGCCTCGGCCTCCAGCATCATCCGCAGCCCGTCCCGCACGACCGCGTGATCGTCTGCGATTACGATCGTAAGGGGGGCGTCAACTCCCGTTACGGCCGATCGAGGCCGGAGCGACAAAGCACTACGAGGACTTTGTGAGCCCCTCACCCGCCTCATCGACCGAGTAGGTGCCGTTGAAGATCTCCCCCGTGAATAGGTGCAGCTGGAAGTTCTCGGGTTCGTGGGCGTCCTCGAAGAACTCCCCGAAGCGTTTGATCGCCTGCAGGTGGTACTCCGCCTCGGTGCTGGCCAGCAGCTCATCCTCGCCTTCCCAGAAAGTGATCGAGAGCGCCTTGCCCGTATCGCGGTCGACAAGCGAAAGTGCACCCTTGAACCCTTCGCGCGCCATCGTGACCGGAAGGACGTTCTCGTACCACAGTTTGAGGCCCTCTTGCACCCGTCCCTCGGGCGCCTGGACGTGCGTCACGCGACAGAACACATGATCCCCCTTGCGTGGGTTTTGGACGAGATCGAAGCTCGCGCCGATCCTACCGCTCCGCTAACCAGATGGGTGCTCGGGTGGGGGCACCCGTGCAGCTATCGGGGGTGCGCTCAGGCATGTAGGATCTCCCTCGATGGTCCGCGCGACCCTGCACATGAAGGTCAAGGACGGTCGCGGGCCGGACTTCGAGCGGGCCTGGCGGGCGATCGCCGATCAGGTTCGGGTCGTCCCGGGGAACATCCGCCAGACGCTTGCGCGCGACCCCGAGGACCCCGACAGCTTTGTCGTGACCAGCGATTGGAGCAGCAGGGAGGTGTTTGGGGAGTTCGAGCGCAGCCCGGAGCAGGACGAGCTGACGGCGCCGCTGCGCGAGCTGCGCTCCTCGGCGCGCATGACGGTGCATGACGTACTCATCAATATCGACGGAGGGGCTAGCTGATGGCCGCACGTGTAATGGTTTTCGCCAAGATCAACCGCGAGGACGCCGACGCGTTCGAGGCGGCGTATGCGCAGGTCACCGCCACCGTGAAGGGCACGGCCGGGCACATCGGCGACGAACTGCTGCGCCGCCGCGAGCCAGCGGACCCCACTGAGGAGCCGCTCAGCTACATCCTCTTGAGCGAGTGGGAGAGCAAGGACGCTTTCCTGGCGTGGGAGGAGTCGCTCGCCCACGTCGCCAAGCGCTCGCCGATGCACCCCTACTGGGCGGGGACGAACGAACGGATCATCTACGACGTCGCCCACACGATCAAGCCGAGCGCCTGAGGGGGCCTTATGTACGCGCGAGTCAACACCACCGAGTGGAACCCCGAGCAGGTCGATGCCGGCATGCGGCTGACAGAGGAGAAGATCATCCCCGCCTATCAGGAGCACCCGGGCTTTCGCGGCTACATCCTGCTGACCGAGCCCGACGGCGGTCCGCATGCGGTCGCAATCACGCTGTGGGACAGCGAGGAGACCAGGGAGTCGAGCGCTGGGATCGCACGCGCGATGGTCGGGGAGCTCAAGGACATCCTGCAGGCGCCGCCCAAAACCGACCACTACGACGTGCGCTTCTACGTGCAGGGAGAAGGGGGTGTGTGATGGCGCAGTACTGGGCACTCATGTGGGACATCAAGCCGGGATCGCAGGACGCGGTTCGACAGGCGTTCAAGGAATACGGTCGGCCCGACCACGCCGTTCGCGACGAGGACGGCAACGATGTCGGAACGCTGCTCAGCACGCAGGTGTTCATGAAGGGCAACACCGTGATCAGGGTGGTCGAGACTACCGATGACGTGCCCCTGCCGGTGCTCGGACAGCACATGGGTCGCCAGCCGGCGATCCGCGAGCTGGAGGATAAGCTCGATCAGTACGTCGCCGAGCCGCGGGACATGTCCACCAGCGAGGGCGCGCGGGAGTTCTTCATGAAGAGCACGATGGAGCTGCTGGTGACGCGGCGGCACGACGAATGACCGCGGGGCCGCCTCCCGGCCCTCCGGGTGGACCGGGTGGCCCCCCGGGTGGGCCGCCCGGGGGGCCACCCGGACCGGCGGTCGTGGTTGACGAGCAACGCGCCGCCGACTTCGCGTCCCTGTTTCGCCTCGATGGCCGGCGCGTGATCCTCGTTGGGGGATACGGCGGCATCGGCGAGGTCACCACGCGCCTGTTCGCGGACCGCGGCGCCGAGCTGATGATTGCGGGACGCTCGCGGGAGAAGGCGCAGGCGCTGGCCGAGGAGCTCTCCGGGGCGGGGCACGTTGCGTGCGGCACGCGCGTGGACATCGCAAGCCGCGAGAGCGCACGCGAGCTGATCGAGCAGGGCAGGCGCGAGCTGGGCGGGGTGGACGTGCTCGTCAACCTCGCCGGGATTGACATCGAGGCGCCGGCCGAGCGGTTCGAGGAGGAGGCTTGGCAGTCGCTTCTGGACGTCAACCTCTCGGGTGCGTTCTGGCTCTCGCAGGCGGCAGGCGAGGCGATGATCGACTCCGGCCGCGGTGGGCGCATCATCCACTACTCGACCACCCGCAGCGTCGCCGGCGCGCGCAAGGGCTTCGCGGGGTATGCCGCCAGCAAGGCCGGGCTCAACGGGCTCATCCGCCAGCTCGCGACCGAGTGGGGCAAGTACCGCATCACCGTCAACGGGGTCGCGCCGGGGTTCGTCCCCACCGAGCTCGTGCGCGACGCGGCGGCGGATGATAGGTTCGTCGCGATGATGCTCGGACGGATCCCCTTCGGCCGCTTCGGCGAGCCGGTCGAGCTCGCGGGCGCGACGCTGTTCCTCGCCTCGCCCGCGGCGAGCTTCATCACCGGGCAGGTGCTGTTTGTCGACGGCGGCGTGACCGCCAGCTCCTAGCGTGGCTGCGACCGACACCGACAAGCAGCGGATCGCGTTCATCGGCCTCGGGGTGATGGGCAACGGCATGGCCTGCCGGCTCGTCGAATCGGGGTACGACGTCGCCGTCTACAACCGCACCCGCGCGAAGGCCGACGAAGTCGCCAAGCTCGGCGCCCGTGTGGCCGACACGCCCGCGGACGCGGCGCGCGCGGCCGACGTGGTGATGCTGAGCCTCGCCAACCAGGACATCGTCGCGCGGATGCTGTTCGACGAGGGCGGGGTGTTCGAGACGCTCGGCGCGGGCGCCTACATCCTCGACATGAGCACCGTCCCACCCGAGTTTCCGCGAGAGCTCGCGGCGCGCGCGCGCGAGGCGGGCTACCACGCGCTCGACGCGTGCGTGCTCGGCAACCCGATGCACGCCAGGCAGGGTGAGATGCGGGTCATGGCCGGCGGCGAGGAGCGGGACTTCAAGGCAGTCGAGCCGCTGCTCGAGGTGCTCGGCAAGGAGGTGACGTATCTCGGCGCGAGCGGCATGGGCGCGACGATGAAGCTGGTTCTGAACATGCTCATGGGGGTCCAGATGCCCGCGCTCGCCGAGGCGGTCGTGTTCGGCGAACGCGCCGGGCTGGCGCGCGAGCAGGTGCTCGAGATGATCGCCAAGAGCGGTTACAGCTCACCGGTGATGGGCTTCCGCTGCGCGATCATGGGCCAGCGCAACTTCGAGTTCGCGGCGTTCAAGCTAGGGCTGATGCGCAAGGACATGACGCTCGTGCTCGGCGAGGCGCAGAAGGCGGGAGTGCCGATGCCGGTCACCGAGAGCGCCCACGCGATGCTCACCGCCGCCCAGCAGCAGGGGCTTGGCGACCTCGACGTCGCCGCGATGCTCGCCTTCCAGGAGCGGATGTCCGGGGTGCAGGGATATCCCTGGCCCGGCCGGGATCCGAGCGAGGACGGCGGAGCCGCGACGTGATCGTCGAAGATCGTGGTGGCGCCGTTGGGGCCGTCGAGGTCAGCGGAGCCCCGTCGTGATCATCGACGTCCACGGCCACATCACGCACCCCGAGCTGTTCAAGCGCTACCCGATGCCGCCCGCGCTCGCGGACATCGAGGGCATGCTCGACCGCAAGTCGCAGGCGGGGATCGGCGTGACGATCGTCGGCAGCCCGGTCGGCTTTGGGACGATGAGCAAGCGCGGGCACGATAACTACGCCCAGTCGGCCGACGAGCTCAAGTCGTTCCATGAGTGGCTGGCCGAGACCGTGCGCAAGCACTCTCCGCGTCTCGCGGCCTACGCCTACACGAACCCGTTTGGCGGCGAGCAGCTGCTCGAACAGACCGCGCAGACCGTGAAGGACGGGGGGTTCGTGGGGCTAATCGTCAACACCAGCGTGGCCGGCGAGTATCTCGACTCCCCCCGCGCCGACGCGTTCTTCGAGATGGCGGCCGAGCTTGGCAAGCCGGTCTTTTTGCACCCCCCCGCTGAGCCCGTCGGCAGTGACAGCATCGAGGACTTCCGGCTGGTCGAGCAGGTCGGCCGGTTCATGGACGTCACTGTCGGCCTGGCGACGCTTGTGTTCTCAGGCCGCCTGGAGCGCCACCCCGAGCTCGAGATCGTCGCGGCCACCGCGGGCGGAGCGATCTCGCTGCTGGCGGGGCGCATGGACCAGGCTTACCAGCCTCGCCATTGGGGTGGTGGGGGCCCTCCCGGCGGTGGCCCCCCCGCTGGTGGGGGTCCTCCTGGCGGCCCACCACCAGGCCCCCCGCCAATGGCCCAATACACCAACAAGATCACCCAGCCCCCGAGCACATACCTGCGGCGCGTGTACGTCGATACCGCCAACTACTCCAGCGTGCCCAACCACCTCGCCAATCTGGAGTTGATGGGTGCCGATCACATGCTGTTCGGCACCGACTCACCACCCCTTGCGACGCCGCTGCAAGACGCGATCTCGATGGTCGACGGCCTGCCGGTCTCAACCGCCGATAAGCAGGGCATCCTGGAGGACAACGCGCGGCGGCTGTTCGGGCTGTGAGCGACAGCGCCTGATTACTGCGCGGCGGCGTCGGAGTCGGGGTTCGGCTTGGTTGTTAGCGCATTGGCTGTACCATCGGCCTCCTCATACACCGGCCACCGGTACTGGCGCTGGCGACGGGCGTTCAGTGCGACGAGCCCACGGATCTCGCCGAGCAGCGCGCGCCGGTCACACCCGGGCCGCGCGAACACCCGTCCCATCGCGGCGGCGAGGCGCGGCGGAGTGAGGACCTGCGAGGGCTTGCCGCGGTGGCTGAAGAGGTTGATCAACGGCGCCAATTCGCCGCGGGCGAGCAGCCGCTTGCCGACCTCGGGCAGCGCGGTGGGCGCATTGCCCCCGCTGCCGATGTCGGTCGCCAGCCAGTAATGCCCAATCGCATCGTCGTTGCGCCAACGGCCCCACTCCACCAGCGCCTCGTCGAGTACCCGATCGGAGCCTTCCAGACCGCGGACGATCGCCGGCACCAGCTTCTCGCCCTGCCTGAACGCGTCCCCGATTCCCTGGCCGGCGGCGGGATCCTTGAAGTGGCCAGCGTCGCCGAGGAGCACCCAGCCGGCGCCGGAGGCATCGCGGAAGAAGCCCTGCCAGCGCAGCATCCCAAACATTTTCCCCACGCGCCGCGCGCCCGAGAGCGCCTCGGCCACCGGCTGGCAGCTGTGAACATGCTCGATGTAGCTGCCCTCGAGGTCCCCCCGGTAGCGCGGGAGCTCGCTCAGCTCGGGCATCACCACGACCTGATACAGCCCGCTGTCTGACGGCGACGCAATCACGAACCGCTCACCCCAGCGATGCAGCACGAACGCCGGATCGGGGCCCGCCTCGGCTCCCTCGAAGAACGACCAGTAGGCAAACCGCTGGTTCCACACCACGTTATACTTGCGCGCGCCTGCGCTGTTCGCGACGGTCGAGTTGCGACCGTCTGCACCGACTACCAGGCGCGCCTGCAACGTGCTCTCCGCGCCGTCCTGCTTGACCCGCACGCCGGTCACTCGCGCGCCGTCTTTCACCAGGCCGGTCACCGTCGCCCCCATGCGCGTCTCCGCGCCAGCCTCGGCCGCGGCTCCGGCGAGGATTGGGTCGAGCACCAGGCGGCGTACCGACCTGAGCCCGCCCACGTCGCCGGGCTGCTGGGGCAGTGGCGCCTGGAACTGGAGGTCTTCGATGCGGAGGTTGACCAGCCCCACGCACGGCGCGCCGGTCGCCTGCAGCTTCTCCGTCACGCCGAGACGCTCCAGGGAGGCGAGCGCCTGGGCCTGGAAGAAGTGAGTGGAGAGTGTGTCGTGCGGAAACTTCGCCTTCTCTACCACCGCGACGCGCAGACCGCGCCGCGCGAGCAACGCTGCCAGCGGCGAGCCCGCGCAGCGCGCGCCGACTACGACGACGTCAAAGCGCTCAGCGATGCGCGCCCCGCAGAGATCTCCGTGGACCCCACGAGCTGCCTGCGGGACGTCCGGACATCTCTACGCAGGCGGCCCGCCGACGCCCGGGGGTGGGCCGCCGACGCCCGGTGGAGGCCCACCCGCAAACGCAAGCGAGGAGTCCCACAGGCCGTCGATCCCGACAACCATCTCGCGCGCCTGTGCGATCGTTATGCCGGGCGCCTCGAACAGGCCGTCCTGCTCCCACCGCCCAGGATCGAGGCTCAGGGCGTAGGGGTTGATCGGCCGATTGGTCGGGGGTCCCTCCGGCAACGCCTGCGCCGCCTGGTTGAAGATCGCAACCGCCATCGCCTCCGAGTTGCGCACGTTGGTGCGCAACTCCTCGAGCAGCGACTCATCGTCGGGGTACTCCTTGACGAGGCCGACCAGCCCTCCGATCAGTACCGGGAACGTCGCCAGCATGTCCGGGTCGCGTGGCTTGTGCTCGAGCTCGTGCCATTCACGAAACAGCTTGTGCATGTTGATGTTCAGCTTGAATAGGCGATCCATGTACTCATCGGCACGCCTCATGAAGTCGAGGTCGGTGAACCTGTTCTGGGTGAACAAAAGCACGTTGCCGGTGTGGTTGGAGTAGAAATCCCAGGTCAACAGACCGCACATCACCCAGGGATTGCCGAACACCGGGTAGGAGTCGCGGTAGCGGGAGATGACATGCGCGAAGAGACGCTGGTATAGGTCGTTGTAATAGTCGATGCGCTCGTCGATCTTCTCGCCGTTCAAATCGCGAGTCACCAGATCGGCGGTAAAGGTGTTGCTGTAGCCGATGAAGTCCGAGCCGGGCGAGTAGAAGGGGTCGGCGAACGCTCCCGCCTCTCCCACCAGCGCCCAGCGATCGGTCGAGAACATCTGCTTGACCCCATACGCGAAATCTTTGACACGGAGAAAGTCTTCGATGTCCTGCGGGCGCTCTTCGATCGCGGCGGCGAGTTGGGGCTCGTGCCCCCGCAGCCAGCCGAGCAGACCATCGAGCTCGTTGATCTCCTCGTATGGGTGAAAGCGGGGGTCGGCGCACACGCCAATGCTGATCGGCCCCGAGGAGAGCGGGATCAGCCACACCCAGTAGCCCTCGCCCATCAGGTGATTGGTACTGAACTGGCGGATACCCGGCTTGGACATCCGCGCCATCCACTCCGGGTCATCGGCGCCCCACTGCTCGAAGTCGAGCCCGCCTCCGAGGCGCAGCCACGCGGAGTTGATGTGGTGCCCGCAGTCGGCCATCAGGTCGAGCTTGCGCTTGAGGATGCTGGCGCGGCCCGCGGCGTCCACGACCCAGCGGGCGCTGAGCGTCGCCTCCTGGTCGAACTGCTCGAACGTTACGCGGTGGGAGTTGCTGTCGAGATCGACCTCCCTGACGCGCGCGCCCTGCTGCAGGTCCACGCCGAGCGCCCGGGCGCGCGCGGCGAGCTTGTTCTCGAACAGGCCCCGGTCGAGCTGGAAGTTGTCGTGCGGCGGGTAGATCGGGGGCCCGGCCTCGACCCGCTTGGTGATGTCCTCGTTGCCGTCCGCGGGCGGGAAGTAGCGCAGCCCGCACTTGACCAGCTGTTCGGAGAGCAGGTGGTCGTGCATCCCCACGACCTCGGAGAAGTAGTGCGCGCCAGAGGGGACGGTCGACTCCCCGACCTTGAACGCCGCCAGCGGCGCCGGGCCCTCGCGCTTCTCCAGCACGACCACCGCCGTCTCGGGCCGCATCTGCTTGAGCTGGATCGCCAGCGTGAGACCCGCCAGCCCGCCCCCGAGAATCGCCACGTCGTAGTGCTTGGCGGGGGGGCGAATCGCCCCAATCTCTACGATGGACTCGCCTCGTTCGACGCTCACGGAGTCCGCATCCTATACGACCGCGCCGTCGCGCACGTGGAAGCTCGACCGGCTGGCCTGGGCGAAGCAGGCTCGCAGCGGCGCCAGCAGACGGGCGTGATCTTCCGAGGCGTTCCAGGCGTTCGAGAGCTCGACGCTCTCCCACTCGCTGAGCACCAGCCAGCGCTCGCTATCTTCGCTTGACTCGCACAGCTGATGGGCGATCAGCCCCGGCTCCTGTGTGACCCGCCCGCGCAGGGCGGCATAGGCACTCAATAGCTCGTCGCGGGACCCCGGCTTGATACGGACGTCGACGACGAGCCTGACGCTCATGCCTCGGCCGGTGGGGCGGGTGGGTCCCAACTGTAAAACTCCCGCGCCTGGGCGTCCTTTGGCGAGCGCCACGTCTCGGGGTTGTAAGGGGTGATGTAGGGATCGAGCTGGGCGCTGATCTCCTTGAACAGATCGTGGTTGCGCACCTTCTCGACGGCGTCGGCGAACTCGTCGTCGGTCTCCACCAGGTGGATGTAGATGTCGTCGAGCACGAACAGGCTGCGGTGCCGGACACCGGTTATCCGCGGCAGCTCGGTCTCGTCGGACTCGGCGAAGATCCGCGCTACCTCCTCCTCGGCACCGGGCTTGATACGGGCGACGATCACACCTCGCTTGATGATGGCCTGCCTCCTTTCACCCGGTTGCTCAGCGGCCGAAGCATATATTGTCCACGCGCGAGCCGCCATGTCCCGCAGACGACTACTGATCATCTCCCGCCATCAGGCAAAGCTGCTGCTCGGCAACCCGGGGGCGCTCGTGATCTTCGTGATCATCCCGCTGCTGACGATGGTGATCATGAAGACGACGCAGAAGGCGGCGCTGCTCGGGGCCGGCTACCACCACGTCAACGGGGCCGAGCAGGCTGTGCCGGGGTTCACGGTGATGTTCGCGTTCTTCTGGCTGGTGTTCGTCGGACGCACGTTCTTCGCCGAGCACGCCTGGGGCACATGGGACCGCCTGCAGATGATGGCCAGCACACCCGAGGTCATCGTCGGCAAGCTGCTGCCCTCATTCATCGTGATCAACGTCCAGATGATCATGCTGTTCGCGATCGGGGACCTCGTGCTCGGCATGAACTCGAAGGGATCGCTGGCGACGCTCGTAATCCTCGCGCCGGCGCTGTCGATCTGCGTGCTGGCACTCACGTTTGCGCTCGTCTCGTTCTGCCAGACAATGACCCAGCTGGACGCGTCCTCCAACCTGCTGATGCTGGTCTTCGCCTCGCTTGGCGGAGCGCTCGCCCTGACCACCGCGCTGCCCGGGTGGGCGCAGAGCATCGCGCCCGCGATCCCCAGCCACTGGGCGATGCAGGCCTCGACCGACGTGATCCTCAAGGGCGACGGGTTCGGCTCGGTGCTCGGATCCGTGGCTGTGCTGCTGGCGTTCGCCGCCGGCTTCATGGCGCTCGCGGCGCTCCGCTTCCGTCCGACCGATCGCAAGCTGGTCGCATGAGCGTCGGCGAGGTACTGCGCGTGATCGCCGGGCCGGCGAACGGCACCGACATCCCGCTTGGGCACAGCGTCCCGATCGGGCGCGCCGTGCAGGGGCCGGGCGCCCTCGGCGGCGACGAGGAGCTCTCCCGCAACCACGCGTGCATCGCGCTGCTCGACGACGGTGGCTATTCGCTCGAGGATCTCGGCTCGACCAACGGCACCTACCTGAACGGTTGGCGGATCCCTGCCTCGCAGCTGCTCAGCCCAGGCGATCGCATCCAGGTTGGGCAGACGGTACTCGAGGTTGTGCTGGCACCCGACCCGCAGCGAACCGTCATGCGCCGGCGCCCGGTGATCCTGGCCGACTCCCCCGACGCGGAGGAGCTGCGCACCCCGCGGTCGAAGGCGACCCTCTATGCGAGTGGCGTGCGCAAGTCCTACGGAGAGCTCGAGGTCCTCAAAGGGGTCGACCTCGAGATCGAGCCGGGCGAGATCGCTGGGCTGCTCGGCCACAACGGGGCCGGCAAGACGACGTTCGTCTCGTGCGTGGCCGGGCTGCGGCGTGCCGACTCCGGCACGATCCTCGTCAACGGCGTCGACGCGACCACCGATCCGCTGCAGGCGCGCCATCACCTGGGCATCGCTCCGCAGGATCTCGGCATCTATCCGACGCTCTCGGTTCGGGGCAACCTCGAGCTGTTCGCCGAGCTCGGTGGGCTGCGGGGGCGCGAGGTTGCAAAGCGCGTCGAGGAGGTGGGGGAGGCCCTCAGCCTCACGCCCAAGTTCGATGCGCACGCCGGCACGCTCTCCGGCGGCCAGCAGCGGCGTCTACACACCGGCATGGCGATCGTCTGCAAGCCGCCGCTGTTGATCCTCGACGAGCCGACCGTCGGTGCCGACATCCGCACTCGCCAGGAGATTCTCGATCTCGTCAAAGGGCTCGCCGAGGAGGGGCACGCGGTCTGCTACTCGACCCACTACCTCCCCGAGATCGAGCAGCTAGGTGCCTCGGTGGCGCTGCTTCAGGGCGGCGCGATCATCGCCCGCGGATCGATCGCCGAGCTCGTCTCCATGTACTCCACACAGGTCGTCGAGCTCACGTTCGATGGGCCGGCGCCCGAGATCACGGTTCGCGGAGGTGAGGCCGTGTGCGACGGCTCGCTGCTGCGCATCTCGACCGACAACGCCGCGGCGATGGCCGCCGCCGCGCTCGGCCAGCTCGGCGGCAACGCGATGCGTCTGCGCAACATCGAGCTGGTCCGCCCCAGCCTCGACAGCATCTACCTGACCCTCACCGAACAGCGCTATTCCAGCGGCGAGCCGGCCGTTCGAGGCGACGCGGACGGCGATGGCGCACCTCAGATCATGTCGCGGGCGGCACTGCAGAACTCTGGGTTGAACTTCAGGCGCCCGTAGGGCCGGGTCAGGCTCAGGTCACAGGTCGTACTTGACGCTGCTTGCGAGCGCTTTGTGCCAGAAGGCCGCTGGGACGGCGCGCAGGGCGGCGTTGCGCACGGTTGCGACTGTGGGATTCGACAACGACAACATGCGCCCCCTGCGCCTCGAGGTCAGTACGATCTTCGCGCAGCGTGGCATCCGCGCCCGCTGAAAGGACTCCAGTGCGCCGGCGAGCATCCGCTGATCGCGCAGCCCGTCTGTGAGCGCGAGCTCCTTGGCGAGCACCACCGCGTCCTCCATCGAGATCCCGGCTCCCTGTCCGATGAAGGGCGTGGTCATGTGCGCGGCGTCCCCGATCAGCACGACCCGGCCCTTGATCCACGTCCGCTCCGGGTCGCGGTCGCAGATGTCGGCTCTGATGACGCGCGCCTCCTCGGTGGCCGTCACGAGTCGACGCGTCACCTCGGGGAAGTCGTGCAGGTAGCCGGTCAACAGCTCGTGCAGGCCACTCTCGGGACTCGTTCCCCCCTGTGGCTCGCGCTTCAACAGTCCCCAGTAGATCCGGTTGGAGCCCACCGGGAACATCACGAACTGCCTGCCCGCGCCGAGGAACGTGCGCGAGGTGTCCGGCGGCAGGGTATCCGGGCTCATCTCGACGACCGCCCGCCAACTGGTGAAGCCCGAGTAGCGGGGCGGCGTGTCGGCCGCCCCGTACACGTGCTTGCGCGCGACCGACCTACCGCCGTCGGCGCCGATCAAGAGCGCGCCCCGCTCGGTGTGGCCGTCGGCGAACGTCGCGGTGACCCCCTGCGCGTCCTGCTCGATTGCGACGCACTCCGAATCGAGCTGCAGCACACCTGGCTTGACAGCGTCGATCAGCGCCCACTGGACGTCGGCGCGTAGCAGGCTGATCGTCGGCGTCCCGTACTCGTCGGCGACCTCTCCCTGCGGGAAAGTGAACAGCAGCTCGCCGCGGATGTTGCGGAACTCCTGCGCGCGCAGCTCCGTGCCCGCCGCCTCGATCCGGTCCCCGATTCCGAGCTTCTGCAGGGCGCGCAGCGCATTGCTCTGCACGCCCAGCCCGGCCCCCGCCTTGCCGAGCTCCGCGGCTCGCTCGAACACGCGCACCTCGATCCCGATGCGCGTCAGCGCGATCGCCGCGGTCAGCCCCGCTGGCCCGGCGCCGATGATCAGCACCCGGTTACCGACGTCGGCTCCCGCGGTCTCGCCCGCCGACTCCCGACTCCCTGGGGCGAGGGCGATCGGTCCCGGCGATGCGTCAGCTGGTGCTTGTGCGACCTCGGGATCGGTGGCGCCGGGCTCAGGCTCCATCCGCCGACTCCGCCTCCAAGCGCTCCTTGATGACCTGCATCTGCACCTTGGTGTTCTTGTTCATGTACTCCTCGGCGTGCTCGTCGTCGGCGGGGGCCTCGGGCTTCATCGAGAAGTCCTGCACCCACCGCATCGCGGTGCCCCCGTCGGTCTCCTCGAAGTACCACTCGATGTTCATGTACTGAAACGGGCCGGTCTCGATCCGCCGCGACTTCGAGCTGTGCGTCTGTGGGTCGGCGGTCCGCTCGGAGGTCCAGCTCCACACCTGCCCGTCGTAATCGGGGTCGGGATGAGTGGTGAGCCTGAAGCGCACGGTCTCGCCGTCGCGCTCGAGCACCTCCGCGGCGGCGTACTCGCTGAACAGGCTCGGCCAGCTCTCGATGTCCATCATCCGCTCCCACACGAACTCCAGCGGGGCCTGGATGACGACGGAGTTGTCGGTATGCGCGGCCATCGTCTACTCCTGCTCGGCGAGGCGTCGGTTCACGTAGTCGATCGCCTCGCCCACGCTGTGGATCTCCTCGGCGTCCTCGTCGGGAATCCTGAATCCGTAGTCCTGCTGCATGGCGAGCTGGATCTCCATGAACGCGAGCGAGTCGAGGCCCATGTCCTCGAACGTCGCTTCGCGGTCGTCCACCACGTCGGCCTCGGGGAGGCCCACGCGATCCACGAGGATCCGCTTGAGATCATCGAATTCGAACTTCATCTGCTCGGGCAATGCCGTCTCCTTCGCTGGTGGTTTTCAGGTCGACAGGTGTGCTGAGCGCCCGCAGTGCGGGCAGCTGCTCGAGCGCCGCTCGGCGCCCGGCGGCAAGGAACAAATCGGCGAGGTGGAAGTCTCGCCAATGGGCCGGCCCGAAGCGCGGCGTGATCACCACGTCGGCGAGCTCGGCGTGGCGGGCGCTGGTCTCGAGCTGGCTGAGGTCCATCACCTCCAGCAGCGTGTCGAGCGTGCTGCCCCGCCGCTGGCGCTCGCGAACGGGCTCGAGCTCCGGCTGCTCCGGCCACGCCGCCAGCACCTCGGCGCCCATCAGGTTGATCGACACGGCGAGGTCGGCTCCGTCCTCGAACACCGCGCCGGTCGGCACCGGCACGAGCGCCAAGCCATCCACCAGGCGGTGGCCGCCGCGCTCGTGGGGGGGGAACACGCCGGCCAGCGCCGTGGCGGCCAGCAGCGCCTCCCACAGCGGCCCCTCGCGCAGCGGCGCGGGGGCGCGATCGGTGAGATCGACGGTCATCACCACGAGCGGTATCAAGGTGTCCGCGAAGGAGCGCTCCGCGGTGCTCTCGCGCATCAGCTGGCTCATCGCTTCGAGGCCCGACGCGCCGCTCATCGAGGTTTTGAACAGCTGCGCCACGTTGTCGGCGTTGAACGCGCCGCGCAGGGTCGCGTCGATCTCCGCGGCGTCCTTGCCCAGCGCCAGATATGCGCCCAAGATCGCGCCGATACTGCTGCCCGACACGTAGTCCACGACGTAGCCGGCCTCCTCCAGCACCTGCAGCGCGCCCACGTGGGCGTACCCCTTCGCTCCGCCGGCGCCCAGCGCCAGGCCCAGCTTCGTGCGGGTGAGGTGGCGCGCCAGCCACGCCTCATCCGCGGGGGGCATCCCGGTGCCGTGCGGGGGGGTTGGCGCGGCGCCGTTCGCTGGGATCAGCACGCCGCCGTCAGGAGCCAGCCCGGCTCCGTCCGCTCGCAGGCAGGTGCGAACCACGCGGATCGGCGCGTCGGCCGGCCACTCGCGGCTGGCCGCCACCGCCTCCGCGCCGACCAGCACCGCTTCCACCTGTGCGCCGCTCGCGTTTGGGCCCCGCGCGAGCGCGCCCAGCCGCTCCGCTTCGCGCGCCGAGCCGGCCAGCGCCACCACGCGGTCCACTTCGTCAAGCAGCAACGCGACGGTCTTGGGGTCGAGCTCACCGGGCAGCAGCACGGTCGCGTGCTCGTCGGTCAGGTCGTCCGCCGCGGTCAACGCACCGGCGAAGGACAGCCGCCGGTCCAGCCAGATCACCGGGCGGGGGCTGACGCGCTGTGCAAGCGCCGCCACCCGCGCCGCCGTCGCGGCCAGCGCGGGGCCGCTGAGGAGCGCCACGGCCTCGCCGCGCTGGTGCTCGACGCGGCGGGCGTTGGCTATCGCCAGGCGCTCGCTCTGGATGCGGATCAGGTTGATCAGGATCACTGGAAACCGCTGCGCGAGCGCGAGGAAGCGCTCGGCGTCGAGCTCCAGGGCGGAGGCGGCGATCGCGGCCACCACGGTGGCGGTTCGCGGCTCGCCGGTGACCGCGCCCTGGGCGCCCACCACGTCGCCCTTGCGCTGGCGGGCCACCACCTCCCCCGCCGCGGCGTCGGAGTGCCCGGCGAGAATATGGACTAGGCCTCCCGTGATCAGCCACAGCCGGTCGCTGGCCTCGCCCGCAGCGCAGATCTGCTCACCGGCGTCAAACGCCCGCGGGCGCATCTGCTCGGCGACGGCCTGCAGCTCCGCGTCGGCCAGTCCGGCGAACAGCGCGCTGGGGGGCAGCGGCGGCGCCACGTGCGACATCTAGAGCCCCGCCTCGTTGGCTTGAAAGCTGCGCGCCAGCTCGCGGCGGTCCGGCTTGCCCGAGGCGAGCAGCGGCAGCTCTGACATGACGCTGACGCCGTAGGGCACCTTGTACCCCGCGATCCCCCCGCGCGCGAAGCTGACGATCTCGCGCCCAACGAGCTCGGCCTTGGGAGTCGGTACGACGAACGCGTGCAGGGTTTCGCCCATCGCCGCATGTGGCACGCCGATCACGCTTGCCTGGCCGATGTGGGGATGGGTTAGCAGGAAGCTCTCGACCTCGGCGGGGAACACGTTGAAGCCGCCGACGTGCACCACTTCCTTGGCCCGTCCTGCGATCGTGAGGTTCCCGCCCGCATCGATCCCCCCGAGGTCCCCGGTGCGAAACCACTCGCCGTCGAACGCCTCGTCCTGCTCGCGCGGACGGCCGTGGTAGCCCGCGGTCACGTAGGGGCCGCGTACCTCTATCTCTCCATGCGCCTCGTCTGCCTTGCCTAACCCATCCCCTTCATCCGGCGACCCATCTCTCGCTCCGGGCGCTCTATCCCCCTCACCCGAGGCCCCATCTTCCTTGCCGCGGCGGACCACCCGGAACTCATAGCCCGGGAGCGGACGGCCGACCGTGCGATACCGCACGACGGGGGCGTCCTCCGGACGGCAGCTGCTCGCCGCGCCGATCTCCGTCATGCCGTACATGTTGAGCACGCGCGCCCCACGCCGGTCGAGCTCTTCAAGCACCTTGGGGGGGCACGAGGATCCCGCGGTGAACCCGCTCCGTACCGGCAGCTCGTCCGTCGCCTTCAGCACGCGTGCGAACAGAGCCGGCGTGCCGTGCAGCACGCGCGCTTCGTGGCGGCGCACCGCCTGCACCAGCGGCTGCAGCGACGTCGTGGAGTCGACCAGCACCGCCTCCCCGCCGGCGGCCACGCAGCACAGCAGGCACGCTAGCCCGAACGCGTGCGAGCCGGGGACGACCAGCACACACGCCGCCTGGGCGACGTCGCCCAGTAGCTCGGCGAGCCGCTTCCCCTCCGCCACGCCGAGCGCGTGGGACATCAGCGCGCCCTTGGGCTCGCCGGTCGTCCCGGAGGTGTACATGATCGCCGCGACGTCCGGGTGCAGCGGCAGCGCCGGCTCGCCCGCCGGCCAGTCTGTCTCCGTGCGGACCTCTCCGAGCTCGTCGACGACGATGCCGCTCCTCAGCGTCACGATCTGCTTGCCCAGGGCGTTCAGCTCCTGCGCCAGCGAGAACCCTCCGTTGGAGGCAAGCGAGATGGCCGCCGAGGGCTGCGCGTCGACGAACACGCGCCGCAGCTCGAAGCTGCGTAAGCGGGCGCTCAGCGGGACGACGGCTGCACCTGCGCGCCACGCGGCGAACAGCCCGACCAGGAGAGCGGGCACGTTGGGCGCAATCACGGCGACGCGCTCGCCCGAGCGCTCGCCCAGGCACGCGGCGAGCCGATCCACAGCCGCGTGTAGCTGGCGGTAGGTGAGCGCGACGTCGGCGTAGGCCGCAGCCGGGCGCTGCGGGCTCTGCGACACAGCCGCCTCCAGTAGAGCGCCGATCTGTGGTGGCTGCGGCATGAGCAGGGTGCGCCCGATGGTGGCGACGTCAGGTCATGCGCCTGAGCACGAGGGCGCTGTTGAAGCCGCCGAAGCCGCGCGCGTTGACGAGGATCGTCGAGGGCTCCCCGCGCCGCTCGGACCCTCGCACGAAGTCCAGCTCGAAGCCGTCGGCGGGCTCTTCGAGGTTGACGATCGGGGGCAGGGTCCCGTCGCGCATGCACAGCAGCGCCGCCGCTGCGTCCAGTGAGGCGCCGCCGGCGTACATGCGCCCGACACCGCTTTTCGGGGCGAGCACGGGTACGCGCCCGGCGTGCTCGCCGAACACGGTCCTGATCGCCTGCACCTCCAGTGCGTCGATCTCCGGAACGCCGAACGCGTCGGCTACGACCGCGTCGACCTCGCCGGGCGAGATACCGGCGTTCTTCAGCGCCACCGACATCGCCCGCGCGGACTGCTCGGCGTCCGGCGCCGGTTTGCCCCAGTGGTGGGCGTCGTTGGTGGCGCCGTAGCCGAGGATCTCGCCGTAGATCTGCGGGGCGGAGCGCTGCTGGGCGCTCTCGAGGCTCTCGACCAGGAGGATCGCCCCCCCCTCGCCGGGGACGTAGCCGTTGGCTCGCGCGTCGAATGGGCGGTAGGCCGCGGCCGGATCGGACTCGGTGCTCAGGAATCCGGTGCCCAGTTGGCAGGTGAGCGCGTACGGTCCGATCGGCGCCTCGATGCCGCCGCTCACCGCGGTCTCCACCCCACGGCGGATCGTGCGGCGGGAGTGAGCGAGCGCCTCCAGGCTCCCGGCCCCCTCCGCGAGGACCACCCCGGAGGGGCCCTTCATCCCGTGCTTGATCGAGATCTGCCCGGTCGTGGCGGCATAGAACCAGGCGATCGACTGGTAGGCGCCCACGAATACTGGGCCCTTCTCCCACAGCGCCTGGATTTCGCGCTGCCCGAACTCGTTGCCGCCCGAGGAGCTAGCGGTGATCACGCTCATCGAGTAGGGGTCGTGCCCGGCCGGGTCGAAGCCGGCGTCATCCAGTGCCGCCTGCGCGGCGACCAGGGCCATCCACGTCCACCGGTCGGTCTGCTTGATCAGCCGCTGGTCCAGGTGATCGCCGGGCTCGAAATCCCGCACTTCGCCGGCCAGCGTCACCGGGTAGCGCGAGGGGTCAAAGCGCGCGATGCGCTCGATGCCGCTGTTGCCAGCGCGTGTCGCCGACCACCACGACTCGCGATCCTGGCCAGTAGGGGCGACTACGCCGATGCCCGTGATCACGGCGCGGCGGTCGGCAGACGGGATGGTGGGGCTCATCGCAGGTTCACGCTCCTTCCCCGGCGGTCGCTGGGCGGGCACGTGTGACCCGGTCGCGGCAGTCAGCGAGTGGACTGGCGGGGCTCATCGCACGCTCACAGCCCCACGCTGCGGCGCTCGTTGGGGACCGAGAAAATCATCGCCGACTGAAAGCCGCCGAAGCCGCTGCCGGTCGACAGCGCCACGTCGATCTGCTTGCGCACCGCGACCTTGGGCGTGTAGTTCAGGTCGCACTCGGGGTCGGGAGTCTCCCAGTTGGCGGTGGGGGGCACCACGCCGCGGTCGATCGCCAGCGCGCAGGTCGCCATCTCGATCGCGCCGATCCCTCCCAGCGAGTGGCCGACCATCGACTTGATCGAGCTGATCGGCACCTTGTAGGCGTGCTCCCCCAGCGACTTCTTGTATGCCGCCGTCTCGTGCCTGTCGTTCTGCTTGGTGCCCGACCCGTGGGCGTTGATGTAGTCGATGTCCTGCGGTTGGGTTCCCCCCTGCGCCATCGCGTCGAGGATCGCCTCCGTCATCTCGCTCGCGTCGGGCTTCAGACCGGTCATGTGGAACGCATTGCCGCGGCTGGCGAAGCCGGTGACCTCGCAGTAGATGTGGGCGCCGCGGGCGAGCGCGCTCTGCATCTCCTCCAGGATGAGCACCGCGCCGCCCTCGCCCATCACGAACCCGTCGCGGTCGCGGTCGAACGGGCGCGAAGCGTGCTCGGCGTCGTCGTTGCGCCGCGAGGTCGCCTTGATCGGATCGAAGCACGCCATCGAGATCGGCGAGATCCCCGACTCCGCGGCGCCCGCGATCACGATGTCGGCCTCGTCGTCCTGGATCATCTGGTGCCCGTACCCGATCGCGTCGATCCCCGATGTGCAGCCGGTCGAGACCACCACCGAGGGTCCGTGCGCCCCGAACTTCAGCGCCACCTCGCTCGCCAGGCTGCTGGGAATCAGCCCCTGGTAGAGGAACGGGGGGGCATAGTCGGGGTCTACCAGCCACTCGCGACCGTGGTTGGAGACCGCCACGTAGCCGTCCTCCAGCACCATCGTGCCGCCGACCGCCGAGCCGAGGCTGACCCCGGTACGGTCGAGGTCGATCTTCTCGCTCTCGAGCGCGCTGTCGGTCATCGCCTCCATCGCGGCGGCCACGGCGAACTGGATGTAGCGGTCCATGCGGCGCTTCTCGTGCTCGCTGAGGCCGGCGGCCAGCGGGTCGAAGTCGCACTCGGCCGCGATCTGGGAGCGAAAGCCGGAGGCGTCGAAGAACGTGATGCGCCGGGTCGCCGTGCGCCCAGCGGTGATCGCCTCCCAGAACGAGTCGCGCGTGCTGCCGCCGGGGGCGACCACGCCCACCCCGGTCACCGCCGTCCTCCTCGGAGTCCCCCCGATGTCGCTCATCTCTCCTCTACTCCGTGTCCACGTGCCCGGCGTCGGGACGCGGCGCCAGTGGGCCGAGGTGAAAGACGATGAACGCCTCCTCCTCGCCGTCGTTGACCAGGCGGTGGCGCACGTCGATCGGGATCAACAGCGCCTGGCGGGCGCCGAGCCGGTGGGACTCGCCGTCCAGCTGGGCGTCGAGTCCGCCGCTGACCACGTAGATGAACTCCTCCGAGTAGGGGTGGTAATGCTCGCTGATCCGTTCACCGGGCGCGATCGTGGCTACACCCATGAAGCCGGATGTCGAGCCCGCGGTCTTGGGGCTCAACAGGGTGCGAACGTCGCCGCCACGGCGGGTATCGGCCGGCATGTCGTCGACCAGGCGAATCTGCGGCGCGCCGGCTGGCTCAGGTCGGGGCTGCTCTGAGGACATGGTGAGCTTTCCTCGTCTCTCTTGGTTCGTGTGGAACGAGCATGGGAATCTATCCGACAGGGGCTATGCTTGCGCTGCGCTGGTGGGCGGGAGATCAGGAGGATCGGGTTGGAAGTCGGACCGATGACATCGATCGACGTGATCGCCTCGGCGCTGGGCGACGCACAGCCCCAGCTCGGCGAGATGAGCTCTCCCGATGGCGCCCTGACGCTGCTCTTCTGTGACATCGAGGATGCCGCGGAGATCCGCGAGGAACTGGGAGCCGAGCGCTTCTCGGAGCTGTTGGGGGATCATCGCCTGATCGTCGAGCGTGTGGTTGGTCACTACGGGGGCACGGTGGCGAAGTCCCACGACGATGGCTTCATGGTCGCGTTCGACAGCGCCCACGCGGCGCTGCGTTGCGCGATTGACCTGCAGAGCTCACTTGCCAACCGCACCGTCCCTGGAGGCGAGCGTCCGTTGCGGCTGCGCGTCGGCCTGCACACCGGATTCGTGATCACCAACGAGGAGGAGATGTACGGGCGCAACGTCGTGCTCGGCGCCCGCATCGCCGGCTGCGCGCGAGGTGGCGAGATCACGGTCTCGGCGACGCTCAAGGAATACACCGAGACCGACCCCAGCTTCTGCTTCGAGGAGCGCGGCGAGCACCGCTTCAAGGGAGTCCTCGGCGAACACGACGTGTTCGCCGTCGTCAGCTGAGGGCTAGTGGCACAAAACATCTACATCACGGCGATGGGTCCCTACAGCGGCAAGTCCGTGGTGGCCCTCGGCTTCATGGAGATGCTCTCGGCGCGCCTGCAGCGCGTCGGCTTCTTCCGTCCGATCATCCGCAGCGCCACCGAGCTCGACCCGCAGATCGAACTGATGCGCCATCGCTATCAGCTGCGCTCCGGCTACTCGGAGATGCACGGCCCCACCGTCGACGCGGTGACGGCGCTGATCGCCCACGGTGCACATGAGGAGATCGAGAAGCAGGTGCTCGCCGTGTACAGGGAGCTCGAGCGCCACTGCGACTTCGTCGTGTGCGAGGGCACCGACTTCGTCGGCTCCGCTCCCGCGCTGGACTTCGACCTCAACGCGAACCTGGCCAACCAGCTCGGCTGCCCGGTGCTGGTGGTCCTGAACGGGGCGGCGAGCGCCGACGTCGTCGAGGAGGTGCAGCTCGCCCGCGAGGCGCTGCAGCGCAAGGACTGTGTGCTATTCGGCGTGATCGTCAACCGCGTCGCGCCCGGGGCCGTGGACGAGGTCGAGCGCCGGCTCGCGCCGAACACCGGCCAGGAGTGGGTCTACGTGATGCCCGAGCACGCCGAGCTCGACTATCCGAGCGTCGGCGAGATCCAGGCCGCCCTCGGCGCCCGTCCGGTGCTGGCCGTGGATGGGATGCTCGACCGTGACGTACGCGAGGTGCGGGTGGCGGCGATGAGCGCCGAGCACTTCATCGAGGATCTCGTGGACGGCACCCTCGTGGTGGTGCCGGCCGATCGCTCGGACATCGTCGTCGCGTGCCTCGCCTCGACGCTCTCCCCCTCCTTCCCCGCGGTCTCCGGGCTGCTGCTGACGGGCGGCTACCAGCTCTCCCCCACCGTGCGGGGGCTGCTCGAGACATCCCCCTTCCCGGTGTTCGAGATCGACGCACGCACGCACGTCGCCGCGGCCGCCATCTCAAGCGTCAGGCCGGTGCTGCGTGCGGAGAACGAGCGCCGGATCGCCACCGCGCTCGGCGTCTTCGAGCGCAGCGTGGACAAGGTCGAGCTGCAGATGCGCTTCATGGTGGAGCGCCCGGCGCGGATGACCCCGACGATGTTCGAGTACGAGCTGATCGAGAAGGCCAAGGCGGCGCGCCGGCGCATCGTGCTGCCCGAGGGCGAGGACGAGCGCGTGCTGCGGGCCGCGGACATCCTGTTGCGTCGCGGCGTGGTCGCCGTGACGGTGCTGGGCGATCCCGACGTGGTGCGCGCCCGCGCCGCCGCGCTCGGCCTGGACCTGGAGGACGCGCAGATCGTGGACCCCCTGAGCTCGCCGGAGCGCGAGCGCTACGGCTCGGTCTACCACGAGCTGCGCAAGCACAAGGGGATGACCGAGGAGCTCGCCTACGACGCGCTCGGCGACCCCACCTACTTCGGCACGATGATGGTCCACCTGGGGGAGGTCGATGGCATGGTCTCCGGGGCGGCCCACACGACCGGCGACACGATCCGCCCGGCGTTCGAGTTCATCAAGTCTCGTCCCGGCGTCTCGGTCGTCTCGAGCGTCTTCTTCATGTGCCTCGCCGACCGCGTGCTGGTCTACGGCGATTGCGCGGTCAACCCCAAGCCCGACAGCGCACAGCTCGCGGACATCGCGATCTCCTCCGCGGACACCGCGGCGGCGTTCGGCATCGCCCCGCGGATCGCGATGCTCTCCTACGCGACCGGCGACTCCGCCAAGGGCGCACAGGTGGACGCGGTGCGCGTGGCCACCGAAACCGTGCGGCGACTGCGCGGTGATCTCAAGGTCGACGGGCCAATCCAGTACGACGCCGCCGTCGACGCGACCGTCGCCAAGCTGAAGCTGCCCGACAGCGAGGTCGCCGGCAGCGCGACCGTCTTCATCTTTCCCGACCTCGACACCGGCAACGTCGCCTACAAGGCCGTCCAGCGCTCATCCGGGGCAGTTGCGATCGGCCCTGTGCTGCAGGGGTTGCGCCGGCCGGTAAACGACCTCAGCCGGGGCTGCTCTGTCACGGATATCGTCAACACGGTGGCGATCACCGCGATCCAGGCGCACGAGGGCGGCTGAGGGTCGGTCCTTCCAGGAGCGGCCGGCGGGGCGGGGCCGAGGGCGAAAAGGATTAGGAGGAGGGGGGGTGGGCTCGTGCGGCGTCGACACCCAAGCATCCATCACTGTATCTGGTAGGTGCGCTCCTGCTCCCACAGCAGCTGCCAGAACCGCCGGGGCATCGCCGAGAGGACCTGCTCGCGCATGAACAGCGCCACTGGGTTGTTCACGTGCGAGAGTTTCGCCAGTTTCGCGGAACGGTCCACGATCTGGCTGGTGCGCGGAATGCGCTTGCACTCGTAGGAGTCGAGCCCCGCCTGCACCGCGCCGGGGGCAGAGAGGGGGCCGACCGCGGATAGCTCCCGTCCGAGCACGACGCCGTCCTCGATCGCCATCCCCGCGCCCTGTCCCAGCGTCGGCGTCGTCGGGTGCGCCGCATCGCCGAGCAACGTCACGCGCCCATCGCGCCAGCGCGCGAGAGGCTTGCGGTCATAGAGGTCCTCGCGGAAGATCTGCTGCTCAGAGGTCGCTTCGATCACCTGCTGAATCTCTGCGGGCCAGCCGTCGAACGTGTTCAGCAGGTCCTGCTTGCGGCCGATCGGGGGGTCGATCGCCCCCGCGGGGCGGATCTGGCTGCCCCACCAGAACAGCCGCCTGTCGACCGGGAACATCCCGAAGATCGACGCCGGACCGTACACCTGCTGGGCGAAGCTGCGCCCCAGGTCTTTGTGCTCGTACTCGGGCAGCGCCCGCCACACCGTTGCGCCCGAGTATCGCGGCGCGCGGTCGCCGATCGTCTTCGCGCGGATCACCGAGTGCAGCCCGTCCGCGCCCACCAGCGCCGCGCCCCGCTCCGCGTGGCCGTCGGCGAACAGCGCCGTGACACCGCTGGCATCCTGGCGAAAGCCGACGCATTGCACGCCGCAGTGGACGATGCTCAGATCGCCAACAGCTCGAGCGAGCATCTCCAGCAGTTCGCCGCGATGGACGGCAACGACCTCGCCGTGCCAGGGTACCGCCGCCAACGTGCGCCCGTCGCGCCACGAGAGCATCCGCAGGGCCTCGAACCCCGGCCCCGAGATCTCCCGCAGCTCATCGCTCAGTCCAAGCATCGACAGCGCCTGTGCCGCCACGCGCTGGATCCCGACACCAGTGCCTAGCTCCCGCAGCTCCGACTGGCGCTCGAACACCTCCACGGGGACGCCGCTGGCTTTGAGCGCGGCCGCGGCTGTGAGGCCACCGATACCGCCGCCGATCACGAGCACCCGGTCGGAGTCCTGCATTGGGGAGGACTCTACTGGGCGGGGGGTTGGGGCAGGTCGCGAGCGGTCGCCCGGCCGGCGCAATCGGTGCTTCACGGTGCTACACTAAGACTGTGCCAACTACTCTCCCACGCCATACGATCACCGAGACCCCGCCCGTGCAGGAGGCGCTTGACGAGCTGCGCGCGAAGCTGAATGGCGATCGGATCGATTTCTCAGAGCTGGTGATCCTCGGCGCCCGCGCGAAGGCCCGCCGGTTGCCCGAGGGAGGTGACACTGAGGAGGCCCGGCAGGCTCGTAGGGAGCTCGCTGAATGGATCCGCAATGGCAACGGTCCGATGGTGGACATTGCGGCAGCCGAAGAGGTCAAGCACATCGGGCTGATCGCCAACTACGACGAGTAGCGTGCTGCTGCTCGACAACTCGGCTTGGGTGCGCCTGGCCCAAAAAGGAGTTGTCCCAAAGGATCGCGCGAGCACGATCGCGGCGTGGATCGAGCGGCGTGAGATCGCAGTCTGTCTGCCGTTCCTGCTTGAGGCCGGCTACTCCGCCCGTTCGGCGGCGGATCGCAAAGCGCTGATGGCGCGCTTCGATCGACTCCCGCGAGTCGCAATCGACGGTGAGGTGGAACGCATCGCGTTGCAGGCGCAGCGGGAACTTGCCGAGATTGGCCATCACCGCCTCTCGCCGATGGACGTGATGATCGCAGCGTGCGCGCACCGTGCGGAAGGGGGCGTGCTGCACTACGACGGCGACTACGACATCCTCGCCGAGCACACCAGCCTCGTGTTCGAGAGCGAGTGGCTCGCTGTGCCGGGCACGCTTTGATCCGGGGTACCGCACCACGGAGGTCCCCGCTCTGATTCAATGGGGGCGTGCGTGGTTCTCAGCTGGGGGGGCAAATCGGCGTTCGAGCGGGGTTGGCTGCGCTTGCGGTGCTCGTCGTGCTGGCGTGGCGGCCTGCGGTGGGTTCGGCAGAAGTCATCAATACCTCTGGCCCGCTCACCTCGATCCACGTCGAAAGCGACCTCGGCTGCCAGGTCCAAGCCAGCGGCGACATCGGAGGGAGCTTCTTTCCAAGCTCTGCACCTGGGGCGTGCGGGACTTTCCTGGCCCTCACAGCGGGTGAAGACGTCGGCCTTGCCGAAAGCCATCACCTGTTTGGCTCGAACCCGCCGGCCGGCGTCACCCCCGAAGCGGACTTCACCCCCGTCCCCGGGGAACCACAGAAACTCACCGGCGAAGCCACGGCCGCCAATCCGTTCGTGGTCACCACCCACGACTACGCGGAAGAGCCCATCAAAGGAGCAGAACCCTTCAAAGTGGCGGAGGTGACTGAGACCGACAGCTACGTTGCCGGCCAGAACAGCTACGAAACGGCGATCACCGTCAAGAACCTCGGCGACTCGAGGCTCGAAGGCACCCTCTATCACGCTGGCGACTGCTACTTGGCCAATCTCGACGAAGGCTACGGTGCCGAAAACGTGCCTTCCGCCGGCTCCGTAGCCTGCACGATCAATCCCAACAACAGCCCGCCGGCCCGTTTCATGGCCTTCACGCCGACCTTCACGACCGGGCCTTCCGTGCAGCACATAGAGGGCTTCTTTGGCACAGTCTGGTCGTACGTGACCCCGACCGGAACCGAGTTCCCGGACACCGTGGACGTCACGACGCATGAGGACAACGCCATGGGCCTGTCCTGGCCGATCAACCTGAACCTCTCGAGCTCAGCAGAAAACTCGGCGACACTGAAGCTCACCACCACGGTCTTGCCCTCCAGCGCCCCAAGCTCCAGCTCGAGCTCCTTCAACGCCAGCGCCGGCGGCGCATGCGTCTCCGGCGAACAGTTCCCTGTGACGATCTCCGCGGCCAACGGCGTTAAAGCTGTGCACTACATAGTGGACGGGGGAACCGAACAGACGATTGAAACCAAAGAAGCCAGCCAGGCCTTGATCCCGCTGACACCCGGCCAGCACACGCTTGAATACTGGGCCGAAGACCTGACGGGAGCCCAGGAGAACCCCCACAACAAAGTGACGGTGATAGCGGCTTCCGGGGCGCCGGGCCTGACGATCACAAGCGAACAGGGAAAGAACAGCTACCTGGTCGGCGAAACTGCCTCGGTCGCGATTGCTGCCACCGGCCTCGACATCACCAGCAACCCGTCGGCCACCAAAGTGGCGATCTCGACCTCCGCGCCCGGGAGTTTCTCGGTGACGCGCTCTGCCACCAACCCGTGCGGCACGACCAGCGCCAGCTACGCCTACACGGTCTCCCGCAACACGCTGTCCACCCTGCCGCCGCCGGTGCTCGGCAAGACCGTCAACGTGGAACCGGTCAGCGGCGAAGTGTTCGTCAAGCTGCCGCCGGGGTACGCGAACACGGCGAGCGCGAGCCTCGCGGACCCGCTCCAGGTCTCCGCGCTGCTCGAGACGGCGGCCACCGAGAGCCTGAGCAAGGGGATCGGCTTCATCCCGCTGCGCGAAGCACGCCAGATCCCAGTGGGCTCAACCCTCGAAACTACCCGCGGCGTGGCCCGGATCGCCACTGCGACCGCCACGCCGGGTCAGCAGCAGCAGGGCGACTTCGGGGCCGGGATCTTCAAGCTGCTGCAGAAGCGCCAGCAGAAGGGTTTGACCGAACTGGACATGATCGACAACCGCAGCGCCCACCAGGTCTGTGCGACGGTCGGCAAGGTCAAGGGCAAGGGCCGAGGCAGGGCCCTCGCGGCCAAGCATCTGAGCTCGAAGGTGCTCGGCCGGATCAACGCCAGCGGGCACGGACACTTCACCGTGCGGGGACAGTACAGCGCGGCGACTGTGCGCGGGACGGTCTGGAGCGTGGGCGACCGCTGCGAAGGGACGCTCACGCAGGTCAAGCGCGGCGTGGTAGTGGTCCGCGACTTCCGTCGCCGCAAGACGATCACGCTGTTCACCGGCCAGTCCTACCTGGCCAAGGCGCCCCACTACTAGGCCGGCGATGCGCTTCGGCAGCAGTCCACGCCCGCGTTCGTACCCACGTCCGGCCGCGATCGTGTACGCGGTGCTCGTTGCGATGGTGGCGGCCACGGCCGGGCTAGCCGCGTCGGCGCAGGCCGCGACCTACACCGTGGGGACGCTCAACGACGAAACCGGTACATGCGCGAATCCTGCCTCCGGCGCCTGTTCGCTGCGGCAGCTGATCAACTACGAGAACTCGCTCCCAGCGACGCCAAGCCCGCCCGATACCATCGTTGTCCCGGGCGGCAAGTACGGCCTGGCCAACGGGGAACTCCCGATAACCCAGTCGCTTGCGATCCTGGGTGCGGGGGCACGCACCACAAACGTAGACGTGCCTGTGGGCGTATCGGGTCGTGTATTCGATATCACGATCCCGAAAGGCGGCAGCACACCCACGGTGGTGATCTCGGGGCTCGAGATCTCGGGTGGGACCGCCAATGCGAGCAACGGTTTCTTCGGCGGCGACGTCCACAACACAGCTCAGTTGGTCCTCAACGAGGACTGGATCACCGGAGGCACCGCATCCTCGGGAGGCGGGATCTCCAACGACACCGGCACACTAGTCGTCGAGCACTCGCTCGTGTCGGGGAACCATGCTAACACCGGAGGTGGGGATTCGGGTGGCATCCAGAACCACGGCTCCGCAAACTGTGAAACCTCCTGCACCCCTGGCACGAGGGCGGTCCTGAGCATCGAAAACTCAACAGTTACCGGCAACGATGCGCGCGTGGGCGCGGGCATCTTCAGCTGGACCGACAACGGAGTCGCCGACGGTAACGTGGTCTCGGTGATCAACTCGACGATCGCCTACAACAGCACCCAGGACGAGAGCGGCACCTGCCCGCCTGCCACAGAAGGCTGCGCCAGGGGCCCGGGCGCAGGACTGCTTGTCAGCGACGGGACGATCGATATTGGGAGCTCGATCCTCGCGTACAACAGCGAGACGACTGGCGGTAGCTTCACTGCGACCAACTGCTCGACCTTGGGTTCCGCGACGATCCTCTCATTTGGCTACAACCTCGAGACCGGGAGCGACTGTGGCTTCATATCCACTGGGGACCTACAGAGCACAAATCCGCAGTTCAGCTCGGGAGTTCCGCAGAACAATGGCGGCAACACGGATACCCTCGCTCCGAAACCAACCAGTCCTGCGGTTGACGCGATCCCCACCAGCAACCCGTTCTGCGGCGGGATCGACCAGGGCGACGTCACCCGACCGCAGGGCGCCGGTTGCGACATCGGCGCAGTCGAGCTTGTCCCGTTCACGATCGAAGACACCGAGGGATCTCAGTTCTCGGGTCAGCTCGCCACAGCTGGTTGCAGCATCTCCGGTACGCCCACGATCAACTGGGGAGACGGGCAGACATCGCCCGCCACGGTGGATGCGACACACTCGCTCATTAGCGGAACCCACACCTATGTGGAGGAGGGGATTTTCAACGGCTCGGTCAGCTACAGCGACGACTGCGGCTCGCACAAAGTTGCTTTCCTGGCGAAGGTCGCCGATGTCCCACTGAGCGCGACCGGGGTACCCGTGAGCGCGACGGCGGGCGTGCAGTTCAGCGCCACAGTGGCGACGTTCACCGACGGCGATCCGGCCGGCACGGCCTCGGACTACACGGCGAGCATAAGCTGGGGTGACGGCACAACGTCAACGGCGACGATCGGCTCCGCGGCCAGCGGCGGCTTTGCCGTCACCGGGTCCCACACCTATCCTGGCGGCGGTACCTACCAGACCAGCGTTGCGATCAGAGACGTGGGGGGAGCAACTGCGACCGCCACAAGCGCCGCCAACGTGGCCAACCCGCCCTCCGGGCCCCCAACGCTCCTCACGCCATCGCCGCCAACCGTCCTATCGACGACCAGCGCGGCGTTTACGACGACGGTGAACCCGCACGGGTTGGCGGCAACTGTGCACTTCGAATACGGGCCGTCGCTCGGGGGCGCCAAAGCGGCGGCGATCACCTACGGCTCGGTGACGCCCGACCAGTCGGTGGGCGCAGACTTCGCCAACCACACGGTGACGGCGACCGTCACCGGCCTGCTGCCCAATGTGACCTATCACGTGCGCGCGGTGGCCACCAATAATGCGGGCAGCGCGTTGGGCGCCGATCAGACGCTTCAGACCCCGGCCGATCCACCGCCGCCACCGCCGGTGCTCGGCAAGTCGGTGAACGTGACGCCGGTGTCGGGGATCGTCTACATCGAGCTGCCGCCGGGCGCCAAACTAGCCTCCGTCTTGCCATCCTCGCCCGGAGTTGAGGCGTTCGCTCCACTCACCGATGGGCGGGCGTTTGCCGCGCTCGCCGACGGACAGGCGTTCGCGGCGCTCACCAAGGGGCTGAGGTTCATACCGTTGACCGAGGCCCGCCAGATCCCGGTTGGCTCGACCCTCGATACGACCGCCGGCGTTGTGAGCATCACCACGGCGACGACGGCCTCCAGGAAGGGCAAGCTGCAGTCCGGCGACTTCGGAGCTGGAATCTTCAAGCTGCTGCAGCAGCGCAGGCAGCGGGGGCTGACGGAACTGAACATCATCGACAACCACAGCGCCCGTCAGGTCTGCGCGACGGTCGGCAAGGCCCGGATCGCGGCCAAGCAGCCGAGCAACAAAGTGCTCGGCCGGCTCAACGCCAGTTCGCATGGGCGCTTCACCGCGCGTGGGCACTACAGCGCGGCGACCGTGCGGGGGACGATCTGGAGCGTTGCCAACCAGTGCGACGGGACGCTCACGCGGGTCAAGCGCGGCGTCGTCTCGGTCCGCGACTTCCGCCGCCGCAAGACGATCACGCTGTTCACCGGGCAGTCCTACCTGGCCCGAGCCTTCAAACTGGGCTGATCCGGGTCCGGCATTGGGGTGGAGTGCCCTCTCAGGTGGAGTAGGGGCCGATCTGCGGCGTCGCCCCGGCGGGACCCTCACACAGAGCCGACCCGCGCTCCGCGCGCGCCGAGGCTGGGCATCGCCTCGCCGTCGGCTTCGATCGCGCTGACGACGAGCTCGGCGAACAGCGCTGCGCGCTCGGCGTCGTCGGGCCCGTAGTGGCCGCCGTCGCGCCGATCGAGCAGCGAGAGCACCCCGATCGGGCGCCCCAGGCGAATGAGTGGGACGACCAGCATCGTGTAGGGGACGTGGCCGGTGCCGGCGGCGATGCGGGAGGCGAAGCGGGGATCTGTGCGACAGTCGGCGACCGCCAGCGGCTGCCCGCTCTGCACGACGCTGCCGGCGAGGCCGTGCCCGGGGGGCAGGCGCACGCCCACGATCTCACGCCCTCCCGCTCCCCACGCCGACTGGTAGACCAGCTCGCGGGTGTTGGCGTCGGTCAGCGCGATCGAGGAGGCCGCGGCCCCGAACACGCCGGCCGCGGTGCGCGCGATTCCCTCCATCAGGCTGCGCCGGGCGGCGGGCTGCTCGATCGAGAGCGTGAGCGACCCGCCGGTCGTGGGCTGCGTGTGACCCCAGGGCTGCGTGTGACTCCCCAGGGCACGGGCGAAGGCGGCGATCGAGGCGACCCGCCGTTCAGGGACCATCTCCAGGCCGGCCTTCACCGCGTCGGCGATCTCGGGGGGAACCTCGGGGGCGAACTCGCGCAGCTCAGTCGGGCTGGCGTACACCGGGGGCCGGCCGACGATCAGCGTCCACAGCGTGGCGGCCAGGCCGAAGACGTCGCTGCGCGGGGAGACCGAGCCTCCGGCGAACACCTCCGGCGCCATGTAGCGCGGCGTGCCGACTCCCACGGTGCCTTCGTCTTCTTCCTCGTCCTGGAGCAGGCGGGCGATCCCGAAGTCGACCAGCACGATGCCGCTCTCGCCGAGGATCAGGTTGTGGGGCTTGACATCGCGGTGCACGATCTGCTGGTCGTGCACGTACTCGAGCGCCTCGCAGCTCTCGCGGGCGTAGTCCAGCGCCTGCTCCAGCGGCAATCCTGGATTGCCGGCCTGCCCCAGCAGCGCGTGCAGATCGGTGCCCTCGACCAGCTCCATCACGAGGTACTGGCCGCGCTCGTCGGCGAAGTGGTCGGTGACCTGGACGACGCGCGGATGGCGCAACAGCGACAGCAGCTGCGCCTCGACCTCGAAGCGCTCGGCGTGGCGGGTGTTGTTCACATGCTTGATCGCCACGGCCGCGCCGGTGCGGGTGTCCTGAGCGCGGTAGACCGCGCCCATCGCCCCGCTGGAGATCGGCGCCTGCACGGTGTAGCGGTCGGCCAGCGTGAGCGCCTGCGGCAGGACGAAGCGTGACTGATCCATGTCGAGGCCAGCGTAACGCAGCCCCGTCCTCCGCCCTCGGTAGACGCGCCGCGCGGGCGCAATGAAATGATCGGCGACCGGGAGCTCGGATAGCGTTGAACCGGTGAAGCGTAAGCGCGGGAGGGCCGGGCCGGCACGCACGCGGCAGCTGCGGCTGGTGCTGCTGGCGATCGTGGCGCTGGGCGCCACGGGCCTGGCGATCGTCGCTTACGAGACCGATCTGCTGCGCTCGCTCGAGCTGAGCACCGTCAACACCCGCTTCTCGATCCGCGGCCGCCAACGCCCACCGGCGAGCATCGTGCTGGTCGAGATCGACGAACGGACCTTCGACGAATTGGACCTGCAGTGGCCCTTTCCGCGCCGCGTGCATGCCCGTGTGATCGAAGACATCGCGCGCGACCACCCCAGGGTGATCGCCTACGACGTGCAGTTCAGCGAGGCCAGTGCCTGCCCGATCTCCACCAACGGCACCCAGCCGCCGCCGGGCGACTGCCCCCAGGCGCGCAGCGATGAGACAGCGCTGCTCGCCGCGCTGAACAACGCTGAGGGGCGCACCGTAATGGCCGCCACCGAAACCGAAGCAAACGGGAACACCAGGTTCCTCGGCAGCGAAGGCAACGCGCTGCTGGGCGAAGTGGGGTCGCGGCCGGCCAACGGGCTGCTGCCCACCGATCCAGGCGGGGTCCTGCGAAGGGTCAGCTTCGCGGTCGGCGGGCTGAAGACGCTCGCCACGGCGAGCGCGGAAGTCGCCGACGGGCGGCGGGTGCGCGCGAGCGAGTTCGCCGGGGGTCCCGCCTGGATCGACTACTACGGGCCGGAAGACATATTCCCCCGGGTTTCGTTCTCGACCGTCTACCTCGGCCACGTACCGCGCGGCTTCTTCCACGGCAAGATCGTGGTCGTCGGTCCCTCGGCGCCGACGTTGCAGGACATCCACCCGACGTCCACCGCGAGGCAGATGCCGGGAGCCGAAGTCCAGGCCAGTGCGATCGAGACGGTGCTGCGGGGCCTGCCGTTGCGCTCGACGGGGGCGTGGCTGGACCTGGCGCTGATCGTGCTGCTGGGCTGCGCGACCCCGCTGGCCACGCTGCGGTTCGGCTCGATCGCCACGGTCGCACTGGCGGTTGCGCTCGCGGCGGTGTTCACGGTGGCCGTGCAGATCGCTTTCGACGATGGGCTTGTCGTGTCGTTCGTATACCCGCTCGGGGCCCTGATCCTCAGCGCGGCGGGGGCGCTGTCGGTGCAGTTGGTGACGGTCGCCTTCGAGCGCGAGCGGGTGCGGGATCTGTTCTCGCGCTTCGTGCCCGAGAACGTCGTGGACGAGGTGCTGGCGAGCACCGACGCGGGACTGCGCCTCGGTGGGGTGCAGCGCGAGGGAACTGTGATGTTCACCGATCTGCGCGGCTTCACGACGTTTGCCGAAACGCTGACCCCGGACCGTGTGATCGAAGTGCTCAACCGCTACCTGAGCGAGATGAGCGATGCGATCCTCGACCACGGGGGCACCCTGGTGGCCTACATGGGGGACGGGATCATGGCGGTGTTTGGGGCGCCGATCGTGCAGGCCGACCATGCCGACCGTGCGCTCTCCACGGCCCGCGAGATGCTCGCTGTGCGCCTGCCCCGCTTCAACGCGTGGCTGCGCGAGCAAGAGCTGGGGTCGGGGTTTCGCATGGGCATCGGCCTGAACTCGGGGCGGGTGATGTCGGGCAACGTGGGCTCCGAGCGTCGCGTCGAGTACGCCGCGGTGGGCGACGCCACGAACGTGGCTGCCCGCATTGAGCAGTCCACCAAGGGGACCCCTCACCAGCTGCTGCTGTCAGGGGCAACGAGGGAAGCGCTGACCGAGCCACCCGAGGATCTCGTGTTCGTAGAGGAGGTTGAACTGCGCGGCCGGCGCAGGCACACAACGCTCTGGTCGCTTGCCGAGGACGGGGCAAAGCCCGCGGCGGGCCAGCTTGAATCCCTGCCCGACGATCGGCCCGGGGAGGGCCGGCGGGTGTCCCCGGTGGACGGTCGATCTGGAGAGGGCCAGCCGGGACCGGCGACGGCCGATCAGCCTGAGACCGCGTAGCCGGCCTGATGCAGCGCCGTGAGCGCGTTCGCTGCGCGTTCGCGGTCGCTGCCAACCGCCCGCCCCGCCCGCGCGTAGGCCGCGACATCTCCGGCTCGCGCGGCCGCGGCCAGCGCGGCGTAGTCGCGGCTGAGAGCCATCAGCGAGTCGGCGAGGCGCGCGTTGAGGCCCTGCACCGCGGGACTTACGGCCAGGCGCCCGAGCGCTCGTGACGCGGAGCTGTAGGCGGCGGCGAGCTGAGCGGCTGCGGCGGCCTGCGCGGAGGCGCTCGATGCGGCGTGCAGTCGGGTGGCGCCGACTGCGGCGGTGCCACGCAACGTTCCGAAGGTGCGCCCCAGCTGGCCTGCGTAGTCGGAGCTAGGGGCCAGTCCAAACGCGGTGGTGCCGTTCAGCTTCAGCGTGGCGGCGATCTGCGCGCACTGCGCCGCAGGCGCGGAGGTGGAGGAGCCAAGGCACGCGATGGTAGCCACGCCGCCTGAGGTGGGTACCGCGTAGAGGGTCAACGCCCCGGCGAGGCCATGCACGGACAGTCCGCTGTAGCGGTATGCCTGCAAGGCGCCCAGCCGCACCGGCTCGGGTCGGGGCGGCGCCCCGTTCAGCGCGGCGGTGAACGCCCCGGGCAGCAGCGCGGGCCCGGAGGCACTCACCTCCCCGGCGAGGAGGCGCTGAGGGGAGGAGGCGCCGGCGGATGGGCTCAGGGCAAGCGCGAGCGGCTGTGAGAACGTGAGTCCCGGAATCGTGGGGGCGCTCGCGAGCTGCTGCCAGGCGGACGGGAACGAGAGCGCGACGTGGCCCGAGGAGGCCGAGTGGCTGAATGCTTCTCCCGAGCCGACCGAGCCGCCACCGAGCAGGAACCCGGCGGCGGCCGCGAGCACCGCGGCGGCGACGATCGCCGGCAGGTATCTCCCCCGAGCGGCTCCGGTCGTGGCCGGGGTTGCCATGGACTGGGCGCCGGCGGAAGCAGGGGCTTCGGCGGAAGCGCTGACTTCGGCGCCGGCCGTGTGAGCCGTCGCGGCCTGCTCGCCGCCTGGTGCTTCCCCGACGCCGGCCGCGGCAGCAGCGGCCGCGGCGAGGCGGGTCGCACCGGGATCGCTCTGCGCGGCCGAGTCCCGCACGCGCGTCGCCCCCCCGGCGGTGGGGCGCAGGCGCGTCGTGTCCGTGGAGGCCCGCGGCGCGGGCGCCTCGGGCACGGCGCCGAGCGCACGCCGTGCCTTCAACATCAGCTCGCCGGCCGAGGCGGGTCGGTCATTGGGGTCCTTCGCCATCCCCTCGGCGACCACCTCGTCCATCGCCGCGGGGAGGTCCGAGCGCACCGGCGACAGACGCGGTGGGGGCTCGGTGAGGTGCGCGAGGAGGGCCCGCTCTTCGGTGGCCCGCACGTAGGGAACCTGGCCGGTGAGGCACTCGCAGAGCACGGCTGTGAGGGCGTACACGTCGCTGCGGGCCGTGGCGCGCTCCCCGCGGGCCTGCTCGGGGGAGATGTAGTCGATCGTGCCCACGAACTGGCCGGTTTCGGTCATCGCGGCGTCGTCGTGGGACTTGGTCAGGCCGAAGTCGGCCAGGTAGGCGTGGTCGCCGGCGCCGACGAGCACGTTCTGAGGCTTGACATCGCGGTGGATGAGCCCCTTCGCGTGTGCCGCGTCGAGCGCCTCGGCGACCTGCGTGAGCAGGCGCAGTGCCCGCCGGTCGTCGAGCTGGCGCCGCAGGATCAGGTCCTTGAGCGTGGGACCCTCGACCATGCGCATCGCGAGGAACAGCCTGTTGTCGGTCTCCCCGGCCTCGTAGACGGTGACGATGTTGGGGTGGTCGAGCGCGGCCTGCAGCAGGCCCTCGCGGCGGAAGCGCTCGCGGAAGCCGGGATCGGCGCTGAGCTCCGCGGTCAGCACCTTCAGCGCCACCACGCGCTCCAGCGAAAGCTGCGTAGCGCGGTAGACGGTGCCCATGCCGCCCTCCCCGAGCGTGCCGTCGATGCGGTAGCCCGCTACGACCGTGGAGCTGTCCAGCGAGTCCATCAGGTCACCGGCGCGGAGGGGTCACCACTCCTCGACACTAGCCTACGATCACCGGGCCGCTGCCTTTGCCGCCGCCGCTTGGCGGAGCGGCCGGCGCTGAGGGCGATGCCGGCGTGGAGGGCGATGCCGGCGTGGAGGGCACGGCCGGAGCCGCCGGCGTGGGACTTGGGGAGGTGCTCTGCGCGGGAGTCGCTGGATGCGGCGGGCGGTGCAGCGCAGGGAGCGCCACCGCGGGCAGGGCGAGGCCGGAGGCGTGCACCGGAGTCGAGGGCAGCACGACCGGAGTCGGCAACGCCGCCGCCGACGTCCCCCCAGCGGTTGCCTTGCGCACCGCGAAGGCGGCCCCGAATGCCAGCACCACGATCAGCGCGGCGATTGCCACGCGCCCGCGCGAGGTGACGGTCATGTGCAGCGCTCGGTCATTCGCAGCGCTTGGGCCTCTTCGAGTCCGGTGCCAGGCAGCGCTGGATCTTGGTGAAGCTCCCGTGGCCGACCCGGTATTCGATGTAGGCGCCGATCTGGTTCTTGGCGGTCACGTAGATCTTCAGGGCGGCGCCATCCGGCAGCACCGCGCCGCCCAGTCGGGGAAAGCGAACGGTCCGCGCGGTCGTGGCCTGGGGGCGGCATCCGCGCGTGCAGCGCACTTCGACGCGGGCCTTGCGGGGGGCGGCGACGGAGAGGCTCACCACTCGCACTCCACCGGCGAGCGGCTGTGCGGCGAGCGTCGCTTCGGCCTGCAGGCGCTTGCGCGGGACGAGGTAGTCGAACAGGAACTCGATGTTGCCCCCGGCTTCCTGCGCCCCGCCGATCTGGATCGTGTAGGACTTCCCGGCCTGGACGTTGGCGAACAGTTCACCGGCCGCCGTGGGCTGGTTGACTGCGCAGTGGCGCTGGCTGTTTTCGGGCAGCAGGGTCTTGGGGTCGAACGGCGTCACCGCCATGATCGTGCCGAAGTCCGCTGAGGTGCGGATCCGCACGAGCCCGTTGGCATTGGGATAGAAGTCGTACCAGATCGTCTTGCCCTCGCCGACACCGTTGCAGCCCGTCAGCTCGGGGGGACCCCCGTGGGACGTCGGGTTGAAGATGTCCGACTGGACCGTCGCCGCCGCCGTGTTGCGTTCGTCGCGCAGGGTTTCCGTGCGGTTGAGCGGGGTGCCCGGCTGGTTGATGTTCAGCGAGCTCAGGTAGTTGTCGTTGAGCGGCGGCGCCGGCGCCGCTTCACACGGTGCTTTGACGCAGGTGATCGTTGTGAACAGGTAGTTGCCGTCGATCGACGGCACAGGCGCCGTGGCGCTCGCCGTCATCGTCGTCGCCCCCATCGCCAGCAGCATCGCCAGTGCGACGACCGCGATCGGCCGCCGGGAGCGCGTGTGTGTTGCTCGCATCAGACCACCTCGCCTAACTTGCCGGGAAGCACCAATCATATGCCAGCCGCCGGCAACCCGCGCCTTGCCAGTCGCCGCCGGGTCGCCGGATCATGGCGCGGGCGGCGGTCGCCTACGACGAGGCCCGCACGATTCGCCTCCCGTGGCGCGAGTCGGCCCTGGAGCAGCTACTGGCGCTGGCCGAGCCGCTGGCGAGCTCGGAGCCGCGCCGCGAGCTGATCATCGTCCGCCTAGTCAGGCCGCCCCGCGGCGCTCGCTCAGCTCAGGCGTCGGCGTTCAGGCTCCGGGCGCCTTGGCCAGGTAGGACTGGCCGGTGAACAGGGTGATCGTCTTGCGGCGGTGAAAATCTCGGACCGAAACGACGCCCCGCTTGACCCGCGTGAGCGTCCCATCGCACTGATTGGCCACGCTCCAGATCGTCCCCCGCACGGTCGCCGAGCTGTACTGCCCCCGCGCGGTGAAGCGCCCATGCGAGCTGGCGTTGAGCTGTCCGAGCACCTTGCTGCTCAGGTGGCGGGCCGCGGACCGAGCCTTGCCGAGGCTGGCGCAGGACTGACGCGTACTGTGGACATCGAAAATATTCAATTCGGTAAGCCCCCGCTGCCTGCGTGCTTGGAGAAGCTTGAAGATGCCGGCACCGAAATCGCCAGACTGCAACCTGCCCTTTGCAGCAGTAGCGGTAGTGATACGCGCAACACCAGCAGTCGTGTCAAGAATCGACCCGACGGGAATCTGACGCGCTTGCGCCAGTGGAATGAACCCGAGTCCCTTCGTCAAACTCTCGACCGCCGACTCCAACGGCAAATCAAGGCTCGTGGGCGCGCTGCCGGAGGGCAGCTTGACGAACACTTCCCCGCTCACCGGTTCCACATTCACAGTGCGGCCCAGAACCGGCGCCGGTGTTGTCGGCTTTGAGATGCGCTTCGCGAAGGTTGGCTGGTTGCTGCGCCCATAGCTGTCGGAGAACGTCCCCGTGAGTGTGTCGGCGTCGGCGCTGATCGTCATGACGGCGGTCGAGCTGTAACTCTCCAGCTTGAAGTTGGCGCTGTCGAGCGTCACGGTGTGGCCGCTGATTGTGCCGCTCACGGTCCACGCGTCGCCGCTCGCCGCCGACCCCGTCCCGCTGATCGCGCCCGTGCTGAAGTCCTCGCTCGTGATCGTGAACGTCTGGGGGAAGGTGGGGTGGGCTTCGCACTGCGCGAGGGTGCCGCCAACGCATGCCCAAGCGTCGAAGGTGCCTCGCAGATCGGGGATGGAGCCACTCTGCGCCGACGCAGGGGCGACCATCAGGAGGATCGCGCCGCAACTGGACAAGGCTACGGCCAGGCGGTGCCCACGCCTGGGCGGCAAGACGGCTCGGTTGAGGAAACGAGAGATCCAACTGAGAGCGGGCACCGAGGCCTCCCTTGCTTTACGCTTGAGGTAGAGCGACGCCACTCACCGACGTCGGCGGGCGTCCCACTCTCCATGCATACAAAACAAAGCTTATACGGGGACGATTCCACGGGTCATTCCACGGGTCGCCGGCCGTGCTGGCGAAGGGCAGAGACACGAACACGGCGGGACGCGCCAAGACCTGCAACGCTGCCAGCGTGCACGACGACTTCGATGGAGGCGGACCAAGGTGGCAGGCGTGAATGACGAGCCCGAGCACGATCAGCAGGCGGCGGCGCGCGAGGCGCCCGACCCGCTGATCGGCGTCACCGTCGGGCGCTACCGGATCGAGTCGTTGCTGGAGGTCGGCGGGATGGGGCGCGTGTACCGGGCGATCGACTCCGAGGGCACGCTGGTGGCGCTCAAGCTGGTGAGGGGCGACCTCGCCGAGGACAGCGTCTTCCGCAAGCGCTTCGAGCGCGAGGCGCGGATCGCCCAGCAGGTGAAGAACCCCCACGTGGTGCCGGTGCTCGACACCGGCGAGTACGAGGGCGTGCCGTACCTCTCGCAGCGCTTCATCGAGGGCGGCTCGCTGGAGCAGAAGCTGAAGCGCGAGGGTCGCCTCGACGTGCCCTCGACACTGGCGATCTGCGCCCAGGTGGCGGACGGCCTGGACGCGCTGTTCGCCGGCGGGATGGTGCACCGCGACGTGAAGCCCGCGAACGTCCTACTCGACCTGGACGGCACCGCGCTGATCACGGACTTCGGGTTGGCGAAGGACAGCCAGGGCACGAACCTCACGCGCCCTGGTCAGGCGCTGGGCTCCCTGGACTACATGTCACCCGAGCAGATCCGCGGCGAGGAGGTGACCGCGGCGACCGATGTGTACGCGCTCGGGTGCGTCATCTGCCAGTGCCTCAGCGGAGTCCCCCCGTTCAGCGACCGCAAGGGCATGCGGATCCTATGGGCCCAGCTCCAGGACGAGCCGCCCGACCCCTGCGCGGAGCTGAACGATGCCCCACCAGCGCTGGGAGGAGCCGTGCTGCGTGCGCTTGCGAAGGTTCCCGCCGAGCGTCCGCAGAGCGCGGGCGAATACGCGCGCCTGCTGTACGAGGCGGCCGGCTTGACGCCGCCTGCCGCCGGATAGGCGTTGCGCCGGAGGCTTACCGATCTGGGTCGGGCTGCGCGGAGGCGGCCCGCCAGCTCCCGTCCGCGAAGACGATCCGCACCGTCTCCCCGCCGTCCCCGAGCGCGATTCGCGCCTCGTGGGCGTCGAAGTCGACCTCCAGCTTGAGCGCCAGCGAGGGAACCTGGCTGGCCGGCTCCACGGGCACCCGCGAGACGACGGTCGGGCTGGCGGGCACCACGGGCTCGGGCTGCACGATCGCCCTGACCACAAGCGTGGTGGCCCCGGCCTCGATCGAGTCGCCGAGCGACAGCAGACGGGGGCTCTGGATGCGCAGGCCGTTGACGAACGTGCCGTTGGAGGAGCCGAGATCCTCGATCGCATAGTCGCCGGTGGCCTCGCGCGAGATGCGGGCGTGCTGGCGGGATATCTCTTCGTCCTCGGAGAGCCTGCCGGGCCCGTCGGCGTGGCGCCCGATGACGAGCTCGTCCTCGACGAGGATCTCCTCGCCGGCGGCGTTGCCGCTGATCACCTCCAGGCGCAGGCGGGTAGAGCCGGTATTCATTTGGGATCGTCCGCGCGGGTCGGTTGCGCGCCATGCGCGTGGGCGCCGGGCCTCCTACCCGGCGGCGGCGCGTTGGGTGCACAACTAGGACTCATCGGCGCACCGTAGCGATCGCCGAGGCTGGATCCTGCTCGCCGCGCTCGGCCCGGATGACGTGCATGACGGCGTTGATCAGCGCCAGGTGGGTGAAGGCCTGGGGGAAGTTGCCGAGGTGACGGCCGGTGCGCGGATCGATCTCCTCGGCGTACAGCCCCAACGGGCTGGCGTGGGAGATGAGCTTCTCGCACAGCGCCCGCGCGCGCTCGAGCTCGCCGATCTCACAAAGCGCGGAGACCAGCCAGAAGGAGCAGATCGTGAAGGAGCCCTCCTCGCCGGTCAGTCCGTCGTCGGTCTCGCCGACGCGGTAGCGCAGCACCAGCCCATCCTCGGTGAGCTCTTCGGCGATCGCCAGGACGGTCGCCACGATGCGGGGGTCGTCGGGCGGCAGAAAGCGCACGAGCGGCGCCAGCAGCAGCGAGGCGTCGAGCGCGGTGGTGTCGTAGTGCTGGGTGAAGGCGCCGCGCCCGTCGACCCCGTGGGCGCAGATGTCGGCGTGGATCTCGGCGGCCGCGGCGTGCCAGCGCGCGGCCCACTCGCGGTCGTCGCGCAGTTGCGCCAGGCGGGCTCCGCGGTCGGCGGCCACCCAGCACATGAGCTTGGAGGAGGTGAAGTGCCGGGGCTCGCCGCGGACCTCCCAGATCCCGCGGTCGGGCTCGCGCCAGTGCTCGAGCGCCCCGGCGACCTGGCGCTTGATGATCGGCCACAGCCGGTCGGGCAGCTGGTCGCGCGAGCGGGTGTGCAGGTAGATCGAGTCCAGCACGGCGCCCCACACGTCGTGCTGGCGCTGGCGGTAGGCCCCATTGCCGATGCGTACGGGCTGCGCCCCGCCGTAGCCGGAGAGGTGGTCGAGCTCGTGCTCGTCCAGGCGACTCTCCCCGCCGATCCCGTACATGATCTGCAGCTCCCCCTCCTCGGCTTCGGCGAGGTCGGCGACGAAGTAGAAGAAGTCGTTGGCCTCCCAGTCGAAGCCGAGGGTGTAGAGGGCCCACAGCATGAAGGTGGAGTCGCGGATCCAGGTGTAGCGGTAGTCCCAGTTGCGTTCGCCGCCCTCGGTCTCGGGCAGGGAGGTGGTGGCCGCCGCCACCAGCGCCCCGGTGGGCGCGTAGCTCAGGCCCTTCAGCGTGAGGGCGCTGCGCTGGAGATATGTGCGCCAGGGGTCGTCGGGGAAGGTGCCCTGCTTGAGCCACTCCTGCCAGTGGTGAGCGGTGCGCACGAGCCGCTGGTTGGCCTCCTCGTAGGTGGTGGGCAGCGGGTGCTCAGACCAGCCCAGCGCCGCGAACGCGGCCTCCCCTTCGCGCAGGATCGTGCGCGCCCGGGCGCGCGGCCCCTCGAACCCGAGGTTCATGTCGGTGACGAGCCGCAGTTTGAGCTCCATGCCCTCCGACCCGGCGGTGGCCTCGTTGTAGCCGGGGCCCGTGTAGGACCACTCGGCCGCGAGCCCCCCGTAGTCGAAGACGGGTTCGCAGTCGAGGTGGATCTCGGCCCATCCCTGTACGCAGAACACGGTCCGCAGCAGCACGTGGTCGGCGTCGTAGTCGGTGGGGGAGCGGCGATGGGTGCGGGAGCGCTCCTGGTTGTGGTACCAGGGTCCGATGCAGAGCACGTCGCGGACCACCACCCACCCGGTGCGCGTCTCCCAGCTGGTCTCGAGCACCAGCGTGCCCGGCAGATAGCGCACCGCGCCGGGAACGGTCACGCCGGCGGGGCCAAGCCGAAAGCCGCCGGCGTCGCGGTCGAGCATCGCGCCGAACACGCTCGGGGAGTCCAGGCGGGGCAGGCACATCCACTCGACATTGCCGCTCGGGGCGATCAGTGCGCAGGTCTCGCAGTCCGACAGGAAGCCGTAGTCGGCGATTGGCGGAAACGGGCTCCCCGGGTTTCCATGGGGTATCGCGCTCACCGCGCCAAGGCTACTGTGCTGCCCGCCACAGGGACCTGTGGGCGGAGGCGCCCGCATATGAGGACGGCTGCGGGATAGGCTCTGGGTTGGATGACCTGGGTCGAAGTCTTCACGGCATTTGTGGTCTCGCATCTGGTCGGGGACTACCTGCTGCAGACCGACTGGCAGGCCCTGCACAAGCGCGGCGGCCTGGCGCGGGGGGCCCCAGACGCGCGCCGCGCGCTGTTCACCCATGTCAGCGTCTACACGGTCTGCTTCATCCCGGCGCTGGTGGCGATCGATCTCGGCGTGGAACTGGTGTGGGTGATCCCGGCGATCTTCATCCCGCACCTGATCCAGGACGACGGGCGGCTGCTGCAGGAGTACATGAAACGGGTCAAGCGGTTGGATCCGAAGGAAAACCTGGCAGTGTCGATCGCGGTCGATCAGACGTTTCATCTGCTGGCCCTGCTCGTGGTGGCGCTGCTGATCGGCTCGTAAGGGGCGAGAGCAGCAACTCCACGAGCACCTGGGGGTCGCGGTGGATCTGAACCCCGCCTGCCCCGCCCGATTTGGGGGGACGCTTTTTAATATTATTAATTTGGAGAGGGTCGCGCAGCTTGTTCAGACGGCCCGTTTGAATGAGACGCTCGTCGACGGCGCCGAGGCGTCCCTCGAAGGTGGTGTAGACGGGGGTGCCAAGGGCGACGGCCTCGCGGTTCATGGTGCCGCCGGCGGAGATCACGAGGTCGGCGTGGGCGATCAGCGACTGGGCGTCGATCGCCGCGCGGGGCACGACGAAGCCGGGCACGGCCGAGAGCTCCACGCGCTGGGGGTCGGTGCGGGGCAGCAGCACCGACTGAACGCCTTCATCGGACGCGGCGGTGCGCAGGCGCTCGAGGACCTGGGCGAAGAGGTCGTTTTCGAAGCGGTGGTAGAGGGAGACCTCGGGGGGGGTGCGAACCACGACGATCGGGCGCCCGGGGTCGAGGGCAAGCTGCGCGAGGATCGCGGGGTTGGGCTCGAAGTCGGAGAGGTAGTACTCCTCCTTGAGCCCCTCGTAGGCGCGGATCTTGCCGCGCGCTCCATAGCGCTCCAGGCGCTCGGGGGGGATGGCGTCGGGTACGACCACGGCGCGGGCGAGGCGGCAGTTCAGGTGGTGCTGCACGGCGGCCCACTCGTAGTCGAACATGGTGGAGCTGGGGATTCCCAGCAGCGCGGCTGCCACGCTCACGTCGTTGGAGCCGTGGCCGAGGGCGATGTCGAAGCGAGCCCGGCCGGGGCCCGTCCCGGTGGCATGCTCCCGGCCAGCCTCTCTGCGCTGGGCGCCTTTGCTGTGCCCCCGGGTTGCGCCTCCCTCCGCGCGCGCCCAGCGCACGAGCGCGGCGGAGCGCAGCGCGAGTCCGGCGCCCTTCGCGGCGAGGCGCTCCCCGCGGTGGTGGCCGATCGCGGTGTGGGGGATCTGAAAGCGGTGCAAGAGCCCGAGCGTCTGGGCGAAGTCGCGTGCGGTGACCCGGACCTCGTGACCGTCGTGCTCCAACGCCTCGATCACGGGGCGCATGACGAGCACGTGGGGGCTGTTGGTGAGGTCGATCCAGATGCGCATGGCAGGGGCACGGTAGCGCCCGGGGCGCTCGCGCGGCCGCAAATAAAAATGGCGCCACGGCCGCTTCGCCCTAAGACGATCCTCATCGAGAACGGGGTATGTACAGCGACCCCGCCGTCGTGGACGGGTATCGTTGGCGCGCACATGCTGATCCTCGCCTCGGTCACGGAATCGGTGGTCACGGCCACGTGGCACTTCGTCCGCGACGGGGGGCTGCCGGCGGTGTTCGTGCTGATGGCGCTGGGCTCGGCGTGCATCCCGGTCCCCTCGGAGGTGGTGATGCTGTTCGCGGGCTTCGCGGTGGCCGACCCGGGGGGCTCGGGGGCGCACCACCACCTGACGATGACGGGCATCGTGCTGGCGGGGCTGCTGGGCACGCTGGTGGGCTCGTGGGTCGCTTACGGGATCGGCCGGGGGGGCCGCCTGGAGCTGTTCGAACGCCACGGCCACCTGGTGCACATGGGCCCCGCCCAGATCGACCGCGCGGATCGCTGGTTTGCGCGCTACGGCGAACCGGCGGTCCTCTTCGGCCGCGTGATCCCGCTGGTCCGCGCGTTCGTCTCCCTGCCCGCGGGGATGGCGAGGATGCCGCTGGTGCGCTTCACGGTGCTCACGGTGATCGGCTCGATCCCCTGGGTGCTCGCGCTCGCGCTCGCGGGCCACGCGCTGGGGAGTGAATGGACGAGCGTGCGCAAGGGCTTTGAGTACGTGGACTACGCGCTGCTTGCCGCGATCCTCGCGGGCGTCGTGTACGTGGTCGTTCGTCGGCGCGCGCGCGCGGCCGATCCGGATGCCGCCTAGGCGCTCGCTGCGGCACGCGGCGATCCTCGGTTTGGCGCAGGGCCCGACGGAGCTGCTGCCGGTCTCGTCCTCCGCGCACACGGCGCTGATCCCGCGACTGGCGGGCTGGTCCGACGCGGAGCTCGACGCGCGGGCGGGCAACTCCTTCGAGGTGGCGCTGCACGCGGGCACGGCGGCGGCCCTGCTGATCGCCCAGCGCGGGGAGCTCAAGGACGCGCTGCGCGAACTTGGCGGGCGCCGCCTCGGACTCCTTGCCCTGGCGCTCGCGCCCCCGGCTGCGGTCGGCTATCTACTGGAGCGCGGGAACGAGCGCCTGCCCGCCGGCCCCGCCGCGATCGCGGCGGGCCTGGCGGTGGGCGCCGTGGGGATGGCGCTGACCGACAGCTGGCACCAGGGCGAGCGCCGGGTCGAGGACGCGGGGCCCCGCGATGGAGTCGCACTGGGACTCGCGCAGGCCCTGGCTCTGCTCCCGGGCATCTCCCGCCACGGCGCGACGCTCGGGGCGGCCCGCGCCCGCGGCTTCGACCGCGAGGCCGCCCAGGCGCTCTCGTGGCGCGTGGGCCTGCCGGTGATCGCGGGCGCGGCGGCGCTCAAGGCCCGCCGCCTGGCCCAGCGCGGTGTGTTCCCCGGCGAGGGCCTGCCGCTGGCGGCGGGGGCCACGGCGGCCTTCCTCTCGACGCTGGCGAGCAGCCCGCTGATCCGTCCGGGGCGTCGGGGGCGCCCGCTGGCGCCCTTCGCGCTGTATCGCTGCGGGCTGGCGTTGCTCGCCGTCCGTCGATCCGCCGCGGCGCGCGATCCGGGCATGGGCCGATCGTCCACCAAGCTCTGATCTTCCGGACGACCGCCCGGCGCTGGCACACTCCTGCGATGCTCGCCCTCGCCCTCGCCCTCGGCTCGTCGGCCTGCTGGGGGGTTTCGAACTTCCTCGGACCGCAGCTCGTGCAGCGGTATGCGTTGGTGTCGGTGCTGGTGCTCTCGCAGATCGCGGCGCTGGGAGCGTGCGCGCTGTACCTCGCGGTGGACAGCGGCCCGGCGCTGCCCACGCCGGACTTCTGGCTGGCGCTGCTCGCGGGCCTTGGCAACGGGGGTGGGCTGATTGCGTTCTACCGGGCGGCCCAGCTCGGGCCGCTGTCGGTGGTCGCGCCGATCGGCGCGGCGGGGGCCGTGGTTCCCGTGGTGTGGGGGTTGGCGAGCGGGGACTCGCTGCGGGCGCCCCAGGCGGTGGGGGTGGTGCTGGCGATGGGCGGCGCGGCGCTCGCGGCTCGCCGCCCGCCGGCGGGCCACTCCCCGGCGCGCTACCCCGACCCGCGCGCCGCCGCCCACTGGGCGGCGGGCTCGGCGGTTGCGTTCGGGGTCTTCCTGACGGCGCTGCCGAAGGCGTCGGCGCACGGGCGGGCGTGGGCGCTGTTCGATGCTCGCCTGGCGCTGGTGGCGCTGTTGGCGATCTGGGCCGGACGGGAGCTGGCGGCGATCAGATTGGCACCCACCAGCGCGCTGCTCGCGGTCCCCGGGCTGCTGCTGGTGGTGGGCACCGTGATGTACACGGCTGCCGCCGACCACGGTCAGCTGTCGCTCGTGTCGGTGTTGAGCTCGCTCTTTCCCGTCTTCACGGTCGGACTTGGGGTCGCCCTGCTGGGGGAGCGCCTGTCGCGCACCCAGGCGGTGGGGGTCGCGGCAGCGCTGACAGGCATCGCCCTAATCGCTTTGTAGTCCTCAGCCGATCGCCCAGAGGAGATCCAGTCGATCCATCCACCGGAGGACTCTTGCCGCCCTCCGCGGCGCACATAATAGGGCCGATGAGCGAGACCCTGCTCGGCACGGCGCTCGGCGGGCGCTACCGCCTCGACGCCCAGATCGGCAAGGGGGGGATGTCGACGGTCTACCGGGCGTTCGACACGGTGCTGGAGCGGCCGGTGGCGATCAAGCTGATGCACCGCGAGATCGCCTCGGACTCCGACCAACTGGAGCGCTTCCGGCGCGAGGCGCGCGCGGTGGCGCAGCTCAACCATCCGCACATCGTCACGGTGATCGATGCGGGCGAGGAGCCGGATGGAGATCCCACAGATGGCGACCCCACAGATGGAGATCCCTCCCACCCAAGGGCGACTCCGTACATCGTCTTCGAGTACGTGGAAGGGGAGACCCTGAAGGCGCTGATCCGCCGCACCGGGCAGCTGGAGATCCCGCAGGCGATCGCGTACGCGATCGAGATCGCCCGCGCGCTGGAGGCGGCACACGAGCACCACATCGTGCACCGCGACGTGAAGCCCCAGAACGTGCTGCTCACGGCGGAGGGCACGGCGAAGATCACCGACTTCGGGATCGCGCGCACGCTGACGGAGGAGGGGCTCACGCTGGACGGGCGGGTGCTGGGCACGACCGACTACGTCTCTCCAGAGCAGGCCCTTGGGCACCCGGTGACGGGCCAGTCGGACATCTACTCGCTGGGGGTGGTGCTGTACGAGATGCTCACCGGCGCGATCCCGTTCACGGGGGAGAGCCCGGTGGCGGTGGCGATGCGCCACGTGCGCGAGGAGATCCCGGACGTCCAGCTGCGCCGCCCGGAGGTCTCCGCGGCGACGGCCGCGGTGGTGGATCACGCCACGGCCAAGGACCTGGCGCGGCGCTACCCCGACATCCCGGCGCTGCTGGGCGATCTGGAGGAGGTGCTGGCGATCGAGGCGGCGCGCTCGGGGCAGGCCACGGGGGAGGTCACCACCGTGCTGCGCACGCTGCCCGCCCCCGCGCGGCGGCGAGTGCCGTGGCACATGCGCCACCCGATCCGCTGGCTCGCCTCGCTGGCGCTGCTCGGAGGGCTGGTTGCGCTCGGGCTGGTGCTCGCGGCGGGCCACACCCAGCGCGGGGTGGCCCCCGACGTGAACGCCAAACCAAACCTGACCCCGGTGCCATTGGAGCAGACGGCGGCCAGCAGCTACAACCCGTTCGGCACCGAACCCGAACACCCCGCCCAGGTCGCAAACGTGATCGACGCGGAACCCGACACGGTGTGGAGCACCGAGCACTATAGGAACGACACCTTCGGGCGCAAGCCCGGTACGGGGATCTACCTCGACGCCGCCCCCGGCCTGCGCGCCCGCGCGCTCGAGATCCAGACGCCCACGCCGGGGTTCACGGCCGCCGTCTACGCCACCAAGGGCTTCGAGGGAAACCTTCCCTACGGAGCTCCCCAGAGCCTCTCCGAACGGGGCTGGACGGAACTTGCCCCGCCGCGGACGATCGGCGCGCAAAGCACGATCCCACTCGATACCCACGGGGTGGCGCTCCGCTACTACCTGGTGTGGATCACGCAGCTGCCTCCGGGCAGCGAAACGGCGGCGATCTCCCAGCTGACGCTGTTTCGGTAGGGCATGTGTTGAGCTGCGCCGCCGCGCCCGCGAGGTCGCCGCGGCGGGCGTGGGTTTGCCGGCCGAGGTCTTCAGCTGTGCCGGGCCAGGTTGAGTTAGCGGTGCGGAAGTGCACGAGGAGCACCCGGGTGGCCCATGAGAGTAGGGCGCCCCTACAATTCCTGGGCAATGCGCCGACGTCTCCGCTCGGCGGCCCCCATCCGCTTTCACCGCCACATGCTGCCCCAGCTCGCGGTGGACGGGGTGCTGGTCGCGCTCGCGTACTATCTGGCCTTCTACCTGCGCTTCGACGCGGGGCTGCCCCACCACTACGAGCTGCTGATGGAGCGCACGATCTGGTGGGTGGTGCTCGGGGGGGTGCTGGTGCTGGTGCTCGCGCGGGTGTACCTGCGCAGCTGGAGCTACTCGGGGCAGCGCGACTACGAGGCGGTCCTGCGGGGGATCGTGGCGATCATGTTGCTGACGGTGGTTGGCGTGGCGCTGTCCCGGCCAGTGCGGATCCCCTACGGCCCCTACCACCACGGCCGGCCCGCGGGGATGATCGCGGTGGGCCTCCCGGTCGGGGTGACCGCGCTGTTCTTCCTGGTGGCGCTGGTGGCGCTGGTGGGGGTGCGGGTGCTCGCGCGCGCGGTTCACGAGCGACGCCTGCCGGGGGCCTTCCGCGGCGTACGCGAGGGTGAGCGGGGCGTGCTGATCGTGGGCGCGGGCGACGGCGGGCGGCTGGTGCTGCGGGAGATCGTGCGCAACCGCGATCTGGGTCTCGCGCCGGTGGGCTTCCTCGACGACGACCCCCGTCTGCTGGGCCTGCGGATCGAAGGGATCAGGGTGCGGGGCAACACCCAGGGCGACCTTCCCCGCATCCTCGAGGAGGCGGAGCCGGAGGAAGTGATCATCGCGATCCCCTCCGCCCCTGGCTCCACGCGCGCGCGTGTGGTGCGCGAGTGCCGCGCCCGGGGGATCCCGGTGCGCACGCTCCCCACGGTCTTCGAGCTGCTCCAGAATCGCATCCCGTCCGCTGCGGGCGCGATCGCGCGGCAGGTCCGGGAGGTGCGCGTAGAGGACGTGCTCGGCCGCGAGCCGGTGGTGATGGAGCTCGATCGCGTGGGCGCCTACCTGGCGCGGGAGGCGGTGGTGCTGGTTACCGGGGCGGGGGGCTCGATCGGCTCGGAGTTGTGCCGGCAGATCGCGCACGTGAGCCCGCGGCGGATCGTGCTGCTGGATCACGCGGAGGACAACCTGTTCGCGATCCAGCGCGAGTTGCTCGACGAGCGCCACGTGCAGCCCACCGCGCTGGCGGCGGTGCTGGCGGACTGCAAGGAGGGTGAGCGGATGCGGGAGATCCTCGAAGAGCACCGCCCGACGGTGGCGTTCCACGCGGCGGCGTACAAGCATGTGGGCCTGATGGAGTCGAATCCGGTGGAGGCAGTGCGCAACAACGCCTTGGCTACGCAGATCGTGGCGAACGTCTGCGGGGAGCTCGGGGTGGAGCGGTTCGTGCTGGTCTCGACCGACAAGGCGGTTGCTCCGGCAACGGTGATGGGGGCCTCGAAGGCACTCGCCGAGCTGGCGCTGGAAAGCGCGGCGGAGCGCCACCCCGCCACGGTCTACAGGGCGGTGCGCTTCGGCAACGTGCTCGGCTCCTCGGGCAGCGTGGTGCCGATCTTCCGCCGCCAGATCGCCCGCGGGGGCCCGGTGACGGTCACCGACGAGCGCATGACGCGCTACTTCATGACGATCCCGGAGGCGGTCCAGCTGATCATCCGCGCGGGCTCGCTCGAGCCTCGCACGGGAGCCGGATCGCAGAACGGCCTGGACCGACTGCTCGCCGATGGGACCCGCCCCGATCCTCGGGTGGGGGATTCCCCGCGCACGGCGGAGGTGCTGGTGCTCGACATGGGCGAGCCGGTACGGATTGTGGAGCTGGCGCGCGCGATGATCGAGCTCTCCGGTCTGGACCCCGACCGGGACATCGAGATCGAGATCGTGGGGAGCCGCCCGGGGGAGAAGCTCCACGAGGAGCTCTTCAACTCCTACGAGCTGCCGCGGCCGACCGCGACCGAGAAGATCCTGCTGGCGGAGCGTGAGCCGCTCGCGCCGGAGGCGGTTGAGGCGATGTTCGCGGAGATCAACCTGCTGGTGCTGGAGGGTGATGCGGCGGGCCTGGCGGCGAAGGTCGCGGACCTGACCTCACAGGCGCGCGAGCGGGTGGAGCGCGAGTCGCTCGCAACCGCGGCGGAGTCGCCTGTGCCACTCCTACACTCTGGCGAGCAATGACCGCATCGCTGCTGGCGCTCTCGATCTCCAACACGCTGCTCAAGGCGGGCGCCCTGGCGGCCTTCGTGGGCCTGGTGGGGATCGCGATCCTCTCGCTGCTCGTGTTCTCCCAGGCGCGCGAGATCAAGCGCCTGCGCGAGTGGGCGGGGCGGGCCCCGGAGCGCGCGGCGGAGCTGGAGCAGCGGGTGAGCGCGGAGGCCACGATCCGCGACCGAAGCCGGGAGACACGCGCCTCCGGCGCTGGCCGATTTGGGGATGCGAGCGGAGCGAGTGTCTCCCCAATCGGTCCCCGTTTCGACCAGCGGATTGTTCAGCCGAGCCCCCCGGGGGCGATGCCCCGGGCCGCGGGCGGGGCTCCGATCCCCCGTGCGACGCCGATGGTGACCCGCGCGACGGGCGCTCAGCCGGCGCCGGGGACCGCGGCGCATCCGATTGGCGATCGGCCGGCGAGCGGTGTTGCGCTCACCGCATCGGGACAGCCGGCGCCGGCCCAGCCGGTTGCGACGCCGGCGCCGGGCCAGCCGGCGTTCGTGCCCTCGCAGGCGCTGACCGTGGCCTCGGGGCAGCCCGCGCCGGTGGCGGAGGGCGCCGCACAGCCCACGGAGGAGTCGGCGATGCCCGCGGCGGGGCAGCCGAAGTCCGCGGACGCCGAGGAGCCCGCGCCGCAAGCGGAGGCGGTGGAGGGGGCTCCGCGGCCGGGAGAGGGGACCTCGGAGATTGCACAGGGGGAGTCCCCGAGGGTGGGTGACACGCCGGGCAAGATCGCGCCGGCGATGGGTGAGGCGTCGAGCAAGGTCGCGCCGGCGACAGCGGCTGCGGTCGCGGCTGCCGCCGCGCCGATCGCGGTGGCGACCCGCGTCGCGCCGTCGTCGTCCCCCGCGCCCTCGGCGTCTGTGGTCTCCACTCCCATGTCACCACCGCGGGCGCCGACACCACCCGCTCCGGTCAGGGCGGGGACGCCCGCACCCCCGGCTCCGGCGAGGCCGAACGGAGATCGACCGCCGGCGCCGGAGTCCCCACGCTCGCCGGCGCCGCGCACGGCGCCTGGACGGCCCGCAACTGCCCGTCCCGTGCCTCCCCGTCCGGCGCCCCCGGGGGGCGCCCGCGTGGGGCGCCCCCCGGGCCCGCCATTCCTCCAGGAGGAACGGCGCGGTGCGGGTAAAGCGACAATGTTGATCGTGGGGGGCGTGGTGGTGGGGGTGGCGGTGTTGGCGGGTGTGCTGCTCTCGGCGGGGGGCTCGAACGGCAATCGGTCGCCCACCCAGCCGGCGGCCTCTTCGCACGCGGCTTCCACGGGCAGGCATGGACGCCAGTCCCACGGCGCGCCCGCGGTGGTGGGCCCGGGGGAAACGCACGTGGTGGTGATCAACGCGACGGAAGCGAACGGCTTGGCGCACAGGCTGGCGGAACATCTGCAGCAGGGCGGCTACGCGCAGGCGGCGGCGCTCGAGGTGCATCCCCCGAGCGGGCGCTCGACGTCGGTGGTGCAGTACGCGAGCGGTCACCGCACGGAAGCGCTGCGGGTGGGTCGGGCGCTGGGTATCGGTGAAACGGCGCCGCTGGAAAGCACGATCGCGCCGCTGGTGGGCTCGGCGACGGTGGTGGTGATCGCGGGCGCCGACCAGGCGGCCCAGGCAGGGGCGGGGAGCGGCGAAGCGCCTGCGGGCACGGCGGGCGGCGAATCCTCCGCGGCCGGGGCGGGGGAAGGCGGTGAAGCTTCCGCGGCCGGAGCGGGCGGCGAAGCTTCCGCGGGCACGGCGGGCGGCGAAGCCTCAGCGGCCCCGTGAGCTCGGCGACCGGCGTGCCGCCGCGAACGGCGAGCTTCCTCGACATCCCGGAGCGCTCGCGCAAGCCGCGCGAGCGGGGTCTGACGCACGTGCTCGACCGGGGCCTGTCGCTCACGGAGGTGGAGGGCCTGATGGAGACAGCGGGGGAGTGCGTGGACATCGTCAAGCTGGGGTGGGGCACGGCGCTGGTGAGCGAGAACCTGCGAGCGAAGCTGGAGCGCTACGCGGCGCACGGGGTGCCGGTGATGCTGGGGGGGACGCTGACGGAGCTGGCGGTGCGCCAGGGCCGGGTGGAGGGGATGGTGGACTACCTGCACGAGCTGGGCCTGCGCCACGTGGAGGTCTCTGACGGGACGATCGAGATGGAGCCGAGCGCGAAGTGCGAGCTGATCGGGCGCCTCGCGCGAGAGTTCACGGTGCTTTCAGAGGTGGGCAGCAAGGACGCGCACACGATCATGGCGCCGTATGTGTGGATCGAACGGATCCAGGGGGAGCTCCAGGCGGGGGCGTGGAAGGTGATCGCGGAGGCACGGGAGTCGGGCACGGCGGGCATCTACCGGGCGGACGGAGAGGTGCGCAGCGGGCTGATCGACGAGATCGCGCACGCGGTGGAGTGCGAGCGGATGATCTTCGAGGCGCCGCGCAAGGAGCAGCAGGTGTGGCTGTTGGAGTTCTTCGGCAGCGAGTGCAACCTGGGCAATATCGCCCCGAACGACGTGCTCTCCCTGGAGACGCTGCGGCTGGGGCTGCGCTCGGACACCGTGGAGCGATTCGCCCGGGACGGCCGGGATTGAGAGGAGAGGGCTCCGCCTTCGGCTTCGCCGGTAGGCGTTCTCAGGCCGAAACGGGGATGCTGGCCGCAACGGGGATGCTGGCCGCAACGGGGATGCTGGCCGCAACGGGGATGCGAGCCGGAGGCGAGTGTCCCCCGGCTTCGGTCGGAGGCGAGTGTCCCCCGGCTTCGGTCGAACCAGGGCAGGCTCAGCAGCTGGCGCGGGTGGTGTTCGCGATCGTGGTGATCGCGTGCTTTGCGGCGTTCGCGGTCACGCAGCGACTCAAGCACAGCCCGACGGCGGTGCAGAACTTCGAGATGGACAAAGCCTTCGCGCCCACCCGTGTGCCGGCCGCGTCCTGCCGAGGGAGGGTGCCCAAACGGCAGGTCAACGCGAGCAAACGGATCGAGTACCTCTCCTTCAAGCCGGCGCAGGCGGATGAGGTGACTGTCGAAATCGTGAACACGGCCGGTGAAGATGTGGCCACGATCGTGCGGGATCTCCCGGCGGAACGCTACAAACAGCTGTCGCTGTGCTGGAACGGCCACCGGGGCTCGGAGCAGCGCGGTCGGCTGGCGGCGGCGGGCGACTACCGCCTGCGCGTGAGCCTGCACAACCCGAACCACCCGCCGGTGTACTCCCCGCGCAGCTTTGCGCTGGAAGCCGCACGCAGGTGAGCATGTACGGCGTGCGCTCGAAATGACCCGTCCCGGCGCAGCGAACGCCGAGCACGTACGGTGCCCTCGGTGAACACTCTCTCGATTCTTGCGACTGCCCACGGCGTGGGCGAGGCGGCCGAGAAGGTCGGCGTGATCGCGGTGGCGTTGCTGGCGGCGGCGGCGATGCTCGCGCGTCCACCGCGGATCCCCGAGCGAGCGCGCGCGGCGGCGATGCTGGCGGCGCTGATCGTGACGCCGGTGCTGCTGGTGGTGGACATCTGGCACACCTCGCAGCTGACCCATCTGCGCCACCAACCGGCGAAGGCCGGAGGGGCAGCCGTCCTGGCCCTGCTTGTCGTGGTTGCGCTCGCGGTGATCATCCACAGACGCCCCCGGGCATTTCCGCTCTTGGCTGTGTTCGCACTGCCGTTCCGTCTGCCGATCTCCACTGGGGGCAGCACGTCCAACCTGCTGATCCCGCTCTACCTGGTGGTGGGGGCGGGCGCGCTCGCGTACGCCGTCCCGCGCCTGTCGAGCCCGCCCCGCCCCGCCCCGCCCGATCCGGCATCCGACGGCGCTTCCGTGAGGCGCGAGGACCGCGCTGGCGCGCGCGGCCGCTGGGCGCGAATGCTCTCCCCGCGGGGCGTGGAATGGTTGCTGGCGACGGCGGTGGTGCTGTACGCGCTGCAGGCCGCTTACTCGGCGGACTTCTCCAAGGCGCTGGAGAACATGGTGTTCTTCTACGTGCCGTTCGCGCTGCTGTTCGCGCTGCTGCGCGAGGTGCGCTGGACGGGGGAGCTGTTGCTCGCGTGCCTGGCGGTGGCGGTGGCGCTGGCGGTGGTGTTCGCGGGGATCGGGTTCGTGGAGTACCACCGCAAGCAGCTGTTCCTCAACCCGAAGGTGATCGCGGCGAACGAGTACGGAAATTACTTCCGGGTGAACTCGCTGTTCTTCGACCCGAACATCTACGGGCGCTTCCTGGCGCTGGTGATGGTGGCGGTGATGACAGGAGTGATGTGGAGTGTGCGCCGCCGCGAGGTGCTGCTGGGGGGTGCGGTGCCGCTG